>Ga0206130_10000010_pt1 | contig 324210 bp, 289 predicted proteins | sample Helgoland_Spring_9_FD_148637 | JGI IMG/M metagenome (GOLD analysis project Ga0206130, IMG submission 148637) | Pelagic subsurface seawater microbial communities from Kabeltonne, Helgoland, North Sea - Helgoland_Spring_Bloom_20160512_1 | ecosystem: Environmental > Aquatic > Marine > Epipelagic...
TGACTTAGCGTGGGATGGAAATACTAATGGTAAAATTATTGGAGGGCTGTACAACTACACTATTAAAATTCTAGACTTTAAAGATAAGCCATTTATCTATACAGGAGTTGTTAATCTTATCAGATAATAAAACCCACTCAAATGAGTGGGTTTGTTTTTGGTGGGTCTAAGCGTTCTTATTCCGAACTTTTTTCAAAAATCCATATTATATAAATTGTGCAGAATAATTAATAATGCAAGATATTGAACATACTTTAGTAGGAAATGTAAATAGAGTAATTATCCAATGAATTATGCATTATTTGCTAGTAATCAATCCTATTTTATCAAATGTTAAATAGCTATTATTAATTTTTAATATTTTATAAATAGAATTTTTTCAAAATAACGCAATTTTGTTGCGTTTATTTCGTAGATTTGCATAATGAAAATTCAAAATGATGGTAATATAGATTTTGCTTTAATTTTAGCTAAGAAAGGGGTCAGTAAAACTAAATTTAGAATTCATTTATTAGAATTATTTTATAACAAGCGATCTTTATCAGTAAAAGAAGTTATGAATAAATCTTCTAATTTAATTAATAAGGTTACAATTTATAGAGCTTTAGAATGTTTTGAGGAAAAAGGATTGATTCATAAAGTTCCAAGTATAAATAACATAATTAGATATTCTTTATGTAATTCAGATGAGTGCATTGGTAGCTTACACAAACATAATCATGGTCATTTTATATGTAATAATTGCAATCAAACTTTTTGTTTAGAAAATTATAAATCACCAGACATTAAGGATATAGAGGGTTTTTATATTAACTCCTTAAATTTAATTCTTGAGGGGTATTGTAAAGATTGTCATTTAAATTAATTCATAAAATGTTAAAAACAGAACGATTATCTTTTTCTTATAACAGCTCGTATATTTTTACTTTTCCAGATATTTTATTAGATCAAGGAGAAGATTTATTGATTTTAGGTGATTCAGGTGTAGGTAAAACCACATTAATTCAGATTTTATCTGGTTTACTTAGTCCACAATCTGGATTTGTGGAAATGCATGGAACTCGTTTCCAAAATTTATCTTCAAAAAGTCTTGATCAATTTAGAGGTTCACATATTGGTATGGTCTTTCAGCAATCTCATTTTGTTAGAAATTTAAGTGTCTTAGATAATCTGCTTTTATCTCTTTATTTATCAAACAAACTACAAGATAAAAAAAGAGCCATTCACTTATTGCAAGAAGTTGGGTTATCTGATAAGCTGAATAATATGCCTGATGAGTTAAGTCAGGGTGAACAGCAAAGAGCTGCAATTGCTACTGCCCTCATTAAAAAACCTGATTTAATATTAGCAGATGAGCCAACTTCAAGTTTAGATGATAATAATTGCCAAAAGATCATCACATTACTTAAAGAACAAGCATCCTTAACAAACGCAAAATTGATTATCATCACTCACGATCAAAGATTGAAAGATCAATTCAATACATCAATTGAATTATGAATATAAATAGATTAAGCTGGATAAATATTATCCGAAATCCATTTAATACAATGCTGAGCTTGTTACTTATGGCTTTTGGTGTTGGAGTAATTTCATTGCTTTTATTATTAAATAAATCTGTTGAAGAAAAACTCCAGCGTAATCTTAATGGAATAGATATGGTAATTGGAGCTAAGGGAAGTCCTTTACAATTAATCCTCTCATCAATCTATCATATTGACAATCCTACAGGTAATATTTTACTTGAAGAAGTTAATAAGATTAAATCAAATCCTATGATAGAGTCAACCATTCCACTTTCTTTTGGCGATTCATACAGAGGGTTTAGAATTGTTGGTACTACTCATGCATATCCTAAATTATTTCAAGTTAATTTTCAGGCAGGTAAATTATGGAATAAATCTATGGAGGTAGTAATTGGAAGTGATATTGCGGAAGATTGTCAATTAAAAATGGGAAGTACTTTTTACAGTTCTCATGGTTTAATTGAAGGTGGAAAAATACATAATGAACATGCTTTCAAAGTTGTTGGTATCCTTGATATATCAAATACAGTTATTGATCAATTAATTCTAACAAGTTCAGAAAGTATAAGTAAAGTTCATAATCATAAAAAGGATTCAAATCATACTCATGAAGGGGTGGTAGGAAGTTGTTCTGATGATCATAGTGATATGATTACCGTTATGTTAGTGAAATTTAGAAGCCCAGTCGGATTTATGAGTTTGCCTCGACAAATTAACGAGAATACTAATTTACAGGCAGCTGTCCCTGCTTTTGAAATCAATAGATTAATTAGTTTACTTGGATTAGGAGTACGATCAATAAATATGATTGCCTTTTTTATAATTATAGTATCAGGACTAAGTATATTTATTAGTCTCTACAATTCATTGAAAAGAAGACGTTATGAATTAGCCTTAATGAGGGTGCATGGAGCTACAAGATTTCAGTTGGTTAAATTAGTTTTCCAAGAAGGTATGCTAATATCAATATTGGGATTATTTTTGGGAATATTATTTAGTAGGCTTATATTGTATGTGATATCATTATTTATTCATCATAATTATAGTTTTTATTCAATTCAGTTAGGTTTAATCAAAGAAGAATTGTGGTTGTTTCCAATTGCTTTATTTGTTGGATTTATAGCATCTTTAATTCCTATTATTCAAGCATATTTTATTAATATACCTAAAACACTTTCAAATGTGTAGAGTCATGTTAGTTATTTTATTATTTGTTTCAGAAATTGTTTTTGCTCAAACTGAGATAACCTGGGATGATTTAGCTGATGTTGAATTTGAAGAGATATATTCTGAAGAAGATGGGTATATTTTATACCCACATTTTGGTTATAGTGTGCGAGAATTAGCAGGAAAACAAGTTTTAATAAGAGGACATATTTTAACTATTGATCCTGGTGAAGGTTATTTTATTCTTTCAAAAGGACCAATATGGTCTTGTTTCTTCTGCGGAGCTGGAGGCCCAGAAACTGTTGTAGAGCTTAATTTGAAATCTAAAAACAATAATTTTGTTATGGATGAAGTAGTCACAATTAAGGGAACGCTTAGGCTTAACTCTGATGATATTTATAAGTGTAATTATATTTTAGATTACGCTGAGTTAAGTAGCAGATGATAATTAATTAACAAAATAATCCCACATCTAGAGTGGGCTTATTCTTGGCGAGCATTACATTCTCAGTTTCGAACTTTTTTAGAAAATTATTAAGTAAGTTTGTCTAATGAATAAAATACTGATACTAATATTGTGCCCAATCTTAGTTGTTTCTCAAACTAATAAGGAAAGTGTTCCAGATGAAAATATATTTACTATGTTTTACAATGTTGAGAATCTATTTGACACTATTAATGATGCCACTACTATAGACGAAGAATTTCTTCCAATCAGCAAAAAAAAATGGAACACACATAGATATAATCATAAAATAAATCAATTAGCAAAAGTATTTTCTAGTATAATTGAAGATAAAAATGACAATAAAATGCCGGATATTATTGGTTTGTGTGAAGTTGAAAATAAACAAGTAATTGATGACCTTTTAAAAACTCCAATTTTTAACAATCATAATTTCACGATTATTCATCAAGATAGTCCTGATGGTCGAGGGATTGATTGCGCATTATTATTTAATAATAAATTTCAATTATTGAAACATGATTTTATTTTAATAGATAATCCAGATTTAAAGAAATCGACTAGAGATATTGTATATGTTAAGTTAAGAATAAAGAATAAAGTTGTTAATTTTTTTGTGAATCATTGGCCATCAAGATGGGGAGGGCAAGAGGAAACAAATTATAAAAGAGTATTTGCGGCAAAAGTCCTTAAAAAATATATTGATATAAATATTTTTGAGGATGAATATACTATAATAATGGGAGATTTTAACGATTATCCAACTAATGAAAGTTTGTCAGAAGTTTTAGTTGGAGATAATTTAATTAATTTAATGACTACAGATTTTATTTTAGATAAGGGATCTTATAATTATAAAGGCTCATGGAATTGGTTAGATCAGATTATTATTTCTAAGAATTTTCTGACTTATAATGTGAAAATATTTTCTGCAGGGGCATTCAAGAAAGATTTTATGCTTTACACAAATAAAAAGAAGGAGGTATTTCCTAGTAGGACATTTGGAGGTGACAAATGGTATGGTGGTTTTTCTGATCATCTTCCAATTTATTATCAGTTTGGTTTCACCTCTGATTGATTCTAAATATCAATTTTATAAAATTATTTAGTAATTTTGAGTTATGAAAAAACTTCACGCATTAGTTTTAGGAGCTACTGGTGCTACAGGTAAAGAAATGGTTAAATTATTATTAGAAGATTCTAATTTTAGTAAAGTTTCTTTATTTGTTAGAAGAAAGATTTGTATTGAGCATAAAAAATTAACTGTACATAAAATTGATTTCTCCAAATTAAGTGAATATAATAGTTTAGTTAGAGGAGATATATTATTTTCTGCATTAGGTACTACTAAACTAGAAGCTGGAGGTAAAAAAGAACAATTCTTAGTTGATTATACTTACCAGTATGAGTTTGCTAAAATTGCGTCAGAAAATAATATTAGTCATTATTCATTAGTATCTTCTATTGGTGCAAACAAACATTCTTTTTTTTTCTATCCAAGAATTAAGGGAGCTTTAGAATCTTCAGTAAAGAGTTTAAGCTTTAATAAAATTCATATTTTTCAACCACCATCTTTAATTAGACAACCAGAATTAATTAGGGTAGTAGAAAAATATAGTATAAATTTATTGCTGGCAATAAATAAATTAGGTTTTATTAGATCTTTAAAGCCTTTATTAGTTAAAGATTTAGCAGTTAAAATTATTAATGAATCATTAATAAATAAAATCGAAGGGGTAACTATTTATAAATCTAAGGATTTGTTTAATTAGTATAAATAAAACCCACTTAATAAATTGGGTTTATTTTAGTGGTCCTTAAGCAATTCGTACTGATATCATTATTTACTGAAATTTAGCATAACTTTTCTAATTCTTCTTTTATGAAATCAGCTAGCTCTTTTACATAACTTGCTGAAAAATCAAATTTAATTCCTGCAGTTTCATAAATCTCCCCAATTGTTTTGGTATATCCTAATTTAAGAGCATCCATATAGTTTTCAAGACCTTGTTCACCTAATTGTTTGTATGCGCGCCACATAGCAATTGCACCTAGTTGCGCCATTCCGTATTCAATATAATAGAAAGGAACTTCATATAAGTGTAATTGCTTCTGCCAAAGGATGGCATGTACATTTTTATTTCCTTCCCAATCAATAATTTGATTGCCTAATTCAGCTGAAATCTCTAACCATTTTTCTTTTCTTTGTTGAGCAGAATGCTTGTTAGTATAAATCCAATGTTGAAACTTGTCAATAGATGCTACCCATGGTAGAGTTTCTAATGCTTTTTCTAATTGTTCCAATTTTGCTCTTTTTAAATCAGCTGCATTAGCATAAAATACATCCCAATGATCCATAGATAATAATTCCATAGCCATAGATGCTAGTTCTGCCACTTCAGAAGGGGTAGATTTGAATTCAGTCATAGCTAAATCTCTACTCAAAAAAGAGTGAACAGCATGACCGCCTTCATGAACCATAGTTACTAAATCCCTTTGAGAACCAACTGAATTCATATATATAAAAGGAACGCCAATTTCATAAAGTGGATACATAAAACCTCCTGGAGCTTTTCCATTTTTTGATTCCAAATCCAAATGTTTCATAGCCTTCATAGTGGAAAGACATTCCCCAAAATAAGGTCTTAATCTTTTGAAGCATTCTACTGTTAAATCAGTTAGTTCTGTTCCTCCTTCAAATGGCTTTAAGGGTGCTAACCCATCAACATCAACTGCTGTATCCCAAGGCTTATATGAAGCGTATCCTAGTTTATCTTTTCGTTTTTGTTCAAATGATTTAATAATAGGAACAATTTCCTGTGCAATTGCATCATGAAAATTAAAACAATCTTTAGGTGAGTAATCAAAACGTCCCATAGCTGCAAACATATAATCACGATAATTAGCAAAACCAGCATTTTTTGCAATTTGCTGTCTTAAAACAATCAATTCATCAAATAAAATATCCAAAACTTTTTCATCCTGCAATCTTCTAGTGCTGATTTTATTGTAGACTTCTTCTCTTTTGTTTCTATCAGTACTTTTTAATAATTGTGCTGCTTTTTGCATGGTCATTTTCTCCCCATCAACTTCTATTGACATCTTAGCAGTAATAGCACCATATTCTTGTTGTTTCTCTTCCATTACTGTAAACAAAGGAATGTTTTCTTTACGGAAAATTTCAATTTGTTTTTTTACGCTTCTTAAGTAGATACGGTATTTTTCTGCATCTAATTCTTTTAGGAAAGGACTTTCAAGTAATTTTACATTTAACTTGTGTGAATAAGGAGCTATATTTGGTGAAATTTCTTTTATCCAAAATGAAAAACGCTCTCCTAATTCTTTATCAGTAGTATCAATATTCATTTTAATGTAACGCCAGGCCATATCCTCTTCTAAAACTGCTGACAGTTCAGATTGGTCTATCATCCATTTTTCTAATTCTGATGCAGAGGATATTTCTCTTTCTATTAAATTATCAAATAGTGATTTTATCTTATCCCATGAATCAATAATTAAATCTTCTGATACAAATTTTCGTACTGGGCGCCTAGGTATTGCATTTGTATTATGCATAATTATTTTTTTTCTGTATTTTTCTTAGTTGGTGCTTTTTTGGCAACTTTATTTTTTTCTTTAGGCAATTCAATTAAACCTGCTTTTTGTAAAACATTATACCATTGAATTACTTTCTTAATATCAGAAATGTAAACTCTTTCTTCATCATAATCGGTTAAAATTTCTCTAAAATATGCGTTTAAATCATTAGTAGAGGATTTATGAGGAATCGCTTGCTTACAATCTTCTTTTTTAGCTATATCATCAAAAATTTCTGATAATGGCTTTGTGTCATCATAAGTGTAAATCCCAATTTCTTCTAATGTATTTGCTTGGTTATTAGAGTAAAGTGGAGTTCTTTTTTTGTCTGTTAATGACTCAACAATTACAGTGTTGTTTGCTTGTGAAACTACTTTAAAAAGTCCTGGTTTTCCGGATACATTAATTATTCCTTCTAAATTCATTTTATTTTTTTTTGGATTACAAATGTATAATTTTTTAAGAGGATTTGTCTGAGATTTTTTATGTATTATTGGATTCATGAAATTATTTAAATTCAAGAACAGAAGAGCAGTGTTGGCTTGGTCTTTTTATGATTTTGCGAACCAACCATTTAGCACCATTATAGTTACATTTATTTATAGTGCTTTTTTTGTAAAAGTAATTGCTAGTAATGAAGAAGAAGGGACGTTTTTATGGACTATTGTAATTGCAATTACAGCTGTAGTTGTATCATTGCTTTCACCTATACTCGGAGCATTAGCTGATAAAGGTGGTTATCGTAAGGTCTTCCTAATACTATCTACTCTCATATGCTCATTGTTTTCTATATTGTTGTATTTTCCTACTGAGGGACAAGTGTATTTTGCTCTAACTTGTTTTTTGATAGCAAATATTGCCTTTGAAATGGGGAGTGTTTTTTGCAATTCTTATTTACCTGACTTATCTAATTCTAAAAATATTGGGAGGATTTCAGGATATGCTTGGGGATTAGGATTTGTTGGAGGTTTACTAGCTTTGTTTTTATCACTATCTTTATTTGATATTAATAATCCTGATGAAATAAGAAAGATAAATATTCTGGTAGGTGTATGGTTTTTATTGCTTAGTATTCCTACCTTTTTATTTGTGAATGATAAGAAAAGAAAAAAATTTAATAGAAATCATATTTATTCTTCCTTCCTTTCTCTTAAGGATACATTTAAAAGTATTTCTAGTTATAGTAAGATTTATAGATTTCTGATTGCTCGTTTATTTTTTAATGATGGATTAATTACTATTTTCGCTTTAGGTGGAGTGTATGCTGTTGGAACTTTATATTTTAGTTTTGAAGAAGTAATGTTGCTTGGAATTGTATTAAATATTTGTGCTGGCGCTGGATCATTTTTATTTGGATACATTGAGGATAAAATTGGCGCCAGTAAAGTGATTAACATTTCTTTATTTGTTTTGATTATAGCAACATTATTAGCATACCATTCTCCTGACACAACTCATCCTAAGGAGTGGTTTTGGGTTGCAGGGGTTTTACTTGGTTTTATGGTTGGTCCGAATCAATCTTGTAGTCGATCATTGATGGCAAGGCTTACGCCAAAAGAAAAGCAAAATGAATTTTTTGGTTTTTTTGCTCTTACAGGAAAAGCAACTTCATTCTTAGGTCCTTTACTTTTTGGAATTATCACTAAATTTCATAGCCAGCAAATGGCACTTTGGGTTGTAGTTATTTTATTATTGATAGGTCTTATTTTATTTAATAGACCTGATGTTAAGCAAGTACACATTAATTAGTTTTTTGTATTTTTGCAATATGTTAAGATATCTTTCTTTTTTTGGTTTATTTCTTTTTACTTCTTGTACTTGGAATGAAATCATTCCAGTTTCAGAATCTGACATTTGTATTCCTGAAGAACAATATTATTTTGATGTAGTACAGCCCATCATTGAAAATAATTGTGTTGGGTGTCATAATGTTAATTCTGGCAGTCTTGCAATACTTACTTCATTTGATGGAGTAATTTATGCTTTAAATAATTATTCTTTAAAAGATAGGGTTACCTCTCTACAGATGCCTCAATATGGAAGTCCTCCTTTGTTAGAATCAGAGATTAATATTATTCAAAAATGGGCAGATTGTGAATAAGATAATTTTTTTTATATTATTATTATCTAGTTCTAATATTTACTCTCAAAGATTTATTACTAAGGAAGCAGAAATCTCTTTCTTTTCTGAAGCTCCTATTGAAGATATATCAGCAGTAAATAATAAAGTAAGTGCAGTGTATGATGATGAAACTAAGCAATTAGTTTTTCAGCTCAATATTTCAGATTTTAGTTTCCCAAAAGCCTTAATGCAAGAGCATTTTAATGAAAGTTATTTGGAATCAGATAAATTTCCAAAAGCCTTATTCTCAGGAATTATTGAGGGGAAGAATAAGAGTATAGTAGCAATTGGTACTTTAAAAATTCATGGAGAATCTAACAAGGTTAAAGTTACAGGAATTTTGGAAAAAACTAAAAATAGCGTAATTATTAACGCTACTTTTGTTATTGAACTTACGGATTATAAAATCAAAATACCTAAACTAGTCATGTATAATATTGCTGAAGAAATTGAAGTAACTGTAAATGCAGAACTAAAGAAAATATAGATGAAAAGAATCCTATTAATTTCACTTTTTTGTCAATTCACTGTTTTTGCTCAAGATGATTTGTTGAAACTGTTGGGTGATGATACAAACTATAAAATCAGTTATACTTTTAAGGGGGTAAAAATCGTAAATGGGCAATCAGTTGAACTTGTGAGTAAAGGCGATTTACTTTTCTTGATTCAACATAGGTTTGGGACTTTAAATTCTGGAGGGTATAATTTATATGGCTTGGACAATTCTCAAGTGCGTTTTGGTTTGGATTATGGGGTGAATGATTGGGTTTCAATTGGGTTGGGTAGAAGTTCATTTTTAAAAACGATTGATGCAAATTCAAAAATAAAATTAGTTAGTCAAATCAATGGGAAGGATGCTTTTCCTTTTAGTTTGGTTTGGTATTCTTCTGTTTTCTTTAAGCAGTCGATATGGGCAGACATGCAAAAAGAAAGTTATTTTGTAACGGACCAAATGAGTTATGCTCATCAAGTATTGATTGCACGCAAAATGAATAGTAATTTATCAATTCAGCTAAGCCCTACACTTATTCATAAAAATGTTGTGATCGAAGGTGACCTACATGATTTGCTTTCTGTTGGTTTTGGTTCAAGGTATAAATTAGTTTCAAGGGTTTCAGTTAATGCAGAGTATTTTTTGCAGTTTAATGAAGGAACAACTATTAATCCGCTTTCTGTTGGAGTGGATATTGAAACTGGAGGTCATATTTTTCAGTTGCATTTCAGTAATTCAGCTGCTATGTTTGAGCGTTCTTTTATTCATGAAACGAATGGAAATTGGCTTGATGGTGATATTTATTTCGGGTTTAATATTTCTAGAGTTTTCACTATTAATAAATAGACTTTCTTTACTTTTGCTTTGTGCAAAATAAAGAATATGATATAGCAATAGTTGGTGGAGGAATTGTCGGATTGGCAACTGCTTATCAACTTCAGAAAGAGTTTCCAACCCTTAATATTGTTATTTTTGAAAAAGAAAAAGAATTGGCCTTCCATCAAACGGGTAGAAATTCTGGGGTAATTCATTCTGGTTTGTATTATAAGAATGGTTCCTTAAAAGCAAAAAATTGTGTAGAGGGCAGAAAAGATCTTATTGAATTTGCGCAAGCAAATAAAGTGAAATATGATATTTGTGGAAAGATTGTTGTGGCCATAAATTCTGTTGAAGCTGAATGCTTGAAAGACTTAAAAGCTAATGGAGAAAAGAATGGATTAAAAGGATTGGCTTTACTTAGTACTGAAGAATTTCAAAAGATTGAACCTAATGTTGAAGGGTTAAAAGCACTTTGGGTTCCTGAATCAGGTATTATTGACTATAAAGGAATAACGAACAAACTTGCTGAGCAAGTAATTGTTATAAACCCAAATAGTAAAGTGTTAACTTCATGTGAGGTGTTTGATTATAATGCCAATACGATACAAACCTCAAATGGAGAATTTAAGGTTAATCACATCATTTTTTGTGGGGGCTTGTTTGCTGATAGGTTAGCCAAAAAAGATAAAGTGAAGTTGGATATGCAAATTGTAGGTTTCAGAGGAGATTATTACGAATTGACTGAGCGTGCAAAATCAAAGGTTAATCATTTAGTTTATCCTGTTCCTAATACTGATTTTCCATTTTTGGGAGTGCATTTTACACGAATGACGAATGGCGATATTGAGTGTGGTCCAAATGCTGTTTTTACATTTAAAAGGGAGGGGTATAATATGATGGATTTTAGCTTGAGAGATACTCTACAAGCCCTTGGTTTTTCTGGTACTTGGCGATTGTTCATAAATCATTGGAAATTTGGTATCAATGAATACAAAAGGGCGTTCTCAAAATATTTATTTTTGAAGGAACTAAACAAGATGATGCCAAGTCTTAAAATGGAGGATATTGTTGAGGGTAGAAGTGGAGTAAGAGCTATGGCTTTGGGTATTGATGGTGAGGTTATTGATGATTTTAAGATAGTGAAAAGTAAAAAAAATATACATGTGTTAAATGCACCTTCCCCTGCTGCAACTGCATGTTTTGCAATTGGAAACCAAATAATGGAAGAAGCAAAAACACATTTTAAGCTATAATTTATGATTAAGTTTTTAGGCCTGTTATCAAAAAAGAAAAAAGTAAATCCAGAATTAACAGCATCAATTTATGTAGCTTTATTGCAAAATGTAATTGCTGAAGGGTTTGTTGAAATCAAAGATTTTATTAATAACAATAATAACCTTCAAGAAAATCCGAATTTACAGGAAAATGCGATTGAATGGTTTTCAAATGTTGTTTTTCTAGGTAATCTGCAGAATTTGGATGTGTATTTTGAAGAGTACCAAGCAACACAATTACGCGCTTTGATTTTGGATGAAATGTATAAAGATTTAGAATTAGATGCTCAGCATTTAGCAATTGAGCGTTTCTTAGATTATGAAAATTATTTTAAAGAATTAATGGTAAAGCATGAAAATCTGCTTAATTCAATGGCGCATGCAATTTTTGATAAGTATAATATTAATGATTTTCAAGGAGACTTGTTTAAAAAGAAAAATAAGCCAAACCCTGTTTTTTTTAATGAGTTAAAAAATCTTTTAAGTCACTTTAATTGGAATTGGGAAGACTATCTTGAAAAGAATAAATTAAATTTTTAGCTTAAAGTAAGGTGATCATTTGTTTGCCTTTCTTATTAGATATTCTTAAATTTATATACCTGTATAGTTACTTGGTGATATAGCTTTTAATTCTGTTTTTAAAACATCATTTACATCTAAAGTGTCAATAAAAGATGCAATTTTTTTTGCATTAATAACTGAATTTGTTCTCGTTAATTCTTTCAATGCTTCATAAGGGTTTGGATACCCTTCTCTTCTTAAAATTGTTTGAATTGCTTCCGCAACAACTACCCAGTTTTTTTCTAAATCAGCAGATATTTTAGCCTCATTGATAAGTAATTTATTAATGCCTTTATCTAAAGAGGCAATAGCAATTAGTGTGTGTGCAAATGGAACGCCAATGTTTCTTAAAACTGTGCTGTCAGTTAAATCTCTTTGTAGACGGGAAATAGGAAGCTTACTAGATAAAAAAGTAAAAATTGCATTTGCCATTCCTAAATTTCCTTCAGCATTTTCAAAATCAATAGGGTTTACTTTATGTGGCATTGCTGATGAACCAACCTCACCTTTTTTAATTTTCTGTTTGAAATAATCTAAACTTACATATGTCCAGATATCTCTTGAAAAATCAACTAAAATATTGTTGATTCTACTAATATTATCCATTAGTGCAGCTAAATTATCATAATGCTCAATTTGAGTTGTTGTTTGTTGCCTTTTTAAATCTAGAGCGTCTTTTGTAAAGTTATTTGCAAAAATTACCCAATCAATTTCAGGAAATGCTACATGATGTGCATTAAAATTTCCTGTAGCACCACCAAATTTTGCGCTAAAAGGAATCGTGTTTAACAACTCTAATTGCTTTTCAATTCTTTCAACAAAAACTTTAATTTCTTTACCCATTCTTGTTGGAGATGCAGCTTGTCCGTGAGTTCTAGCTAATAAAGGAATGTCATTCCATTTTACAACTCTTAATTTTAACAATTCAACTACACCATTTAATTTTGGAAGATAAATTTTCTCTACTGCTTCTTTTATTGAGTATGGAACTGCAGTGTTATTTATATCCTGTGATGTTAATCCAAAATGGATAAACTCTTTAAATTCTTGTAATCCTAATTTATCAAATTCATCTTTAATAAAGTACTCTACTGCCTTTACATCGTGATTGGTGATACTTTCAATATCCTTAATTCTTTCAGCATCTTTTTCTGAAAATTCAGAATATAATTTTTTTAATTCTGAGAATTTATCAGTAGGAAAATGATTGAGTTGCAAAATTGAGCTGCCACATAAAGCAATAAAATACTCAATCTCAACTTGAACTCTGAATTTAATTAAAGCTGACTCTGAAAAATATTCTTGTAAAGAAGATGTTTTGCTGATATATCTACCGTCTATAGGTGTTACTGCTTTTAAAGGAGTTAGGTTCATTTTCTATCTTTTATTTATTTTACAAATTTAATCAATTTAAAATAAGATGACTGTTATTAATTTATTTGCTTTTTACTATTTTTGATTTGTGGAAATATTGATTTTAATTACTGTTGCGATTTTATTAATTGTTGGTGTTATTGGAAGTGTTATTCCTGTATTACCTGGTCCTCCTATTTCATATTCTGCAATTTTATTATTGCATTTCTTTACCCCTTATCAGTTTGATACTGGTTTGTTGATTACACTTTCAATATTTGTAGTAGTTATAACTTTTCTAGATTATTGGTTTCAGTTTTATGGAGTTAAAAAAAATGGCGGAGGCCAGAAAGCTACAAACGGCACTCTAATTGGTTTGCTTGTTGGGATATTTTTTTTTCCACCAATTGGTATTCTTTTAGGTCCTTTTACTGGAGCTTATGTTGGTGCTAAAATGGAGGGGAATGATGAGAATGCGATTAGAATTGCATTTGGCTCTATACTAGGATTTCTTGGGGGGACAGTGTTGAAGTTATTAGTTAGTGGGTTTATTTTTTATCAATCAATTGTTTTAATTTTCTGATGCTAAAAGTCTCAGCTGTTTCTTACTTAAATAGTGTTCCATTTATATATGGATTAAAGCAAAGTGAATTGATACACAATATTGATTTGCAATTAGATTATCCTTCTATTTGTGCTGATAAACTCATTAATGGTAATGTGAATTTGGCTTTAGTTCCGGTAGCCGTAATTCCAAAATTAAAAGATTCATATATTATTTCTGACTATTGTATTGGGGCGGTTGGAGCTGTAGATACCGTTTGTTTATATTCGGATGTACCTATTACTGAGATTAAAAGCATTGGTTTGGATTATCAATCGCTTACTTCTGTAGCATTGCTTAAAGTTTTACTGAAAGAATATTGGCAATTGAAGCCTGAACTTAAAAAAGTGGATATTGGCTTTGAGTATAGTATAAAAGGCAATCATGCTGCTTTGGTAATTGGAGATAGGGCATTTGATCTAAACACTAAGCATGCCTATATTTATGATTTGTCAGCTATTTGGAGTGAAATGACAGGTTTTCCTTTTGTTTTTGCCGCTTGGGTATCGAATAAGAAATTGTCACAGAATTTTATTAGTAATTTTAATATAGCCTTAGAAAAAGGATTAAGCGATATTGATAGAGCTTTGGCTTTAGAAGGAGATAATTACCTCAATTGCACAAATCCTGAGGATTATTTGAATAATAAGATTTCCTATAATTTTGATTCTGAAAAGAAAAAAGGAATGGAGCTTTACCTAAAGAAAGTCAGTGCTTTATAAGAAGTATATTTATTTTTGCACGCATAAATTTTTCTATTTTAACAAATCTATTTAAGTAAATTAGATAGGTGCCTGCACATATCATATTTGCAACTCTTTTATTTTCTTGATTGTAAAATACGTAATTAATTACTAAAAAATAAAAAGAATTAAAAATCACATTTTTAAGCAATAATACTACTTTCTTTTCTTCAATTTTTGTTCTTGTTGCTTTTGCATTGCCTCTAATTTTTTTTGAAACTTAGATTTTGGTTTAGCAGGTTTCTTTTTATTTGCTTCCAATTGTGACAATATTGCATCTTCATCAATCAGTATTTTCATGAAGTATTGTTGAGTAAATGTGAACATATTTGCTAAAAAGTAGTAGTATGAAAGTCCTGCAGCATAATTATTAAAGAAGCCTAGGAACATGATTGGCATAAGGTACATCATCCACTTCATTTGTGCCATTTGCCCAGTTGCCATTGACGAGTTCATTCTAGTGTATAGTAATGTGGATACTGTCATTAAAAGCGTAAATAAACTAATATGATCTCCATAAAAAGGTATTTCGAAACCTAGGTTGTAAATAGAATCATAAGAGGATAAATCATCTGCCCAAAGAAAACTTTCTTGCCTTAACTCAATAGAAGCAGGGAAGAAACGGAACATGGCAATAAGTATTGGAAATTGAAAGAGCATTGGCAAGCATCCTCCCATTGGGTTTACACCTGATTTTCGGTAAAGAGCCATTGTCTCTTGCTGATTTTTCATTTGATCTTTGCCTTTATTTTTCTCAGTTATTTTATCAATTTCAGGTTTTAATACTTTCATTTTTGCTTGTGATAAAAATGCTTTGTAAGTAAAAGGAGAAAGTCCTAACTTGATAATTAGTGTAAGTAATAAAATTATGATTCCATAAGAAGAAAAGTACTTACTTAAGTAATCAAAGAGATTGATAATGATGTACTGGTTTACCCAACCAAATATTCCCCAACCCAAAGGTACTAATTCTTCAAAACCTGAATTATAGGATTCTAATGTTTTAAAATGGTTTGGTCCAAAATAAAACTGGAAACTTAATTTTTCATCTCGTTTATGACCATACGGTAATTCAAATTTAGTTGCTAAATCTTTTATAAATTTTGATCTTTCGCTTTTAGTAGAAGTTAAGTAAGTTGGTTTGTCAAATCCATCTTTTGCTATAAATATTGCACTAAAAAACTGTTGTTTGTATGCTACCCAATTTAAACGTGCATTTATTTTATCATCATCAGTAGAGGTGAAACTTAAGTAATCAACCTCATTATCTGAGCTGTACTGATATTGCAGCCCTGTGTACATGTCTTGATTTGTCTTGCTCTTTTCGGTTTGTGGCGTTTTCATTTGCCATTCCAAGTTCATGTAGTTTACTTCTGAGGGAATGATACTTTCCATTCCAACAAAATTGATGTCAAAATCAATAAGATAATCATCAGTTATCGTGTATAAGTACTCTACATAATGGCTATCATCAGCCTTTAGTTTCATACTTAAAGTATTGTTCCTTTGTTCAGAAACAAAATACAAGTCGGCAGTATTTATGTTGTGCCCAGTTGTAAATTGCAAATTAAAACGAGAGCTATCTGCATCAAACAAATCTAGTGCTAGAGAATCATAAGTTTGGTATTCTTTTAAAATTACGGATGTAATTCTACCACCTTTATTTGCAACTGTAATTTTTAATTTATCATTTTCAATTATCTGAAACTCATCGTTTCCTATTGCGGCAGCAGCAAAAATTCCGAAAGTTGCTTTTAGCTCTTCACTTATAATAGAATCATTAAGTGTTGGGATGGTTAGTGCATCAATTACTGTTTCAGCTATTTGAGTTTCACTAATTGCAGTCTCAGTTGGTGTTGTAGTTGGCACATCTTCTTGTGGAACTTCAGGAAAAAAGAAAGTATTAAATACTATCAAGATGATAGCCATTAACACAAAACCAATAAGTGAATTTTTATCGTATTGTTTCATTTTTAAACTAAATTATTTGTTGTTAATGCACGACTCAATAAATCCACAGAATAGTGGGTGCGGATTTGCGACTGTACTTTTATATTCTGGATGAAATTGAACACCAACAAACCATGGGTGAGTAGGTATTTCTACTATTTCAACAAGATTTGTTTTTGGATTTATTCCAGTAGCAATTAAACCTGCTCTTTCTAAGTCTAATTTATATTTGTTGTTAAATTCGAATCTATGCCTGTGGCGTTCAGAAATATCATTTTTATTATAGGATTTATAAGCATTTGAACCTGCAGTAAGTTGACAGTCATAAGCACCTAATCTCATAGTGCCACCTTTTTCAATGATTTCTTTTTGTTCAGCCATTAAGTTAATGACTGGAGCACTTGTATCAGGATTCATCTCAGTTGAATTTGCATCTTTCAATCCAAGTACATTTCTAGAATATTCAATCACTGCCGATTGCATTCCAAGACAAATCCCAAAAAATGGAATATTGTTTTCTCTTAAGTGTTTAATCGTTTCAATTTTCCCTTCCATACCTCTATCACCAAAACCAGGAGCAACTAGAACTCCTTTTAGTCCTGCTAATTTTTCAGCAGCATTGGTTTTATTGATTTCTTCAGCATGTATCCAATTTACTTTTACTTTGCAACTGTTTTTAGTTCCTGCGTGTATAATTGCTTCAGATATTGATTTGTACGCATCTTGTAATTCAACATATTTACCAACCAAACCAATTGTAATCTCTTGTTTAGGGTTTTGAAGATTTGTTAAAAATGCATTCCATTTTTCAAGTTTTACTTCTGTATTGTTTTCAAGTCCTAATTTCTTTAATACAATTTTATCAAGTCCTTCTTTTTGCATTAAAAGGGGAACTTCATAAATAGTAGAAGCATCCATTGATTCAATAACAGCATCTCTTTCAACATTACAGAATCTTGCTACTTTTCTTTTTATATCAGAGCCAAGGTGATGTTCAGTTCTGCAAACTAAAATATCTGGCTGAATCCCTGCTTCTAATAATGTTTTTACTGAATGTTGAGTTGGTTTTGTTTTTAACTCACCGGCAGCTGCTAAATAAGGTACCAATGTTAAATGAATAAAAAGGGCACTATCTTCTAGCTCCCATTTAAGTTGACGAACTGCTTCAATATATGGTAATGCTTCAATATCTCCAACTGTTCCCCCTATCTCAGTTATTACAAAATCAAACTGTCCTGTTTCCCCTAACAATTGAATTCTTCTTTTTATCTCATCAGTTATATGAGGTATAATTTGAACTGTTTTTCCAAGATAATCACCTTTTCGTTCTTTTTGTATAACTGTTTGGTAAATCCTACCTGTAGTTACATTGTTTGCTTGTGAAGTACTATGGTTCAAAAATCTTTCATAATGGCCTAAATCCAAATCTGTTTCTGCCCCATCATCAGTAACATAACATTCGCCATGTTCATAAGGGTTCATTGTTCCAGGATCAACATTTATATATGGATCTAATTTTTGAATGGTTACAGAATATCCACCTGAAGTCAGTAGTTTACCTAAGGATGCTGAAATTATCCCTTTTCCTAATGAAGATGTAACACCACCTGTAACGAAAATATATTTTGTTGGAAATTTACCCACTGTTTACAATATTTTTGATTTGTGCAAAAATACTATTTGTAAGCGATTATTCTTAACTTAAAAATAGTTTTATTAAAAGTTTTTAAACGAATGTAAATATCTTAGAATGTGATACTTGCTCCAAAGCTTGGCATTATTGGCAGCTGGTTAACTCTTCCATATTTAACTCGGTTAAAGTAGAATATGTTTTCTCTGTTATATGCATTGGTTACGGATGCTGTCATATCAATATTTACTTTTTTATTTACTTTAATACTTTTTGAAACTGAAGCATCAAGTCTGTGGTAGTAAGGTAGTCTTCCTTTGTTTAAATCGGCATATTCAATTCCTAAATCGCCATTTGCAATAGTATAGTCTGTATTTATACCATCAGAAAAAGTTAAGTTTTCGTAAAAGCCTTGAGTTTGTGTGAATGGAAATCCTGAACCTAAATTCCATCTAATATCTGCTTTCCATCTTTCATTTTCTCCAAATCTATAAGATGTTACAAAATTTATATTATGTCTTCTGTCAAAGTGAGGGTTGTATTCTCTTTCCCCATCATTTCGAGTTATCAACCCTAAAGAATAAACTGCCCATATGTAAAGTTTTTTTCCTTTATATTTTACAAGAGCATCAACTCCGTTAGCAATCCCGCTTTCAACAATAAACTGAGGATCATTATCAGAAGTCATATTTCTATTGATATTTATTAACTGATAAAAATCTTTAACATATCCTTCTAATTGAAAGTCAATCTTATTGTTAACGTCATATTCAATTCCAGTAATTAAATGTTGAGCTTTTTGTAATTTCTGATCGAAATCTCCATCTAAATCAACATCAGTTGAAATTATTCCTGTGAATAAATTCACAACATCCCTATCTGAAATTGTGCTTTGCAAATTCTGAGAGTAAAGTCCAGCTGAAAGCTTAAATCTCATTCTTTCAGATACAATATATTTCATTCCTAATCTAGGCTCTGGAGACGCTCCAATGTTTCCGTAATATTGCAATCTAAACCCAGGCTCAATTATCCATCTAGTTGAGTTGAATTGGTAGTTAAGGTATGCTGAAAAATCACTAGTATTTACTGGAATTCCTACTTTAGAACTTACTGAATTGTAGGTTGTGTAATCTGTTTGAAAACCTTGTACATCAAAACCATATTTCACTTTTCCTTTAGGTTGAAAGTAGGTGAAATTCATACCCATATTGTAGCCGTTTATTTCACTTGACCTTTCTCTAATTGATCCATTACTCTCAAACTCTTTTAGTATAGTATTGTATGATGACCATGCAAAATTACCTTCAATAAGAACTGGCGAGCCTCCAGGAATTAAAATGAATTCAGAACCGATTCCTTTTGAGTTCCAATTTAGTTCAGAGATTCCTTCATAATTTACTTTATCCGCAAAGTTAAAACCAAACACATTCAGTTTTGATCCGTTTTTTCCTTTTGTAGAAACTTTTCCGTATAAATCAGTATACGAATAAGGCAGACCTTTTTTATCAAAATAAAGTGTTGGATATTTGTAAAATAATTCAGAACTTTTATCCAGGTATGAAGTTTTACCAGAGAATATAAAAGAAGTATTCTCTTTTCTACTTAATGGACCTTCAACAAAAAGTTTAGATCCAAAAGTGTTTGCAGAAAGTTTACCGCCAAGTTCTTTCTTGTTTCCATCAATCGTTTTAATATCCATAATTGAAGAAACTCTCCCACCATATTCTGCACTAAAACCACCAGTGAAAACATCAGTATTTTTAATTATATCAGTATCAAAAACAGAAAATAATCCTATGGAATGGAAGGGGCTGTAAATAATCATTCCGTCCATTAAAACTTTATTTTGAATTGGAGAACCACCTCTAATATAAAGTTGACCTCCCTGATCTCCAGTAAAAACTACTCCTGGGATTACTTGCATATATTGTGCTAAATCAGGCTCTCCTCCAATAGTTGGAATCATTTCCATGTCTTGCTTAGTAATTTTTATTGAAGCAGCTTTAACTTCTGTTTTCATTTCTGCTCTTTCAGCAGATATTTTTACTTCATTTAGTTTAACACTTGATTCTCCAATTTCTAAATTCTTTGATAAAATTTGACCTGATTTAAGTGTGATATTTACTTCAGTAGTATCATATCCAATATAAGTGGCAACCAAAGTGTATTCACCAGCATTTACTTTTGAGATATTATACATTCCGTTAATATCAGTAGCTGCACCAATAGTAGTGCCTTCCAAGAATACACTACAAAAAATTACTGGCTCTCCACTTTCTTTTTCATAAACAAATCCTCTGATATTTCCAGTTTGCGCAAATATAGTTGTTGTAAAAAGTAAAGCAGATAATAAAAATAGGAGTTTACGCATTTTGTAAAATTTAGGTCGCAAATATAACTAAATAAAGGAAGTGATATTATGCATGAAGAATTTTGAAGATAAGCTCTTTTAAAAGCCCACTTTGGCCGGTTGATTTGTTGTTTAATCCTTTACTTTTAAGGTCGTATTCCTTTAGGTGTTTAAAGATATTAAAGAGCTGAAGCTTGTTATATTTTTTAGCTGCAGTTTGATATTGGCTTACAAAAAAAGGATTTACTTTTAAAGCACTGGCTGCTGATTTTGGGCTTTTGTCATCTAAAAAATGATAAACCATTATCTTTTGAAAATATGAAAACAAAGCACTCATTACAGGAACTATATGGTGGTTTTTAGTGTTCTCGGCAAAATGATTAATTATTCTATTTGCTTTTACTACATTTTTTTGACCAAGTGCATTTTGGAGTTCAAATACATTGTAATCTTTACTAATTCCAATGTGGCACTCAATTAATTTAGTGGTGATTTGTTCTTTCTTTTTTAAAACTAAAAACAGTTTGTCCAGCTCGTTAGTTATTTTAGATAAATCGGCACCAAGATATTCTGCTAAAACTGCTGTGGCACTATTATCAATTGAAAAACTTTTTTCTTTTACATAAGCTAATATCCAGGCAGGGATTTTATTATCATAAAGCTTTTTACTCTCAAATACTATGCACTTTTTGGCTAAGTTCCTTCCAAACTTTTTTCTCTTGTCAACTGATTTTCCTTTGTATGAAATAACCAATACTGTGCTGGGTTGAGGATTATCAAGATAAGAATCTAATACTTCAATATTTTTGAGGTGTTGTCCTTCTTTAACAATAACAACTCTTTTTTCTGATCCAAAAGGAAACTGTTTGGCCTCTGAAATTATTTGCTCAGTAGTAATATCTTTTCCATAAAGTGTTACTTGGTTGAATTCTTGTTCTTCATTGGTGAGTAAGTTTTTAGAAAACTCGTCAGAAAGTTTATCAATATAATAAGGTTCATCACCCATTAAAAAATAAACAGGATTTAAATCTTTATTACTTATTGATGATATGATTTCTTTATAATTCACTTATTTTGCTTTATGGAACTTCCAAAAATAAATTTGCCTAATGCAAGGCTCAAAATTAAATTAGTTGAGGATACTACACAAGTTTTTGATGAAGTAAGAAAAAAATATTTTAAACTGACTCCTGAGGAGTGGGTGCGCCAAAACTTTATACACTATTTAAATAAAGAAAAAAACTATCCTTTTGGTTTGATGGGAGTAGAGAAAATGGTAAAATATAACTCTTTAAAAACTAGGGCAGATATTGTAATTTGGAATAGAGAGAGAATGCCAAGTGTTATAGTGGAATGTAAAGCTCCAAATATAAAAATTACCCAAGATGCATTTAATCAAATAGCGAGATATAATTTTAAATTAAGAGTGAAATATTTAGTAGTTACTAATGGGTTGCAGCATTTCTGTTGCGAAATGGATTATGAAAGTAAAAAGATTACTTTTATGCAGGAGATTCCTGAGTATTAGAATTATTTTTTGCATGGCTATACCAAAACCTAAAGCAAGACAAGTCCCTAATCCAATATTATTGAAAGCAGTGCCAAATCCGATAATAGTCCTCAGATTTTTTTTATTTGTTACTTTTTTTATAATGCATATATTAGAAAATAGATAACTCAAAAATATGATATGTATCATTCTTAATATATTATTTTTGCGCACTTAAAAAAATAATTATATGAAATCAGCATTTAGGTTTATTACACCCAGTAATGGGAGTATAAAAGATGATATGTTATCAGGCTTGACAGTAGCCTTAGCCTTAGTTCCAGAAGCAGTAGCTTTTGCTTTTGTAGCAGGAATATCACCTATTATTGGTTTATATGGTGCATTTATGATGGGATTAGTTACTGCTATTTTTGGTGGTAGACCAGGTATGATATCAGGAGCAACAGGAGCTTTAGCAGTTGTGATGGTACATTTAATAAGAGAAGGAAATGCTATGGGGATTGATGGTGCAATGATGGGGCTCCAATTCCTTTTTGCCACTTTAATTCTTACAGGAATTTTACAAGCACTAGCTGGACTTTTAAAAATGGGTAAATTTGTTAGAATGATTCCGCATTCAGTAATGATGGGCTTTGTAAATGGTTTGGCTATTGTAATCTTTACGTCTCAACTTGGAATGTTTCAATCAGGAGGGGAGTGGCTTGAAATTGGAGCTATGTTAACAATGTTAGGTTTAGTAGCTTTAACTATGGGGATTATGTTCGTATTGCCAAAAATCACTAAAATAATCCCTGATGCTTTGGTTGCAATTATTGTAGTTTCAATTCTAGTTATATTTGGAGATATTGATACACAAACAGTAAAATCGTTTATTGTTGCAGGTGGAGGAGAAGGAATAAAAGCTGGATTGCCAAGCTTTAATATTCCAATGATAGAATTGAATTTAGAGACTTTAGGTTTTATTACTCCATACGCCTTAATTCTGGCTGCAATTGGCTTGATTGAATCTTTAATGACTTTAAATTTAATTGATGAGTTAACAGAGACTCATGGAAATGGAAACAAAGAATGTATTGCTCAAGGTGGGGCTAATATTTTGAATGGATTTTTTGGAGGTATGGGAGGTTGTGCTATGATTGGTCAGTCGATTATTAATATCAAATCAGGGGGTAGAGGTAGGCTTTCAGGAATTACGGCTGCTTTAGCTTTATTGGCTTTTATTTTATTTGCATCTACTTATATTGAGATGATTCCTATTGCTGCATTAGTTGGCGTTATGTTTATGGTTGTCATTGGAACTTTTGCTTGGAGTACTTTCAAGATTATGAATAAGGTTCCTTTATCAGATATTTTTGTAATTATTTTGGTTACGGCACTAACTGTTATTTTTGATTTAGCTATTGCTGTTATATCTGGTGTTATTGTTTCTGCATTGGTTTTTGCTTGGGAAAATTCATTAATGATTAGAGCAAGAAAATATACTGATAAGCATGGAATAAAACATTATGAAATGTTTGGGCCTTTGTTTTTTGGTTCTATTGAGCTTTTTAATTCTAAGTTTGATGTAAAAAAGGATCCTGATGAGGTTATAATTGATTTTGCTGAAAGTAGAGTAGTAGATCAATCAGCTATTGAAGCATTAAATAAATTAGCGGAGCGTTACCAAAAAAGAGGAAAGACAATTCACTTGAGACATCTTGCTCCTGATTGTGTAAAATTAATTAAAAGAGCAGAGAAAATCTGTGATGTAAATATTTTAGAAGACCCTGATTACTTTGTTGCTATTGATGATTACAATAAAGCATTAGAGACAGTTTAAATTAAAAAAATCCGTATCTGGATAAGGATTCTTATTTATATCAAAGGAAATATTTAAGTGTTTTGCTTTTTTATTAAGTTAAGTGCAGAACCAGCTTTAAACCAATCAATTTGAGTTTCATTATAAGTATGATCTAGCATAATCATATCCTTTGTTCCATTAGCATGAACTACTTCTAAAGTTAATTGTTTACCATCTGAAAATTTATCTAAATCTTTGAAGTTGAAAGTGTCATCTTCTTTTATTAAATCATAATCAGCTTCATTTGCAAATGTAAGTCCTAACATACCTTGTTTTTTAAGGTTTGTTTCGTGTATACGAGCAAAAGATTTTACAATAACTGCCATTACTCCAAGGTGTCTTGGTTCCATTGCAGCATGCTCTCTTGAAGATCCTTCTCCATAATTATGGTCACCAACCACTATTGTTGGGATTCCAGAAGCTTTATATCCTCTTGCAACATTTGGTACTTCATCAGTTTTTCCGTCTAATTGACTCACTACTGAATTAGTTTTTCCTCCAAAAGAATTTACAGCACCAATTAAACAGTTGTTGGAAATGTTATCTAAATGACCTCTGTATCTAAGCCAAGGTCCTGCCATAGAAATATGGTCAGTTGTACATTTTCCTTCTGCTTTTATTAGAAGTTTTGCTCCTAAAATATTTTCTCCATCCCAAGCAATAAATGGAGTTAATAATTGCAATCTCTTAGAGTCAGAAGCAACAACTACTTTAATATCACTACCATCTTCAGCTGGAGCTTGATATCCATTATCTTTCACTGCAAATCCTTGAGAAGGTAATTCCGTTCCGTGAGGTTCAGATAATCTTACCTTTTCATCATTTTGATTTGTTAGTGTGTCAGTTATTGGATTGAAATCCAATCTTCCTGAAATTGCAATTGCGGCTACCATTTCTGGTGAAGCAACAAATGCATGTGTATTTGGATTCCCATCTGCACGCTTAGCAAAGTTTCTGTTAAAGGAATGAATAATTGTATTTTTCTCTTGTTTATTAGCTCCTTCTCTATCCCATTGTCCGATACATGGTCCGCAAGCGTTAGTAAATATTTTAGTCGTTTCAAATTTCATAAACGAATCCATCAACCCATCTCTTTCTGCTGTAAAACGTACTTGTTCCGAACCAGGGTTAATTCCTAATATTGCTTTGGGTTTAAGTCCCTTGCTTACTGCATCTTCTACAATTGAAGCTGCCCTACTTAAATCCTCATAAGATGAGTTTGTACATGACCCGATCAACGCCCACTCTACTTGTAAAGGCCAATCATTTTTTACTGCTTTTTCTTTCATTTCAGCAACTGGAGTGGCTAAATCTGGTGTGAATGGTCCGTTTAAGTGTGGAGTTAATTCTGATAAATTAATTTCAATAACTTGGTCAAAATAATGTTCAGGATTTTCGTAAACTTCTGAGTCCCCTGTTAAATGTTCTTTAATTTGGTTTGCAGCATCTGCAACATCATCTCTATCAGTTGATCTTAGATATCTTTCAATACTATCATCATACCCAAAAGTTGAAGTAGTAGCTCCAATTTCAGCTCCCATATTACAAATTGTTCCTTTTCCTGTTGCTGATAGAGATTTTGCTCCTTCACCAAAATATTCTACAATTGCACCAGTACCTCCCTTTACAGTAAGTATGCCCGCAACTTTTAAAATTACATCTTTAGCTGACGCCCAACCATTTAGTTTTCCAATTAGTTTAATCCCAATTAATTTAGGAAATTTTAATTCCCAAGGCATTCCTGCCATAACATCAACAGCATCCGCTCCGCCAACACCAACAGCTACCATTCCAAGTCCTCCAGCATTTACTGTATGCGAATCGGTACCTATCATCATACCACCAGGGAAAGCATAGTTTTCTAATACTACCTGATGGATAATTCCTGCTCCTGGTTTCCAGAAACCAATTCCGTATTTATTACATACTGAACTTAAAAAATTGAATACTTCATTATTAGTATTTAGGCTTTCCTGTAAATCTTTATCTGCTCCTAACTTAGCCAATATTAAATGATCGGCATGTGCTGTAGAAGGTACGGCAACCTTATCTTTTCCCGCTTGCATAAATTGCAATAGTGCCATCTGCGCAGTTGCATCTTGCATGGCTACTCTATCTGGTGCAAAATCTACATAGTCTTCTCCTCTTGTAAATACTGTACTAGCATTATCGTCCCAAAGATGTGTGTAAAGTATTTTTTCAGAAAGAGTTAATGCTTTTCCAGTTGCTTTTCTTGCTGCTTCAACTGTTTCAGGGTACTTTTTGTACACCTTTTTTATCATTTCAATATCAAATGCCATAGTAAATATTTTTTAAATCAATTGGATTGCAAATTTAATAAATTGCAATAAATAGTTGGTGGTATATAGTACTAAATGTATAGGTAATAAAAAAGCCGAGCATTTGCTCGGCTTTTTTTATTAATTCTAGTAAATGTTTTTATTATTCAGCTATAACTTTAAAAGGAACAGTTACACTTACAGTTCTATGTAATCTAACTTCAGCATCATAAGTGCCTAAATCTTTTATCTTAGGTAGTTTCACAAATTTAGCATTTACATTATGTCCTAATCCTGCAACAATTTCAGTAAATTGTTCTGTTTTGATTGAGCCAAATAATTTAGTTCCACCTTCAGCAACTTTACCTTTAAGTGTAATTTCTAAATTAGGTAATGCTTCAGCAATTTTGTTCGCTTTAGCAATTTCAGTTTCTTCTTTTTTAGTTTGCTGCTTTAGGTTTTCAGTCAAAACTTTTACAGAATTTGCTGTAGCTAAAATTCCATATCCTTTTGGGATAAGGTAGTTTCTTCCATAACCATTCTTTACTGAGACGATTTCATTTTTGAAACCTAATTTCTCAACATCTTGTTTTAATATAATATTCATGATTCTTATATTTTATGATTATTTTAAATTATCAGCTACATATGGTAAAAGTGCAATTTGTCTTGCTCTTTTTACTGATACAGCTAATCTTCTTTGGAACTTTAAAGAGTTACCTGTAATTCTTCTTGGTAAAATCTTTCCTTGTTCGTTTAAGAAACGCATTAAAAATTCAGGGTCTTTGTAATCAATGTAATTGATTCCCATTTTCTTAAAACGGCAATATTTATTTTGATTCTTTAACTCAACATCTACAGGAGATAAATATTTGATATCTGTTTTTGCCATGATTAATTTGCTTTAGTGTTAGTACTCATTTTCTTTTTTCTTCTTTCAGCATATTCTAAAGCGAATTTTTCTAATTTGACAGTTTGCCATCTAATTACGCGCTCATCTCTTTTGAATTCAACTTCTAAATCATTAATGATTTTTCCGTCTGCTTGAAATTCAATCAGGTAATAAAAACCTGTTTTTTTCTTTTGGATTGTGTACTTTAATTTTTTCAACCCCCAGTTTTCCTCTTGAGTAATAGTTCCTTTGTTTGCCTTAATATGGTCAACAAATTTCTTTACTGTTTCCTTTACCTGATCATCAGATAAAACGGGATTCATTATGAAAACAGTTTCGTAAGTGTTCATCTTGTTGTTGTTTTTGTTAATAAATTAATTAATTTTTTTACGGGCGGCAAATGTAGTAAAAACATTCAAATTCACATAATTACTAACACTTTTTAATTTGATAGTTTATTTGTAGTATATTTTGCAATAAATATTAGTTTTGTGTTTCGTATTTTTAATATTTAATTAATGAGTGATTTTATTGTTTCTGCTAGGAAGTACAGACCTACAACTTTTGACACAGTTGTTGGTCAATCTTCAATTACTTCTACTTTAAAAAACGCAATTAAATCAAATCAATTAGCTCAGTCATTTTTATTTTGTGGACCTAGGGGGGTTGGTAAAACTTCTTGTGCTCGTATTTTAGCAAAAACTATAAATTGCGAAAATATTACTGATAATGTGGATGCTTGTAACGAGTGTGTTTCTTGTAAATCTTTTAATGAAAATGCGTCATTCAATGTTCACGAGTTAGATGCTGCTTCTAATAATTCAGTTGATGATATTCGAACATTAGTGGATCAGGTAAGGTTTGCTCCTCAAGTTGGAGAATACAACATCTATATTATTGATGAGGTTCATATGCTATCAGCTCAAGCTTTTAATGCTTTTTTAAAGACTTTAGAAGAGCCTCCAAAGCATGCTAAATTTATTTTAGCAACTACTGAAAAACATAAAATTATCCCTACTATTTTGTCAAGATGTCAAATTTTTGATTTTAAGAGAGTAGGAGTAAATGATATTGCTGGGCACTTGGATTTTGTTGCAAAAAGTGAAGGTGTAACAGCTGAGAGTGAGGCATTGCACTTAATTGCGCAAAAGTCTGACGGTGCAATGAGGGATTCTCTGTCATTGTTTGATAGGTTAATTTCTTTTTCAGATAAAACTTTAACTTATAAAGGAGTAATAGAGCATCTTAATATTTTAGATTATGATTACTATTTTAAGCTGACAGATTCCCTTCTAACTAATGATATTAAAGAATTATTAAATATTTTTAATGAGATTTTAGATAATGGTTTTGATGGACATCATTTTATAAATGGTTTGGCTGAACATCTAAGAGATTTATTGGTGTCGAAAGATGTTAGTACAATTAAGCTTTTGGAAAAAGGGGAGGCTTTGCAAGCGAGATACTTGGATCAGTCTAAAAAATGTGAGCTTCCTTTTTTAATAGAGGCATTAGAGCTTTGTAATGAATGTGATGTTCAGTATAAAACTTCAAATAATCAAAGGTTGTTAGTCGAATTGATACTAATGAGAATATCATCAATCAATTTTTTATCGGCTCAAAAAAAAAATCTAAACATTTCATAGTTACTCTAAATGATGAGAAAAAGGAGGTTTTTGTTGAAAAAATCAATCAAAATCAGCAAGAAACTCCAAAAACAGTAATAGAACAGAAAGAAAGTAAAGTTGAAATTACTGAGGAATTAAAAAACAAACCTAAAAGCAGAATTGTTTTAGGTAGAAGTAAGAAATCATCAATGATTTCAATTAATAGTTCATTTAAATCTGAAAAGGAAAAAAGTGAAGAAAAAGAAGTAGATATTTCTCCTTTACGATCTAATGATTTTACTGAAACACAATTGTTGAAATTCTGGAAGGAATTAATAGTTTTTGTAAAAGAACAAGGAAAATCTAATCTTGGAATTACATTAGGAGTCCATCCTGTTAAATTATTGGCTAATTATTTAGTAGAACTTCCTTTAAGTAATACGGCTCAGCAGGAAATAATTGCTGAAGAAAAATACATGATACTTGAGTTTTTGAGAAATAAATTAGAGAATGATAAGTTAGAGATAACAACAAAAATTATTGAAGGAGAAAATAATAATATTCCTTATACGAATAAAGATAAATTTAAAAAGATGTTGGAAGAAAATCCTCATCTTGAAACATTAAGAATAAAACTAGGGCTTGACCCAGATTACTAACCAAAATCAAATTAATATGAAACCAAAACAAATTTTAACCTTTGCGCTAATAATAGGAGCTATTGCTTATTTCGCGCTTAACGCAACCAAACAAATGAAAAAAATAGAAAATAATTATGAAGAAGTAAAAAATGATCCTTTAAAAGCTAGAATTTATACGCTCGATAACGGACTTAAAGTTTACTTAACTTCATATGCTGATGCTCCTAGAGTACAGACTAACATTGCAGTTCGTGCGGGTAGTAAAAATGATCCTGCTGATGCAACAGGTTTAGCTCATTATTTAGAGCATATGTTATTTAAAGGAACTGATGTTTATGGTTCTCTTGATTTTGAAAAAGAAGCTCCAATGTTGGATAAAATTGAAGCTCTTTATGAAGAATATCGCTCTTATGAAATGAGTGATACAGAAAATAGAGATAGAATCTGGGCTCAAATTGATTCAATTTCTGGTGAGGCAGCAAAATTTGCTATTGCTAATGAATATGATAAAATGGTAAGTGGCCTAGGGGCAAAAGGAACAAATGCATATACATCAAACGAAAAAACAGTTTATATTAATGATATTCCATCAAACCAAATTGAAAAATGGTTAAAATTAGAAGCAGAGCGTTTCCGTTATCCTGTGTTTAGATTATTCCATACAGAGTTAGAGGCCGTATATGAAGAAAAAAATATAAGTTTAGATAATGATGGAAGAAAGATGTTTGAAGCTTTACTTGATGGTTTGTTTCCAACACACCAATACGGACAGCAAACAACAATCGGTACAGTTGAACATTTAAAAAACCCTTCTTTAACCGAAATTAGAAAATATTTTAACAAATACTATGTGCCTAATAATATGGCTATCTGTCTTTCAGGTGATTTTGATTATGATGAAACAATTGAGTTGATTAATAAGTATTGGGGAACTTTTGAAAGAAAAGATGATCCAACTTTTAAGGTTATTAAAGAATCTCCTATTGCTAATCCAGTTTACACTGAGGTGTATGGACCAGAAGCAGAAAGGTTATATATTGGTTTTCGTTTTGATGGTGCAAATACTGAAGATGCAAAAATGTTAACTATGGTTGATATGGTGCTTTCTAATTCTGCAGCAGGACTTATTGATTTAAACTTAAACCAAGCACAAGAACTAATTGGTGGAGGATGTTTTCCTTATGTTTTGGAGGATTATTCCATGCACGGATTTTATGGTAGCCCAAAACAAGGACAGAATTTAGAAGAAGTAAAAGATTTATTATTAGGACAAATTGAGGATGTTAAAGCGGGTAATTTTCCTGATTGGTTAGTGGGTGCAATTATTTCTGATTTGAAACTAAATCAGATTAAGAAATTAGAAAGTAATAGTGGTAGAGCAAATGAATTCGTTGATGCTTTTACTTTAGGAATTTCTTGGGAAGACCATCAAAATGAAATGGCTGAACTTGAGAAAGTAACTAAACAAGATATTATTGATTTTGCAAATGCTAAATATGCTGATAATTATGTAGTTGTTTACAAAAGAGCTGGTGAAGATAAATCTGTAATAAAAGTAACTAAACCAGCAATCACTCCTGTAAGTGTAAATAGAGAAGATCAGTCAGAATTTTTAGCTAACTTATTAGCTGAAGAAGTAAAAGATATTGAGCCAGTATTTTTAGATTTTGAAAATGATATTAAAAAATCAAATGTTGGAGATGTTGAACTTTTTTACAAAGAAAACACTGAGAACGAAAGATTTAAGTTGAACTACATTTTAGAGATGGGTAAAGACCATGATGTAAAGCTAAAATTAGCGGTTGATTACTTAAAGTATTTAGGTACAGATGCTATGTCTCCTTCTCAAAAGGAAGAAGAGTTTTATAAGTTAGGTTGTGATTTATCAGTAAATTGTGGTTCTGAAAAAACTAATATAACTTTAAGCGGACTAGCAAATAATTTTGATGAATCTGTTGCTTTGTTTGAGCAAATTTTAGCTGGCGCAGTTGCTGATGATGAGGCACTTGAAAACTTAAAATTAAGTGAGCTTAAAGGAAGAAATGATGCAAAGCTAAACAAACAAATCATCCTATGGAGAGCAATGGGCAGTTATGCTAAGTATGGTGATAATTCTTCTTTCAGAAATATTTTATCAGAAGAAGATTTAAATAATGTTACTTCAGCTGAATTAGTTGATTTGATTCATAACTTAACTTCTTATGAGCATAAGATTATGTATTACGGACCAGAACAAATAAATAAAGTTGCTTCTGATTTAGAGAAATTGCATGCAAATAAATCAGATTTAAAAATGATTCCTTCTAAAAATAAATTTATTGAACAGCCAATGGATAAGCCAATGGTTTATGTAGTTGATTATGATATGAAACAAGCAGAGGTAATGATGCTTGCAAAAGGCGCTAAGTTAAACATGAATGAGTACCCTCAAATAAGATTTCATAATGAGTACTTTGGTGGAGGAATGAGTTCTATTGTATTCCAAGAAATGAGAGAATCTAAAGCATTGGCTTATTCAGTTTACAGTACTTATACCATACCAAATGATAAAGATGACTCTCATTATTTAATGAGTTATATTGGTACGCAATCTGATAAATTAGGTGAGGCTATGATTGGTATCAATGAGCTTTTGGAAACTATGCCAGAAGCTGAAACTAATATGGCTAATGCAAAAGAAGCTATTGAGCAAAAAATAAGAACTGAAAGATTAACTAAATCTAAAGTATTAACTGAGTATTTAAAAGCTGAGAAGATTGGGGTGGGCCATGATATTAGAAAAGATATGTATGATGCACTTCCTACATTTGATATGAATACTTTAAAGGATTTTCATAATTCACATATTTCAGGAACTAACAGAGTGGTTATGGTTCTAGGATCTAAAGAAGATTTAGATTTAGAAGTATTAAAAGCGTATGGTGAAATAGTTCCCTTAACATTAGAAGATGTATTTGGTTATTAGAAAAGATAGAAAAGAAATAAAAAGATGAGTAATAAGATATTAAAAATAATTTATACTAAAACAGATGAGGCACCAATGTTGGCTACTCATTCTTTATTGCCAATAGTAAATGCATTTACTGCTAAGGCAGGTGTTGAGGTTGAAACTAAAGATATTTCTTTAGCAGCTAGAGTATTAGCTCTTTTCCCTGAGTATTTAGAGGAAAACCAAAGAGTAAATGATGCATTAGCAGAACTTGGTGAGTTGGTAAAAAAACCAGAAGCAAACATTATAAAGTTGCCTAATATTTCAGCATCTGTGCCTCAATTAGCAGCAACAATTAAGGAGTTGCAAGCAAAAGGATTTAATATTCCTTCTTACCCAGCAGAGGCGAAAACTGATGAGGAAAAAGCCATTCAATTAAAGTATAACAAAGTAAAAGGCTCTGCAGTAAACCCTGTTTTGCGTGAAGGAAATTCGGATAGGAGAGCACCAAAAGCTGTAAAGAATTATGCGAAAGTAAATCCACATTATATGGGTGAGTGGAGTAAAGATTCTAAAACTCATGTTGCAACTATGTGTGAAGGCGATTTTCATCATAATGAAAAATCTGTTTGTTTAAATAATGCAACTGATGTTAAAATTTCTCATCATGCAGCTGATGGAACTATTACAACTTTAAAAGAAAGTACGCCACTTTTAGCTAATGAAATTATTGATGCATCAGTAATGAGCAAGATAGCTTTGTTATCATTCTTAGAGAAAGAAATTGCAGCTGCTAAGGATACTGGCATTTTACTTTCATTGCATATGAAAGCGACTATGATGAAGGTTTCTGATCCTATTATTTTCTCGCATGCTGTAAATGTTTTCTTTGCGGATTTAATTGCAAAACATAAAACAACTTTTAATGAGTTAGGAGTAGATTTTAAGAATGGATTTGGGGATTTAATTTCTAAATTACAAAATACATCATTAGAAAAAAAAGCTGAAATAGAAAGTGATATTGCTTTGGCATTTGAAAACAATGCCAATATTGCAATGGTTGATTCTGATAAGGGGATTACAAATTTACATGTTCCTTCTGATGTAATTATTGATGCATCTATGCCTGCTATGATTCGTAATTCAGGGAAAATGTGGAATAAGTACAACAAAACTGAAGATACAAAAGCAATTATCCCTGATAGTTCGTATGCAAGTATATATAGTGCAACAATTGATTTTTGTAAATTAAATGGTGCTTTTGATCCTGCTACTATGGGTACTGTCCCTAATGTTGGTTTAATGGCTCAAAAAGCAGAGGAATATGGTTCTCATGATAAAACATTCGAAATAAAATCAGAAGGGATAGTAAAGGTTACTGATTCTAATAGAAATATTTTAATGGAACATAATGTAGAGGAAGGAGATATCTGGAGAATGTGCCAAACAAAAGATGAACCAATTAAGGATTGGGTAAAATTGGCTGTAAACAGAGCAAAAGCTACTTCTTGGCCAACTATTTTCTGGTTAAATGAAAATAGAGCTCATGATGCAGAAATTATTAAAAAAGTAAATATTTATTTAAATGACCATGATACTAATGGTTTGGATTTACAGATTCTTCCTCCTTATGATGCTACCAAGTTTACTTTAGAAAGAGTTAAGAAAGGTGAGGGTACTGTCTCAGTTACGGGTAATGTTTTAAGAGATTACTTAACGGATTTATTCCCAATTTTAGAACTAGGGACTTCTGCAAAAATGCTTTCAATTGTTCCGCTTATGAATGGTGGAGGTTTGTTTGAAACTGGTGCTGGTGGTTCTGCTCCTAAGCATGTACAACAATTTACAAAAGAAGGCCATTTAAGATGGGATTCTCTTGGTGAATTTATGGCAATTGTTGTTTCCTTGGAGCACCTTTCCAAAGTTAATGGGAATCCTAAAGCTAAAATATTGGCTGACACTTTGGATACTGCAATTGAGAGTTTATTAAAAAAAGGAAAATCTCCTATGCGTAAAGTAGGACAGTTGGATAATAGAGGTTCTCATTATTATTTGGCAATGTATTGGGCTAATGAGTTAGCAAAGCAAACTATTGATATTGAAATGAAAACTTCTTTTGAAAGTATTGCTTCTGAACTTAAAAACAATGAAATTGCAATTCAGAGTGAGTTGAATAATGCTCAAGGTGCTGCAGAAGATATGCAAGGGTATTATTACCCAAGTACTGATTTTGTAATTGAAAGAATGAGACCTAGTAAAACCTTAAATACCATTATAGATAATATATAATTAAAACGTTTTAGATTTTAAAAGTCGAGTATTTGCTCGGGTTTATTTATCTAAAAAAAACTCTTGCTTAAAATTTATTAAGTATAACTTTCTACTTGCTCTAGTCATTGCAGTGTAAAGCCATCTTAGGTAAGATTTATTCAACATATCCTCAGTAAAATAACCTTGATCTATAAAAACATTTTCCCATTGTCCTCCTTGTGATTTGTGGCAAGTAATAGCATATGCAAACTTTATCTGTAGTGCATTAAAAAATTCATCTTCCTTAATTTTTTTATTGAGTTCTTTTTGTCCTTTATAGTCTTTTGCAACTTCTTTGTAAAGATGTTGGTATTGCTCATAATTTATTGCTGGGCTTTCGCTCGTTAAGGTGTCTAGTAGTAATATTACATCCAATTCTTTCTCGTTAGGGTAGTCCACCATTTGTACACTTGCTTTTGCAAATCGGAAGCCATAGCGTTCAATTATCTCAGTAATTTTAATTACTTCTACTATATCCCCATTGGCAATAAACCCTGCTTTGCTACTATCATCAAGCCAATAGTAGTTATTTCTAACAATCATAAGCATATCTCCTGCAGAAATTTCATCTTCCTGCCACCTAATTTTTGCTCGTATTTGTTGGTTGTATTGGTTGGCTCTTTTATTACTTTTGCAAAGTACAGTTGTGCTATTTACTCCATCATTACTGTAGGCGCTTTCAAGTGCATCTTGTAAATCCTCACCAGTATTTAAGCGAATAACTTCTGAGTTAGTTTTTAGCTGAGGATAAGAATAATCATTGGTTGAAATCTTATCTCTTAATGCAGTCGCATTTTCTAATATAAGTGATTCATTTTTTTGCCTTACTACTTGCGTAAGTTCTCGGCAAATTACTTGCTTTGAGTATGTGCGTTCCAATTCATCTTCTTCTAAAGCCGGGCTAATATCTAAATGTACTGGAGGAAGTTGGGCAGTATCTCCAATTAAAATAAGTTTACAATCACTCCCATTATAAACATATTCAATCAAATCATCTAATAATGATATGTTCCCAAATCCTTTATCAGAATTCTTAGCAATCATTGATGCTTCGTCAACAATAAAGATGGTATTGCTGTGGGTATTTTCCTTTAAAGTTATGTAAGTATTACCGCTTTTATTAGTTCTTATCCAGTATATTTTTTTGTGAATGGTGCTTGCAGCTTTCATGGAATATTTCCCTAATACTTTTGCTGCTCTTCCTGTTGGTGCCATAAGTACTGAGCGTTTTCCTAGAACAGGTAATGATTTTACCAAATTAGAAATAAGAGTTGTTTTTCCTGTTCCTGCATATCCTTTTAATATGAAAATCGAACGATTTCCAATTGTTGCTACAAAGTCAGCAATATCAGTAAATAATTCATCTTGCTCTTTGGTGGGAGTAAAAGAAAAATGTAATCTAAGTTTATCTTGTAATTTTTGGCTTTTCATTTATATGAAATTTACTTCTGCCTCTATGCTAATTCCATATTTTTCTAAAATTACTTCTTGCACTAATTCTGATAAATTGATAATGTCCTGTCCGCTTGCATTGTTGTAGTTTACAAGTACTAATGCTTGATTTTTATGCACTCCTGCATCTCCTTTTCTGTATCCTTTTAGTCCAGCATTATCTATTAGCCAGCCAGCTGCCACTTTGGTTTCTGTGTCTCCCATTTTGTAGCCAACTATATTTGGGAATTCTTTTTGTAATTCTTCAAACCTTTCAGTACTGATTATTGGATTTTTAAAGAAACTCCCACTATTTCCAATTTTAGACGGGCTAGGTAATTTTCTATTTCTTATATTTATTACTGCATCTGCAATGTTTTTAGGATTTGCTTCTAAATTAAGAGTTTTTAATTCTTCTTCAATTGCTCCGTAAGTAGTTTTGTTAAGTGGTGTTTTACTTAATTTGAATTCTACTTTTGTAATGATGAATTTGTTTTTCAGCTCTTCTTTGAAGATTGAGTTTCTGTATTCAAAATTACAATCCTCATTACTAAAAGTTTTTAAATCTTGTGTTGCAATTTCTAGTGCTATTACTTTATGGATTGTTTCTTTTACTTCCATGCCGTATGCACCAATATTTTGAATAGGGCTCGCTCCAACTGTTCCTGGTATAAGTGCTAAATTTTCAACTCCTGATAGCTCTTGACTTACACTCCACATTACAAATTCATGCCAATTTACGCCACCACCAACTTCCACAATTATATTATTGTCATTGTCTTCTAAAATGCAAATTCCAATGATTTTATGTTGCATCATTAGTCCATCAAAATCTTGCGTTAATAAAATATTAGATCCACCTCCAAGTATAAATGTTTTGTTGTTTTTATAAATGTTTGAGTTTAGTATGTCCTTTAATTCTAAAACAGAATCAAATTCAGTAAAAAACTTTGCTTTGGCATTTACACCAAAAGTATTGAGCTTTTTTAATGAGAAGTTTTCTTCAAACTTGCTCATTTATAAAATGTTAGAGTCAATATCAATAACTTTATTTTCAGTACACTTAATTATTCTTGCACTATATTTTTTTATTATTGCATAATCATGTGTTGCAATAAGGATAGTTGTTCCTTTTGCATTTATTTCTTTTAATAATTCAATAATTTTTTCTGATTTTTCAGGGTCTAGATTTCCTGTTGGCTCATCAGCTAATATTAACTCTGGATTATTTAGTAAAGCTCGTGCTATTGCAGCTCTTTGTTGCTCCCCTCCTGATAATTCGTAAGGCATTTTACCTTTTACTCCACTTAAGTGCACGCTATCTAATACTTCATCTATTCTGGCTTTAATTTCAACTTTGTTTTTCCAGCCAGTAGCTTTAAGTACGAATTCTAAGTTGTCAAATACATTTCTATCTGTTAGTAATTGAAAATCTTGAAATACAATCCCTAACTTTCTTCTTAAAGTTGGAATTTCTTTTTGTTTGATTTTAGTTAAATCAATATCAGCAACAGTTATATTTCCTGAATCTACTTTTAGCTCACCATAAAGCACCTTTAGTAATGAGCTTTTTCCGCTTCCTGTTTCTCCAATTAGATAAAGGAATTCTCCCTTCTCAATTTTTAAAGTAATATTACTAAATACTTGGTGGTTAATTTGGCGTATATCAACACCTTCTAGCTTAATAATATTACTGTTCATTTCTTGGTGAGTATTTGTGAATGGTGCCAAAAGGAATTTTATTTAGTAACTCAGTGATGCCTTCAATCTCAGATGTTAGATTATTTTTTGTTAACCCTTTTTCTATCTGGTTAAGTCTAAAATAAGCAATTAAAGTCATTTGTTTATCTCTTACTTGTACAAAGTCAGGGATGGATTTAGTTCCTTTTATTTTTAAGATATTTAACACTAGTGCAAATTAAAATATTAATTAGCTATAAAACGATAAGTTCTCTTTATAATTGTTAAGAAATTGTGTTGAAAACTTCATGGTTTACTAATTTACTCACTTTGGATATTTACTACTTTTAAAACTGATAAGAAATCCTATGAAATTAAGATATTACATCCTCCTTTTTTTACTGTTTTCTAGTAGTTTAGTTTTTGCTCAAAATCATTCTTTTGATGATGCTCAATCACTTTTTGATGATGGAAAATATAGTGCGGCACAAGCTCTTTTAAATCAACTTTCTTCTGGTTATTCAGCTAATGCTAAAGCAATGTTCTTAAATGCAAAATGTTCCAAAGCTTTATTTCTATCTGATGCTGAGCTTTTGTATGAGGAGTTGAATGAGTATTTTCCTTATCATCAATTTAAGCAAGAGGTAAATGCTGATTTGGCCCTTATCAATTATAGAAATAAAGATTACTCAAATTCTATTTCTTACTTTCTTGAGTTAGACAGTTTATCTAATGAGTTTATTTTTAAGTTAGCGTATGCTAGTTTTAGTATTGATTCATTAGTTAATGCGCAATATTATTTTTCAAAATTAATTGGAACAGTAAGTAAATATTCTTCTACTGCACAATATTATTATGCTTATATTGCTTATGAAAGAGGGTTTTATAAGTCAGCTTTAGTTTCTTTTAATAAACTTTTAAATGATGAGAAGTTTGGTAATATTGTTCCTTATTACATTAGTCAAATTTACTTTTTTCAAAAGGAATACAAGCAATTAATAGCTTTTGCCAAACCGTTATCAGAAAAAGTAATTGCTAGCAGGAAGTCAGAAGTTAATAGATTGTTAGCGGAGGCTTATTTCAGAACTAAAGATTTTGAGAATTCTATTATTCATTTTGAGGTGTTTTTAGAAGAAGAAAAAGAAGGTAATTCAGTTGTTCATTTCTTGCTTGGGCAAGCTTATTATAATTCTAAAAACTACGTTTCTGCAATCTCATCTTTGGAAAAAGTTTCTAATTCAGCAGATAGTCTGATGCAAAACTCAGCCTATTTTTTAGGGGCTAGTTATTTAATGACTGACAATATGAATTACGCATTACAAGCCTTTAAAAAATCCTCAGAATATAATTATAACCCTATTTTGAAAGAAGAGGCTTTTTATAATTATGCAAAACTTTCCTTTCAACTAGAGCTTCCTTTTGAGAATACTTTGGCTGCTTTAAAAACTTACTTGGAGTCGTACAACAATCCATTGCATAAAAAGATAATTGAGGATTTAATGGTTAAGTCTCTACAAAGTACGAGTCAGTATTCTGAGGCTTATAATACTTTGGTTGATATTCACCTTTTAACTAATTCTCAGCAAATAGCTTTGCAGCAGTTAGCTTTTTTCTTAGGTGTAAAAGAATATAATCAGCAGAACTTTAAAGATGCGATTTCTTATTTTAATGTTGCTAATAGTTGTCCTATAAATGATGATTATTCTTACTTAACAAATTATTGGTTAGCTGATTGCTACTTTCAGCTTAGCGATTTTGATACATCAATCGCTATTTATTCTAATTTATCAGTTTCATCAAATAAAAACCTTTCAGATTATGAGAACTTGAAAAGTTATAATTTAGCGTATTCCTATTTTCAAAATGCAGATTATTCTAATGCTATTAAGTGGTTTCGTACATATGAGAAAACAGCAATTGATAGTATGAAGTTGAATGATACATACTTTAGAATTGCTGATGGATATTTTATGAGTTCTAATTTTTCTTTAGCTCAGAAATACTATAATAAAGCTATTGCTTATAATTTTTTTGATGTTGATTATGGAATTTATAAGCGTTCGGTTTCTTTAGGTTTGATCGGTAAAAATAAATCTAAAGTTAAGTTGTTAAAGCAAATTGTTGCTGATTATTCAGCTTCATCATATTATGACAATTCTCTTTATGATTTAGCAAAATACTATAAAAACACTCAGCAAAATGATTTAGCAATAAAGTATTATGATGATTTATTGATTGCTACTAAAGATGAAAACTTAATTGCTGATGCTTATTTAAGTAAAGGAATGATTTATTTCAATTCATCAAAAACTAATGAAGCAATTGTTGAATTTTTGTTTGTTGTAAATAATTATCAGCAAACAATTTATTTTAAAGAAGCGATTTTTGGATTGCAAGCGGCTTATTCTTCATTAGCTCAAATTGATAAATACTTAGCTGTAATTGAAAGTTTACCATCAGTAAGTATTAGCAGAGCAGAGCAGGATTCATTAACTTATAATGCGGCTTTTATGAAGTTCTTAGAATTAGAATATAAGGTTGCTAAAAAAGCGTTTGATAAATACCTGTTAACTTTTGAAAATGGAATCTTTGTAAATGATGCAACTTATTATAATGCGATTAGTGCTGTAAAAATTAATGATTCAATTGCAGCTAATACCCTCTATGAAAAGGTTGTGGAATTAGGTGTTAAATCTCATCAAGAAACTGCTATGTTGTTTTTGGCTAGAGAAAGCTACTCAAGAGATGATTTTGTAAATTCTAATAAACATTACAATACTCTTTTGGAATATGCTTCTTCAAACTCAATAAAACGAGAAGTTGTTATTCGCTTGATGACAGGCAATGAGATGATTGATAATAAGCTAGCGTTTAAGTTTGCAAAACAAGTTGTGGAATTTGATAAAACAGATAATTGGCTGTTGAGTAAGGCTTATGTTATAATTGCTAGAAATGAGTTTGAAAATGGAAATTATCCCAAATCAAAAGTTACTTTTAAGCAAGTGGTTGGGCTTTCTGATTATGATGAAGGTGCTGAGGCAAAATATTATTTAGCTTACCTTACTTACTTAGATGAGAATTTGACTTTGGCTGAGCAAATGATTTTTGAACTTGCTGAGAAATATTCTAGCGATTATTTCATTGCAAAAGCTTTTATCCTATTGGCTGATATTTATGTTGCGCAAGAAAATAATTTTCAAGCAAAAGCCACTTTAGAAAGTATTATTGAAAATCATGATGGTGATGATTTAGTGAATTTAGCTCGTAAGAAATGGGAGCAGATTGTTGAAAAGGAAAAAGTTGTAACTCCTGAAATAGAAGAGGAATTTTATATTGATATCTCAGAAGATGAGATTGTATATGTGGAAGAAGTTCGTGATGAGATTGATGAGGACTATATAGTGGAAATTCCAGACTCTTTGAAGGTTGAATCGGATAGTTTAGAAATTAAAATTTTAGAAGATGAAGAAATCGAATAGTCTACTTTTACTTTTTTGTGTAAATATTGTTACTGTTTTTGCTCAGGATTTAAAAACAACTGAGGTAAATATGGTTGAAGGTTTTAAGCCCACAATTTCAGAAGCAACTCGTTTAAATGAAAATGCAGTTTTTGCAGATACAATAAAAGAAGATAGAGCTCAAACTTATGAATTTATTAAGTCTGAATTGCAGTCAGACTATAAAACTAAACCTTTAAAAGCTGCTAAAGTAAAAGATGATAAAATCCCAGAATTATATGCTACAAAAGTTTCGTTAGGTACAGGTTTTAGAATTGGAAGTAAAACAAGTGTAGTTCATAATAGTTTGCGCTCAAAAGATATGAGTTTTGGAATTATTGCTAATCATCAAAATAGTAATTATAAAATTGATTCAAAAATTGCAGGAAGGAGTAATAATAATCTTCATTTATATGGTAAGAAAATTTCAGCTAAACATATTTTTATTTCAAATTTGGATTATGATAGAAAAGCGGTTTATACATACGGAATAGGATCTGAGAGTAAAAATCATGAAGGGTTTGAAAATAATCCTTATTATAATCGTTTTGCATACACTAAATTTTCATTTTCTGCAATTTCAAAAGATCATGATGAAGATAAATTAAAACACCATACAACTTTCTTTGTTTCTGATTTGAATGAGTTTTCTGAAAATCAAATTCATTTAAGCACAGAAGTAAGTAGAATAGTAGAAGGGTATCCAATAAATTTAGAAATTGAGTTGAACGATTATCTGAATTATTATAGTAAAGATTTAGCTTTTGAAAGTAGTGATGTTAAATCTTTTCATTTTTCCCCATCAACTTCTATTGCTAAATATGGTATTGATTTTGATTTAGGGGTTGAATTGCATTATCAGATACAACTTTATGAAAATGAATTCGAAATTTTTCCGCAAATAAAAGCATCTAAGGAGTTAGTAAAAGGTATTTTGTTAGTCTATGGTGGTTTGCGTCAGAGCGAACACAGGAATACGCTTAAATCACTTTCAGATGAAAACCCTTACATTCACTCTTACGGAACAAATCAATCTATTTTAGCAGGTAATAATGTGTCGCAAAGTTTAGAAACTACTTATTCTGATGAATTATTTGTAGGTATGAGGAATGTTTTAGGAAAGGATGAGGTTTTTGAAGGAAGCATTGCTTATGGTGAGATAAATAATTTTGCTCACTTTATTGGCATTTCAAATGGTGATTACAATAGATTTCAAGTAAATTATTTAGAGTCTGTTTGGCAATTACACGTTAATGCAACTTATGATAAAAAGATTAATAATATCATAAGTTTAAACGCAGCTGCTGATTATTTTATTTGGGACAAAGAAGTTTATCACGAACCGAATTTTACTGCAAATTTAAGTGCCCCTATTAATTTGAGAAATAAAATAAAAGTTGCCCCTTCTCTATCTTATATAGGAGAAAGAAATGCGAATGATGAAGATCTGTTTTTGTCAGCTCAGTTCCATGCTAATTTGGCTGTATATTATTCATACTCCCAACAGCTTTCGGCTTATTTGCAATTAAACAACTTAACAGGAACCCAAAATGAACTCTGGAAAGATTATAAAGAAGTTGGATTTAATGGTGTTTTTGGTATCAATTATTCTTTCTAAATCTTATCAACATTTGTTGAAAAACTCTTCTATTTTTTAGCGTATTCTGTATGGGTTTAAATCATTCAATAATTGTATATTTGTCTGTTTTAAAAATTAGAGAGATATAATTCAAATTTATGAGTGAGGAAAATAAAAATCAAGAGTATAGTGCTGATAATATTCAAGTACTTGAAGGGTTAGAAGCTGTAAGGAAAAGGCCAGCAATGTATATTGGTGATATTGGGTTAAAAGGTCTGCACCATTTGGTGTATGAAGTGGTGGATAATTCAATTGATGAGGCATTAGCTGGGCATTGTTCTCATATTGATTGTTTTATCAATGAAAATAACTCCATAACAGTAACTGATAATGGTAGAGGAATTCCAACTGGAATGCACGAAAAAGAGGGCCGTTCTGCTTTAGAAGTGGTAATGACGGTGCTGCATGCTGGGGGTAAGTTTGATAAAGGTTCATATAAAGTTTCTGGTGGACTTCATGGTGTGGGTGTGAGTTGTGTAAATGCACTTTCTTCTGATTTAAGAGTTGAAGTGCATAGAGATGGGAAGATGTACGAGCAAGAATATAAAATTGGTACTCCTCAGTATGATGTTCGTGAGATTGGAACAACTGATATTACTGGAACTAAAGTTACTTTCCTTCCAGATGCTACTATTTTTGAAGATACAATTTATCATTTCGATATATTAGTTGCTCGTTTAAGAGAATTGGCTTTTTTAAATAAAGGAATTCACCTTTCAATTACTGATAAAAGAAGAAAAGATGCTGAAGGAGAGTTTGTAAAAGAGGAATTTTATTCGGAAGGAGGATTAAAGGAGTTTGTGTCATTTTTGGACGAGACAAGAGATTCTATTTTAGAGGATGTTATCTATATTGATGGAGAAAAAGATGGTGTTCCGGTTGAGGTAGCTATGGTTTACAATACCTCATATACTGAAAATGTGCATTCTTATGTAAATAATATTAATACTCATGAAGGAGGTACTCACCTTTCAGGATTCAGAAGAGGGCTTACACGTACTCTCAAGAAATATGCGGATGGTTCAGGCTTATTGAAAAAAGTTAAGTTTGAAATTTCTGGAGATGATTTTAGAGAAGGTTTAACGGCTGTAATTTCTGTTAAAGTTATGGAGCCTCAATTTGAAGGGCAAACAAAAACAAAATTAGGAAATAAGGAAGTTACTTCTGCAGTTTCACAATCGGTAAGTGATATGCTTACTTTCTATTTAGAGGAAAATCCTGAACAAGCAAAAAGAATTGTGCAGAAAGTTATTTTGGCTGCAACAGCAAGAAATGCTGCTACTAAGGCTAGAGAAATGGTGCAAAGAAAAAGTGTTCTTACTGGATCTGGATTACCTGGTAAACTTTCAGATTGTTCTGAAAAAGACCCGGCAAAATGTGAGATTTTCTTAGTTGAGGGGGATTCGGCAGGTGGTACAGCAAAGCAAGGTAGAGATAGACACTTTCAAGCAATTATGCCTTTAAGAGGTAAAATCCTTAATGTAGAAAAAGCAATGCAACATAAAGTTTTTGAAAATGAGGAAATCAAAAATATGTTTAAAGCATTGGGTGTTTCAATTGGTACTATTGATGATGAAAGAGAATTGAATATTGAAAAATTGAGATATCATAAAGTTGTAATTATGACGGATGCAGATATTGACGGTTCTCATATTGCTACTTTATTATTAACTTTCTTCTTCCGTTTTTTAAAGCCTCTTATTGAGCAAGGTTTTGTTTATATTGCTACTCCACCTTTATATTTATTAAAAAGAGGTAAAGACCATAGGTACTGTTGGGAAGAAAGCCAAAGAGATGCAATGATTATGGAAATGAAAGGAGGGAAAGATGTTAATGTTATTATCCAAAGATATAAAGGACTTGGGGAAATGAATGCTTCTCAGTTATGGGATACAACTTTGAATCCTGAATACAGAACGCTTAAGCAAGTTACGATTGATAATGGTGCTGAGGCTGATAGAGTATTTTCAATGTTAATGGGAGATGAAGTTCCACCTAGGAGAACATTTATTGAGGCAAATGCCAAATATGCTAATATTGACGCATAAGTTTTAACAAAAAAATCAAAAAACAACCAAATAAATAAAAGAATGAAAGTTACAGTAGTAGGTGCAGGTGCAGTAGGAGCTAGTTGTGCGGAATATATCGCAATAAAAAACTTTGCCTCAGAAGTAGTATTAGTTGATATTAAGGAAAATTTTGCTGAAGGAAAAGCAATGGATTTAATGCAAACAGCATCTTTAAACGGTTTTGATACTAAAATTACAGGTTCCACTAATGATTACACAAAAACTGCAGGAAGTCATGTTGCAGTAATTACTTCAGGAATTCCAAGAAAACCAGGAATGACCAGAGAGGAATTGATTGGAATTAATGCTGGAATTGTAAAGTCAGTTTCTGAGCAGTTAATAAAGCACTCTCCAGATGTTATTTTGATTATTGTTAGTAACCCTATGGATACCATGACTTATTTAGTGCATAAAGTAACTAGTTTACCTACAAACAGAATTATTGGAATGGGTGGCGCTTTGGATTCTGCAAGATTTAAATACAGATTAGCTCAGGCTATGGAATGCCCAACATCTGATATAGATGGTATGGTTATTGGAGGTCATTCTGATAAAGGAATGGTGCCTTTAACAAGAATTGCAACAAGAAATTCTGTTAGAGTTTCAGAATTTTTGGGAGCTGATAGACTGCAAAAAGTATTGGAAGATACTAAAGTTGGAGGGGCAACATTGACAGGTATGCTAGGTACTTCTGCTTGGTATGCTCCAGGTGCTGCAGTTAGTGGTTTAGTTCATGCGATTGCTTGTGATCAAAAGAAAATGTTCCCTTGTTCAGTTATGCTTGATGCTGAATATGGTTTAAGTGATTTATGTATTGGAGTACCTGTGGTTTTAGGTAAGAATGGTGTTGAAAGTATAGTTGAAATAGAATTAGATGAAGCGGAATTAAGTCAGTTAAGAGATTCTGCTGAGGCAGTAAAAGCAACAAACACTTTGCTTAACGATTTAAATCTGTAAATATTTGTCATTTAGAATGTTGCTAAAGTGATAAAACTTACTATTTTTGCAGCCCTAATTTAAGAATTAAGAAAAATGAAAAAAGATATCCACCCAAAAGAGTACAGATTATGCGTATTTAAAGATATGTCAACAGAGTTCGCAATTTTAACCAAATCGTGCGTTGACTCTGAAAGTACTATAAAATGGGAAGATGGTAATGAATACCCATTAGTGAAAATGGAGATTTCTTCTGATTCTCATCCTTTCTATACAGGAAAAGCTAAGTTGCTTGATACTGCAGGAAGAATTGATAAATTTAAAAATAAATATAAGAAATTTGCTAAATAGCAAATTTTCAACTTTAATAGAAAGCCCGCACAATTTTGTGTGGGCTTTTTTTTTAACTTTGCAGTATGAATGTAATTCTATTTGACTCTAATCGATCTAATTTTTATCCATTATCATATACACGACCAATTTCTGATTTTCGAATAGGAATTTTAACTATAAAGGAAAAGTGGATGCATTATTATCAAAATATTTCTACTAAAACAGAAGATTATTTAGTTAATAAATATCCCATCAGAAAGCAGAAAGAAAATCTTTGGATTGATGCCTCTGTTTTACCGTCAAAAGAATTAAAAACAGAGTTAGATAGCTTAAGAAATGGAGAAGTTCTTGAGTCAAATGGAAAAATTATTGCATTTAAAAATTTGAATTATTCTTTTAAAAATTTGAATAGAATTAACACTACAATTCTTATTTATTCCATTGAAAATATATGGGATATTTTTTCTGATAATGGAAGGGAGATTGAAGCAGATTTTAAATTACTGACTAAAGCAAGAAAATCACAAAAGGTTAGCGATACTAATACTGTAATTGGTAAGCATATATTTATCGAGAAAGGCGCGAAAATTTCGTGTAGTATTCTAAATGCAGAAAATGGCCCTATATATATAGGGAAAAATACTGAAATTATGGAAGGAGCTATTATACGAGGTCCTTTTGCAATGGGTGAAAAAGCTGTTTTAAAAATGGGAGCTAAAATTTATGGACCAACAACTTTAGGTCCACATTGTAAGGTTGGTGGTGAGGTAAATAACTCTGTTTTCTTTGGTTATTCATCAAAAGCACATGATGGTTTTTTAGGTAATTCTGTAATTGGTGAGTGGTGCAATTTAGGAGCAGATACAAATAATTCAAATCTCAAAAATAATTATGCTGAGGTTAAACTTTGGAATTATGAGATGGAACGATTCAAAAAAACTGGTTTGCAGTTTTGTGGATTGATTATGGGAGATCATTCAAGATGTGGAATAAATACTATGTTTAATACGGGAACAGTTATTGGTGTTAGTGCAAATATATTTGGAAGTGGTTTTCCAAGAAATTTTGTTCCTTCTTTTAGTTGGGGAGGAGTTTCTGGCTTTCAAGTATATAAATTACCTAAAGTATTTGAAGTTGCTTCAAAGGTATTTGAAAGAAGAAAGCTTGACTTTGATGAGAACGAACAAAATATTTTGACAGAAGTGTATGATTTAACAAAACGCTATCGAAACGAATAATAACTGACAAAACGACCATCTTAAATCTATGGCATACTAATTGCAAGTGTAAATGGTGAAAATAAATATTATGAAGAAAGATTTTAGAATAAGTTCAGTAGAGTTTTCTGACATGTTGAATGAAGATACAGAGTTTTTGCCATTGATGAGTGATGAGGATGAGGCAAAAATATCAAAGGAAGATACACCAAATGAACTTCCAATTTTACCATTAAGAAATACAGTTTTATTTCCAGGTGTTATTATCCCAATTACTATCGGAAGAGATAGATCAGTCAAATTAATAAAAGATGCTGAAAATGGCAATAAGTCAATTGGAGTTGTTGCTCAAAAGGATTTTGATACAGAATTGCCAGAATTAAGTGATTTAAATCATGTTGGTACTGTAGCTCATATTTTGAAAATGTTAAAAATGCCTGATGGAAATATCACTGCTGTTATACAGGGAAGAAAGCGTTTTGAGATTGCTGAAATTATTCAAAAAGACCCTTATTTTAAGGCAAAAGTTGTTGACTTAAAAGAGGTAAAGCCTGAGAAAAAAGATGAAGAATTTAGTGCGTTAGTTTCATCTGTAAAGGATTTGGCTCTTAGGATTATTGATGAATCTCCTAATATTCCTGCTGAGGCGGCAATTGCAATTAAAAATATTAAAAATTCATCTTTTGTAATAAATTTTGTTTCTTCAAATATGAATATTGGTTTAACTGAAAAGCAATCTTTACTTGAAGAAGTTGATTTGAAGAAGCGTGCTATTTTAGTATTAGAACTCTTAACTAAAGAGTTGCAAATGCTAGAAATGAAAAATAAAATTCAATCCAAAGTTCAAACAGATTTAGATAAACAGCAAAGAGAATATTATTTGAATCAGCAAATGAAAGCTATTCAAGAGGAATTAGGTGGTAGTGGTTCTCAAAAAGAAATTGATGAAATGCGCGCGCAGGCATCGAAAAAGAAATGGAATAAAGAGATTGCAAATGCATTTGACAAGGAGCTTAGAAAGTTACAAAGAATGAATTCTTCTATGTCCGATTATGCTGTACAGAGAAGTTATATTGAGTTGATATTGGAACTTCCTTGGGATGAGGTTACAGCTGATAGTTTTGATTTGAAAAAAGCGAGAGATATTTTAGATAGAGATCATTTTGGTTTAGAAAAAGTAAAGGAAAGAATTATTGAGCATCTAGCAGTTTTAAAATTAAAGGGTGATATGAAATCGCCAATTTTATGTTTGTATGGACCTCCTGGGGTTGGAAAAACGTCATTAGGTAAGTCAATTGCTGAGGCTCTTGGTAGAAAATATGAGCGTGTTTCTTTAGGTGGTTTGCGTGATGAAGCCGAAATTAGAGGACATAGAAAAACTTATATTGGTGCAATGCCAGGCAGAATTATTAAATCAGTAAAAAAAGCAAAATCCTCAAATCCAGTTTTTGTTTTAGATGAGATTGATAAAGTGACAAGAGATAATCATGGTGATCCTTCTTCTGCACTTTTAGAGGTTTTAGACCCTGAGCAAAATGAGACTTTTCATGACAATTATTTGGAGTTGGATTATGATTTATCAAAAGTGATGTTTGTGGCTACGGCTAATTCTTTAGCTACAATTCAGCCTGCACTTAGAGATAGAATGGAAATCATTGAGATAAATGGATATACAATTGAGGAAAAAGTTCAAATTGCAAAAAAACATTTGTTGCCAAAACAAATAAAATTACACGGATTAAAAGATGAACAGTTTATAATTTCTGATGAAATGTTAGAGAAAATTGTTGATCAATATACTAGAGAATCGGGTGTTAGGACTATGGATAAAATGATTAGTAAAATGATCAGGAATGTTGCAAAATCTATTGCAATGGATGAGAGCTTTGATTATTCTCCTGATGTTAAGGTTATAGAAAAAGTTTTAGGAGCACCAAGATTTGATAGAGATAGATTTACTGACAACTCTGTTGCGGGTGTTGTTACTGGTTTAGCTTGGACATCAGTAGGTGGTGATATTTTGTTTATTGAAAGTAGCTTGAGTAAAGGAAAAGGAAAGTTGTCTGTTACAGGAAATCTAGGAAAAGTGATGAAGGAATCGGTTACTATTGCAATGGAATTCCTAAAAGCACATGCTGATATTTATGAGCTTTCTTCAGAAATTTTTGATAAATGGAATGTACATGTGCATGTTCCTGAAGGTGCAACACCAAAGGATGGGCCTTCAGCTGGAATTACAATGTTTACATCTTTAGTTTCTTCATTTACGCAAAGAAAAGTCAAAGAGAAAATAGCAATGACTGGAGAACTCACTTTAAGAGGGAAAGTATTGCCAGTTGGTGGGATTAAAGAGAAAATATTAGCGGCAAAACGATCAGGAATTAATGAGATTTTGCTTTCAAAACAGAATAGAAAAGATATTTTAGAAATAAATGAAAAGTATGTAAAGGGAATGATTTTTTATTATGTAGATACATTAAAAGAAGTAATTGATATAGCATTGTTAAATGAGAAAGTTGAAAATGCAGTTGATATTCAATAGTAAGTTAAAATAACATTCAAAAAGTATAGTTAATTATATTGTGAGTAAAAGAAATATTTTTCTTCTAGCATTTTTAATTCCATTAAGTATTGTTGCTCAAAGCGGAGGGCAAACAGCTTTTTCTTTTGTAAATATAGAGACTTCTTCAAGAGTTGAGGCATTAGGTGGTAGTGGTATTGCAATTTTTGATAATGATGTTTCATTAGTGCAAACTACACCATCACTGTTAAATCCTGAAATGGATAAATCTATAGTATTTTCTTTTGGAGATTACTTTTCAAATATTAATTTGTTTTCATTTTCTTTTTCAAAGAATTTAGAGAAAATAGGTGTTTTTGCGCTTTCATTAAAAGCAATAAATTATGGGTTTTTTGATAGAAATGATGAGAATGGGTATAATCATTCTGAATTCTCTGCAAATGATCAACTTCTTACTTTTGGTTTTGCGAAACAGCTGAATGATAGGTTTACTCTTGGATTAAATTTAAATTTACTCAATTCTAATTACGATTTTTATAATTCATTTGCAATCAGTTCAAATATCTCATCAACATATTATAACAAAAAGAAAAGATTTACTTCTACTTTTCTAGTTAAGAATATGGGAAGGCAAGTTAAGTCATATACATTAATTAATGAGAGTTTGCCATTTGAAATGCAATTTGCAATAAGCAAGGAGTTGGCTCATTTACCTTTCAGATATCATTTAGCATATAATTCAATTAATATATTTGATGTTAAATCTCCGTATAAATTAACAAGTCAAACTAATACAGATACAGGAGAGTTAGAGATTAAACAGGAGAATATTGCTAAAACTGCTTTGCGTCATATCGTTATTGGAGGAGAATTTAACCCTTTTAGAAAGAGTTTATTTATTAGAGGTGGATTTAATTTTCAAAGAAGATTTGATTTAACAACTACAACTCGCCCTGCGTTAGTTGGTTTTTCTTGGGGTATCGGTTTTAAAGTAATGAAATATCGTTTTGATTATAGTCGATCTTCTTATCATTTGGCAGCAGCGCCAAATAATTTTAGTATTGCTACAAATTTGAGTACTTTTGGCTTCTAGATGGGTTTAACTTTTAATATTGCTATTGATGGACATTCTTCTTGTGGTAAAAGCACAATAGCAAAATCTATTGCTCAGAAATATGGCATGCGCTATATTGATACGGGAGCAATGTACAGAGCGATTACGCTTTATTTTATGAGAAACAATATTATTAATAATAAACAAGTTGATTTTGTTTTACTAACAGATTCATTAGATAAGATAACAATCAATTTTCAATTTAATACTGAGCTGAAAAAGTCAGAAACTTTTCTGAATAATGAGAATGTTGAGTCAATTATTAGAGGGTTTGAGGTTTCCGACAATGTTTCAATTGTTGCTCAAATTAAAGAGGTAAGAGAAAAGTTAATTCTTTTACAAAAAGCAATTGGTAAGTCGAAAAATGTAGTGATGGATGGTAGAGATATTGGAACAAAAGTTTTTCCAGATGCAAAGTTAAAGCTTTTTGTTACTGCAAAGGCTGAAATTCGAGCACAAAGAAGGTTTGATGAGTTGAGGGTAAAAGGTGAAAGAGTTACTTTTGATGAGATTTTACAGAATTTGAATGAAAGAGATGCTCATGATACTTATAGAAAAATCAATCCGCTTTATCAAGCAGAAGATGCTGTTTTGATTGATAATTCAGTACTTTCTATTCAGAATCAAAATGATTTAATTGATAAATTAATAAACACAAAAAATAATGAAAGTAATTATTGATAAATATTCAGGATTTTGCTTTGGAGTTGTTTATGCAATTCAAATGGCAGAATCTATTTTGGATGATGAAGGAGTTTTGTATTGTTTGGGGGATATTGTGCATAATAATAAAGAGGTTGATAGGTTAAATGAAAGAGGTTTGAAAATTATAAATCATGAGGATTTAAAAGAATTAAAGAATTGTAAAGTTTTGATTCGTGCTCATGGAGAGCCGCCTTCTACTTATGAATTAGCTTTTAAAAATAACATTCAACTATTGGATGCATCATGTCCAGTTGTGCTTAAATTGCAACACCAAATTAAAGAAGGCTATGAGCAGTTAAAAGAAATTGATGGACAAGTAATTATTTTTGGTAAAGAAGGTCATGCGGAGGTGACTGGACTTGTTGGACAGACAAATAGTGAGGCGATTATTGTCACTACTATTGAGGATTTGGAAAAGGTAGATTTTTCTAAGTCTATTTATATTTATTCTCAAACAACTAAGAGTCCAAAAGCTTACTTTGATATAACAAAAGAGATAGAGAGAAGAGTAAAATTATCATCAAATCCTGATATTAAATACATAGTTAATGACACTTTGTGTAGGCAAGTTTCTGGAAGAGAGCCTCAGTTAAAGCAATTTTCTAATGATAATGATGTTATTATTTTTGTAAGTGGAAAGAAAAGTTCAAATGGTAAAATGTTGTATAAATCTTGCGAGAAAGTGAACCCTAAATCTTACTTTATTTCGGATTCAGATGAATTGAAAAGCGAATGGTTTTTAGATGCTAAATCTGTTGGTATTTGTGGTGCTACTTCTACTCCAAGATGGTTGATGGAAAATATTCAAAAGGCTATCAATAAAATAGCTTAATATTCTTTTGTGTTTTGTCATATTAAAATTGTATTTTTGCACGCCTTTTTAGAATGTTAGTAAGGTAGTAAAAAGGTAATAATTATAATTAATCGCTCTTAAAGTATAAAACATCTCAGCCTTACTCACTTTAAGATACAAATTTAAATGACGAAATATGTCAGAAGAAAAGAAAAAAGTAACTGCTAAAAAAGCAGTCAAAAAACCTAGAATTGCTAAGGTTAAAAAAGAAGAATCTCCAAAATCTGTGGAGATAAAAGCAACAGAAAATACTGTTGTAGAAGAAGTAAAATCAGAAGAAAAGCCTGTAGTTAAAAAAGAGACAACTTTATCTAAAGAAGAATTACTTGCGAATTTTGATTGGGACAAAGCTGCTCAAAATGACATGTATTCTAATGAAGAAAGAACAGGTTTAGAAAAAGAATATGTTTCTACTCTTCCTGAAGTTATGGACAAGCAAGTAATTGATGGTACTGTTGTTATGATTACTGATAGAGAAGTAGTCGTTGACATCAACTTTAAATCAGATGGGGTGCTTTCTTTTAATGAATTTAAATATAATGAAGATTTAAAAGTTGGTGATTTAGTTGAAGTTTTAGTAGAAAAGCAAGAAGACAAAAACGGACAATTAGTTTTATCACATAAAAGAGCTAGAATTTTAAGGGCATGGGAAAAAGTTAATATTGCATTAGATTCTGGTGATGTTGTTAATGGTCAAATCTTGAGTAGAACAAAAGGTGGTATGATTGTTGATGTATTCGGAATTGAATGTTTCTTACCAGGATCTCAAATTGATGTTAAGCCAATACGTGATTATGATGCGTATGTTGGTAAAAAGATGGAATTCAAAGTTGTGAAAGTAAATGAAGCATTCAGGAATGTTGTTGTATCTCATAAAGCATTAATTGAGGCTGATTTAGCAGTTCAAACTAAAGAGATCATGTCTAAATTAGAAAAAGGACAAGTACTTGAAGGGACTGTTAAAAATATAACTTCTTATGGTGTTTTTGTTGACTTAGGAGGTATTGATGGATTGATACATATTACTGATTTATCTTGGGGTAGAATTTCTCATCCAGATGAGATTGTATCTTTAGATGAGAATGTAAATGTTGTAATTCTTGATTTTGATGAAGGTAAAAGCAGAATTCAATTAGGATTAAAACAGTTAGGTGCTCATCCTTGGGATAGTTTAGAGGATGACTTAAAAATCGGAGATGAGGTTGATGGTAAGGTTGTGGTTGTTGCTGATTATGGAGTTTTTGTTGAGTTACAAGCAGGAATTGAAGCTTTACTACATGTTTCTGAAATGTCATGGTCAACTCATTTAAGGTCAGCTAATGATTTTTATAAAAAAGGCGATGCTGTAAAGGCTCAAATTTTAACTTTAGATAAAGAGACAAGAAAAATGTCATTAGGTGTTAAACAAATGACTCCTGATCCTTGGGCTGAAATTGAAGCAAATTTCCCTGTTGGATCCAAACATAGTGTAAAAGTAAGAAACTTCACAAATTTTGGAATTTTTGTTGAGCTAGTTGAAGGTGTTGATGGCTTAGTTCATATTTCTGATTTATCTTGGAGTAAGAAAATAAAGCATCCAGCTGAATTTACTCAAGTTGATTCAATGCTTGATGTTGTTGTTTTAGATATTGATAAAGCAAATAGAAAAATCAGTTTAGGACATAAGCAGTTAGAAGACAATCCTTGGGATGAATATGCTAAGCAATTTATTACAGGTAAAGATTATGAAGCAACTGTTATTGAAGTGTTTGACAAGGGAGCTGTTGTTTCATTATCAGAAGAAGTTGAGGCTTTTGTTCCAAAAAGACATACTGAAAAGGAAGATGGTTCAACAATTGTTGTTGCTGAAACTTTAACTGTAAGAGTTCTTGAGTTCTCGAAAGAGAACAAAAAGATTTTAGTTTCTCATACTGCTATCTTTAAAGAAGAACTTGAGGTTGAAAGAAAGAAATCAGCAGCTTCCGCTAAGAATGTAATGAAGAAATTGGAAGATGATAAAAAACATTCAACATTAGGTGATTTGGATAGTTTGGTTGCTCTCCAGAAAAACTTAGAGAAATAAAATTTAAAGCCCCATTTATTTGGGGCTTTTTTTTGCTATGTTTGTAAGGAAATGTTAGAAGAAATAGAACTACTAAATAAACAAGAAATTGAAATTACAATTGAAAGATTGTGCATGCAGTTAATTGAGAATCATTCTGGTTTTGAAAATACTGTTATAATAGGTGTTCAGCCAAGAGGAACTTTTTTAAGTAATCGTATTCTTGCAAAATTGCAAACTCTTGTTTCTAAAACAAAAATCAAATCAGGTAATGTTGATATTTCTTTTTATAGAGATGATTTGTTAAGAAGAGATGAACCTATTTTACTTCAAGAAATGGATATGAACCTTACGATAGAAGGTAAGAATGTAATCTTAATTGATGATGTGCTTTTTACAGGTAGATCTATTCGTTCAGCAATTGATGCTTTAATGACATTTGGTAGACCAAATTCTGTTGAGCTACTAACTTTAATTGATAGGAGATATAGTCGGCATCTTCCAATTCAGCCAAATTATGTTGGAAGAACAATTGACGCTTTAGAATCAGAGAAAGTTATTGTGGAGTGGGATGAGATTAATGGAATTGATAGAATATTAATGAGAAAATTAGAATAATGAGTGATTTATCAGTTGACCATTTGTTAGGTATAAAATATCTTACTACTTTAGATATTGAGTTGATTTTTAAAACTGCGGATAATTTTAAAAAGATTATTAATCAGCCAATTAAAAAGGTTCCTTCATTAAGAGATATTACTATTGCAAATCTATTTTTTGAAAACTCTACAAGAACCAAATTGTCATTTGAACTTGCAGAAAAAAGATTATCTGCAGATGTAATTAATTTTTCATCTGTATCATCATCAGTTACAAAAGGAGAAAGCTTGCTAGATACTGTAAATAATATCTTAGCAATGAAAGTAGATATTGTTGTGATGAGACATTCGAAACCAGGCGCGTCAGTTTTCTTATCAAGAAATATTGATGCAAAAATTGTTAATGCTGGTGATGGAACACATGAACATCCAACTCAGGCATTGTTAGATTCATATTCAATTAGAGAGAAATATGGTGAGGTAAAAGGAAAGAAAATTATAATTATTGGAGATATATTGCACTCAAGAGTTGCACTATCTAATATTTATTGTCTGCAAAAACTCGGTGCTGAAGTTAGAGTTTGTGGTCCTACTTCACTAATTCCGAAACATTTGGACGCTCTAAATGTGTCTCATTTCTCTGATTTAAAAGAAGCGCTTAATTGGTGTGATGTTGCTAATGTTTTAAGAATTCAATTGGAACGCCAAGCTGTCAATTATTTTCCATCTCTTAGAGAATATGCCATGGTTTATGGAATTAATAAAAATTTGTTAGATAGTTTAGGTAAGGAAATAACCATTATGCACCCAGGTCCAATAAATAGAGGTGTAGAATTAAGTTCAGATGTTGCTGACTCTAAACATTCAATCATTTTAGATCAGGTAGAAAATGGTGTTGCAATTAGAATGGCTGTAATTTATTTACTTGCAGGAAAAATAAAAAAAAACTAGAATGAATTTACAAGAAACAACCTTAGTATTTAATTTAGGAGAAGATAATAATATTTCTGATTTAAAAATTACTTCAGAGATACAGCACTTTATTGCAGATTTAAGAAGTATTGATAAGGGTGTTGCAGAAAGCACCAAAGAAAAATTTATTAAATTTGGCGAAAATATTTCAAAAACTAATGGTTCATTTGTAATAGTTTGTGAGTTTTCATTTGATGAAAATTTAACAATAGTACCAACTTTACAAGAAGCTTACGATTTTATTGAAATGGAAGAAATTGAAAGACAATTAGAATTATAAATCAAAATTATTAGATATGAAAAAAACACTACTTACTTTATGTTTAGCAATTGCAACAATTTTTGCAATTGCACAATGTACACCTGATTCTCAGTTTTCTGCACCAGGAATATATCCTGATAGCGTTACTGGACTTTCTCCTGCTTATGTAGGACAAGCATATAATGAAATTATAACTATTATTACTCCTTTAGACACTTCAGTAGTGTATAATGGCACTTCTCTTGATGTCACTGTATTGTCTATTGAATTGACTAGTCTCACTGGTTTACCTGCTAGTTTTTCATATGATTGTGAAGCTGGTAATTGTTCTTTTACTGGAGGAGCAACCTCTTGTGCTGTTTTGTCATCAGGTCAAGTCCTGATTTCGGAACTTGGTTTGCACCAAATTATTATTAACACAACTACTACTGTTGATGCCGGATTTGGAATTCAAATTCCTCAAGATGATGTAATTGATTACTATTACATAGAGGTCCTAAGCGGAACATCTTCTAATTTAAATCAATTTAATGACTTGACATTTGAGCTTAAAGAAGTGTTGCCTAATCCTGCAGTAAATAATGCTAAAATTCAATTTATTTCAGGAACACCAGAAACTGTTATTTTTAAAGTTTATAATTTATTAGGTGAAGAGATTAAATCTCAAGTTATCAAATCTCAAAGAGGTGTGAATACGATAAATTTAAATACAACTTCTTATTCTGAGGGAATGTATTTGTATTCTATAAATAATGGAAAAGAGGTATTTACTAAAAGAATGATTATTAATAATTAATGTCATTTAAATTAACAATATTAGGATGTAGCTCAGCTATTCCTACAATTGATAGAAATCCGACCGCTCAGTTACTTAATGTAAATGAGCGGTTTTTCTTAATAGATTGTGGAGAAGGGACTCAAGTACAGCTTAGAAAATTTCAGCTAAGTTTTCAAAGAATAAATCATATCTTCATTAGTCATCTGCATGGTGATCATTATTTTGGTTTGATAGGACTCATAAATAGTATGCATCTTTTAGGTAGAAAAAAGGATTTACATATTCATGCACATGTAGAGTTAAAAGAAATTATTGATTTACAATTATTAGCTTCCAGTACTGAGTTAAATTATCCCCTATTTTTTCATCCAATTCCAGATATTGATGAAGGTATATTGTTTGAAGATGATAATGTTAAGGTTTCAAATATTATTTTAGACCATAGTATAAAATGCTCTGGGTTTATTTTTACTGAAAAAAGAAGTAGAAGAAAGATATTAAAATCAGAAGTTGAGAAATTTCATATCCCTTATGATAAGATGAAAAGTTTGAAAAATGGTGCTGATTGGATAAATGGTAAAGGGGAAGTAATTGCAAACGAGAAGTTAACTATTAAGAATAGTAAACCACATACTTATGCTTTCTGTTCAGACACTAGGTATAATGCAGAACTAGTTTCAAAAATTAAAAAAGTTGACTTATTATATCATGAAACTACTTTTAAAAAGGATCTTGAAGAAAGAGCACATCAAACAGGACATTCAACTACTCTACAGGCTGCTTCTATTGCAAGAAAAGCTGAGGTAAAGAATCTTTTAATAGGACACTATTCACAGAGGTATAAGGATTTTGAGGAGCTTGCTCAAGAGTCAAAGGAAATTTTTAATAAAGTCTTGATATCTTACTCTGGGCTTGAGATTGATTTTAAAAAGTTAAACTAGATTTTAATGTTATATTTGCAATAATAACTTCTATGAAAAAGATTTTCTTTATAATATTACTTTTTACTGCTTATAGTAGTAAATCTCAGATTTTAAGTGATTCTGTTATACCTTTTAACTGTCATCATGATGGAGCCATTTTTTTAGATATCATTAATGGTATACAAGTTGATAATTGGTTTTTTGATGATGATAGTATGGGTTTGATTCTAGCTGATACTATGGCAGACATACAGTTTTTAAGTTCTGATAGCCTCATCACACAGCAGTGTGGTAGTTATAAAGTTGTAGTTGCTGGAGATACTTCTTCTTTCTTTGTAGGATGTCCGTTAGGAATTATACCAGATCATCAAAATGTTAAATGTTTTGGAGATTCAACAGGAATGTTGAAGAGGGTTGGGCACTCAGGCACGTCACCATATAATTATGAATGGTTTAAAGATGGGATAGCATTTTCTTCTGGCGCTCTTGACACTTTGCATGAATTTTTAACAATTGGAACGTATAAAGTTATTGTAACTGATACTGAGAGCTGTCAAGATTCAGTTACAGCATTTATTACGTCTGCTGATCCTATTCAAATAGATTCATCAATTATTAATAATATAAATTGCAGGGGAGTAAATTCAGGAAGTATTACTTATTCAGTTTCTGGTGGCAAGAGATATACGGCTTCAGAGTTTTATAATTATTACTTGATTAGAAATAATGATACGATTGCTTGGAGTAATATTGATAGTATTTCTGATAATTTCTCTTCAATATCTAGTCCATATCAAATAACTTTTGATAGTTTGTATTCTGGTGATTATATTCTCACTATTATTGATTCATTTGAGTGTATTTTGAATGATACATTTTCCTTAACTGAGCCAGCTCCTTATCAATCTTATGGCTCCACAACTTACCCTTTAATATGCGAATCTGATAGTGGATTTTTACAAGTTGATAGCGTGTTAGGTGGTGGGAATATTCAATTTGGTTTCTCTTTTGATTCTATCATAGGAGTAAATACTGATTCAATATTTGTTCCTTTTGGTTGGTATCATTTTTATATTCAAGATTTAGATTTTAGTTGTATCGATACTGTTCCTATTAGGTGTTATGCCCAAAATGAGATTTCTGTATTTGAAACAATTTCTAGTGTTAATTGTTTTGGTGAAAATTCAGGGGTTGTAATGATTGACTCTATTACAGGTGGTAATGAACCTTATGATATTCAATGGGGAAGTGTAGATAATAATAATTTATTTGCAGGAGTATATAATGTAGATGTTGTTGATTCGATCGGTTGTGTTCATACTGAACAATTTATTGTTAATCAACCAAATGAAATCCTTTCAAATGAAGTTCTTTATCCTCCATCATGTTTTGGGGTGTTAGATGGTAGTATTGTTATTTCACCTTCTGGTGGTGTTACTCCATTGAGTTATTATTGGCTAAATGGTACTGGAACAAGTGATTCTTTATATGGGCTATTATCTGCAGTATATTCATTAGTTGTTAATGATGGAAATTCGTGTTTAGATACTATAAAAATTAATCTTCAAGCTCCACCAAGATTAGAGTTAAATTTTTTGTCTTTTGATTCGATATTATCTTGCTATGGGGAGACTACTCTATTAGATTTAGTAATTTCTGGAGGAATTCCTCCTTACTCAATAATTTGGAATGATGGGTATTCCAATCAACAAAGAGTAGTTACTGCTGGTAATTATACTGTTGAAGTAATTGATGCTAACGGTTGTTCTGAAATTATTGCTATTGAAGTTACAGAACCAGATCAACTTCAAATTCTATTAGAATATACGAATATGACATGTGATAGTGGAGGGACTGCAAGCGTTACGTCTTCTGGAGGTGTTGGTCCTATTTCTTTCTTCTGGAGTACTGGAGATACTTTACAGAATCTTGATTATTTATGGGGTACTATTTATTGGGTTATTGCAGTAGATTCTTGTGGGAATTCTGATTCTGTTGGATTTGAATTGACTCCTTATGAACTTAAGACAGAAATTATTTATGATGAAGTTACACATATGGCTGAGGTGAATATTATCTCAACAAGTTCAGCTGGTCCTTTTATTTATGTATGGACTAATATCTTTGGAGATACAATAAGTTTTGAAGCTATTACTCAAAACTTGTGTGAAGGAGTTTATTTTGCTACTACAATTGATATCCAAAATGGATGTTTTTCTTTAGACACCATTGTTGTTGAATTTTTATTGCCTTTTGGAATTGTTAATTTAGAAACAACTACAATTCTTGAAGATATAGAACTTTGGGGTTTTGCACCTTATTTATACCTTTGGGACAACGGTGATACTACCCAGCATTCCAATATATGTCCTGGTTCTCATTGGGTAGAAGTTACTGATGCTATTGGATGTATGATTAGAGAAGATTTTACTATTGATAACATAGTAATATCTTTAGATCCTGCTGCTGCGATTATTCTCTGTGATTTAGAAAATATTAATATTGATTTAGAAGCTTCTGCCGTAGGAGGCACTATGCCTTTTTCTTATCTGTGGTGGAATGGTTCTTCTGATAATCCTATCAATTTAGGAATGAGTCCAGGTAATTATAGTATTACTGCTACAGATACTAATGGTTGTTTTGTTGATACTAATTTTCAGATTGCTACAATAACTAGTGATTGTGTTCCAAATGTATTTTCACCTAATGGAGATGGTATAAATGATAATTGGAGTTTGGAGGATACTTTTTTATATGCTGAGAGTGAAGTGAGAATATATGGGAGATTTGGGAAACTAATTTTCCAGTCTGTTGGTTACCATACTGCTTGGGATGGAAAAAATGAAAATGGTAAGGATTTACCTGATGGTGTGTATTTTTATCATTTGGAAATAGGGAATGGCTTTGAACCAATACAAGGCACAGTAACTATAATCCGATAAATGATTTTAATTTATCATACTCATCAGGTTCAAACCAGTTTACTTCTTTGTCTTTTTTGAACCAAGTTAATTGTCTTTTAGCAAACCTTCTAGTATTTTGTTTTATTTTTTCTACTGCTTCTTGAAGAGTACATTCGTTATTTATGAAAGAAAAAATCTCTTTATATCCAACTGTTTGTAGCGAATTTAAACCTTGGAAATCAATGAGAGATAAAACTTCTTCAAGTAATCCACATTCCATCATAAAATCTACTCGTTTATTTATCTTACTATAAAGTTTTTCTCTATCCATATTTAGACCAATTTTTATAATATCAAAAGGTCTTTTTTTATTTTTTTTAGTTTTAAATGAAGTTAACTTTTTGCCTGTTTCTGTGAAAACCTCTAAGCACCTTAATAATCTTTGTGGATTTTTAATGTCGCATGAGTTGTAAAATTCTGGATCAATATTTTTCACTTTATCTTGTAGCCATTCTAATCCCCTTTCTTTTAAATCTGAATTCAGCTTCTCCCTAGTTTTCTCTGCAATTTTAGGCATCTTATCTAACCCTTTGCTAATTGCATCTGCATAAAATCCAGAGCCTCCAACTACAATTACACAATCATTGGTTTTATGAATTTCAGTTATTTTATTTATTGCATCAATTTCATATTTACCAGCATTGTATGATTGAGAAATACTTAAATTATGAATAAAATGATGCTGTACTTCTTCTAATTCTTTAGGTGATGGAGGGGCTGAACCAATTAATAATTCTTTATAAAACTGTCTAGAATCACAAGAAATTATCTCAGTTTTAAAATGTTGTGCAAGTTTCATGCTTAATGCAGTTTTTCCAATTGCAGTAGGCCCAACTATAAAAATGACTTTTTTAGTACTCATATTCATTAAACTCATTAAAATCTTCAAAAGCAGTATCAAATGGATCAAATTCTTTTTGGGCTTCAAACTGAATTTCTGGCGCCTCTTTTGGCATTTCTCCTATACTTTTTACACAACTATTTTCAGTTTTTTCATTTTCTGATTCTTTTATAAAAGTGATAGAAAAACGCCACATTTTTAAGAAATCATAAACATATAAAAGTTGATTATTAACTTCTGGGAAAACAGCTTCAACAGTAATTTCATTCATTCCAAGCATTGAATTCTCTTTATCATCAATTTTAAATAAAGGGATTTCTTGTAGAAGCTCGAATTTATCATTAGTCATATAGAATGAGGCCATTTCTTTTTTATCTAACTTTAATGCATCAATAATTTCAAAGTGTAAACATTCAATAGTTTTTTCTGAAGAAATCGCAATATCTCTGATAACATCATCTTTATGTTCTAAATGAATTCTAATTATTTTTATCATTTTATTGGAGACAGGTTTATCTCTTTACCTTTTTTTATAATAAATTTGAGAGCTTCTTCTCTATTGTTTTTAACTTCCCCATCAAGTATTGCATCTTTAATTGCATTTTTCAAAACACCAATTTTTTTACCTGCCTGTATATTAAAGAGTTGCATAATTTCTAATCCATCAATGGGAGGTTGAAAATTTCGAATATTATCTTTCTTTTCTACTTCTTTAAGCTTTTTCCTCACTAACTGGAAATTATTTAAGTATTTCTTAACTTTAGTAGGGTTTTTTGATGTGATATCAGCATCACAAAGAATCATTAAATCATCAATATCATCTCCAGCATCAAAAAGCAGCCTTCTTATTGCAGAATCAGTAATAATATCTTTTGCAAGAATTATTGGACGTAAATGGAGTGTTACTAGTTTTTGAACATACTTCATTTTTTCATTAAGAGGTAGTTTTAAATTTCTGAATATTTTTGGGACCATTTTTCCTCCAATAAATTCATGTGCATGAAAAGTCCATCCATGTCCTTTTTTATATTTTTTTGTTTTTGGTTTTGCAATGTCATGTAATATTGCAGCCCATCTTAACCATAGATTATTTGTGTTTTTACTAATATTATCAAGCACTTCTATTGTATGATAGAAGTTGTCTTTATGACTATGCTTTCCTATGAATTCTATTCCATGTAGTTTTGTCATAAGAGGAAAAAACTGATGTAATAACTCTGTATTAAACAATAATTTAAATCCAATTGATGGCGTTTTAGATAGTATAATTTTATTTAGTTCTTCAGTAATTCTTTCTTGTGAAATTATCCCAAGTCGAACTGAGTTTTTCTTAATAGAATTGTAAGATTTTTTTTCAATAGTAAAGTTAAGTTGTGTTGCAAATCTTATTGCTCGCATCATTCTTAGTGGATCATCAGAGTATGTTATGTCAGGAGAAAGCGGCGTTTTTATAATGCCATTTGCTAGGTCTTTTTGACCATTAAACGGGTCAATTAGCAAACCAAAATTATCTTTGTTTAATTGAATTGACATTGCATTAATCGTAAAATCTCTTCTATTTTGATCATCCTCAAGGGTGCCATTTTCTACAATTGGTTTTCGGCTACCTTTCCTGTAAGATTCTTTTCGAGCTCCAACAAATTCATAATCCTCTGAATTATAATGAATCATTGCAGTACCAAAGTTTCTGAATACTTTAAAGGATGCTGCATCCCCAAGTTTCTCTGCAACTTTTTCCGCTAGTTTAATACCACTTCCAATACAAACAAAGTCAATGTCAGTTTTATCTTGTTTGCGATCTAAGAGTAAATCGCGCACCCAACCCCCTACAACATATGTAGGGTATTTAAGTTCATCAGCAACAATTTGTATTGTCCTGAAAATTGGATTTTTTAACTCAGAAGTAAAATTCATTATCTTATTTTTTTTATACTTCCATCAGAATTTAAATGTAATATTGCTGATGGCGTTTGCATGTCTTCATTTTGGCGTAAATTTACTATATAATCAACATTGTTTTTTATTTCTTCAGATATTTCTGAAAAATTAATAGGACTATGCTCTCCACTGATATTTGCGGAAGTAGAAACAATTGGTTTTCCAAAAACCTTAATGAGTTCTTTACAAAATTTATCTTTAGCTATTCTGATTCCTGCTGAACCATTTGGAGCTAAAAGATTATTAGCTAATCCCCTTACTTTATCGTAAATAATTGTTGTAGGATTTTCTTCCAAACTTTCTTTAGGGATTTTACTACATAACTGTTTTAGTTGATTGGCATTGGCTACTAATGAAATGAGTGCCTTGTTTTCTATTCTTTTTTTAATTGAGTAAATTTTTACTACAGCATCAGTGTTTGTAGCATCACAACCAATACCCCAAATAGTATCAGTTGGATATAAAATAGTACCACCGGATTTAAGTATTTTTAAAGCATTTTTAATTTCTGCTTGCATATTTATTGATTCCATTAGTGCAAAATTTTATCTTATTGTTAATAGCTAGATTCAATATAGTATTATTAATATTTAAACCGGCTCTTGATGAAATAGTATGATGAAGATGATAGCAAACAGCTAAGCATTTTATATTTTTTTTTTGCATGCCATTGTTCATTAGCCTTACTGATAGTTCAGTGTCTTCTTTTCCCCAACTATTCATATCTTCATTGTAACCATTAGCCTTCATAAAATCTTCCTTCCAAAAAGAAAAATTACATCCTCTAGTTCCTTTTAAAGTTTTATTTTTTTGACTGAGCAAGTATCCAAGAAAAGATGAGTGTATACAATTAAAACGATTTTTAATTCCTTTTTCAAAAAACGAAAAGTTAATATTAGAATTTAGAATTGCCTGTTTAGTTTTGATTTCATTTAAAAATGCTCTGCTTCCGTGAATGAAATTATTTTTTTTAGCATTCTTTATATGGTCCATAATAAAATGTTTGTGCATTATTATGTCTCCATCAATTTGAATGATATATTCACCTTTTGACTCAAAAACTGCCTTATTAAGTATACTTGTTTTCTGAAATCCTTTATCTTCTTGCCATACATGTTTTATTCTAGTTTGAAACTTGCTCGAATAGCGATTGATTAAGTCTTGGGTTTCTAGTGTAGATCCGTCATCTGCAATTAACACCTCATATGGAATAAAACTTTGTGTAAGCAGGCTTAATAGCACAAGCTCCAGGGCTTCTGGCCAATTATAGGTAGCTATAATTAAACTGGTTTTCATTTTAAATAGATTTATATACTTTCATTAAATTATTAGCAACCTTATCATCTTTAAAGTTCTGAGCATACTTTAATCCTTCTTCTTGCATTTCTTTTTTTAACTCTGGATATTTCTGTATTTCTACAATTGCTTCTTTCATTTCCTTAACTGATAAAGGGTTGATGTATTTACTGTGCTTTCCTCCTGCTTCCGAAAAACAACCACCTTTTGAAGTGATTACTGGGGTTCTGCTAAATAAACTCTCTAGTATTGGTATTCCAAAACCTTCAAATATTGAGGGGTAAATCATAATCTCAGCTGATTGGTATATTGCAGACATTTCTTCAAGGGAAAGTCCACTTAGAAATATAACCCTATCTGATAAATTGTATTCAGAAATAAATCTTAAACATTTGATTTTATATGATTTTCCATTGCCTATTACTACTAACTTTTGATTAGGTAAGTCAGTTAAAGTTTTAAGTAAAGTAAGAAGATTTTTTCTTTCTTCAATTGTTCCTACATAAAGTAAATAATTAGCAGGTAATTTATATTTTGAAAGAGTATTTTTTATTTCTTCATCAGAAATAGTGCTTTGGAATATTTTATTACATCCTTGATAAATTACAGTAATTTTTTCTTTTGGGATATTGAAAAAGTCAATAATATCTTTCTTTGTTTGCTCGCTTACTGCAATAATTTTATCCGCTCTCTCGCAAGCAGATTTAAATTTCTTATAATAAATTCTCCTATCAATTGCTTTAAACAAATGAGGGTATCTAATGAAAATTAAATCATGAATAGTCACAACAGTTTTGATATTTGTTTTTTCAATTCCAATTGGTAACTCATGACTTAATCCGTGATAAATCTCTATCTTATTTGTAAATAAATCTTTTACAATACTTCTGCTTCTCCAATATGATTTTAATGCTCGATTTAATAATGATTTAGGAGAGCGAACAAAGGTATTTGAGTTGCTGTTTAAAAAAGATAAGCGACTGTTTTCTTTTGCTTTAGTTGTATATAAAAAGTATTTATTATCAGGAAAATAATTTGAAAGCATACGAATAGTGTCACGGGAATAATTGCCTAAACCTGTGTTATTTAAAAAAGCTCTTTTTGCATCAAACCCTATCCTCATTATACTGCTACATTATATTCTCTAAGTGCATCATTTAATGATGTTTTCTTATTTGTACTTTCCTTCCTTTTGCCAATTATTAGCGCGCATGTAACTCCATAGTCTCCTGCTGGGAATTCTTTATTATATGTTCCTGGAATTACAACTGAACGAGCTGGAACAAATCCTTTATACTCTTTGGGTTTGTTACCACTTACATCAATTATTTTTGTTGAAGCTGTGAGTACAACATTAGCTCCAAGTACAGCTTCTTTTTCTATTTTAACTCCTTCAACCACTATTGATCTTGATCCAATAAAAGCATCATCTTCAATAATTACTGGAGATGCTTGTACAGGTTCTAATACACCTCCAATCCCTACTCCACCAGATAAATGTACATTCTTACCTATTTGAGCACAAGAGCCAACTGTTGCCCAAGTGTCAACCATAGTTCCACTGTCAACATAAGCACCAATATTTACATAGGATGGCATCATAATAACTCCTGGAGCTAAATATGCTCCATATCGAGCAATAGCATGCGGCACAACTCTCACACCAAGTCCTTTATAACCACTTTTAAGTTTCATTTTGTCATGAAATTCTAATGGTCCTATTTCAATTGTTTCCATTTTTCTGATAGGGAAATATAGAATAACTGCTTTTTTTACCCAATCATTTACTCTCCATCCATTTTCAGTAGGTTCAGCTGTACGCATTCTTCCTTTGTCAATTTCTTCAATAATAGAATTAATGCAAGTTACTGTATTACTATCTTTTAAGAGATCTCGATTTTGCCAAGCGTTCTCAATAATTTCTTTCCATTCTGTTCTCATAGGGCAAAGATAAAAAAAGGGAAGCAAAATGCTTCCCTTTTAAATATTGATAAAAGAATTTATTATTCAATAATAATTTTCTTCTCTACACTTCCATCATCATAGATGTAGAAAAGTGTAGTGTTTTTTGTTGGTATTGTTGTTTTTCCTAAGATATCTGTTATTTTAACTAGTTTTTTGTCAGAAGTTATTTCTTCAACTCCAGTTGTGATAAGGGAAATACAAGCGCTAGGGTCACTACAAGTTACTGAAGCATCATACTCAACATATAGTGGGTCACCACATCCATCTGGAAGGTCACAACTTCCATCATCACTGTTGGAAGTAGGATCGTAATTGCAAGCTAAAACATCCGTACATCCATAAATACCAAGAATTGATGTGCTTGGAAGGTTTAAAGCAGCATATATTCTTGGATTTAAATAACCTTGAATAGTATCAATATAAGCTCTTCCTTTTGTTGCTGACATATCAGGATTTCCTAATAATGAGTTTGCAGCACCATATCCAGCAGGAGCACTATTTACAGCTTGGAACATTGCATCATAAGTTGCGTTATCCCACCAATCCCAAGGAGAGCCTTCCTCTTCATAAGATTCTAAAAAAGCATTTGGAGCGGTAGATGGAACAGGTGTTAAAAAAACATTTAAACCTTCATATCCACTATTATTTACATTTGCAGCAGTAGTATATACATCAGTAAAGCCTGCTTGTACAAAAACATCATTATTCATATATTGATTTGAATAATGTTGTACTGTTCTACTTCCCATAACCTCTACAACAAAATCACCAGTTGTTGGTACAATTACATCTCCAGTATCAATTGGAGCATAAGGATCATTCTCACAATGGAAAGAAACAATTGGCACGTCTCCTAATTGTAGCCAAGAAATATCAGCAAGAGCTCCACCTAAATTAAATGCCATACTTACTTCGGAACTGTAAGAAGGGTTGTTAGGAATATTCCATAACTCAGTTTGCCCTGTTGGAGAAGCAAAATCAGGCAGAAATGCAGAGTCAGTTCCATTTACATTACCAAAGAAAGGAGCATAAACATAAGGTGATGGAGGTGTAGTTGCTAAATTCATAAATTTAGGAATATACATCTGAGTTGCTGTATCTAAAGTAGCTACTCCTAATGAGATATAAGCTCCAGTGCCATGCCCACCGATGACGATTTTTGTAGGGTCAATGCCATAAGTATTTCCAGTAGCCTCAGTCATTCTCATGTATCTTACCATAGCTCTTGCATCTTGTATTCCTCTGTATGCAGCTTGTATAAGAGAAGAAGTTCTAGTCGCTTGGTCAGTTGATGTTGGATTCCAACCTAGTCTGTTGCTAAAAGCAACAGCAACATAACCTTTCTTTGCCCATCTAGTACATTGCTCAACAATAGATGAATCAGTTTTTGTTCCTGTTGGTTGACCATTAACTACTGCAGGTAAAAATGAACCTGTATGAGCTAATATGATTACTGGTCGATTAACAATACTATCTCCTGTTGGCTCGTAAATATCACACACTAAATCAGTTGCAGCAGGAGGTAAACTCTGTAACATTGGTAAAATACTAATGTTATTTGCATAAACAACATCAGAAGTTACTGTAACTCCAGTAAAGATATCATCAAGATATCTGGTTTGAGCATCAGCAGAAATACCAATACTTAAAAAGAGAACAGCTAAAATTGATTGTAAAGTTTTTTTCATAATTTTATTTTTTATTTATTAAGTTACAATGTTACAACTTTTATTTGATATCAAATAACAGAGAGCAATAAGTCATCCTTCCTATATATGGACCACCATACACTTCATAGTGCATATTGTTTAATAAATTAGATGACCCTACTTTAATTGTTGCATTTAATTGTTGCATTTTTTTGCTGATTTGTAAATCTACTAAATCATAAGTTGGCACAATTCCAGTAAACTGTGGAGATCCTTCAAAAATAAATTCTTCAACCCATTTATAGTTAATGCTAAAGCTAAAATCACGCAAAATATTCTTTGTTGCAGATAAATGAATATCTCTACCAATTACACCCAGATTGTATTTGTGCTCTGGTGTGTTGTAAGCAGGAATAATTGGGTCGTCTTCTCCTTTTTTATTTAGTTTATTCCAGGAGTAGTTTCCGTTAAGAGTAATGTTGGGAGATAAATAATAATTCATACCAATTGATGCTCCTTGGGTTGTTACTGTGCTTTGGGCGTTTGCAGCCATTCTGTAAGCTTGAATTGAAGGCATTGAAATGTCATAGGCATCAGGATTACTATTACCGATGGTGTCAAATTTAACTCCAATTTGATAACCAATAAAATCAGTGTATTTTGAATAATAATAATTTGCATCTAAATATACTTTGTTGAAAAAAGTACTTCTATATCCCACTTCAAATGATTGTGCTTTTTCAGGTTTTATTGGGGCTACACTAAAAAATTCTAAACTATCTTTTGATAGCTGTGCTGGTAAATAATAATTGATCAGAGATTGAACTGTCACTAAGTTCTCTCCATAATCTTCTCCATGCCCTTGAAGATTTCCAATCAAAATGGCTCTACCAACATTATAAAATAAGTATTGATCAGAGAGTGTTGGATTCCTAATTGCAGATGAGAATGAAAAACGAATAATATCTTTTTCACTGGGCTTTAAAACCAAAGACATTGCAGGAGAAAAATTCAAATCAAAGTTTTCATTTTTATCTGCTCTAAATGTACTATTCATCTTTAAAAAATCACCAAATAAATTTGTTGCAATTCCTGTATAGAATCCTGCTTCTTTATTTGTAATCATAGTTGAGGTATCCATAAACAAACTCCCTTTTGTGTCAGGATTATATTGTCTGAAATTTGCACCAATCTTTATAGTTGCAAAATCTTTGTTAAATTGATATTCTGAGTGTATATGGTTTAAAGCTGATTTGTCATAAAATCCAGTTCCTCCATTTAAATAAGCTGTTTTTGAAGTGATGTCTTCTAAAGCAGCTTTAAATTCTTCAGTTCCTGGTACAAGTCTATTTGATTCTAAATCAGTTAAATCACGAACAGTACCATGATTTGCAATAATTAGATCAGTATTTGCATTTAAAACAGAATCGCAAATATTTGTAAACTCATTTTGATTGTAAGCAGTTTCGTTAATTAAATAACTGTAGTAAAAACTACCAGTATTAAAATCCATAGAATCTAATTGCATTAAATACTCAAAGTTTACATCATCCCAACTAAAATTGTCTTTCCAGTTGTTTTTATAAGCTGTATACCATTGTTGGTTGTCAACTTGATTGTATTCTTGTAATTTTAAAGCTGTAAAAACTGCATCATAACTATCTCCTGCATCTTCTTCAGTTCTATAAGCTCGTATAAAAAACTTATCCTTTTGCCTTAATTCAAGTTTATTTTGCCAAAACTGAATGTTTTTTAAACTAAATCTGTTATCCCCTTGGTAAACAGTTGTTCCTGTACTGTAATTTAAGGCATAGATTAACTCAGTTTTAGGAGTTAACATAAAATGTAAAGAAGATTGTGCTTTAAAATTTTTTGTATTATAATCAACAATATCTTTCTCCATATATCCTGTTCTGTGGAATTTGCCTAATCCAGGATGTGTAAAGTAGTTTAAGTTAAAGTTATCTCTTACATCATTTAAATTCCCATCAGTATCTTCATCACCATATCTATTGATTGCATCATAACCTCCTGGATTATCAGATGAAGTTGTTCCATCAACTGCAGCCATATTATCTGCTTCCCAATCATGGGCTTGCATATATGATACATTAATTTTAAATGCAAAGATATCTTCTCCTTTGCTGTTTTGGAATTTTTCTGCTAACCTAACAGAGTTTTCAAATAAATTCCTGCTCCCAAACTTATATTGAATAGAAAGGCCTGGTTGCATAAATGGATTTCTTGTTTCCAAGCTAATAACACCATTAAAAGCGTTAGGACCGTAATAAGCTGAACTTGCTCCTTGGATAATTTCTACTCTTTGTATATCAAGTTCTGATGATCCTAAAAAATTACCTAATGAAAAGTTAAGTCCTGGTGATTGATTATCAACTCCATCAATTATTTGAAGTGAACGAACAGGAGATGTGCTATTAAAACCTCTTGTGTTAATTACTTTAAATCCTAAACTTGCAGATGTAATGTCAACTCCTTTAAGCGCTCCAAGGCCATCATAAAAATTAGCAGAAGGTGTTTCTTTAATTGCAATCATATCTAGAGATTCAACTGTAAGTGCAGATTCTTTTTGTTTCTGAGTAATTCTGCTATCAACAACCTTAACTTCTTTTAAGTTTTTACTATCAGCAAAAAGTTTAATTGCTTTAGGGTTTTGTGAATTTACTTCAATTTCTAGACTTTTGTATCCTAAGTAGCTAATGCTTAATATTGTTGGTAATTTCCCTTTGTAAATGATTGAGTATTCTCCATCAAAGTTAGTTGAAATTCCTTTGCCACTTTCTTTTATTATTACTGTTGCGCCAATTAATGTTTCGTTAGAAAGCCCATCAATAATTTTTCCTTTAATCTGTATTTGAGCAATAGCAGAGAATGTAAATAATAGCAGTAAAAAAAAAGATAAAAGTTTTCTCATTTATAATTTCAGTATAGCAAAAGTAAGAAAACTTTATTCAACAATTAGCTTTCTGCTTAAGCCTTCAAAAAGTACAATATAAATTCCTTTAGGAAAATTAGATGTATTAACTAAAAGAGTAGTGTTATTTTTCATACTAATATAAATAGTATTTCCTAATAAATTTTTAACAGTTACGTGTCCTTTTGATTTACTTTTTAATGTAAAACTATCTTTTGCAGGATTCGGAAAAATTTGAAGATATTCTTCAGTAATTTGATTGTTAATACTTGATGATGTAGTATCTGTTAAAAGAGAATCACTACTAAAATAAGCAATACCTCCAGATAAGTTTCCAACTATCATGTCTGGCTGATTATCATTATTGATGTCTGCAAAAGTAAAAGTACATTTTCCTCCATCCCAAATTGAATTAACAGTACTGTTTACTGGAGAGAATAGTCCATTTAGGTTTCCGTCAATATTGGTAAATTGATAAATTGTTCCGCTATAACTCCCCACAAAAAGCTGATAAACGCCATTGCTATCAATCAATTTAGGACTACTATAGCCTGTGCTAATAAAATTAGCATCTACATCAATCCCACCCCAGTTTGTAATAGTAGTATCAAAGACAGCAGTTGACATACTTCCGGAATTAGGTAAGTAGTTAATTGTTCCATCTTGTTCTCCTATAATAAGATCAATAAGTCCATCGCTATTTACATCTATAAGTTGAGGGTGTGCAAACTGCCCAACATCAATTCCTTGATAATTAGGTGCAGAAAGTTGTAAATTCCCTCCACCATTATTAGTGAAAAGATGCACTTTTCCATCAGCATCACCAACAATCAAATCTTGAGTTCCATCTCCATTAATATCCCCAAAAGTTGGACTTAAATTTAAAGCCGGGATATTCAAGATTGTATTTAAATTAATTGACGATATATTAAGCCAGTCCCTATCAATTAAATTAAACTCAGCAACAGAATCATTGCCAATATTCTCAAATAAAGCTAATGATGAAATAGGGTCATTGTTTGGATCATGGTAGCCATAATTCCCAACCACCAAATCTTGTAAACCGTCATTGTTGTAGTCATAAAAATGAGGGTGGGAGCCAGCACCTAAATCAATCATATTTTGTTGTAAAAAGTCATTTTGAACAAAAGAAAAATCTGGTAAGTTATTTTGCCCAGAATTTTCATAGAGCCAACAACTTTCATAGTTCTCAGAATTGTTTTCACTATTTGTAGTAACTATCAAATCTTTTACACCGTCATTTGTAACATCAACATAATAAGAACCTGGGTAAACATGCATTTCTGCAGCTATTGTACTGTTAAAATTTTGAGGAAAAATAGAATCAACAGCTGTCATTATTGCATTTTGATTATCGCCACCATTAATTAATAGATTCAAGTTGTTGTAGCTAATATCTCCAAGAACTAAATCTTTATCATCGTCATTATCAATATCAATAGCAAGTAAAGTTGAACCAGCATGTTTTTCTTTTGCATTTAAATTATTAGGGTTTTCAACTTGAGGGCATTGACAATTAGGGCAATTAAGTATGTAAGAATTTAGTCCTTCATAAAAAAGTCCCCAGCAACTTTCTGAAAACTCAAAAGCAACAGTATCACAACTTCCTATAAGTTCCATAGCCATGTTTTTGTGGTACTCTACAAATCCTCCCAAAATAGAAAATGTAAGGATGTCCAAATCACCATCATAATCAATGTCAGTAATAGCAGGAATATCAACTGGGCTGATGTAAATATTTAGGTTGTTGGATCCGTAATTTGACAAAACCAGAGAGGTGACTAGGCTAAAACTTAGGCTTGTGGTTGAGGTGTTTTTATAAATTGCCATTCCTCCTGACGAGTAGGTGTAGATGTCATTTTTCCCATCACAGTTGTAGTCTTCTAAAAGCATCCAGTCGTGTACGGATGGAAAATTCTCTCTGTATTTTGGTGCGTATATATAAGTTCCATTTTCATTTATAAAAGGACTTATTTTATTGCCTGATTTATCAAAAACCACTAAATCCATTACTCCATCTAAATTTAAATCAATATTTGAAAATTGTCCAGCATTTATTCCACCAGATAATGGAGATGAGAATTGTGTTCCATTTTCAGTAAAATGAAGTGACGTGTCTCTGTTTAATGTCATTTGTGAAAATGATAAAATTGAAGAGAATATAAATCCTAAAATAAAAGCGTGTTTTAGTCTCATTTGATAATTTTTTTACAAAATAACACAATATTTTTTACAGTAGATAATCTTATTACTTTTTATCTTACATACTCATGAGTAAAGTTTCCTATATAGTAATTGTATTATTTGCTTTATAATTTTATATTTGCCGACTTTAAAAAAACACGATAAAAATAAAGATTATGCAAAACAGAAATGTTATTAAAATTTTCGCAATCCTATTCGCAGTAGTTTGTCTGTACCAACTATCGTTTACTTGGATTGTTGGTGGAGTAGAAGATGATGCGGTTGCTTATGCTGCAAATTATGAAGCTGATGAACAAGAAGCAAAACAAAAATTCTATTTAGATTCAATTAATAGTGAGCCAGTATTTGATATTTTTTTAACTGAATATACTTTTGCTGAGTGTCAGCAAAGAGAATTAAATTTAGGACTTGACCTTAAGGGGGGAATGAATGTAACTCTTGAAGTTATGGTTGTTGATGTTGTTAAAGCATTGTCTAATAATAGTAAAGATGTAGCGTTTACTACTGCAATTACCAATACTTTAAATGCTCAAAAGGACAGTCAAGATGATTTTGTTACTCTTTTTGGAATGGAATATGAAAAAGTTGCTCCAGGTGCAAATATTGGTTTATCTGCAATTTTCTCAACTCCTGATTTAAGAGATAAAATCCAATTTGCTTCAACTAACCAAGAGGTTATTGCTGTTTTAGCTATTGAGGTTGAAGATGCAATTTCTCGTTCATTTAATATCTTAAGAAGTAGAATTGACCGTTTTGGGGTAACACAACCAAATATACAGAGGTTAGAGACTGCTGGAAGAATTTTAGTTGAACTGCCTGGTATTAAAGATCCTGAAAGAGCAAGAAAATTATTGCAATCTACTGCTCAATTAGAGTTCTGGGAAACTTACGAATATAATGAGTTGTTTCAAGGATTCGAATCTGCTAATGCATATTTAAGAGATATAGAAAATGCAAATGCAAGTACGACAGATACTACTGAAGAAATTACAATTGTTGAGGAATTGAAAGCTGAGAAAACTATTGAAGAAACTGAAGATGAAAACTCTTTATTGGTTGATGTTTTGGAAAGTGATTCATTAGTATCCGATTCTGCAAGTGCAGGATTAAGCTTTGAAGAATTTGCTGCTGAAAATCCATTATATGCTGTTTTATACCCTAATGTTAATCAGCAAACAGGTCAGTTAAATCCAGGTCCTGTAGTTGGAGTATGTGCTGTAAAAGACACTTCTGCTGTTAATGCTTACTTAAGTGACAATGCAGTAAGAAAGTTCTTTCCTGTTGATGCAAAATTTTCTTATACTGTAAAACCTTATGATCCTGATGGAAAATTTGTTCAGTTGGTTGCTTTAAAATCTGATAGAGGTGGTAAGGCTGCTATGGAGGGTGATGTTGTAACTGATGCAAATGAAGCTTTTGGTCAGTATAGTTCAACAGCTGAGGTTTCTATGGAAATGAATGCAGAGGGAGCTAAACAATGGAAAAGACTAACTGCTGATAATATCGGGAAATCTGTTGCTATTGTACTTGATGGTTATGTGTATTCTTACCCAACTGTACAAGCTGAAATTGCTGGAGGAAGATCTTCTATTACTGGTAATTTTACTTTAAATGAGGCAAAGGATTTAGCTAACATTTTAAAGTCTGGTAAATTACCTGCTCCTGCTCGTATTATTGAAGAAGCAATTGTTGGTCCTTCTCTTGGCGAGGAAGCAATTAATGCTGGTATGTCATCATTTATTTTTGCCTTACTTTTAGTATTAGCATACATGATATTCTATTATAGTAGTGCGGGTATAGTTTCTAACATTGCTCTTATAGCGAATGTATTTTTTATCTTTGGTGTGTTATCATCATTAGGCGCAGTACTTACGCTTCCAGGTATTGCAGGTATTATTCTTACTATTGGTATGTCGGTTGATGCAAATGTACTTATTTATGAAAGAATTCGTGAGGAATTGAGAAATGGTAAAGGATTAAGATTAGCAATTTCTGATGGATATAACAGTGCATACAGTTCAATTATTGACGCTAATGTTACTACTTTATTAACGGGTATTATTCTTTATACTTTTGGTACAGGTCCAATTAAAGGATTTGCTACTACACTTGTTATTGGTATTTTAACTTCACTTTTTGCAGCGATCTTTATTACAAGATTAGTTATTTCAGCAAGATTAGCGAAAGGTAAAACACTTTCTTTTACTACTAAACTAACTGATGGTGCATTTAAAAACATTAACATTGATTTTATTGGAAAAAGAAAAAAATTCTACATTTTGTCTTCTGTAATTATTTTAATTGGTATAGGTTCGTTAGTGACTAAAGGATTAAATTATGGTGTTGATTTTGTAGGTGGAAGAACTTATGTTGTTAGGTTTGATGAAACTATAAATAATGAAGATTTAAGAGCATCTTTATCGGCTATATTTGTTGATGCTGATGGGTTGAATTATACACCTCAAGTTAAAACTTTTGGTAATGATAATCAAGTAAAAATTACTACTTCATTTATGATTGAAAGTAATGAAATTACTACTGATGCAATTGTTGAATCAAAATTAAATGAAGGATTAGTTACTACTGGCTTACAATATGAGGTTATGAGTTCTCAAAAAGTTGGGCCTACTATTGCTGATGATATTAAAGATGCAGCTGTATGGTCAGTGTTCTTCTCATTGTTAATTATCTTCTTATATATTTTAGTAAGATTTAGAAAATGGCAATTTAGTTTAGGTGCTGTTGCTGCAGTATTCCATGATGTATTAATTGTACTTTCTATATTTTCTATTTTCTATGGTATGTTGCCTTTCTCTTTAGAGATTGATCAAGCATTTATTGCTGCTTTACTTACTATTATCGGTTATTCTCTTAATGATACTGTGGTAGTATTTGATAGGGTAAGGGAGTTTATGAATAACAATACTAAGAAAGGGGTACATGAGTTAATTAATGGCGCATTGAATTCTACACTAAGTAGAACGGTAAATACATCTTTAACTACATTCTTTGTATTACTTATAATCTTTATTTTTGGAGGTGAGGTAATTAGAGGGTTTATGTTTGCTTTAATGGTGGGTGTTATTGTGGGTACTTACTCTTCACTATTTGTAGCATCTCCTATTATGTTAGATACTATTAAAAAGAAAGAAGTAAAATCAAAAAGAAATTAATTAGTTTATAATTTTAATAAAAAGCCCTTTCATTGAGAGGGCTTTTTTATTTTTGCAATATGTTATTATTTATAGGAGGGCCAGAAATCATTGTTGTATTGCTTTTTATAGTCATGTTTTTTGGTTCAAAAAAAATACCAGAACTTGCTAAGGGTTTAGGTAAAGCTATGCGTGAGGTAAAGGATGCTTCTAACGAAATTAAAAAAGAAATCCGTGATAGCGCTACATCTATTAATGATGATCTTGATATTACTAAATAATAAGTTCTACTATTAGTAGTTGGTTTATTTATAATTTTTCTAAAAATCAGATTTGCAAAAAAGTAGGTGTTTTTTTGTTACTTATCTACATTTCTTAACTTTATTATAATTTAAGTTAAAAATTAACAATTTGTTGATAAAATAGTTTTACTGCTATTAAGTTTAGTAGTGTAATTTATTGCTTTTTCTTCTATATTTGCCATAAATATTACTAATCTAAAATTTTAACTAGAAATGAAAACTAAATTAGAATACATCTGGCTTGATGGTTACTTTCCAACCCAAAATATGAGGAGTAAAACCAAAGTTGTTGATGATTTTGATGGTACTATTGAAGCTTGTCCAGTATGGGCATTTGATGGGAGTTCAACTATGCAAGCTTCTGGTGATTCATCTGATTGTCTTTTAAAACCTGTTGCAATTTTTCCTGATCCTCAAAGGATTAATGGATTTTTAGTAATGACAGAAGTTATGAATGCGGATGGAACTCCTCATGCTACTAATGCAAGGTCAAGTATTTTAGATGATGATAATGATTTTTGGTTTGGTTTCGAGCAAGAATATTTCCTTATGGATGTTGAAACTCAGTTGCCTTTAGGTTTCCCACTTGGTGGTTACCCAGGTCCTCAAGGTATGTATTACTGTTCAGTAGGAGGTAAAAATACTCATGGCAGGTCATTTGTTGAAGAGCATGCTGATTTATGTATTGAGGCTGGAATTAATTTTGAAGGTATCAATCAAGAAGTTGCTTGTGGACAATGGGAATTCCAACTTTTTGCAAAAGGTGCTAAAAAAGCTGGAGATGAACTTTGGGTAGCTCGTTACTTATTAGATAGGTTAACTGAAGATTATAATTACTATATTGAGTACCACCCAAAGCCAATTAAAGGAGATTGGAATGGTTCAGGTATGCATGCTAATTTTTCAAATTCTACTTTAAGAGAATGTGGTTCTAAGGAAACTTACTTGCAAGTTTGTGAAGCTTTTCGTTCTGTAACTAAGGAACATATTGATGTTTATGGTGAATATAATGATCAAAGATTAACGGGACTTCATGAAACGGCTTCAATAACTGACTTTTCTTATGGAATATCAGATAGAGGAGCTTCAATTAGAATTCCTATTTTAACTATTGACAATGGATGGAAAGGTTACTTGGAGGATAGAAGACCTGCTTCAAATGCAGATCCATATAAAATTGCGTCTAGAATCATTAAAACTGTAAAATCAGTAGTGTAGTATTAGTTAACAATCAACTTGTTATAATTCTGTTTTTCTGTTTTTAATAAGTTTGTAAATTATTGCCTATTTTAGCACGAATAATAAAAATCATAATATGAAAAAATTATTACGCTTACTTTCCATCTTCATTTTTTTAGTTACTATTTCTCATTCTGATGTTTATGCTCAGAAAAAAAGCAGAAAATTAAAGAAAGCTGACATGGCTTTTAGTTTAGAAGAATATTCTAAAGCTGCTGAACTTTATAAAAAAGCTTATCAGAAAACTAAAAATAGAGCTATAAAAGCTGAAATTATCTTTAAGCAAGCTGAATGTTACAGGATGTCAGGTAACGTAAAGCGTGCTGAAAGCTATTATAAAAGAGCAATAAAAGCTAAGTATCCTGATGTTACTGTTTATTTAAGGTATGCTGATGTGTTAAGAATGCAAGGAGATTTAGATGAGGCTGTTACTCAATACACTAAATATATTCAATTAAATCCTACTGATGTTAGGGGGGAAATGGGATTAAAATCGTGCAATTTTGCATTAAAATGGATGGGTTTACCAACAAGATATAAAGTAGAATTAATGCCTATTGTTAATTCTAGGTATAGTGATTATTCAGCTTCATTTGGTAATGGAGAATATACTGAGATGTATTTTACATCTTCAAGATCAGGAGGTTTAACTGATAAGTTAGATGCCAGAACAGGTGAGCCTTTTACTGATGTATGGTTCACTAAAATTAATAAAAAAGGTGCTTGGAGCAGACCAATTGTTATGCCTGAGCCATTAAACTCTGAAGGAAATGAAGGTTCTGTATTTGTAAATAAAAGGGGTACAGTTATGTATCTTACTCAATGTAAAGTTGAAAAGAAGAAAGATTTAGGTTGTGGTATTTATGTTTCTAAAAGAAAAGGTAAACTTTGGGGTGCGACTCAAATGCTTCAAGTAAAATTAGATAGTAATACAACTATTGGTCATCCTGCTTTAAGTGATGATGAGACATTTCTTGTTTTTTCATCCGATTTAGCAGGTGGTTATGGGGGTAAAGATTTATGGATATCAGTAAAAGAAAAGAGAAATAGATGGAGTGACCCAGTAAATTTAGGACCTCTTGTTAATACTCCTGGAGATGAAATGTTTCCTTTCTTGGCAGATAATGGAGTTATTTACTTTGCATCTAATGGTCATGTTGGAATGGGAGGGTTTGATATTTACAAAACTTCTGAAGATGAAAATGGTGCTTATATTCTACCTGTTAATTTAAAATCACCAGTGAATTCATCTTTTGATGATTTCGGTATGATAGTTGAAACAGGAGGAGAAAGAGGTTATTTAACTTCTAATAGAACTGGAGGAAAAGGAGGTGATGATATTTATCAGTTTGAATTACCTGCTTTAGTTTTAAATCTTAAAGGTATTGTTACTGATTCTAAAACTGGCGCAATTATGACAGGTGTTAAAGTTCAGTTAATTGCTAATGATGGAACTTCTAATGAAGTTGAAACTGATAATACAGGTAAATATGAATTCAAATTAATGCCTCTAACTTCTTACGAAATTGCAGTAAATACTGAAGGCTATTTAAAGAAATCAGTAAATGAAACTACTGTTGGTATTGAGTTAAATAAATCATTTATTGTTGATCTTAGTATTGATCCTGTAAAGAAAGAGATTATTTTACCACTAATTAAGTATGATTTTAATAAAGCAGAATTAAGACAAGAATCAATTATTGATTTAGATCAACTTGCTGAGTCATTACTTGATAATCCTAATGTAGTAATTGAACTTAAATCTCATACTGATTTTATTGGTTCAAATATACAAAATAACACACTATCTCAACAACGAGCTGATGCTTGTATAGCTTATTTAGTAAGTCAAGGTATTGATGCAGGACAATTAGTAGCTAAAGGAATGGGTGAAAAAGAACCATTTGTAATTGAGGAAAAAGATAGTAGATTTAAGGTTGGTGATGTGCTTACTGAATCATACATTAAAAAGATTAGATTTAAGAATAATAGAGAAAAAGCACATCAATATAATAGAAGGACATCTTTTAAAGTATTGAGAGAAGATTATGTTCCTTCCAATGATAATAAGTAAATAACATAAAGATATTAGAAAAGCGTCCTATTTATAGGATGCTTTTTTTTACAATTATGGTAACAGATAGATACAATCAAAGAGGAGTTTCGGCTGATAAAGAGGATGTGCATAATGCAATCAAAAATGTAGATAAAGGACTTTTTCCATCTGCATTTTGCAAGATTGTCCCTGACTATTTAAGTGGTGATGATGATTATTGTTTAATAATGCATGCTGATGGTGCTGGGACAAAATCATCATTAGCATATATGTATTGGAAAGAAACTGGTGATATTTCAGTGTGGAAGGGAATTGCTCAGGATGCACTGATTATGAATATTGATGATTTGTTGTGTGTCGGTTCAACTGATAATATCATGCTTTCATCAACTATTGGAAGAAATAAATCTCTGATTAATGGTGCTGTGCTTTCTGAAATTATTAATGGTACTGAAGAACTTTTAGAGGAATATAAAAAGTTTGGTGTAAATATCATTCCTACTGGAGGTGAAACTGCTGATGTTGGGGATTTAGTGCGTACAATTATTGTAGATTCTACAGTAGTTGCTCGCATGAAAAGAACTGATGTTATTGATAATGCTAATATCAAACGAGGTAATGTTATTGTTGGTTTATCATCTTCAGGTATGGCAACTTATGAAACCGAATATAATGGTGGTATTGGAAGTAATGGATTAACTTCTGCTCGTCATGATATCTTTTCAAAAGTTTTGGCAGAGAAATACCCGGAGAGTTTTGATCCTTCTGTACCTTTGGATTTGGTGTATTCTGGATCTAAAAAACTAACCGATTCAGTTGAAGGTTCTGATCTTGATGCGGGTAAATTAGTGCTTTCTCCAACTAGAACTTATGCGCCAATTATTAAAACAATTTTAGATAAATATAGGGGTCAGATTAATGGAATGGTACATTGCAGTGGTGGTGCTCAAACTAAAGTATTGCATTTTGTAAATGATGTTCATGTAATAAAGGATAATATGTTTGACTTGCCTCCTTTGTTTAAACTGATTCAAGAAGAATCAGGCACAGATTGGAAGGAGATGTACAAAGTATTTAATATGGGACACAGAATGGAGCTTTATGTTTCTGAGGAGATTTCAGAAGATGTTATTGCTATTTCAAAATCCTTTAATGTGGCTGCTCAAATTGTAGGTAGAGTAGAAGATTTTAAAGGTAAAAAATTAACTATTAATTCCGAATTTGGAACATATATATATTAGAATGTTAGATAAATTATCCGCTATAAACAATAGATATAAAGAGGTTGAAAAACTAATTTCTTCTCCTGATGCTATGAATGACATGAAACTTTATGTTCAGCTCAGTAAGGAATATAAAGATTTAGATCCTATTATAGAGGCATACAAAACATATCGTGATTTGGTGGGTAATATTGCAGAGGCAAAAGAAATTTTATCAGAAAGTGATGATGCTGAAATGAAGGAAATGGCAAAAATGGAACTTGATGAAAATTTGTCCAGAAAAGATGAAATGGATGAGGAAATTAAAGTTCTTTTAATTCCAAAAGATCCAGCTGATGCTAAAAATGCAGTAATTGAGATTAGAGCTGGTGCTGGAGGTGATGAGGCTAGTATTTTTGCAGGAGATTTATATAGAATGTATTCTGCTTACGCTCAAACAAGAGGTTGGAAAATGGAATTAGTTGATGTAGCTGATGGAACTTCTGGAGGGTATAAGGAGATTATTGTAAATATTTCAGGTGAAGATGTTTACGGACAATTAAAATTTGAAAGTGGAGTTCATAGAGTGCAAAGAGTTCCTCAAACAGAGACACAAGGTAGAGTTCATACATCTGCAGCAACTGTAATTGTATTGCCAGAGGCTGAGGAATTTGATATAGAATTATTGCCATCTGATATTAGAAAAGACACCTATTGTTCTTCAGGTCCTGGAGGGCAATCGGTAAATACAACTTACTCAGCAGTTCGTTTAACCCATATTCCTACTGGAGTTGTAGCTCAATGTCAGGATCAAAAATCACAACATAAAAATTATGATAAGGCATTAAAGGTTTTGCGTTCTAGAATTTATGAAATTGAATTACAAAAGAAGTTAGAAGAAGATGCTAAGCATAGAAAAACAATGGTTTCCTCTGGAGATAGATCTGCAAAAATTAGAACTTATAACTATCCACAAGGGAGAGTTACGGAGCACAGAATTAGTTTGACTAAATATAATCTCCAGAACGTAATTGGTGGTGATATTCAGGAATTTATTGATGAATTACAATTAGCTGAAAATGCTGAAAAACTTAAAGTTGGAACCGCTTCATCTAATGAATAGAGAACAACTCATAGCTCAAATTAAGAAAAAACAATCTTTTCTTTGTGTAGGATTGGATACTGATATTAATAAAGTTCCAAAACATTTATTGGAATTAGAAGATTCTATTTTTGAGTTTAACAAGCAAATAATTGATGCTACTAAAGCATTTTGTGTTGCATACAAACTTAATATTGCTTTTTATGAAGGTATGGGAGTTAGAGGTTGGGAAAGTTTGCAAAAGACATTAGATTATATCCCGGGAAACATTTTCACTATTGCTGACGCAAAAAGGGGGGATATAGGCAATACATCCAGTATGTATGCTCGTGCATTTTTTGAAAACATGACTTTTGATTCTGTTACCGTTTCTCCTTACATGGGTTCGGATTCTGTAAAACCTTTTTTAGATTTTGAGGACAAATGGGCAATTGTTTTAGCGCTTACATCTAATAAAGGAGGTTTAGATTTTCAGAAGATTGAAGATAAAAATGGTAAACAATTATTTGAGCAAGTCTTAGAAATTTCTAAAAATTGGGGGACTGATGCAAATATGATGTATGTAGTTGGAGCTACAAGAGCAGAACAACTGTCTGAAATTAGAGAAATCATTCCAAATCATTTTTTATTAGTACCTGGTGTTGGTGCACAAGGTGGAAATCTACAAGATGTTGCAAAATATGGAATGAATGCTGATTGTGGATTATTAGTTAATTCTTCAAGAGGAATTATTTATGCAGGAAATGATGTTGATTTTGCTGAAAAAGCAATAGTTGAAGCTCAAAAATTACAGCAAGAAATGGCTGTTATTCTATCAGATTTAGGAATCTAAAACGTTATTCGATAAACAATATATCCAAACCATTCATGTATGAGGGTTTCCCATTTCTCAATTGCATCAGCTTTAGGCAAAAATAAATATTCAACCCCATAACTAGCATATGAAGTTGTGCAATCAGTCGGGAAAGCTGTTGTTTGTATACCAGCTCTTTCAAAACAATACTGAGCTCTTTTCATATGTTGAGCTGATGTAATTAGTAAAACCCTCGAATTAGGGATTTTCTGTTTTAGAATTATTGCAGATTTAAAAGCATTTTCTTTTGTGTTCCTAGATGTGTTCTCTATAATAATATCTTTACTTGGAATTTTATTTTTAATAAGATAATTTTGCATGGCATTGGCCTCATTATATCCATTGTTAAATAACGTGCCGTTCCCACCACTTAACATTATTTTATTAATTATCCCTTTCCTATAAAGTAGCTGAGCATCCATCAGTCTATCAGCATGTTTATTAAAATTATGAGCTTCTGTTATTGGATCAAAATCTGAAATTCCTCCTAAAACGACACCAACATCATAAGTTGTCGTAGGGTTAAATCTTGGTACCTCCCAAAGTATTGCACAGCTATCAGCAAAAAAACTATTGCTAAAGAAATAAAAAGTAATTAGTAAAGTAAAAAGAAGTTTCCTCCTTTTATTTTTAAAAATTAGAGAACTAATTAATAGAAGAAAAATCCAGATGATTGGTTTGCTCAAAAACGCTAGTAGTTTGGACGCTATGAAAAACATAAGTTTTTATTTATCAAAGATAAGTTATTATCATATAATAGTAAAAAGATTTATTACTTTTTAAATTATGTTTAACTTGCAGCAATAAAAATAACTAATAAAGAATGATTAATCTTGTTCGTAAAATTTTTACAAAGCAGTTCTTTGGTGTAAGTTCTTGGTGGGGTAATACACTAGGAATTAAAGCATCATTTATTCGTTTATTTTTTATTTATTTGGCCTTCACTAATACTCTAACTATTTTGATATATTTGTCTATGATTTTCTTATTAAAGATAAGCAATCATTTTAAATATAGAAAACGAAAAAGTGTTTTTGATTTATAATAATTATGGAAAATTTACAAATAAAACTTACTGTATTACTTTTACTTATTGAAGTTATTGCTTTTGCATGGTTGATTATTGATATACAGAAATCTAAGAAAAATCAAAATAAGATTATCGAATTAGAGCATCAGATATTAAAAGTTGAAGATTCAATTATGGAGCTTGAAAAGACTATTGTTGAAAAGATTGATATACTAATTGATAAATCTAATGACTAAAAGAAAAATTCTTGGTGTTTGTGCTTGGCTTGCGGATAAATTCGGTCTTGATGTTGGCGGCTTAAGAATTTTATTTGTTGCTGCAGCTGTCTTGGGTCTTGGCTCCCCAATCTTAATTTATTTTATTATGTATTTATTAAAACCTAGTTCATACTAAATGAAGATTCTAATTACAGGAAGTAATGGTTTATTGGGTCAAAAACTCTTACATAAATTACGAAAGGACTACTTCGTTGAACTTATAGCAACTTCCAAAGGGAGCAATAGAGTAACAGAGACAAGCAACTACACTTATTTTGATTTAGATATCACAAATAATGATGCAGTTGATGAGCTTATTGAAAGCGAGAAACCGCAAGTTGTTGTTAATACGGCAGCCATGACTAATGTCGATTTGTGTGAGTATGAAAAGAAGAATTGTGGTGCTTTAAATGTTGATGCAGTAAGATACTTGGCTGATGCTTGCGCTAAAATTGATGCACATCTAATTCAGATTTCAACTGACTTTATTTTTGATGGAAAGGACGGTCCTTATAAAGAGAAAGACAAGCCAAATCCTCTTTCTAATTATGGACTTTCTAAGTTAAAATCTGAACAGTTATTGCAAACACATAGTGTAAAATGGACGATACTTAGAACAATGATTGTTTTTGGAGTAGGTGAAAAATTAAGTAAAGGAAATATAGTGCTTTGGGCAAAGGGTGCTTTAGAAAAAGGAGGCCCGTTAAATATTATTGACGATCAATTCCGTGCTCCAACTCTGGCGGAGGATTTAGCAGATATCTGTATATTAGTTGCCAAGAAAAAAGCCTATGGCATTTTTAATGCTTCAGGAAAAGATATTATGAGTATTTATGAAATGGTAGAAAGGATAGCAAAACACTATGGAAACGCAATAGATAATTTAAATAAGATAAGCACAGCATCACTTAATCAGAAAGCTCTAAGACCTCCTAAAACAGGTTTTATTTTGGATAAATCCATAAATAAATTGGGTTATAACCCACATTCTTTTGAAGAGTGTTTAACTATAATTGATCAACAATTAAAAAAATAGATTAACAATGAAAAACAAATTATCACTTTTTATTCTAATGCTTATTTCAGCTATCTCAGCAAAAGCAGCTACATTAAGCGAAACAATTGATGGCTTTTTTAAGCCAATAGTAGATAACTATTTGGTTCCTGTTATTTTTTGGGATCCTATAAAAGCAATGGGCTTTGATGTAGGTGCTAGTGTTCCTATTGTAGTGGTATGGTTAGTCTTTGGTGCAGTTTATTTTACTTTTAGAATGAACTTTATAAACTTTAGAGGATTTAAACATGCTATAGGTTTAGTAAAAGGAAATTATGATGATCCAAATGATAAAGGAGAGGTTTCTCATTTCCAAGCGCTAACAACAGCTCTTTCAGCAACTGTAGGTTTAGGAAATATAGCAGGTGTGGCCATAGCAATTTCTATTGGTGGTCCTGGGGCAACTTTCTGGATGATAGTAGCTGGACTGCTTGGAATGTCAGCTAAATTTGTAGAATGTACTTTGGGTGTAAAGTACCGTAAACTAGATGAAAATGGAGAAGTATCAGGAGGCCCTATGTATTATTTGCGTGATGGATTAGCTAAATACAACATGGCAGGATTTGGTAAAGTATTGGCAGTTTTATTTGCAATACTTTGTATAGGGGGTTCTTTTGGTGGAGGAAATATGTTCCAAGCCAATCAGGCTTATGCACAGTTAGCTGGCCAGTTTCCAGCATTAGATGGTAATGGTCCAATGTTTGGTTTAATCTTAGCTATCTTAGTTGGTACAGTTATTATTGGAGGTATAAAATCAATTGCTAATGTTACAGAGAAAATAGTACCCTTTATGGCTGCATTATATGTGGGTACTGCACTAATTATTATATTACTTAACATTACTGAAATTGGGAATGTTTTTGCTTTAATATTTAAAGGTGCTTTTGCTCCAGCTGCTGGTTTAGGTGGTATAGTAGGAGTGCTTATTCAAGGATTTAGAAGAGCAGCCTTTTCAAATGAAGCGGGTGTTGGTTCTGCTTCTATTGCACATGCTGCAGCCAAAACAAATGAGCCCGTATCTGAAGGAATAGTTGCTTTATTGGAACCTTTCATTGATACTGTTGTAATTTGTACTATGACAGCTTTAGTGCTTATTATTACAGGTTACCATGATATACAAGGAGTGGAGGGTGCTCAAATGACTTCTCAAGCTTTTGGATCAGTGTTCACATGGTTCCCTTATTTATTGGTAGTTGCTATTTTCTTATTTGCTTTCTCTACTATGATTTCTTGGTCCTATTACGGGCTTAAAGCTTGGACATTTCTATTTGGAAAAAGTAAAGTATCGGAATATTCTTATAAGTTATTATTCCTTATTTTTATTGTGATAGGTTCTTCCGTAAAATTAGGAGCGGTACTTGATTTTTCTGACATGATGATACTAGCAATGGCCTTTCCAAATATTATTGGGTTACTTATTTTATCAAAAGAGGTTAGAGTTGATTTAGATGATTATTACAGTAGATTGAAGTCCGGTGTTATTATGAGATTTAAATAGACCAGCAATATATAATCATGATTAGTCAAAAGATAGACACAGCTATCAGGGAAGTTCCTGATTTTCCAAAACCAGGTATTAATTTTAAGGATATAACTACCCTTTTATTAGATCCCCTTTTATCTGATGAAATTATTGATGCTTTTATTAAGCGTTTAAAAGGAAAAAAGATTGATGCTATTGTTGGAGTAGAAAGTAGAGGTTTTTTATTTGGTTTTTTACTTGCTAATAAAATGAAAATTCCTTTTATTCCAATAAGAAAGGTTGGTAAACTTCCTGGTGAAACTTTAAAATACAAGTACGATTTGGAATATGCATCTGCAGAAGTTGAAGTGCATAAATCAGATATTAAAAAAGGCTGGAATATTGTGGTGCATGATGATCTTTTAGCCACTGGAGGTACTGCTTGCGCTGCTTCAGAACTTATTCAAAAGTTAGGAGCTAATGTCGCTGCTTTAACTTTTGTAATTAGTTTAGATTATCTAAATGGGAGTGAGAAATTAGAAAAATATTCAAAAGAAATAATAAGTTTAAAAAGATATTAGATGGATTTTACAATTAACGAAAACCAAAAAATGATTGCTGATATGATTCAGCAGTTTGGTAAACAAAATATAACTCCTTTTGTACGTGATTGGGATGATAATCAAACTTTTCCTGTTCAAGTATTTAAAAAATTAGGTGAGCTTGGTTTAATGGGTGTTTTAGTTCCTACTGAATATGGTGGATCAGGATTTTCTTATACTGAATATGTAACCGCTATTGAGCAGTTATCTATTCTAGATCCTTCTGTTGGACTTTCTATGGCTGCCCATAATTCATTATGTACCGGCCATATTCTTCAATTTGGAAGTGAGGAACAAAAAAAGAAATGGCTGCCAAAATTAGCATCAGCTGAATGGATCGGAGCGTGGGGGTTAACTGAGCATAATACAGGTTCGGATGCTGGAGGTATGTCAACTACTGCACTAAAAGATGGTGATGAGTGGGTATTGAATGGAGCTAAAAACTTCATCACACATGCAATTTCAGGTGATGTGGCTGTTGTTATTGTTCGTACGGGTGAAAAAGGAGATTCTCGTGGAATGACAGCTTTTGTTGTAGAGAAAGGAACTCCAGGATTTACTTCTGGAAAGAAAGAAGATAAATTGGGTATGCGAGCTTCTGAAACAGCAGAGCTTGTTTTTGATAATTGCCGTGTTCCAGAAGAAAATATATTAGGAAATGTTGGTAGTGGATTTGTTCAAGCTATGAAGGTATTAGATGGTGGTAGAATTTCTATTGGAGCCTTAAGTTTAGGGATTGCAAAAGGAGCTTATTTTGCTGCTAAGGCATATGCTAAAGAACGTGAACAATTTGGAAAGCCAATTGCCCATTTTCAAGCAATTGCTTTCAAACTTGCAGATATGGCTACTGAAATTGAAGCTTCAGAGTTGCTAATTTATAGTGCTGCTGATAAAAAGAATAAAGTTGAGCGTATGACTTTACAAGGGGCTATGGCAAAGTATTATTCATCAGAAGTAGCTGTAAAAGTTGCTAATGATGCCGTGCAAGTACTAGGAGGGTATGGCTATACTAAGGACTTTCCAGTTGAACGTTTTTATCGTGATGCTAAGCTGTGTACTATTGGAGAGGGTACATCAGAAATACAAAAGTTAGTAATTGCAAAACAAATTATAGGATAATGCTTGTTAATTGCAAAGATATTTATATTTTTGCTGCCCAAATTTAAAAAAGAAATATGTTAGTAATACCAGTAAAAGACGGAGAGAATATCGATAGAGCCCTTAAGCGTTTCAAAAGAAAATTCTTAAAAACAGGAACTTTAAAACAACTAAGAGCTAGAAAGCAGTATATAAAACCTACTGAAAGAAATCGAGTTAAGATGCAAAAAGCTGCGTACTCTGAGGCGCTTCTTAGAGATATGGAATAAAAAAATAATTTTTAATTATTATAAAACCTTTTTATTTGTAATTTCGTTACAAGTTTAAAGGTTTTTTTATGTTCAAAAATAAATTCATTACATATCTATCCTCTGAAAAAAGATTTTCTGAGCATACAATTATTTCTTATTCAACTGATTTAGATCAATTTTTAATATTTCTTTCTGAGGAATATCAAATTTCTAATGAAATTTCTGATATTAGTTTTCAAATTGTAAGAAGTTGGATTGCTTCTATGCTTGAAAAAGGTATGACTCCTAGGTCAGTTAATCGTAAAATATCTAGCCTCAAAACTTATTTTAAATTTCTTATAAGGGAGAAGGTAATTTCTGAAAGCCCAATGTTAAAAATTGTTGCTCCCAAATCGAAAAAAAGATTACCAGTGTTTATTGAAGAAAATCAAATCGAGAACTTATTAAATGAAGTGGATTTTGATGAGGGTTTTATTGGTGAGCGTGATAAATTAATTATCGAATTGTTTTATGTGACTGGCATTCGACTTTCAGAGTTGATAAATATTAAGATTTTTGATATTAATTTTAGTAATAGCTTGATTAAGGTTTTAGGAAAACGAAATAAAGAACGTCTTATACCTTTGTCAATCAATATTGTAAATGAGCTTCAGAATTTTGTGAAAAAATACAATCTTAATAATTATCTTTTTACTAATTTAGACGGAACTAAAGTGTATACTAAACTGGTCTATCGAGTTGTTAAGAAATATATAGGTAAGATTAGTAGTGTGAACAAAAAAAGCCCCCATATTTTAAGGCATACATTTGCAACTCATATGCTAAATAATGGTGCAGATATTAATGCTATTAAAGAGCTGTTGGGTCACGCTAATTTAAGTGCAACTCAGATTTATACGCACAATACGATTGAAAAATTAAAAACAGTTTATAAACAAGCTCATCCAAGAGCGTAAAATAATGTAATTATGAATATTCAGATCCAAGCTATCCATTTTGCTGCTGATCAGCAGTTAAAAGATTTTATAAACAAGAAGGTAGATAAGTTAATTTCTATTGATGATTCCATTATTTCTGCTGATGTTTATTTAAAAGTTGATAAACCAGACACTTATGACAATAAAATTGTTGAAATAAAACTTCAATCTGCTGCTGGTGATTTTTTTGCTAAAAAGCAGTCTAATTCATTTGAAGAATCTGCTGATTTAGTTTCTCATGCACTCAGAAAACAAATTCTTAAACACAAGGATAAATAGTACTCAAAATATATTGTCAAAATTAATTTTAAAAAAAGTATTCTTTTTAATTGTCTGTATTAAAAACTTTAATAAATTTGCAGCCCATTTTAAGGGACAGTTCTTTTAAATATACATTAATATAAGCCGATATAGCTCAGCTGGCTAGAGCAGCTGATTTGTAATCAGCAGGTCGTGGGTTCGAGTCCCTCTATCGGCTCTTTTAAGGGGGGATACTCAAGCGGTCAACGAGGGCAGACTGTAAATCTGCTGGCTCAGCCTTCACAGGTTCGAATCCTGTTCCCCCCACAAAATAATTAATGAAATTGCGAGAGTAGCTCAGTTGGTAGAGCGTCAGCCTTCCAAGCTGAGGGTCGCCGGTTCGAGCCCGGTCTCTCGCTCAACTTTTCTGGATTTTTATAATTAGAGGAGTTTTGTGTTTTGAATTTTAACTAAATTAATAATAACTAAAATTAACAAAAAATGGCAAAAGAAAATTTTAATCGTACCAAGCCACACTTGAACATTGGTACAATTGGTCATGTTGACCATGGGAAAACTACTTTGACTGCTGCAATCACTAAGGTATTGGCCGAAGCAGGAGGTGCTGAAGTTCGTGATTTTGACACGATTGATAATGCGCCAGAAGAAAAGGAAAGAGGGATTACAATTAATACATCACATGTTGAATATGAAACAGAGAACAGACATTATGCTCACGTAGATTGTCCTGGTCACGCTGATTACGTAAAAAATATGGTAACTGGAGCTGCACAGATGGATGGTGCAATTTTAGTTTGTGCTGCAACTGACGGACCTATGCCACAAACTAGAGAGCATATCTTATTAGCTAGACAAGTAGGTGTACCTGCAATTGTGGTATTCTTAAACAAAGCTGATATGGTTGATGATGAAGAATTAATGGAATTAGTTGATATGGAAGTTAGAGAATTATTATCATTTTATGATTATGATGGTGATAATACACCTGTAATTGCTGGATCTGCTTTAGGTGGATTGAATGGTGATGCTGAGTGGACTCCAAAGATTAATGAATTAATGGATGCAGTGGATGCTTGGATTCCTGAGCCTGTTAGAGATAACGCTAAGCCGTTTTTAATGCCAATTGAAGATGTGTTTACAATTACAGGTAGAGGAACTGTTGCTACTGGTAGAATTGAGACAGGTGTTGCAAATACTGGTGATTCTGTTGACATTATTGGTATGGGTGCTGAAAAATTATCTTCAACTGTTACTGGTGTTGAGATGTTTAGAAAAATCTTAGATAGAGGTGAGGCTGGTGATAATGTTGGTATTTTATTAAGAGGTATTGAAAAAACTGATATCAAAAGAGGAATGGTTATTTGTAAGCCAGGTTCTGTTGCTCCTCACGCTAAGTTTGAGGCGGAGGTTTATATCTTGAAAAAAGAGGAAGGTGGTAGACATACTCCATTCCATAATAAATACAGACCACAATTCTACATCAGAACAACAGATGTAACTGGTGAGATTTTCTTACCTTCTGGAACTGATATGGTAATGCCTGGAGATAACTTGACAATTACTGTAGAGTTAATCGCTGGAGTTGCAATGAATGAAGGTTTAAGATTTGCTATCCGTGAGGGTGGTAGAACTGTTGGAGCTGGACAGATTACTAAATTACTTTAGTAGTTAAATCATAAAGTTTGACAGTTTAAGGAAGGTTGATTTTCAATCTTCCTTTACTGTGTAAACGGGTGTAGCTCAATTGGTAGAGTAGTAGTCTCCAAAACTATTGGCTGGGAGTTCGAGTCTCTCCACCCGTGCGATTGGAAAAAAGATATAAAATGGCAAAGAAAGAATCATACATTAAAAGCTCATATGATGAGTTAATTAATAAAGTAAGTTGGCCAAAATGGTCAGAATTACAAAGTAGTTCTATTGTTGTTGCTATTGCATCTGCAATTATTGCATTAATAATTTACTTAATGGATCAAACATTCAGTAATATTATGGATGTATTTTATAGTTTATTCGCTTAATATATATTATGGAACAAGAGGTTGAAAATATGAGCTGGTATGTATTAAGAGTAATGGGTGGCAAAGAAAGAAAAACCGTTGCTTTTATTGAGAAGGAGATTGATAGACTTGGGATGCAAGATTTTGTTTCTCAAATACTTGTTCCTACTGAAAAGGTTTATCAGATTAGGAATGGTAAAAAGGTTAGTAAAGAAAGAAATTTCTTTCCTGGATATGTTTTGGTTGAAGCTAATTTAGTTGGTGAGGTTCCCCACATTTTAAAGAATGTTACTAATGTTCTTGGATTTTTAGGAGCGACAAAAGGAGGTGTTCCTGTACCTATGAGAAAGAGTGAGATTAATAGAATATTAGGTAAGGTAGATGAAATGGCTTTAACTGATGAACATGTTAGTATTCCTTTTATTGTTGGTGAAACAGTAAAAGTAATTGATGGACCTTTTAATAGTTTTAATGCCGAGATTGAAGGTATTGATGAAAATAAGAAGAAGTTACAATTAATGGTGAAAATCTTTGGGAGAAAAACTCCTTTAGAATTAAACTTTATGCAAGTAGAAAAATTATAAAGATAAAGAAATGGCAAAAGAAATTTCAGGACTTATTAAGTTACAAATTAGAGGAGGAGCAGCAAACCCTGCACCACCAGTTGGTCCAGCACTTGGAGCAAAAGGAGTTAATATTATGGAATTCTGTAAGCAGTTTAATGCAAGAACTCAGGAAAAAGCAGGAAGTATTGTTCCTGTAGTAATTACTGTTTTTGCTGATAAATCATTTGAATTTATCATTAAAACTGCACCAGCTGCTGCACAAATTTTAGCTGCTGCTAAAAAGAAAAGTGGATCAGGTGAGCCAAATAGAGTTAAAGTTGCAACTATTACTTGGGATCAAGTAAAAGATATTGCAGAAGATAAAATGGCAGATTTAAATGCTTTTAAAATTGAATCTGCAATGAAGATGGTAGCTGGTACTGCAAGAAGTATGGGTGTAAATGTTAAAGGAAATTTTCCTTCATAATTAAATAAATAATTGAACTGATGGCAATTAGTAAAAACAGAAAAGGTGTTTTAGAAAATATTGATTTAAATAAATCATATAATTTAGATGAAGCATCAGCAATTGTAAAAGAAAATTCAAAAGTAAAATTTGACGCTACTATTGATTTAGCTGTAAGATTAGGTGTTGATCCTAGACAAGCAAATCAAATGGTAAGAGGGGTGGCATCTTTACCTCATGGTACTGGTAAAACTTTAAAAGTTTTGGCTTTAGTATCTGCTGATAAAGAAGCAGAAGCAAAAGAAGCTGGTGCTGATTATGTTGGGTTAGATGATTATATCGAAAAGATTAAAGGTGGTTGGACTGATATAGATGTTATTGTAACTATGCCTTCAATTATGGGTAAAATTGGTGCCTTAGGTAGAGTGTTAGGGCCAAGAGGTTTGATGCCAAATCCAAAATCTGGTACTGTAACTATGGATGTAGCTAAAGCAGTAGCTGATGTTAAAAAAGGGAAAATTGATTTTAAAGTTGAAAAGAATGGAATAATTCACGCTTCAGTTGCTAAGGTTTCTTTTGATGCTCAGAAGATTTCAGAAAATGCTAACGAGTTATTACAAACTATTATCAAGTTAAAGCCATCAGCAGCTAAAGGTACTTATGTTAAGAGTGTTTATATGTCAAGCACAATGGGATTAGGTATTGAAATTGATGCTAACTCATTAGTTTAATAAATTTTAGAATAGCAAAAAATGAATAAACAAGAAAAAAATCAAATGATTGAGGCCCTTGACGGGATGCTTAATGATAATAATAACTTTTATTTAGCTGATATCTCTGGCTTAACTGCTGAAGAAAATAGTGCTTTAAGAAGATTATGTTTTAAGAGAGATGTTTCATTACAAGTTGTAAAGAATACACTTTTAAAGAAAGCTTTAGAGAAAAATAATGCTGATTTTAGTGAATTGTATGATGTATTAGTTGGGAATACTTCTATTCTGCAAGCTGAATCTGGTAACGCTCCAGCAAAGGTGATTAAAGAATTTAGAAAGAAAAATGATAAGCCAATTTTAAAAGCTGCTCATATTGAGGAGTCTCTTTATTTTGGTGATGAAAATCTCTCAGCTCTAGCGGATCTTAAATCTAAAGATGAGCTTATTGGTGATATCATTACATTGTTACAATCCCCAGCTAAGAATGTGATCTCTTCATTACAATCAGGAGGAAACAAATTATCTGGAATTGTAAAGGCTTTAGAAGAAAGAGCAAACTAAAAAAGAAATGCTTCCAACATTTAAAATAAATAAATAAATTAAAAACAAATAAAATGGCAGACGTAAAAAAACTTGCAGAAGAGTTAGTTAACTTAACTGTAAAAGATGTAAACGAATTAGCTACTATTCTTAAAGATGAGTATGGAATTGAGCCAGCTGCAGCAGTAGCTGTAGCAGGACCAGCAGCGGCAGCAGGTGGTGCTGATGCAGGTGAAGAACAATCAGAATTTGATGTTATCTTGAAAGCAGCAGGAGCTGCAAAATTAAAAGTTGTAAAAGCTGTTAAGGAATTAACAGGTTTAGGGCTTAAAGAAGCAAAAGATATTGTTGACTCAGCACCTAAAGCAGTAAAAGAAGGAGTTAGTAAAGATGAAGCTGAAGGAATTCTTAAAGCTTTAGAAGAAGCAGGAGCTGAAGTAGAGCTAAAGTAATTTTCTTTAAACATTTAAAAGGTTTAAATCTTGTGGTGACATAAGGTTTAAACCCTTTCGTTTTTTTATAGAACCCCTTTTTTATAACTAAAACTAAAAGCATTGGCTACAAAAAATAACACCCAAAGAATTAATTTTGCATCAATTAAAAATACGGTTAATTTCCCTGATTTTTTAGATGTTCAACTTAAAAGTTTTCAATCTTTTTTTCAGATTGGAACTACCTTAGATGAAAGAAGAAATGAAGGTTTATATAAAGCTTTCGAAGAGCTTTTTCCTATTACAGATTCGAGAAATAATTTTGTTTTAGAATTTATTGATTATACGATTGACCCTCCAAGATATTCTATTGATGAATGTATTAGTAGAGGGCTTACATTTAAAGTACCTTTAAAAGTTAAGTTAAAATTATATTGTACAGATGCGGATCATGAAGATTTTGAAACAATTGTACAAGATGTATATTTTGGAAATATTCCATTTATGACACCAAAAGGTAGTTTTGTGGTAAATGGTGCTGAAAGAATTGTTGTTTCTCAATTGCATAGATCTCCTGGTGTTTTCTTTGGACAAAGTTTTCATTCAAATGGTACAAAGTTGTATTCAGCAAGAGTAATTCCTTTTAAAGGTTCTTGGATTGAATTTACTACTGATATCAATAATGTATTATATGCTTATATTGATAGAAAGAAAAAATTACCTGTTACAACTTTATTAAGAGCTATCGGATATGAATCTGACAGAGATATTTTATCTATTTTTAATTTGGCTGATGAAGTTAAAGTATCTAAAAGTGGATTAAAGAAAGTTGTTGGTAGAAAATTTGCTGCAAGAGTTCTTAAGTCATGGGTTGATGATTTTGTTGATGAAGATACTGGTGAATTAGTACCAATTGAAAGAAATGAAGTAATTCTTGAGAGAGACACTATTATTGAGAAGTCTCATATTAATGAAATTATCGATTCTGGTGTTGAAACTATTTTATTACATAAAGAAGATGGAAGCGCATCTGATCACGCATTAATTTATAATACTTTACAGAAAGATCCAACTAACTCTGAAGTTGAGGCTGTAAGACATATTTACAGACAACTAAGATCAGCAGAAGCACCTGATGATGATACAGCAAGAGGAATTATTGATAAGTTATTCTTCTCTGACCAAAGATATAGTTTAGGACATGTAGGTAGATTTAGAATTAACTCTAGATTAAAACTAGATATACCTATTGATAAAATGGTTTTAACTAATGAAGATATTGTATCTATAATTAGTAATCTTATTTCTTTAACTAACTCTAAAGTTGATGTTGATGATATTGATCACTTGAGTAATAGAAGAATTAGAACGGTTGGCGAGCAACTTTCAAACCAATTTAATGTTGGGTTAAGTAGAATGGCTCGTACTATTCGCGAAAGAATGAATGTAAGAGATAATGAGGTATTTACTCCAATTGACTTAATTAACGCAAAAACTTTATCTGCAGTAATTAATTCTTTCTTTGGGACTTCACAATTATCTCAATTTATGGATCAAACCAATCCATTAGCAGAGGTAACTCATAAAAGAAGAATATCAGCTTTAGGACCTGGAGGTTTAACTAGAGAAAGAGCAGGATTTGAGGTGAGAGATGTTCACTATACGCATTATGGAAGACTTTGTCCTATTGAAACTCCAGAGGGGCCTAATATTGGACTTATTTCTTCTTTAGCAGTATTTGCTAAAATTAATAAGTTAGGATTTATTGAAACCCCTTATAGAAATGTAATTGAAGGTAAAATTGATACAACTGAAGCTCCAGTTTATAAGAGTGCAGAACAAGAAATTGAGCAAGTAATTGCACAAGCAAATGCACCATTAAATAAAGATGGTTCATTTGAGAATGATAGAATTAAATCAAGAAGTGAAGCAGATTATTTAATTGCTGATCCATCAAAAGTAACATTAATGGATGTTGCCCCTAATCAAATTGCTTCTATTGCTGCTTCATTGATTCCTTTCTTGGAGCATGATGATGCTAATAGAGCTCTGATGGGATCTAATATGATGAGGCAAGCTGTTCCATTATTAAGAACTGATGCTCCAATTGTTGGAACTGGACTTGAGCCACATGTTGCTCGTGATTCTCGAACAATGATTAATGCAGAAGGAGAAGGTAAAGTTACTTATGTAGATGCAAATACTATCAAAGTGAAATATACTAAAACTGAAGAACAGGAATTAGTAAGTTTTGATGAAGCAGAGAAAACATATATTTTAACTAAATTCCAAAAAACAAATCAAAGAACTTGTATTAATATTCAACCGATTGTTAGAGTTGGAGATAAAGTAACTAAAGGACAAGTACTTTGTGATGGTTATGCAACTGAAAATGGTGAATTAGCTATTGGTAGAAACTTAAAAGTAGCCTTTATGCCTTGGAAAGGGTATAATTTTGAGGATGCAATTATTTTATCTGAAAAAGTTGTAAGAGAAGATATGTTTACTTCATTACATATTGCTGAGCATCTTGTAAATGTTAGAGAAACTAAGAGGGGAGTAGAGGAGTTAACTGCTGATATTCCTAATATTAGTGAAACTGCAACTAGAGATCTAGATGAACATGGAATGGTAAGAATTGGAGCTAATGTTAAGCATGGCGATATTCTTATTGGTAAAATCACTCCTAAAGGAGAGTCTGATCCTACTCCAGAAGAAAAATTACTGAGAGCTATTTTTGGTGAAAAAGCTGGTGATGTAAAAGATGCTTCTTTGAAAGCAAAACCTTCTAATGCTGGTGTTGTAATTGGTAAATCATTATTTTCAAGAACTATCAAGGATAGAAGGACAAAAACTTCAGATAAAGAACAATTAGAACAATTAGATGTTACATTTGAGAAAGAGGCACATGCACTCAAGAATATCTTAGCTGGTAAACTTTATCAAATTATTGGAGGGAAAGCAGCAAAAGGGGTTAAGAATATTTTAGGAGAAGAAGTAATTTCTAAAAGTGAGAAATTTACAAAGAAAATGTTACTTGGAGTTGACTTTACTTTAGTTGATCCTTATAACTGGACAGGTAATAAAGATAATAACATTCTTGTAAATACTACTATAGAGAACTACATAAGAAAGTATAATGATATCTATGGAGAGCATAGAAGAAAACGTTTTGCTATTACTATTGGTGATGAATTGCCAAATGGAGTATTGCAATTAGCTAAAGTTCAAATTGCTCAAAAAAGAAAAGTTAAGGTAGGTGATAAGTTAGCGGGTCGTCATGGTAATAAAGGAATTGTATCTCGTATTGTAAAAGATGAGGATATGCCTTTCTTAGAAGACGGAACTCCAGTTGATATTATTTTAAATCCACTTGGAGTACCTTCTAGGATGAATCTTGGTCAAATCTATGAAACGATTTTAGGTTGGGCTGGACAAGAATTAGGTAAAAAATACTTTACTCCTGTATTTGATGGAGCAAGTATTGATCAAATTAATAATGAAACTGATGAGGCCGGAGTCCCAAGATTAGGTCAAACTTATCTATATGATGGTGGTACTGGTGAACGTTTTGCACAAACCGCAACAGTAGGGATTATCTATATGCTTAAACTAGGGCATTTAATTGATGATAAAATGCATGCAAGATCAATTGGACCTTACTCATTAATTACACAACAACCACTTGGAGGTAAGGCACAGTTTGGTGGGCAAAGACTTGGAGAAATGGAGGTTTGGGCACTTGAAGGTTATGGTGCTGCAAATATCTTACAAGAGATGCTTACTCTTAAGTCGGATGATGTAGTTGGTAGAGCAAAGGCTTTTGAAGCAATTGTAAAAGGAAAAGATTTGCCTACACCAGGTATTCCAGAATCGTTCAATGTTTTATTACACGAACTTAATGGATTAGGATTAAAAGTTTCATTTGAATAATATTACTAATGAGAAATATAAAACAGAACAGACAAGCTCAGGATATAAACTCAATTAAAATTAGTTTATCATCTCCTGAAGATATTTTAGGAAAATCATCTGGGGAGGTTACAAAACCAGAAACTATTAATTACAGAACATATAAGCCAGAAAGTGGTGGATTATTCTGTGAAAGAGTATTCGGACCTACTAAGGATTTTGAATGCCATTGTGGAAAATACAAAAGAATCAGATATAGAGGAATTGTTTGTGATAGATGTGGTGTTGAAGTAACTGAAAAGAAAGTAAGAAGAGAGAGAATAGGACATATTAATTTAGTTGTTCCTGTTGCTCATATCTGGTACTTTAGAACTTTACCAAATAAAATTGGTTACTTATTAGGACTTCCATCTAAGAGATTAGATATGATTATATACTATGAAAGATATGTAGTAATTAATGCGCCTGATGGAATTGTAAATTCTGAAGGAGAAGCAGTTAAATATTTAGATTTCTTAACTGAAGAAGAGTACTTAGATATTTTAGACGCTCAACCTTTAGAAAATCAATACTTAAGTGAGGATGATCCTAATAAATTTGTTGCAAAAATGGGTGCCGAAGCAATCCATAGTTTGTTATCAAAAATAAATCTTGATGACTTATCTTATGCCTTAAGAGATCAAGCAGCTAATGAAACATCTCAACAAAGAAAAAAGGAAGCTTTAAAAAGACTACAAATTGTAGAGTCAATGCGTGATGGTCAAACTCATACTGAGAACAGACCTGAATGGATGACTGTTAAAGTAATTCCAGTAATTCCACCAGAATTAAGACCTTTAGTACCATTAGATGGTGGTAGATTCGCTACTTCTGATTTAAATGATTTATACAGAAGAGTAATTATTAGAAATAATAGATTAAAAAGATTAATGGAGATTAATGCACCTGAAATTATCTTAAGGAATGAAAAAAGAATGTTACAGGAATCTGTTGACGCTTTATTTGATAACTCAAGAAAATCATCAGCAGTTAAAGCAGATGGAAAAAGAGCTTTAAAATCATTATCTGATTCCTTAAAAGGAAAGCAAGGTAGATTCCGTCAGAATTTATTAGGTAAAAGGGTAGATTATTCTGCTCGTTCTGTAATTGTTGTAGGTCCTGAGTTAAATTTACATGAATGTGGAATACCTAAAGATATGGCTGCTGAGCTTTATAAACCATATATTATTAGGAAACTGATTGAAAGAGGAATTGTAAAAACTGTAAAATCTGCTAAAAAAATTATTGATACAAGAGAACCAGTTGTATGGGATATCTTGGAAAATGTAATGAAAGGACATCCAGTTTTGTTAAACAGGGCTCCTACACTTCACAGGTTAGGTATTCAGGCTTTCCAACCAAAAATGATTGAAGGAAAAGCAATTCAACTTCATCCATTGGCTTGTGCGGCCTTTAATGCCGATTTTGATGGGGATCAAATGGCAGTTCACTTACCTTTAGGTGCAGCTGCAATTTTAGAAGCACAGGTTTTAATGTTAGCTTCTCATAATATTTTGAACCCTGCTAATGGAGCTCCTATTACTGTTCCTTCACAGGATATGGTTTTAGGTCTTTATTACATGACTAAAGAGAAAAGATCAACTGATGAAGAGAAAGTAAAAGGAGAAGGAATGACTTTCTACTCTTTAGATGAAGTTAAGATTGCTTATAATGAGAAAAAAGCTGATTTACATGCAATGATTAAAGTAAGAGTTACTGATGTAAAAGGTCAAACTACTTTAGTTGAAACTACTGTTGGTAGAGTATTATTTAATGAATATGTACCAGCTGAAGTTAATTTTGTTGATGAGCTTTTAACTAAAAAAGCTCTAAGAAATATTATTGGTAATGTTTTAGAAACTTGTGGAGTCTCAGCTACTGTTCACTTCCTAGATGCAATTAAAACTATCGGTTTCAATATGGCGTTTAGAGGAGGATTATCTTTTAACCTTGGTGATGTACTTGTTCCTGAAGAAAAAGAAGGATTAATTACTGGTGCAAACAAAAAGGTAGATGAAATTAAGAACAATTACGCAATGGGGTTCATTACTAATAATGAGAGATACAACCAAGTAATTGATGTTTGGACTACTACTAATGCTCGATTAACTGATACAGTTATGAGAAACATTAGTACTGATAAGCAAGGCTTTAATTCTGTATATATGATGCTTGATTCTGGTGCAAGGGGTTCTAAGGAGCAAATTCGTCAGTTATCTGGTATGAGGGGTCTTATGGCAAAACCAAAAAAATCTGGTGATCACGGAGAGTCTATTATTGAGAATCCAATTACAACTAACTTCCGTGAAGGACTTTCTATTTTAGAATACTTTATCTCTACACATGGGGCGAGAAAAGGGCTTGCTGATACGGCACTTAAAACAGCAGATGCGGGTTACCTTACAAGAAGATTAGTAGATGTTGCACAAGATGTAATTGTTACTGAAGATGATTGTGAAACATTGAGAGGATTAGAAGTTTTTGCTCTTAAAAATAATGATGATATTATTGAATCTTTAGCGGATAGAACTACAGGAAGAGTTAGTTTACATGATGTATTCCATCCTAAAACTGAAAAGTTAATAGTTGCATGTAATGATATGATTACTGATGCTGCTGCAAAAGAAATTGATGCTGCTGGAGTTGAAATGGTCGAAGTAAGATCTGCTTTAACATGTCAGACAAGAAGAGGTATTTGTAAGAAATGTTATGGTAAATCTTTGTCAACTAATAGAATGGCGCAGGTTGGTGAATCTGTAGGTGTTGTAGCTGCTCAATCAGTTGGTGAGCCGGGTACACAGCTTACTCTTAGAACCTTCCATGTTGGGGGTACTGCTTCTAGATCAGAAGTTGATTCATCTTTAACCGTTAAAAAAGCTGGTAGATTAGAAATTGAGGACTTAAGAACTGTTAAGTCAAAAAATAAAGATGGTAAAGCAATTGAAATTGTTGTTTCTAGATCTGCTGAAACTAAAGTTGTTGATGATAAAAATGGAGTGATTTTATCTACAAATATTGTTCCATATGGTTCTACTATCTTTATTAAAGATGGGGAGGTCAAAAAAGGTGATATTATTTGTGAATGGGATCCTTATAATGCTGTAATTATATCAGAAATTACTGGTAAAGTTGAGTTTAATGATATTGAAGAAGGCGTTTCATTTAGAACTGAATCTGATGAGCAGACAGGGCATGAAGAGAAAGTAATTATTGATAGTAGAAGTAGAAAAATTTCTCCTTCTATTACAATTGGAGATAGAACTTATACTATTCCTGTTGGAGCCCATTTATCAGTTGATGATAATAAGAAAATTAAAGCTGGTGATATTTTAGCTAAAATACCAAGGTCTGCAGGTTCATCTGGTGATATTACTGGGGGGCTGCCTAGAGTAACTGAGATGTTTGAAGCAAGAAATCCTTCTAACCCAGCTGTAGTTTCTGAAGTTGATGGTTCTGTTTCATTTGGAAAAATCAAAAGAGGTAATAGAGAGGTTATTATTACAACTAAAACTGGTGAAACTAAAAAATACTTAATTAAATTAGCTAAGCAAATCCTAGTTCAGGAAAATGATTATGTAAAAGCAGGTATGCCTTTATGTGATGGTGTTATTACTCCTGCTGATATTTTAGCAATTAAAGGTGTGGTTGAGGTTCAACAATATATTGTCAATGAGATTCAAGATGTATATCGTTTGCAAGGTGTAAAAATTAATGATAAGCACTTTGAAGTTTTAGTTAGACAAATGATGCGTAAAGTAAATATCACGCATTCAGGTGATACTTATTTCTTAGAAGGAGCATTAGTTGGTAAAGCTAAATTTAATGAGCAAAATGATATGTTATTTGGTATGATGATTGTTACTGAAACTGGTGATTCGGAAGAATTGAAGAAAGGACAAATTATTTCGCCAAGACAATTAAGAGAAGAAAACTCAAGATTAAAGAGAAAAGATGCAAAAGCGGTTGAAGCTAGAGAAGCTCAACCTGCAATTTCAAATCCAGTACTTCAAGGTATTACTAGAGCATCTTTACAAGTAGATTCATGGATTTCAGCTGCTTCTTTCCAGCAAACAACTAAGGTACTTAATGAGGCTGCTATTAATGCTAAGGTTGATACATTAGTTGGACTTAAAGAGAATGTAATTATTGGTAAGAAAATCCCTGCTGGAACGGGATTAGTACAAGCTACTGAAACTATTGTTGGTTCTCAGGTTGAATATGATAGATTAATGCAATTGAAAGAAGAAGTTGCTAATGCTACTGAATTAGAAGAGGAGCTAGTTGTTGAAGCTAAAATTTCTGAAGAAGTTGTTGCTGATATTAAATCAACAGAAAAATAAAATAATTATTATGTCTGAGGAAAAGAAGAAAGACGGACTAAACATTGAGCTTACTGAAGATGTAGCTGAAGGAACTTATAGCAATTTGGCTATTATCAATCATTCTCCATCAGAGTTTGTAGTTGATTTTATTCAAATGATGCCAGGAATTCCTAAAGCAAAAGTAAAGTCAAGAGTTATTCTTACTCCTCAACATGCTAAAAGATTAATGAAGGCACTTGCTGATAATGTAACTAAATTTGAAAATCAGCATGGTGAGATTAAAGATGTTGATCCGACTGGAGGAATTCCAATGAATTTTGGAGGACCAACTCCACTTGCATAATTTATTAAATCTATAAAACTAAAAAAGCCTGTAATTTGCAGGCTTTTTTGTTTTCTGAAGTTTGACTAGTAGCTAGTTACTAATAATTTTTTTATCCTAAGAAAGGATATTTATAATCAGTAGCAGGAACAAATGTTTCTTTAATTGTTCTAGGAGAAACCCATCTTAAAAGATTTAGGATAGAACCAGCTTTATCATTAGTCCCTGATCCTCTTGCGCCACCAAATGGTTGTTGGCCAACAACAGCTCCAGTTGGCTTATCATTAATGTAAAAGTTTCCAGCAGCATTTTCTAAAGCTTTAGTTGCATATTCAGCAGCATATCTATCTACTGATAAGATAGCTCCTGTTAAAGCGTATTCTGAAGTGTTATCTACTAGCTCTAATGTTTCTTCCCACTTATCAGCATCATATACATAAATAGTCATCACAGGTCCGAATACTTCCTCAACCATAGTTTTGAATTTAGGGTCAGTTGTCACAATAATAGTTGGTTCAATAAAGTAACCTACTGATTTATCATAACTTCCTCCTGCAATAATCTCGGCATCCTCAGCTGTTTTTGCATAATCAATATAAGATGAAATACTATTAAAAGCTTTTTCAGAAATTACTGCATTAATAAAGTTTGAAGTATCATCAGGAGCACCCATCTTAAAGCTGTTAGTGTCTGCAACAATTTGAGTTTTCACATCTTCCCATAAATTAGAAGGTACATAAGCACGAGAGGCAGCTGAACATTTTTGTCCTTGGAATTCAAAAGCACCTCTTGAAATAGCTGTTGCTACTTCAGTAGCTACTGCCGATTTATGTGCAATAATGAAATCTTTACCTCCTGTTTCACCAACTATTCTTGGGTATGATTTATATTTTTCAATGTTGTTTCCTATTCCTTTCCAAAGCGTACGGAATACATCAGTACTACCTGTAAAGTGTAATCCTGCAAAGTTTTTATCTTCAAATACTACTTTTGAAATTTCTCTACCACTAACCGTTACCATATTGATTACCCCATCAGGCAATCCTGCTGCTTGGAATATTTCCATGATTACTTGCGCAGAATAGATTTGTGTTTCTGCTGGCTTCCAAACTACTACATTCCCTAGCATTGCTGGTGCTGCACAAAGGTTAGCACAAATAGAAGTAAAGTTAAATGGTGTTAATGCGAATACAAATCCTTCCAAAGGTCTATGTTCCAAACGGTTCCACATTCCTGGTAATGATTCTGGTTGTTCTTTGTACAACTGACTCATGTATTGTACATTGAATTTAAAGAAATCAATCAATTCACAAGCAGCATCAATCTCAGCTTGCATTACATTTTTACTTTGTGCTAGCATTGTAGCTGCATTTAGTTTTGCACGGTAAGGTCCCGCTAATAAATCAGCAGCTTTTAAAAAGATAGAAGCTCTATGCTCCCAACTCATATTTGCCCATTTTTCACGAGCAGCCATAGCTGCATCAATAGCATCACGCACCTCTTGTTCTCCTCCATAATTGGAAGTTCCAATTACATGTTTATGCTCATGAGGTGGTGTTAAATTTCTTTTATCATCAGTAAATACTTGTTTGTCGCCAATATACATTGGTACATCAACAGTAGTATTATACATTCTTTTGTATTCTGCCAGTAATTCAGTACGCTCAGGGCTTCCTGGAGCATATCCTTTGACTGGCTCGTTTACCGCTTTGGGTACATTATAAAATCCGTTTGCCATTTTTTTATTTTTATTTATAAAATCAGTTTGCAAATTTAGTTATTTGCTAATACTAAAAAAGTTCTTTTGATGAAGTTTTCAAAAAGCCTACAAATCTATCGTATCTATCGCCAACAGCACGGTAGTACACATATACATAATAGTCATTTCGGGTTTGGTAATGTGTCCCCTCAATAAAGGAAACATCCACTCGATTTGTACTAATATCGTTAAGGGCGTAATGGTAATTGTAATAGCCTTGTTTTAGATAAATACTTCCCTCATATTTTTTTTGTTCAGCATTGTATTTTAGTTTGAAATCTTCTTTCAATTGCCAATCAGAAAATTCGCCCAATACATATAAATCACCATAACTGATGTGGTCAACAGGCAAAGTGAAATGCACAAAAGCATAGTCCGCCTCAATGGATGATTTCCACCCTTCTTGTGATTTGATGAGGAACTTTCCATTTATATCTGGTTCAATGGAATAGCGGTCAAAAGGACGTATTCTATCCTTGAATAAATACACATGATTAAAAGTACTGTCATAAGTAATTTCCTTTATTCTATCTGACTGAAAGCGTAAACTCTTGATGTCAAAATGACGAAATTCATTGTTTCCCCAGAAAGTATTGTCGTCCTCATAATCGTAAATCAACTCATCATTTTTAACAAATAGAGGTGTTAAATCAGTTATCGCATTATCTTCTTTATTGTTTTGCTTTATAATAACTTTTATATCAGAAAATGGGTCAGCAACTACTAAGTTAGGATGCTTTATTGTAAAGTCAATTTCATGCTTAGTCTTTCTGTCCTCAGCCAAAGTTGCACGCCTCACTTGTGCTTCTATTGTAACCTTGGTTTCCAATATCATAAAACGTTTATAAGCAACTGTTTTTCCACCTTCCTCAAAAATCTTAAATACATAATTCCCGGATAAGAGAGCTTTCATTTTTTCAGATGGAAAACTAAAACTATAGTGCGTATATTGCTGAAGGGTATTAAACGAAAACTCATAATCTGTTATGGGTTCATCCGTAAATCCACTGATGTATTCACTTTGCATTAAATCGCTTGCTGTCCAGTCAGAATTACAATGTATAATGGTGTAATAATAGTCCTTAATGTCAGCATCCAAATCATCAAAACTTACTAAAAGTTGGTCTTCAGCATTTAAATTAATGAAAGGAAGTGAAAGTTCATCCTGTATTTTATGACAAAGCAGGGTTTTTAATTGTTGGTTGAAGGTTTTGTTTTTATAAATTTTTTCAAATTCTGTTCTTTCAACTTCTTCAATAATTTTGCTTTCTGCTAGTACATTATCTGTACTCGCTACTTCTTTTGTCCTATGGCAAGCACTCATTAAAACTATAGAAATTATTAGTAGTGTTAGTAAGTAGTTGGATTTCATTTAAAATTATAATTTAAATAGGTAAATAATAAGCGCAAATTTATACTTTTGCAGCCGAAAAATCTAATTTAAAAAGGATGTCTAAAGAAATAAGATTAAAAAAAGGCTTGAACATCAATTTAATTGGTGAGGCCGACAAAGTATACGCATCAGTAAAACCTACTGATAAATATGTATTAAAACCAACTGACTTTCATGGCTTAACACCAAAGCTAGTTATAAAGATTGGTGATAGGGTGAAAGCAGGAACTACATTATTTTTTGATAAATATAATGATAAAGTAAATTTTTCATCACCTGTAAGTGGTGAAGTTACCGCTATTGTAAGAGGTGCAAAAAGAAAAATACTTGAAGTAGTGATTAAGCCAGATGCTGATATTGCTTATGAGGATTTTACTATTGCTAGTTCTGATAGTTTATCAAGAGAACAAATTATTGATAGCATGCTAATGGCTGGAGTTTGGCCATTTATAAGACAAAAACCTTATGATATCATTGCGAATCCTACTGATATGCCTAAGTCTATCTTTATTTCGGCTTTCAATACAGCTCCTTTAACGATTGATAATGACTTTGCTCTTTATGGAATGGATGAGTTGTTTCAAAAAGGATTAGATTATGTTGTTAAGTTAACTTCAGGAAAAACGCATTTGAATATAGATGGAAATACTAATCCTTCTAAAGTATTTACTGAGGCAAAAGGAGTTGAGATAAATAAAATATGTGGATCACATCCTGCAGGAAATGTAGGAGTGCAAATGCATCATATTGATCCTATTAACAAAGGTGAAGTAGTTTGGTATTTGGAACCACAAGATGTGGTTGCAATTGCAAGATTGTTTACTAAAGGGAAATATGACATTTCAAGAATTATAGCTTTAGGTGGTTCTCAGATTTTAAAACCAAGATATTATAGAACAATTGCTGGAGCATCTATTATTAACTTACTTTCGGATAATTTGAGAGAAGGAGACAATAGAATTATATCTGGTGATGTTTTGTCAGGTCAGCAAATTGATGAAAACGGTTCATTAGGTTTCTATCACACTACTGTAACAGTAATTGAAGAAGGAAAAGAACAAGAGTTTTTAGGGTGGATATTACCAGGAATGCATAAGTTCTCTGCTTCAAAAACATTTTTATCTTGGTTGACACCTTCAAAAAAATACACTTTAAATGCGAATATGCATGGTGAAGAACGTGCTTATGTAATGACAGGTGAGTACGAAAAAGTATTGCCTATGAATATTTATCCAACTCAATTGATAAAAGCGTGTATGATTGAGGATATTGAGTTAATGGAAAATTTAGGAATTTATGAAGTATCTCCTGCTGATTTAGCATTATGCGAGTTTGTTTGTACTTCAAAAATTGAGGTACAATCTATTATTCGTCATGGTTTGGATTTAGTAAGAAAAGAAAATAGTTAATATGAAATTATTTAAAAACATCTTAGAATCAGTAAAACCTCATTTTGAAGAAGGAGGTAAACTTGAAAAAATGTATCCAGCATATGATGCTTTCGAAACATTTTTATTTGTTCCTGATCATACTACTAAATCCGGATCACATATTAGAGATGCAGTAGATTTGAAAAGATCAATGGCTTTTGTTGTCTTATCTCTAATTCCTTGTATTATTTTTGGAATGTGGAATATAGGTGATCAATACTTTAATGCAGTTTCTGTAGAAACAAATTTTCTAAATAATTTAATTTTTGGTTTTTGGAAATTTTTACCACTTTTAGCTGTTTCTTATGCTGTAGGTTTATCTGTTGAATTTGCATTTGCAATATCTAGAGGACATTCAGTTAATGAAGGTTATTTAGTTACAGGTATGTTAATTCCTTTAATTATGCCTGTTGATGTTCCTTTATGGATGCTTGCAGTTTCAGTAGTTTTTGCAGTAGTAATTGGAAAGGAAGTATTTGGAGGTACAGGTATGAATATTTTAAATCCAGCATTAACTGCCAGAGCGTTCTTATTTTTTGCGTACCCATCTTATATGTCTGGTGATAAGGTTTGGGTTCATGGAGCAGCTGTTGATGGCTACTCTGGTGAAACAATTTTAGGTGCTTTGGCATCAAATACATCATCATGGGATAATTTGCAATGGAATTTTAATGATGCTTTAATAGGTTATATACCAGGATCTGTTGGTGAGACATCCTTTATAGCCATTATTATAGGTGCATTGATTTTGATTTTTTCAGGAGTTGGTAGCTGGAGAATTATACTTTCAACTTTCTTAGGAGGATATTTAACTGCATTATTGTTTAATTTATGGGGAGTAAATTTCCTTATGAGTACTCCAGCTCATATTCATTTGTTAATTGGAGGTTTTGCTTTTGGCGCTGTGTTTATGTCAACAGATCCAGTGACTGGATCGCAGACGAATAAAGGAAAGATTATATATGGTTTGTTAATTGGTTTCTTTGCTATTGTTATAAGAGTATTTAATCCGGCATATCCTGAAGGAATGATGTTAGCAATTTTATTAATGAATGTATTTGCGCCTTTAATTGATCACTATATAGTAGATGCTAATATTAAAAAAAGATTAAAACGAATAAATTAAATGGTAATAGATGAATTGTCTAACCTCAATATTATAAAAAATGGATGTAAATAAAAATTCTTATACTTTCGGTTTTGCTGCGGTAATGGTAGTCGTTGTTGCAGCCCTTTTATCTGTTGCAGCTATTTCATTAAAACCTTTCCAATCAAGAAATATACTTTTAGAAAAAAAGCAAAATATTTTGAGTTCTGTCGGAATTAATATCGATAGAGATGCAGCTGATATTCAGTATCCTGTTTTTGTCAAACAGGAACTAGTACTTAATTATAAAGGTGAAGAAATTGATGGAGTTGCCTTTGATGTTGATTTACAGAAAGAATTAAAAAAAGATAAAAAATTACAATCATTACCTTTATTTATTAGTGAAGTTGAAGGAAAAACACAATATATAATACCCTTAAGAGGTAAGGGGCTTTGGGGTCCAATATGGGGTTTTATCTCATTGGAAGATGATTTAAATAAGGTCTTTGGTGCCGTATTTGATCATAAATCTGAAACACCTGGACTAGGAGCAGAAATTAATCAACCTTTTTTTGAAGACCCGTTTTCTGGAAAATCAATTTTTGATGGGGAAGAGTTGAAATCAATTAAAGTAGTAAAAGGAGGTGCTGGTGACGATAATATGTATGGAGTGGATGGGATTTCAGGAGGAACAATCACTTCTGATGGTGTTACGGATATGTTATTAGAGAGGCTAACAATGTACTTGCCTTATTTCAATAAAATAAAGCCTAATATTGAGGTAAATTCAGTTTTTTCTGCAATGGATTCAGTAGTTACGGTTAATGATTCAATAATAAATTAAGAAGATGAGTAAAGATTCCTTATTTGCTAAGAAGAATATGAAATTATTAAGTGATCCACTTGATGACAATAATCCAATTACGGTACAAGTATTGGGTATCTGTTCAGCTTTAGCAATAACTGTTCAATTAAAACCTGCTGTTGTTATGGCATTGTCTGTTTTAGTTGTACTGTCGGTTGCTAATGTTATAGTTTCATTAATGCGTAATATGATTCCTTCGAGAATTAGAATAATTGTTTTTCTTGTTGTTATTGCTGCACTTGTTATTTTAGTTGATCAAGTACTTAAAGCATTTGTATATGATGTCAGTAAGGAGCTTTCAGTCTTTGTTGGGTTAATTATAACCAATTGCATTATTTGTGGAAGATTAGAAGCTTTTGCAATGGCAAACCCCCCTGGCAAAGCATTCCTTGATGGTTTAGGTAACTCTTTTGGTTACGGAATAATACTTATAATCGTAGCATTTTTTAGAGAACTTTTAGGAGCAGGCACATTATATGGTTATCCTGTTTTAGAAAAATTAGGAGTTTATGATTTAGGTTATGAAAATAATGGAATGATGATACTACCACCAATGGCTTTAGTTACTGTTGGTGTTCTGATATGGTGGCAAAGAGCTAGAAACGAAAAATTAATCGAAAACAATTGATAGAATGCAAGAGTTAGCAAATATTTTTATAAAATCAATATTTATTGATAATATGGTTTTTGCCTATTTTTTAGGTATGTGTTCATATTTAGCAATTTCAAAAACAGTTAAAACTTCTGTTGGAATGGGTGCAGCTGTTATTTTTGTATTAGGAATTACTATACCATTTAATTATTTATTAGAACATTATATTCTTAAAGAAGGAGCGTTAGTTTGGATTTCTAATGATTTTATAGATGTTGATTTATCATTTCTTTCGTTTATCATGTTTATTGCAGTTATTGCATCAATTGTTCAATTAGTTGAAATGGTTATTGAGAAATTCTCTCCTGCATTATACAGTTCTCTTGGAATATTCTTGCCTCTTATTGCTGTAAATTGCGCTATTTTAGGTGGTTCTTTGTTTATGCAAGAACGTGGTTATTCTAGCATCATAGAAGCAACTGTTTTTGGACTTGGCTCTGGAGTAGGTTGGTTTTTAGCAATAGTAGGTATAGCAGCAATAAGAGAAAAAATAAGATATTCAAATGTCCCTCCAGCTTTAAGGGGACTTGGCATTACATATATAATTACAGGTTTAATGGGTATAGCTTTTATGAGTTTCATGGGTATTAAATTATAATTTCAAAAAGAACAATAAAGAATGATTTTATTAAGTACAACAACAATATTAAGTAGTATAATAGTTTTCCTTTTGGTTACCCTTACCTTAGTAGGTCTTTTACTATTTGTAAAAACCCAATTAACACCTTCAGGCAAAATTACTATTAAAATAAATGGAGAAAAAGAGATAGTAGTAGATGGTGGTAATACGCTCTTATCTACTTTAAGTAATGAGGGTATTTTCTTACCATCAGCTTGTGGAGGAGGAGGTACCTGTGTGCAATGTACTTGTCAAGTGCATAGTGGTGGTGGAAGTATCTTACCAACTGAAGAACCATATTTTTCTCGTAAAGAAGTTGCGAGTAATTTCCGTTTAGGTTGCCAAGTTAAGGTAAGAGAAAATATGGAAATTGATATACCTGAAGAGGTTTTTGGTGTTAAAAAATGGGAGGCAACAGTAGTATCTAATTATAATGTAGCTACTTATATTAAAGAATTTATTGTTGAGGTTCCAGAAGATATGCCATATGAGGCAGGAGGGTATATTCAAATTGAAATCCCTAATTGTGAGATTCCTTTTTCTGAAATGGATATCACAGCACACCCTGAGGATCATCCAGGAGAACCAAATAAGTTTAACATGGATTGGGAAGAAGGAAACTTTGCTATGCGTAATTTAGTAATGAAGAATGATGAGGATGTTGTAAGAGCATATTCTATGGCTTCTTATCCTGCTGAAGGAAGAAGAATCATGTTGAATGTTCGGGTAGCTGCCCCACCATGGGATAGAGATAAAAATGCATGGGCTGATATTAACCCTGGTGTTGCATCATCTTACATTTTTGGACGTAAGCCAGGAGACAAAGTAACTATTTCAGGACCTTACGGGGAATTCTTTATTAATAATTCTGAAGCTGAGATGTTGTATATTGGTGGTGGTGCGGGTATGGCTCCAATGCGTTCCCACCTATATGAATTATTCAAAACTTTAAAAACAGGAAGAAAAGTATCTTACTGGTATGGTGGAAGATCAAAGGCTGAACTTTTTTACATTGAGCATTTCCGTTCTTTAGAAAGAGAATTCTCTAACTTCAAATTTTACTTGGTACTTTCTGACGCTCAAGAGGGTGATAATTGGAAGCCAATGCAAGATATGAATGATACTCAAGGAGACGGTTTTGTTGGTTTTGTACACCAAGTGGTGATCGATCAGTATTTAACTAAACATGAAGCGCCAGAAGATATTGAATTGTATTTCTGTGGCCCACCTCTAATGAATCAAGCGGTTCTAAAAATGGCAGAAGATTGGGGAATTCCTGATGAGAATGTAAGGTTTGATGACTTTGGAGGTTAAGTAAAAGAAAGTTACTAGTTTTTAGCTGCTAGTATCATTTTCTTTAAACCACCAACTACAAACAAACTACAATGTGTATTTTTGTCAACATGAAAAACATCCTTTATTCATTAGTATTAGGTTTATGTGCGTGTTCATCTACTGATAATAGAATATTAGTTAAGAATTCAGGAGAAGCACAAGGTAGTTATTATCACATTCAATACCTTTCTGTAAACGGAGATAACTATAAAACACAGATTGATAGTATTTTATTAGAAGTAGATAGTTCTCTTTCAATTTATAAGGATTATTCGCTTATTTCAAAATTAAATAAGAGGGAGAACATAAAAACAGATACGCTTTTTAATGCTGTGTTTTTGGGAGCTCAAAAAGTGTTTGTGGAAAGTGAAGGGAATTTTGATTGTTCAGTTTCACCCCTCGTAAATGCTTGGGGTTTTTATAAAAATAAGCTGGGTGATTCTTTGGTAATTGACTCAGCAAAGTTCCGAAAAATTTTATCTTATGTTGGGTTTGATAAAATCAGTTTGATTGCTGATTCCTTGGTATTGCCAAAAGGAATGAGTTTGGATTTTAATTCCATTGCTCAAGGCTATACAGTTGATATAATCGCTCAGTTTTTAGAAAGCAAAGGCGATAGCAATTACTTGGTAGAAGTAGGGGGTGAGTTATTAGCAAAAGGTAAGAATGCAGATGGAAATATCTGGAGAGTTGGTGTAGATAAACCATCTGAGGATATTGATGAACAAGAGCGTTTTCAGTTTATTTTGGATTTGGAAAATAAGGCTTTAGCAACATCAGGGAATTACAGAAAGTTTTATGAACAAGATGGGGTTAAGTACGCACATACTATCAATCCTTTAACTGGTTTCACTGCAAAAAACCGTTTGTTAAGTGTAACAGTAATTCATGATAATTGCATGTTGGCTGATGCTTATGCTACCGCATTTATGGTAATGGGAGTAAAGCAAAGTAAGCAATTTGCAAAAACACATTCTGAAATAGAAATCTATCTAGTTTATACAACTAAGGATGGTGCTTGGGAGACTTTTGTGAGTCCAAATATGCAAAATAGAATTATTAATTAAGCATCCTCATTTTTGCATTTTTCTTCAGGGCTTGCACCACATAGTCCACAAGCTTCTCCTTCGGAATTTAAAAAAGGACTTTGGCTTGCACAAGTGCCAGAAAACTTTCCATTTTTTTTAAAAAGAATTTTAATTCCGATACCTGCAAATACAAATACTAAAAATCCGATTGTAATTAAAAAAACTGGTAAAAAGCTCATTTGAAATAATTTTATGCAAAACTACTATAAATGAAAGGAATAATTAAGTTTGTAAAGTAAAAATACTATGGAAAATAAAACAAAATCATTTGCTCGTTTATTAACTATTATGGATGAGTTAAGAGAGCAATGTCCTTGGGATCAAAAACAAACTTTTGATAGTTTGCGATATCTAACCATTGAAGAAATGTATGAGCTTTCTGATGCAATTTTGGAAAAAGACATGGATGAGATAAAAAAGGAGTTAGGTGATGTTTTATTGCATATAGTGTTCTATTCTCGTATTGCATCTGAAACCAATAACTTTGATATTACAGATGTTATAAATGATATTTGCGAAAAATTAATACACCGACATCCTCATATTTATGGAGATGTTAAAGTTGCAGACGAGAAAGAGGTTAAGAGGAATTGGGAAAGATTAAAATTAAAAGAGGGTAGAAAATCTGTTTTAGAAGGAGTCCCAAAATCTTTACCAGCTATTGTGAAAGCTTTCAGAATACAGGAGAAAGTAAGGGGTATTGGTTTTGATTGGGATAATAAAAATCAGGTTTGGGAAAAGGTTTTGGAAGAAATAGAGGAACTTAAATTTGAAATTGAAAAAGGAGATAACGACAGAATTGAATCTGAATTTGGTGATGTGTTATTTGCTTTAACTAATTATTCACGTTTTATTAATGTAAATCCGGAAGATGCATTAGAAAGAACAAATAAGCGTTTTATTAAAAGATTCCAGATAATGGAAAAACTTATTGAAAAAGAGAATTTAAAATTAGATGATATGAATCTTGAACAAATGGATGTTTATTGGAATGATGCAAAACAAATATGTTCTAATCATAATAATTAAAAATCTATAAAACTGTATAATTTTTCTCTAAATAAACTATACATAATAAAATAATTTTTATATTTGTAAAATGAAAAAAATAATCCTATATAACCTAATATTTTTAAGTATTAATGCTTTATCTCAAGAAGGGAGTAAAAAATGCATGACAACTGATCTAATAAAAAATGAATTAGAACATAATTTTGATTATGATCTAACTAGAAAGAGTCTTTACGATTACAATAAAAAAAATCAGTTTACTAATAATAAAAATCAACCTGTCATTACAATACCAGTAGTAATTCATGTTATTCATAGAGCACAAGATGCAGTTGGTGCAAACACAAATATACCAGATGCTCAAATAGAAGATCAATTTTTAATATTAAACCAAGATTATAGTCAAACAAATCCTGAGTTTCCTAATCCTCCAAGAAATACATTTATTAATAATGTAGGCAACCCGCAAATTCAATTTTGCCTAGCAAGTATTGATCCATCTGGAAATCCAACAACAGGAATAACCAGAACACCTACAACTAATTCGGAATGGAATTATGACACACAATCTAATGACATGAAACAAACAACTACTGGTGGAATTGATAATTGGGATCCTTTAAGATATCTTAATATCTGGATTTGCAAAATTGGATCCTCAGGTGGTGGACAAACCCTTGGTTATGCTTATCTTCCTGGCTTACAGGCAGGTAATCAATCTTGGAAAGATGGAATTGTTGTAGATTACAGATTTTTTGGTACTGTTGGTAATTCTAGTAATTCTAGTGATGGTAGAACAGCTACACACGAAGTTGGTCATTATTTAGGTTTAAGTCATACATTTTGTGAAAGTAGTGGATGCTGTGATAATGATTTAAATGGTAATTATAGTTGGGGTGATGTTGATGACACCCCTGCCACTGAAGATATTTATTTTGGTGCTGTTAATGCAAATACTAATAATAATACATGTAATGATTTATCTTATTCAAACATTTTTAATACTGATGTGTTAGATATGGATGAAAACTATATGTCTTACTCGAACAACTCTTGGATGTTTTCAGAAGGTCAAGTAGATGTAATGTTAGGAACATTAAATGCACCATCTTGGCAAGGAGGAAGAGTTGCCTTAAAGAACTCAACCGTTTCTGTTAATTGTAACGGTATTGTTGCAAGTTCATGGGACTGTGATAGTCAAGGAAATTGTGTAGATCCCGGAACTGGTAATGGTACTTACAGTAGCTATAACGCATGTCTATCTGCTTGTGGATGCACAGGAAATATTTCTACTATTACTGAAGGATTTCAGGCTCCATCACTTCAAAATGATTGGTCAATTGACAATCCTGATGGAGATCAAACATGGGCTATTAATTCAAGTTATGGATATAATAGCAGTAGTTCTATTTCTATTGAAAACTCGATATATTCTGCAAATGGAGAATATGATGATCTTAACTCTCCTATGATGAATTTTACTGGAGCAACTAGTATTACTCTCGATTTTGATTACGCTTATTCATTATGGACAGATCCAAGCCTTCCACAAAATTGGTCTGACACCTTAATTATTTTAGTCTCATCTGACTGTGGATTGAATTGGGAAAAAATATGGGAAAAGGCTGGAGCTAATTTAGTAACTACTTCTCCGATATTTAATGGTACTGAGTGGTTTCCAACTAACAATAATGATTGGGATTCTGAAAATATTAATTTAAATAATTATGCCAACAAGGATGCTATTATGATTAAGTTTAGGAATGTAAATCAGTATGAAAATAATTTATTTCTTGATAATATTAATATTACTTCAAACGGTAGTTTATCATTTGATGAGGCTCAAATGAATATGGTATTAGTATATCCAAATCCTGCTGATAAACAAATAGATGTTAATTATAAGGGATTAAAACAAATTTACAATATGCTAGGTGAAAGAGTGATACATACTTATGATGATAAGATAGATATATCGAATCTCTCAAAGGGTGTTTATGTTATAAAAATAGAAGATATTAGTATACGTCTTATAAAGCAATAATCTGTATCGAATGATTTAGATAAATATATCGTCTAATTATTAATTTAAGAATATAAAAATTAAAAAATGTTTTTTAGTAGATGCTCTGATTTGTTTATAAAAAAAGGTGTTTTCATATTAGTTTGTTTGTTAATTTTTAATGTTAATCAATTAAAAGGCCAAGAAAGAAATTGTGGCACTATGATTTATTTTGAAGAACAGAAAAAAAATAACCCAACATTATTAAAAAAAATTCAAGATAATGAACTTAAGTTACAGAATTGGATAAAAAATAATACTAATAAAAATCTAGTTAATATTATTACTATACCTGTTGTTGTTCATGTTGTTTATAATAATAATAACGAAAATATTGCTGATCAACAGATTCAATCCCAGATAGATATACTAAATGAAGATTTTAGAAGACAGAATGTAGATGCTGTTAATACACCATCCTCTTTTTTATCAGTTGCTGCAGATACTGAGATTGAATTTTGTTTAGCTACAGAAGATCCTTATGGAAATATAACTACAGGTATTACAAGAACATCTACCTCACAATCTTCTTTCAGTACTAACAATGGTGTGAAATATACTTCCTCAGGTGGTGTTGATGCTTGGAACCCTTTGGAATATCTTAATATATGGGTTTGTGATTTATCTGGTGGTTTATTAGGATATGCTCAATTTCCTGGTGGAACAGTAAGCTCTGATGGGGTTGTGTGTGATTATGCTTATTTTGGTAACATGGGTACGGCTACAGCTCCTTATGATCTAGGAAGAACTGCAACTCATGAAGTTGGACATTGGTTAAACTTAAGGCATATATGGGGTGATTCCAATTGTGGTAATGATTTTTGTAATGATACTCCTGAACATTCAGGCTCTAATTATGGTTGTCCATCTTACCCATCTACTTCAAATTGTAACGGAAATGGAACAAGTGGTGATATGTTTATGAATTATATGGACTATACTGATGATGCATGTATGAATATATTTACCGAAGATCAAAAGTCTAGAATGATAGCATCTATTAATAACAATCGATCTGGACTGCTAACAAGTAATGGTTGTAGTAATGCGGATTTTGGTTGTACAGATCAAACAGCATATAATTATTCATCAGTTGCAATATTTAATGATGGTTCGTGTTGCTATAATGCAGGTTGTACTGACATAACTGCAATAAATTATGATGCATCTGTTTGCTATGATGATGGAAGCTGTCAACCTCCTATTCTAGGTTGTACAAATCCATCCGCAGTTAATTTTGATCCTAATGCAAATACTACAGTTGCATTTGGAGGTGCTTTAGATAATACTTTTGGTTCAGGTGGCTATTTTAATAATGACCAGCATCTGGTTTTTGATGCTTCCAAGGAATGTGTAATTAATTCAGCCACTATTGATGCCGAGTCTTCAAGTACTATTCTCTTTGAATTAAGAAATAGTAATGGTGTAGTGATTGATGACACTACTTTAAATGTTATTTCTGGACAACAACAAGTAATTCTAAATTTTGAGGTTCCAATAGGTAATGATATGCAGCTAGGTGTTGCCGCTGGGGCGCTTCAAAACGTTGGTTTGTATAGAAATGATGAAAATGCAATTTATCCTTACGATATAGCCTCTGCAATTAGTATAACTAACTCAAGTGCTGGACTAACAGGCTTTCCGGGATATTATTATTTCTATTATAATATAGAGGTTGAAGTAGTATGCGAGGGTATTAATAATTCATCAAGTTGGGATTGTGATAATCAGGGTAATTGTTATGATCCTGGTACTGGTACTGGCCAATATAGTAGTTTATCTTCTTGTCAGAGTAGTTGTATAGTATCAAGTTGGGATTGTGAATGGGGTAATTGTTATGATCCTGGTACTGGCACTGGCCAATATAGTAGTTTATCTTCTTGTCAGAGTAGTTGTATAGTACCAAGTTGGGATTGTGATAATCAGGGTAATTGTTATGATCCAGGCAATGGGCAAGGAGTATATTCATCTTTATCAGACTGTGAAGTAGAATGTATAAATTTATCAGTATATGATAATGGCATAACTAAATTTAAGCTATTTCCTAACCCATTTAAAGGTGTCATAAATATACAATTTATAAATACTCAAAAATGTAACTTAGAACTTATAATATTTAATTCTATTGGAGAATCTATTCATAAAGAAAGTTCAATAAATCATACGGGAGAATACAGAACATCTGTCAACTTAGCAGAATATTCTAATTCAATATATTTTATACAAATTAAGACTGATAATGGGATTATTTATAGGAAAATGATATCACAATAATCGAATATATTATGATGTTTTATCGTCTAGTTGACTATGATTAATGAAAAAGTTGATTTTAAGAATTTCTATGAAAAATATAAAGAGCTTGTTTTTAATCTTGCTTTAAATTATACTGCTAATAAAGAGGATGCTGAGGAAATTGCACAAGATGTTTTTGAAACTGTTTTTAAGAAATTAGAATTTTTTAGATATGAATCAAAAATTGAAACATGGATTTATAGAATTACAATTAATAAATCATTAGATTATTTAAGATCAAAGAAAAGACTCAAGAATAAGTTTTTAAGTAATTTACTATTTTTTAATAATAAGGATGGAATAAATGAGGCAGTTAATTTTAATCATCCCGGAGTAGAATTTGAAAATAAAGAGAGTGTACAGATAATTTATAAATGTTTGGATAAATTGCCCAATAACTATAAAACAGTTATTGTGCTATTAAAGATAGAAGGTGAACCTCAAAAAAAGGTTGCTGAAATCATGAATATTTCTGAGAAGGCTGTTGAGTCATTATTTTTTAGAGCAAAATTGAAATTAAAAGATTTATTAGAAAACGAGAAGGATATTTAAAAATAGTTCGTCAAATATATATGAAAACAAGTTTAGAAGTATTAAATAAAACTCAAAGGGTAACTCCTCCAGATGCGCTTTACAATAAGATTATGGAGAGCATAAGTGATAGAGCAGATATAAAATTAATATATGCTTCTGTTATCTGCATTGCTTTATTGATTACGATAAACCTTTTTTCATTTCGAAGTTATAATGATAATGAGTTTTCATCTAACAAGAAATATTATTTAGATAGCCCAATAAATTATTTGGTTTATGAGTACTAAAAGATTATATATTGTTATTATTGTTATGCTAGTATTGCTTAATATTTTTTCCTTTTTTATAAACTATAGTAAAAGTAATGATGTAAGTAAAGGTGGTCCTAGAAATATAATTATAGAGAGATTGTCATTAGATGGTAAACAAATAGAAAACTATGATGTTTTAATTAGCGATCATAGGAAGTCATTAAAAAGCTTAAGGAAAGAAATTTATAAATTGAGACAATCATATTTTCTTAATAGTGACTCGATGCTTTTGGCTCCTCTTACTAACTCATATATTGAATTAGAAAAGATAAATAAAGAGCATATAGATGATTTAATAGAAATATGTACTGATTCTCAAAGAATGGAGTTTAAAGATTTTATTAAAGAGCAGAATCTGTTCTCTCCAAATATGAATAAAAAACAATAATTTAATAAAAAACACAAAACACAAAACATAAAATGAAAAATACAATATTAATATTAATATTATTTGCATCATCAATTTTTGTTAATGGACAATCTTTTAATGGTTTTGCTCTATATAATGCACAGGGATCTAATACAACCTATTTAATTGATGAGAATCAGAATATAGCCCATACATGGGATATGAATACTGAATGCAATTATACTGTAGCTTTAAAAGAGAACGGAAATTTAGTGAGAGGTACTAAAGGAAATACTAGTGTATTTAGCAATGGAAATATAGCTGCTGGAGCTGGTATAGTTCAAGAAATTGCTCCAGATGGATCTATTGTATGGAGTTTTGATTATGCAGATAATGATCATGTTAGTCATCATGACTTAACATTAGTGGGAGATAATGTTTTGCTTACTGCTTATGAAAAAAAGACTTCTACTGAGTTAAATGCAGCAGGATTTAATAATGCAAGTTCAGATAAATGGCCAACTCATTTTGTTGAATTAGAACCAGACGGAAATGGTGGAGCAAATATAGTATGGGAATGGCACATCTGGGATCACATGTGTCAAGATACAGATCCTAATGGACCTAATTATGTTTCAAATATTTCCGATTACCCTGAGCTTATTAATATTAATATGATACAAGCTCAAGGAGGCCCTGGTGGAGGTGGAGGTGATTGGTTTCATGTAAATGGAGTAGATTACAATGAGGATTTAGATCAGATTGTTTTTTCATCTCGTTTTGCATCTGAGATCTATATTATTGATCATAGTACAACAACAGCAGAAGCGGCTACACATTCTGGCGGTAATTCAGGAATGGGTGGAGATATACTATATAGATGGGGAAATCCATCAAATTATGGGATGACAGGAACACAAATTATTGATAACGCTGTTCATGATGCAAGATGGATCACTGATGACGGAAGACCAAACGGAGGTTATTTGCAAGTTTTTAATAATAGCGGTGTAAGTAATAGCGTGTCAGCTATTGATGGAATTGAAACTCCATGGGATGCCCCAACAAATACTTATCTTAGAACTCCTGGACAAGCATTTGAACCTTTTTCATATACAACAAGATATGAGTGCGCTTACTCTGCATCTGGTCAATCTGCATCAGACAGAATGTCAAACGGAAACATTTATGTTAATGCTTCAGGAGGACAAGGGGGAGCTGGTGTAATGTATGAAGTAGATGCAATAACTGGACAAATAATTTGGGGTCCTTATTATGCACAATCTGAAAAAGGATTCAGGTATGAATGTGATTACCCTGGTATTATTGCATTAGAGTCATTTATTTATTCAAATGGAACTATATCAACATCTTGTTTCGATGTAACTGCGAACATTGAAAATATCATTACTGATGCTTTAACTATTTATCCTAATCCTACAAAAGGTGTTATTTCTCTAAGATTTGAAACTATTGAGATACAAGATATAGAAATTCAAATTGTAAATTCTTTAGGACAACAAATTTATACTAATCATCTAAATAAACATTTAGGGTTAGTAAATGAAAAAATAGATCTATCCTCCTCTTCTGAGGGGCTTTATTTTGCAAAAATTACTACTGATAAGGGGCAGTCGGTAACTGAAAGAATTGTACACATAAAATAATATGCTAAAAAAGCATCATATACTTTTTGTATTTGCTGTTTTCGTACATTCCATAGGATTTACACAAAGCAATTTTTACGATCTAGATTCCCTAAGGGAAATTCGGATTTATTTTTATGATACCGATTGGGATTATCAATTGGATAGCTTGTATGTTCAAGGTGATAACGAAAGAATTTTAGCGGATTTAATTATTGATGGTTCTCCTTATGATAGTGTAGGGGTTCGTTATAAAGGTTTTAGTTCTGTTTCGGTAAATAGGTTTAAAAACCCATTTAATATTAAGTTGGATTATGTAATTGATGGGCAAGATCATCAAGGCATAGATAAACTAAAGCTATCCAATGTCTATCAAGACCCTTCCTTCGTAAGAGAAGTACTTACTTATGAAATTGCAGCAAATTATCTGCCATCAGCAAAAGCAAATTATGCCAATGTGTATGTTAACGATACGCTTTGGGGTTTATATACTAATGTTGAGGCGGTAAATAAGGATTTCTTGAACGATCATTTTGGGAATAAATACAATCCGTTTTTTAAGTGTAATCCTGAAAATTTAGATGTAACTCCTGGCGGAGAAAACTCTAATCTAAGCAATGCACACGGAAATGATAGTTTGGATTATGAGCCTTATTATGCTTTAAAATCGAATTATGGTTGGGAATCCCTTTATAATTTAATTGATACTTTGAATAATTATTCCTATAGTGTGGAAAAGATATTAAATGTAGATAGATCACTTTGGATACATGCCTTAAACTACACCCTTGTTAACTTTGACTCTTATATTGGTTATGGACAAAATTATTACTTGTATATGGATAAAACAGGTCAGTTCAATCCTTTGTTATGGGACTTAAATATGTCCTTTGGTAGTTTTCGTTTAACTGATGCGTCTTCTATTTTTTTCAGTGGTTTTGATATTGCTCAAGCACAAAATATGGATCCATTATTGCATCATACTCAATTTTCTGTTTCACCAAGACCATTTCTAAGGAACTTATTTTTAAGTGAGAGAAACAGAAAAATGTATTTAGCACATATCCGTACGATTGTAAATGAGAATTTTGCAAATCAGAGTTATGCCGTAAGAGGGCAATATTTTCAGAATTTGATTGATACTAGTGTTCAGAATGATACCAACAAGTTTTATTCTTATGCTGATTTTATTGCAAATCTGAATAGCCCAGTAACTTTGGTTACTGCCGATTGCCCTGGAATTACTCAATTGATGGATGCTAGGGCTACTTATTTGAGTAACTACACAGGCTTTAGTGGTGAGCCAACAATTACGAATATCAATACTAGTCCTCAGAATTTTATACTGGGTGATGATGTTTGGATTACTGCTGATATTTCAGATGCTACTGAAGCTATTTTGGGCTATCGTTTTGGAGATAATATGGCTTTTAAAACTACTGCTATGTTTGATGATGGAAACCATAATGATGGCTTGGCAAATGATGGAGTCTTTGGTGGTGTAATTCTAAACTCTGCTAATCTGGTTGATTATTATTTGTATGCTGATAATGATTCTGCTGGGGTATTTTCTCCTGTGCGTGCCGCTTATGAGTTTTACAATATTCAATCCCAATTACAAGTAGGTGATGTGGTGATAAATGAAGTTATGTCCAATAATGTAACTAGTGTTACGGATGCAAGTGGCAAGTTTGAAGATTGGATAGAGTTGTACAATACAACTAATTCTCCTATTTCTACTGCTGGTTTATTTTTGACCGATACTGCTGGAATTTTGCATAAATGGGAATTGCCAAATCAAACTATTCCGGATAATGGCTATGCAATTATTTGGGCTGATGAAGATGGAGGGCAGGGTGATATGCACGCCAATTTTAAATTATCAAATTTAGGAGAGCAATTGATTTTAACAAATGCCGATAGTGTGCTTATTGATTCTATAACTTACTTACCACAAGCTGATGATATTGCTTTTGCAAGATCCCCAAATGGGAGTGGCTCTTTTATAATGCAGGTACCGACCTTTAATTCAAATAATGATTTTGTTAATTCAATTACTGAGAATAAGGAATTAATAAAGGTGTATCCTAATCCATTCTCCAATATTATACAATGGGATAGTTTTGAAAGTGTTGAAGTAAGAGATTTATTAGGAAAGTTAATTTATGCTGATGAAAATACAAATCTAGTTCAAACATCTAATTGGGATTCAGGAGTTTATTTTATATCTTTGCTAGATAAAAATCAAACAGTAAAAATTATTAAAATTAAATGAAAAAACTAATCATATTATTAATGAGCATAGTTGCATTGCAATTAAATGCTCAAACAATTACAAATTACACAACAGCTGATGGTTTGCTAAGTGATTTTGTGGAATGTATTGATGTAGATATAAATGATAATGTTTGGCTTGGGACATCTATTGGCGTGCAAATGTTTGATGGTTCTTCATTAGCAGTTTATGATGTAGCAAATTATCCTGGAATGCTTTCAGATAACATCAAGGTTATTACTGCAATGGCTAATGGTGAAATATGGATTGGTACAGACTATGGTGCCAATCAATTAGTGTCAGGAGTAAATGGATTTATGTGGCTACCATATACAACTTCAAATGGACCTGCTAGTAACCAAGTTAAAAGTATTGATGAAGATGCCAATGGTGGTATATGGGTAGGTACAAATCAAGGGGTTTCTTATTTTGACGGTAACTCTTGGATTTCATATTCTTCTCCTGACTTACATTGGAGTGGAGTGAATGCTACTGCTTTTGATTCAAATGGTGACAAGTGGTTTGCTTCACCTTTAGGAGGAATTACCCATTTTAACGGAACTACTTTTACGCCTTATGACACTTCTAATGGATTGCTTTCGCAATATGTTACTGCCTTATTAATAGATGATCAGGATAATAAATGGGTTGGAACTTCAAGTGGAATGTCTGTTTTGGATGCAACTAATACAACTTTCACTAAGCATACTAGGATGTATATTATGCCTCCTCCAGACACTTTAAATCCTGTAGTAGATATTGCAATGGATTCGCACGAAAGAATTTGGACAGCCATTTATGTTGGCTATTTAGCTGTAGGAGGGGTAGCAATGTGGGATGGTAATCAATGGATTGATTTTGATGTAACTGATGGATTGGTAGGGCCTAATGTTAAAGGATTGGCCATTGATTCTCAAGATAATATTTGGGTAGCTACAAGTACAGGAGTTTCTAAAATATCAGCTATTCCTAGTGCTGTTAGTGCAATTAAAAATAATGGGTTTGATTTATTTCCTAACCCAAGTAGTGATAAGATTTATATAACAAATGAAAATCAAAAAATTCAACAACTTAAAATTTATAATAATTTAGGTGCTTTGGTATATGAAAATAATAGTAATCAGCTGCATTATAGTATTGATGTGTCTCCTTTTTCTAAAGGGTTATACTATGTAAATGTCCTTTCATTTGATGCTATTTTAACTAAAAAAATTATGGTTAATTAATCCTGTTATTTTAAGCACCTAATATTGGGTTTAAGTTTTCTTTCTTAAGTATTTATATTTTTTAACTTTACAAAAAAATAAAATATGCGTAAAGCACTCTCTATTGTTGCCTTAATTGGGGTTTCTTTTTCTTCATTTTCACAGAATGTTTTTGATGTTGGTATTCGTAACATTGAGATCTTCTTTAGTCAAACAAACTGGGATGATTCCTTGGATATTTATTACGCAAATGGCTTAGGTGATCGCTTGGTGGCTGATTCTATCTTGATAGATGGAATAGCAGATCAGAATGTAGGAATAAAGTACAAAGGGAATAGTTCTTATAATGTAAATAACACTAAAAATCCAATGAACATAAAATTGGATTATATCAATAACGGACAGTCAATTGATGGTTATAATGTATTGAAATTATCTAACGGATTTAGAGATCCTTCTTTTGTTCGTGAAGTGTTGAGTTATGAAATGGCAAGGGAGTATATGCCTTCACCAAAAGCAACTTATGCAAAAGTTACTGTGAACGGCACTTTAATTGGTTTGTATACTTGTGTGCAAACAATTGATGATGATTTTACGAATGAGAATTTTTACGAGCGTAAAGGTCCTTTTTTTAAAGTGGAAAATACAGGAATTTCTGTTCCAGGTTGTATGGGTCAATTAGGAATTTTGGAACATTATTCTGATACCAATTGCTATCAAAGAGCTTATGAAATGGAGTCTACTGATGATTGGGAAGAGTTGGGTAATTTCTTAGATACCTTAAACAATCACTTTACTGAGGTTGAAAATGTAATGGATATTGATCGCACTCTTTGGATGATGGCTTTTGAAAATCTAACAGTTTCTCTAGATGGTCCTATGAACTCTATTCCTCATAATTTTTATTTGTTTAAGGACAACAATGGTAGATTTTCTCCTTTGTTGTGGGATATGAATATGGCTTTTGGAACCTTTACAAATGGTTTGCCTACTCCTGTACTTATTGCTGATTTGCAAGAACTGGATATTTTCCATAACAGTACTGATGCAAGTAATAAATTAACGACTCAAGTTTTTTCTTCTGATAGATACAAAAAAATGTATGTGGCGCATATGCGTACTATCTTGAATGAACAGTTTGTAAATAATAATTACAGTACAAGAGCTTCAGCTTTACAACAAATAATTGATACGGATGTAAATACGGACCCAAATACCTTTTACTCTTATACTGACTTTACTTCAAATATAAATTCATCTGTTGGATCTGGTCCTATACCTATAACAGGAATTACTGAGCTGATGAATGCAAGAATTACTCATTTGCAGGCGTTAAATGAGTTTACTGCAACACCACCTACAGTTAGTAATATTTCGTCAAATCCAACAAATGTTTTACCTCACTCTACAATTAACATAACTGCTGAAATTTCTAACTCCAATTATGCGTATTTAGGTTATAGGTTTAAATTCTCTACTAAATTTGAAAAACTCCAAATGTTTGATGACGGTCAGCATGGTGATGGTACTGCTGGTGATGGGGTTTATGGAGCAACCATTAATGTTGATGCGCGTGATGTACAGTATTATTTTTATGCAGAAAACTCTGATGCAGGTGTTTTCTCTCCTGAAAGAGCAGAAAAAGAATTTCATCAATTACCTGTTGTAAGTGGTTTGGTTATTAATGAAATTATGGCAGGAAATGTTACTTCAGTTGCTGATCAAAATGGAGAATATGATGATTGGGTTGAACTTTATAATGGTAATAGTTTTAGTTTAAATTTGAATGGATATTATTTATCTGATAATGAAAATGATTTAATAAAATGGACTTTCCCTAATGTAAGTATTCCTGCAAATGATTATTTAATTGTTTGGTGCGATACTGCAGGAGGAACACAAAGTGGATTGCATACTACTTATCGTTTATCAGCTGACCAGGAAGAAGTATATTTAACTGACCCAACAGGAACAGTTGTTGATGCTGTTCATTTTGTAAATATGATTACTGATAAAGGATATGCAAGAGTTCCAAATGGAAGTGGTGTCATGCAATATCAAACTCATACTTATGATGATAACAATCTATTAATTTCTGCTGTTAATCAATTGAGTTCAGGAACTAATTTGCGTGTGTACCCAAACCCATCTAATAGTAGAATTTATATCTTGGGAGCTACTGAAGGAGTAAGTGTTTTTAATATGATAGGGCAAAAAGTATTTGCAGAAAAAGAAGTAGCGTCTGTAGATATTAGCAATTGGGAAAATGGAATTTACTTTGTAAAATCAGGAAATTCTGTAGTTAAAATTATAAAGCAATAATCATGAGGAATTTTTTAATTATTTGTACAATAGCATTAGGATTTACCGCTTGCGAAAAACTAGCAGGTGAAGGAGGAACTTCAGTAATTGAAGGTCAAGTGTATAAAATCTATTCTTCAGAAATTGTAGTCAATGAATTAGATAGTTTTGGGAATATTGATACTACTTATAAGTCAATTGATACTTTGTATTACCAATTAGATGAGGGTGAGGATGTATATATAATTTATGATGATAATGAAGGGGAGTTGTATGATGATAAGTTTAAAACAGATTATAATGGAAAATACCATTTTGAATATTTAAGGAAAGGAGATTATACTATCTATATACATGCTGATAGCAGTGATGTTGATATGACATATACTTTTCCTGTGTTCAAACATGTTACAATTAGTTCAAACAACTCCACAAATACAGTTGCTGATTTTGTAATTGAGAAGAATCAATAAGTGATTAATTTACCACAAATAGTTGCTGATTTTTCACCTATTTCATTGGATGAAATGGATGATGTGAAATTGATGAGCCGTACTGACACTAAGTTTGCTTTTAAAGCGAATAAAATGCCTTTGCTTTTGCAAAAATTATTGCCTTTCTATAGAGTTTTAGCAATTGATGGTGAACTTATTCACGATTACAAATCCCTTTACTATGATACTGATAATAGTAAGTTTTATTTGGATCATCATAACGGAAGGGTAAACCGAAACAAGATTCGTTTTAGAGAATATGTGGGTAGTAAACTTACTTTTTTAGAAATAAAAAGAAAGAATAACAAAGGTAAAACCATCAAAAAAAGAATGAGGGTGGATGCTATTAGCAATGAGCTTTCAGAAAAACAGAAAAACTACATTGAAAAAATTATTGGGAGACCTATGAATGTAAATGCTAAACAGTGGATTAATTTTAGCAGAATTACTTTTGTGCATAAAACCCAAAAAGAACGACTGACTATTGATGTTAATCTTACTTTTGAAAATTCAGATGAAAAGGGGGATATGAAGCATATTGTTATTGCTGAGGTAAAGCAAGAACGCATGAGTCGTTCCTCTGACTTTATGCGTATTGCAAAAGAAATGTATATCTTGCCCATCCGTATTAGCAAGTATTGCTTAACAACTTTAGCTTTGAACCCAAAGCTTAAAAAAAACAGATTTAAAGAAAAAGTATTATTTATAAATAAATTAAAACAAGCGTAAATGGAACTATTAACAATTTTATTGAGTGGATTTGGAGATTTTTTAGGAACTCCAATTTTTGATTCAGAAGATTTTTGGAAACTGATTACAAAAACAATTTTTAACCTTATAATCATCACTACTATTATCAGGTATATTTACTATCCTGTAACTAAAAATAAGGATTATTTATTTACTTATTTTCTTATTAGTTTAACGGTATTCTTGCTTTGTGTACTACTAGATAGTGTAAAGTTACAACTAGGGTTTGCATTGGGGCTTTTTGCCATTTTTGGTATTATCCGTTACCGTACCGACCCTATTCCTATTAAAGAGATGACTTACCTATTTTTGGTTATTGGCGTGTCGGTTGTAAATGCTTTGGCGAACAAAAAAATTAGTCATGCTGAGCTAGTATTCGCTAACCTTATGATCGTATTTGTTACTTTCGGAATGGAACGTATTTGGCTATTGAAAGGCGAGTCACGTAAGAATGTAATCTATGAGAAAATTGAATTGATTGTTCCTGAAAGAAGAGAGGAATTATTGGCAGATTTAAAAGATAGAACAGGAATTGACATATTAAGAGTTGAAATTAGAAGAATAGATTTTTTAAGAGATACCGCCAACATTCGTATTTTCTATTATGAGGATAATAAAAAATAGTATATTCCTTTTATTATTTTGCTCCATATCTGCTTTTGCGCAGGAGAATGATTTCCAAACTTGGTATGCAGTTTCTCTGAACAAGAAAATCATAAAAAAGACAAACCTTACTGTAAAAACAGGTTTGCGCTTAAGGGAAAATTCAAGCTTGTATGCTAAGCAGTTTACGGATGTAAAAATCAAGCGTAAGTACAATAAGCGTATTTCTTATGCTGTGGGGTATCGTTATATCAATAGGTGGGATATTGCTTTGAACATTTCAAATCAGAATCGTTTTTATGCGGATGTATACTATAAAAACAAATTCAGCAAACGCTTTAGCTATGCTGTACGGAATAGATGGCAAACGCAAGGGGATTTGTATGGCTATAAAATGACCTTGCGTCAGAAATTTTCTTTGAACTATAATATCCGAAAAACAAAATTAAGTCCAAGTATAGCTACTGAATATTTTTTAACTTTGGAAGATGGTATAAACAAATTGCGTTCTAACATTGCTTTTGGCTATCCCTTGGCTAAAAAGTTAGATTTTGAATTGGCGTATAGAATTCAACACGAGTTTTATGTCAATAATCCTGAAACTCTTTTTATCTTTGAAGGAAAATTAGCTTACAATTTATAATTTTATGCAAGAAAAGAAAATAGAACTTTCCTTTATTACCGCTCATCTTTCTGAGCTTTCTGAACAAGAACAGCAATTAGTTGCCAATGCAAAATCATCACTCAAAACGGCTTATGCTCCTTATTCTGGTTTTTTAGTTGGGGCAAGTGTCTTGCTCGAAAATGGCGAAATAATTAATGGAAGTAATCAGGAAAATGTAGCCTATCCTTCAGGGCTTTGTGCGGAAAGGGTTGCCCTTTTTTATGCAGGAGCAAGATATCCTGATGTAAAAGTAAAGAAGATTGCTGTATCGGTACATTCCAAAAACTTTGAGGTAACTGAGGTCGTTTCTCCTTGTGGTGCTTGCAGGCAAGTTATGGCAGAATATGAGGAGAAGCAGGAAGAGGCAATTAAAGTAATTTTACACTCTCCAACGGATGAGGTGCTTATTGCCAATACGGTTGAGGATTTATTGCCCTTTACGTTCAAAAGTCCTTTGCTTAAAAAGCATTAGTTTCCTTATCTTTACCCCATGCATATTCTTGATACCCCAATTGACTTTTTGAAAGGTGTCGGTCCTTTACGGTCCGATTTGCTTAAAAAGGAGTTGCGTATCTTTACCTATGGGGACTTGCTCATGCACTATCCTTTTCGTTATATCGATAGAAGTAAAATCCATATCATTGCTGAACTTAGGGAATCAATGCCTAACATACAGCTAAAAGGTAAAATTATAAAATTTGAGGAAAAAGGACATAAGAGAGCTAAACGCTTGATTGCTCATTTTCAAGACGAAACAGGTATTGTAGAGTTGGTGTGGTTCAAAGGTGCTAGATGGATAAGATCAAGCATAAAATTACATACGGAATATATTGTTTTTGGGAAGCCTTCTGCTTTTAAAGGAAATTTCAACATTGTACATCCTGAAATGGATATGCAAGAAGAAAATCAACAATTTACTGCAGGTTTGCAAGCCGTTTACCACGCTACAGAATTATTAAATGCAAAAGGATTGAGCAGTAGAGCAATTGGTAAATTAACAAAAGGATTATTGCCACTATTGAAAAATCAATTGGAAGAAACCCTTTCGGCATCTTTAGTGGATAAGTTGAATTTACCAACTAGAGTTCAGGCACTTGTTGATGTGCATCAGCCTAAAGATGCTAAAAGTTTAGTGCGAGCTCAAAAACGCTTAAAGTTTGAAGAGTTTTTCTTTCTGCAATTACATTTGTTAAAACTTAAACTAACTCGAAATAAAAAGTTCAAGGGCTATCCTTTTGAAAACTTGGGGGAATGCTTTAATGAATTTTACAATAAACATTTACCTTTTGAATTGACAGGAGCGCAAAAGCGTGTAATAAAGGAAATCAGGAATGATGTTAGGAATCCTAAGCAAATGAATCGCCTTTTGCAAGGGGATGTAGGGAGTGGGAAAACTTTGGTTGCACTACTAAGTATGCTTATGGCAGTTGACAATGGTTATCAGGCTTGCCTTATGGCACCAACTGAAATTTTGGCTCGCCAGCATTTTACAACAATTTCAGAATATTTGAAAGAGCAAAATATTAAGGTGGCCATTCTTACTGGTTCAACAAAAACTAAGGATAGGCGTGTGCTACACGAACAATTGGAAAATGGAGAAATTGATATCTTGATTGGTACGCATGCTCTTATTGAGGATAAAGTAGTATTTCAGAATTTGGCTTTTGTTGTAATTGATGAACAGCACAGGTTTGGGGTGGCACAAAGAGCGAAACTTTGGAAGAAAAATAAATTCCCTCCTCATATGTTGGTGATGACGGCAACTCCAATTCCAAGAACTTTATCCATGACCCTTTATGGCGATTTGGATGTTTCCATTATTGATGAACTTCCTCCAGGAAGAAAGGAAGTTAAAACCATGTGGAAAACAGATTCTTCTCGTTTGCAGATTATCAATTTTATGCGAGAACAAATTGCTTTGCAAAGGCAAATCTATGTTGTGTTTCCTTTAATTGAAGAATCAGAAAAACTGGATTATAAAAATTTAATGGAAGGCTATAATGCGATTGATAGAGAGTTTCCTATGCCAGAATTTCAAGTAAGTGTGGTGCATGGGCAAATGAAAGCAGAGGATAAAGAATATGAAATGAAACGCTTTGTGGATGGTGTAACTAATATTATGGTGGCCACTACAGTAATTGAAGTAGGGGTAAATGTGCCCAATGCCTCTGTTATGATTATTGAAAGTGCTGAGCGTTTTGGGCTTTCTCAGCTCCATCAGTTAAGAGGTAGAGTAGGTAGGGGTGCTGAGCAATCCTATTGTATTTTGGTGAGTGGTAACAAAGTAAGTGTAGAAGGGAAAACTCGTTTACAAACTATGGTGGACACTAATGATGGTTTTAAAATCTCTGAAGTAGATTTAGAATTGAGAGGTCCTGGTGATATGATGGGAACTAAGCAAAGTGGTGAACTCAATTTTAAAATTGCAGATATTATTGCGGATAATAAAATACTGCATTTTGCAAGAAATGAAGCAGACCTTTTGTTAAAAGAGGATGAAGAGTTGGAAAAAGCAGAAAACATCAATATTGCTCGTGCTTATCGCCCTTATGCTAGGGAACGTATGGGTTGGAGTAGGATTTCTTAAAATAAATAAGGGTAAGCTACTTATATCGCACCGCTACAACCTATTACCCTTGCTGCATTCCTGCCCTGGGGGAGTTCATAGGGAGCTGGTCGTACAAGACTTACCCTTAAGGCTGCAAAACTAACATAATCTTGCTTTTCACAAAACATTTTAGACATTCTATTTTGTTTATATTTGCCACTATTAATTTTAAAATAAAACAGATGGATACTAAGAAATTTGCAATGAACTATGGAGCTATGTTAGGCCTTTGCTTAGTTGCTTTTGCAATTATTATGTGGTCAGTTGGTGCTGATGACAAACAATCAATCATCCCTTCCTTATTAAACAATGGAATCACAATTGCATTTATTGCTTATGCTGTTATTCAGTATCGAGACATTAATAATAATGGTTTTATTACTTATGCTGAATCATTGAAGCTAGGAACTACTGTCGCTTTTTTCTCTTCAATTATCCTGGCTTTCTATCAGTTTATTTATATTACTTATCTTGATCCTAAAGCTTTAAGTGAGATAATAAAAATTACTGAGCAAGCTATGTTGGAATCAAACCCTGAAATATCGGATGAAGAATTAGATATGGCTTTAGAAATGACAAGTAAGTTTATGCAGCCACATTGGATGATGATAATGGGAATGCTGGGTGGTACTTTTATGGGCTTTCTTTATTCGTTAATTATTTCTATTTTTGTTAAAAAAGAAGATCCAACTTTAATCGCTTAGCTTATGAATATTAGTGTAGTAGTACCGTTATTTAATGAGGAAGAATCTTTGCCAGAATTATGTGCTTGGATTGGTAGAGTAATGCAAAAGAATAACTTTAGTTATGAAGTACTTTTGATTGATGATGGAAGTAAGGATAAATCATGGGAAGTGGTTGAGAAAATTTCAGCTGATAATTCCAATATTAAAGGAATAAAATTCAGAAGAAATTACGGAAAATCAGCAGCACTTAATGTCGGTTTTGTAAAAGCAAAAGGTGATGTAGTAATAACTATGGATGCTGATTTGCAAGATAGCCCTGATGAAATTCCGGCATTGTATAACAAAATTGCTGTTGATGATTTTGATTTGGTTTCAGGCTGGAAAGCCAAACGCTATGATCCTTTAACTAAAACTATACCTACTAAATTGTTCAATTGGGCAGCTCGTAAAGCATCTGGTATTTATTTGCATGATTTTAATTGCGGACTTAAATCCTATAAAAATACGGTTGTAAAATCTATTGAGGTTCATGGCGAAATGCACAGGTATATTCCTGTATTAGCAAAATGGGCTGGGTTTTCAAACATCACGGAACAAGTTGTAGTGCATCAAAGCAGAAAATATGGCGTTACTAAATTTGGTTTGGAGCGTTTTGTAAATGGTTTTTTGGATTTAATGACTATTACATTTGTTAGTCGATTTGGCAAAAAACCAATGCACTTTTTTGGGGTGTTGGGGAGCTTAATGTTTTTGCTTGGTTTTGGTTTGTTTATTTATATTGGAGGCGCAAAATTATATGCTATGTTCTCTGGTATTCCTGCAAAAAACATTGCAAATATGTCAGGTTTTTACATTGCACTTACAGCACAAATTATTGGTGTTCAGCTTTTTTTAGCAGGTTTTATTGCTGAAATGATATCACGAAATGCTTATGATAGAAATAATTATCAAGTAGAAAAAGAAGTTTAGATTTTGCCAAAACAAAAAGTCATTATTATTGGACCTGCTTTTCCTTTTAGAGGGGGAATAGCCAATTTTAATAATGCTTTAGCGCAAGAATATTACAAAAGAGGAGATGATGTAACGCTTTATTCTTTTACCCTTCAATATCCAGGTTTTTTATTTCCAGGCACTACACAGTACGAAAGTGGGAAAACGCCAAAAGAATTGAAAATAAAAACACTTATCAATTCTGTAAATCCTTTTAATTGGGTAAAAGTTGCTCGTAAGATTAATACTGAAAAACCCGATTTGGTTATTATAAGATATTGGTTGCCTTTTATGGCTCCTTGTTTGGGTTCTATTGCTCGTTTGTTGAATTCTAAAATTAAGATTCTTGCAATTACTGATAATGTATTTCCTCATGAAAAAAGGATTGGAGATACTTTGTTTACTCGCTATTTTGTTAAAAGTTGTGATGCTTTTTTATCCCTTTCTGAATCTGTTTTGGATGACTTAAACAAATTTATCCCCTCTACTTCTAAAAAGTTTATTCCTCATCCTATTTATAATATTTTTGGTAAAAAAATTGATAAAAATACAGCAATAAAAAATTTAGGACTTAATGTTAATGATAAACACTTGTTGTTTTTTGGCTTTATTCGTAAATATAAAGGCTTGGGTTTAATGCTAAAAGCAATGGCTGATAATCGTATTAAAGAATTAGGAGTAAAATTGGTTATTGCAGGTGAGTTTTATGATAGCAAACAAGAGTATTTGGATTTGATTAATGAGCTTGAAATTTCCGATAATATTATTCTTAAAAGTAACTTTATTTCATCTAATAAAGTGAAAGATTACTTCTGTGCTTGCGATATGATAACTCAAACTTACAAAACTGCAACTCAGAGTGGAGTAACACAAATTGCATATTCCTTTGATAGGCCAATGTTAGTTACTGATGTGGGTGGGTTGGCTGAAATTGTTCCACATAATAAAGTGGGATATGTAACTTCACAAAATCCTACAGCTGTAGCAGATTGTATTATAGATTTTTATAAAAATAATAGAGAGGAAGAGTTTTCATTAAATACCTTTAAAGAAAAAGAAAGATTCTCTTGGAAATCCTTTGTTGATGGAGTGGATGAATTAATGATTTCAGTTAATAAGTAATCTTTACTTTTTAACCTATCTTTGCCAAAATATCATTTTATGAAAAAATTACTTTTACTATCAATGTTGTTGCCATTTTTAGCTTTTTCTCAATCAGTTAATGAGTTAGATGCTAGTGGTAAAAAACAAGGTATTTGGACTAAAACTTACAAAAATGGTAATTTAAGGTACAGAGGTCAATTCAAAGATGATAAACCTCAGGGTTTATTTTACTATTATCAAACTTCAGGTGAGTTGCTAGCTGAAAAAAAGTTCTTTCATAATGGAACAGCTGCTGCATCTCATATCTTTTATAAAGGTGGAGAATTGCAAGCTTCAGGTTTATATGTAAATGAATTAAAAGATAGTACTTGGAATTATTATAATAGGGATAGTCTTTTAATTATGAGTGAAGAATACAAGGAAGGAAAATTGAATGGAACAACTAAAACTTACTATTATGAAGGCTCAATTTATGAGATTAAAAGTTGGAACAAAGATGTTTTAGATGGCAAGTGGGAGCAGTTTTTTATGGATGGAACATTAAAAATGCAGAGTGCTTATAATCAGGGTAAAAGAGATGGAAAACAAACTTATTATCATCCGAATGGAAAGGTGTATTATAAAGGAAAATACACTGATGATTTAAAAGTTGGAGTTTGGGAATATTTTAATGAGGAAGGAGTTACGGATACAATAATTAATTACAATGAGTAAAGGTAAAGTTTTAATGGCAATGAGTGGAGGTATTGATAGTACAATGGCCTCACTATTACTACATGAGGAAGGTTATGAAGTAATTGGTTTAACTATGAAAACTTGGGATTATGAAAGCTCAGGAGGAAGTAAAAAAGAAACGGGTTGTTGTAGTTTGGATTCTATAAATGATGCAAGACAATTAGCTGTGGATTGTGGTTTTCCTCATACTATTTTGGATATTCGTGATGAGTTTAAAGGTTTTATTATTGATAATTTTGTTGAGGAATATATGGCTGGAAGAACACCTAACCCTTGTGTACTTTGTAATACTCACATTAAGTGGGAGGCTCTGTTAAAAAGGGCAGATATGCTTAACTGTGAGTTTATAGCGACTGGGCATTACGCACAGGTTCGTGAGATGGAAGGTAGGTTTGTTGTATCAAAAGGATTGGATGAAAGTAAGGATCAATCTTATGTACTTTGGGGGGTAACGCAGGAGTGTCTTAAAAGAACCATTTTCCCTATGGGAGAATATCATAAAAAGGATATAAAGCAAATGGCTTTGGATAGAGGATATAAAGCATTAGCTGAGAAAAACGAGAGTTATGATATCTGCTTTATACCTGATAATGATTACAGAGGATTTTTGAAAAGAAGGGTAGAGGGCTTGGAGGAAAAAGTGAAGGGAGGAAACTTTATTACCATTTCTGGTGAGGTGGTTGGTACGCATGATGGTTATCCTTTTTACACTATTGGGCAAAGAAAAATTGGGATTTCATTAGGCAAAAACCCTACTTTTGTTATTGGCATTAACCCAGAGGATAATACAGTAACTGTTGGTACTAAAGAAGATTTGCAAAAGCAAGAAATGTACATCAGAAATGTAAATTACCTTAAATATGATAAGATTGAAGATGGTAAGGAATATGTATTAAAAGTGAGATATAAACATAAAGGAGAGATGGCTACTATTACTAATGAAGGCGAAAACCTAAAAGTGCTTTTCCATAAAAAAGTGGAGGGTATAGCTCCAGGGCAATCGGCTGCAATTTATGAGGGTAATGATTTGATTGCTGGTGGGTTTATAATGAAGAAGTAAGATTTGGAATTAACTAGCCTTCCATATCAAACTACTAATAGTTACTCTAAACTACTTATTGATTACGTTAATGAAGATAAGAAATTAATACCTTTTGTAAATCACTTTCCAGTCCTTAGTAATTTTAAAAAACAAATTACTGAGAAGAAAAACCATACTATTGATAGAGGAGTTTTAGTTAAAGTTTTAAAAGAACAGAATTTTAAATTCCCTCTTACTATTGCATCAAAAAGCAATATTAATTTATTGCAATCAGAAGAAACGTTTACGGTAACAACTGGGCATCAATTGTGTTTGTTTACGGGTCCTTTATATTTTATTTATAAGATTGTTTCAACCATTAATCTTGCTGAACAATTAAAAGAAAAATATCCTCAAAATAATTTTGTTCCTACCTTTTGGATGGCTACTGAGGATCATGATTTTCAGGAGATAAACCATATTAATTTATTTGGAAAAAAAATAGCATGGGACAATAAGGAAACTGGTGCAGTGGGTAGCATGAGTTTAGATAGTTTTGAAAGTGTTTTAGTGGAGTTAAAAGAGATGTTAGGAGAAACTGAAAATGCTAAAAAATTAGTTTCCATTTTTGAAATTGCATATCTAAAACATAAAAATTTAGCTGATGCTACTCGTTTTTTGGTAAATGAACTCTTTGGTAAATTTGGGCTTGTAATTATTGATGGTGATGATAAAAAACTAAAAAAGAAGTTTGTTCCCATTATAAAAAAGGATGTTTTACAAAATGGTTTTGTTACTGCTATTAAACAAAATTCTAAAAGTTTAGCAAAGGATTATAAAGTTCAAGCATTTGTTAGGGATATCAATTTCTTTAAATTAACTAAGGGTAATAGGGTATTGATTAAAGGAGAGATTTCCCAAAAAGAAATAGAGGAAAATCCTGAAAATTTTAGTCCTAATGTGTTATTACGACCTTTATATCAGGAAACAATACTTCCTAATATTGCTTACATTGGAGGAGGTGCTGAGGTGGCTTATTGGATGCAGCTTAAAACTGCTTTTAAGCAAGAAAATATTCCTTTCCCTATACTTGTTTTAAGAAATTCTGCAATGTTAATTGATGATAAACAAAGCCAAAAAATTGAAAGTTTAGGATTTGAAATAAAAGATTTATTTTCGGCTATTGATGAGTTAAAAAAACAATACGTTTTGTCTAATTCTAAAGAGGATATTACTTTAGATGTTGAAAAAAGGGAGTTAAAAGAATTGTACAATAAAGTACATTTAAAAACGAATGATAAGGGTTTGCAAGCTAGTATTAATGCAAGCCACCAAAAGCAATTAAAATCATTCGAAAAATTGGAGCAAAAGTTAATAAGGTTGGAAAAGCAAAAACATGAAAATGCTCTAAATACTATTTCAAAAATAAAGCATCAATTATTGCCTAAAAATTGTCTACAGGAACGCTTTGATAATTTTATTCCATTCTATTTAAAAGATGGGGAAAAATTTATTGTAATGTTAAAAGATAATTTTGACCCTCTGGATACAAATTTTGTAGTTTTGTCATACTAAAAAATAACAGCTAAATGCAACACGAAAAAATACTAATCTTAGATTTTGGATCGCAATACACTCAACTTATTGCTAGAAGAGTAAGAGAGTTAAATATTTATTCTGAGATACATCCTTACAATAAAATGCCTGAGATAGATGGGAGTTGGAAAGCTGTTATTTTATCTGGTTCTCCTCACTCTGTTCGTGAAGAAAATGCTCCAATACCTGATTTAAGTGCTATAAAAGGCAAGTTGCCTTTGCTTGGTGTTTGTTATGGTGCACAGCATCTGGCACATGAGTTTGGAGGTGAAGTTTTGCCTTCAAATACTAGGGAATATGGTCGTGCTAATCTTTCTTTTGTTGATACTGATAGTATTTTAATGAAGCAAGTTCCTACTGATTCTCAAGTTTGGATGAGCCATGGTGATACTATTGCTACTATCCCTTCTAGTTATAAAGTTATAGCTTCAACACGTGATGTAAAAGTTGCTGCTTATGAGATTGTTGGTGAGCAAACTTATGCTTTACAATTTCATCCTGAGGTTTATCATTCAAAAGAGGGTAGTACTATTCTAAAGAATTTCTTAGTTGGTATCTGTGGTTTCTCACAAGATTGGACTCCTGCAATTTTTGTTGATGAAACAGTTGCTGATTTAAAAGCAAAAATTAGAAATGATAAAGTTGTTCTTGGTTTATCTGGTGGAGTAGATTCTACTGTCGCTGCTGTGCTTTTACATAAAGCAATTGGCGAAAATTTATACTGCATTTTTGTTGATAATGGTCTCTTAAGAAAGGACGAATTTGAAAGTGTGTTAGAGCAATATAAAGGAATGGGATTGAAAGTAAAAGGAGTGGATGCAAAAGATAGTTTCTATGATGTATTAGCTGGATTATCTGACCCTGAGAAAAAGCGTAAAGCAATTGGGGCTATGTTCATTAATGTGTTTGATGTTGAAGCAAACCAAATTAAAGATGTAAAATGGTTGGCTCAAGGCACTATTTATCCTGATGTAATTGAGTCAGTTTCAGTAAATGGAGGTCCTTCCCAAACTATAAAATCGCACCACAATGTTGGTGGATTACCTGACTATATGAAGTTGCAAATTGTAGAACCTTTAAAGACATTATTTAAAGATGAGGTAAGAAGAATTGGTAAATCAATGGGTATTGATGGGGAGCTTTTGGGAAGACACCCTTTCCCTGGTCCTGGATTGGCAATTCGTATTTTAGGCGATATTACAAAAGAAAAAGTAAGAATTTTACAAGAAGTAGATCATATTTTCATTTCCTCATTAAAATCATCTGGCTTGTATGATAAAGTATGGCAAGCAGGTGCAATATTCTTACCTGTTCAATCAGTTGGTGTAATGGGTGATGAAAGAACTTATGAAAATGCAGTTGCTCTTAGGGCAGTAGAATCAACTGATGGAATGACTGCTGATTGGGTGCATTTACCTTACGATTTTTTAGCAAAAGTATCTAATGATATTATTAATAAAGTAAAAGGAATTAACCGTGTAGTTTATGATATTTCATCAAAACCACCTGCAACTATTGAATGGGAATAATTAAGAACATAGTATTTACATTTTTTATTTTATTTTATGTACAAACTTCTGCACAGACATATGATACTATTATTTTTTCTGGTAAAAATTTTGTTGAGCATTTTGTAAAAGGAGGAGAATCTCTTAAAAAAATTGCAAAGCTTCATAATGTAAAAACTTCTGCCATAAAGAATGCGAATGAATTGAATAAGCGTTTGTTTTACAATCAACTTTTATATATTCCAATTTATTTAAATAAGGTTGATGAGAAAGCTTTTTCAGTAAATAAGTTAATAGTTGATGAGGTTGCAATTGATAATAATCCATCAGTTACAAATATTGCACTTTTAATGCCTTACTATTTAGTTAAGAATGATACCATGTTTAATAACTATAAGGATACTTTAGAGATTCCTAATATTTTATATGAGAAATCAAAAACAGCTTTATCGTTTCATATAGGAGTTGAATTAGCTTTAGATTCTTTAAGGAGGGCTGGTAGAAATATAGTTTTACATACTTTTGATACCAACCAAGATACTTTAGAAGTACGTAAGATTATTTACTCTAATAGATTAAATAATATGGATGTTATTATTGGTCCTTTGTATTCTAAGTTTTTTCAGATTTTATGTAAAAAATATGGTAAAGATACTTCTAAAGTGCTGATAGCTCCTTTGTCAATAAATACTAAAGCGATTAGTAAATATCCTGCTGTTTATCAAATTGCACCTTCTAATAAATTGCAAACTGAAATTCTAACTAATTATTTATTAGCAAACAAGAAAGATGAACGAATTATTCTATTTCATGATAAAAAGGAAAAAGGACTTTCAGCATATGTTAAACACTTGTTTAATACTGCTGGAAAGGAAGTCTCAGTTTTCCAAGTTAAGAATACTAATGTAGATTCTATTAGAAAGTTTTTTACTGAAGAACAAAATGTCATGTTGCTTTCTTCAAATAAAGCATTTATTAGTAAAATGCTAGGATCTATTGGTAGTATTGATTCAATCTCTACAGTTTTTGCTTTTGAATCAGTTAAAGGTTTTGATAACTTAGATATTACAAATTTAATGGAACTGGATGTTCATATTTTAAATTCTAGAAGTGTTGATTATTCAACGAATTATGATTTACGGTTTCTTAAAATTTTTGAGCTAGAATATATGACTAACGAACGAAAATATACTAAAATAGCTTATGATATTATTATGCATTTTTGTGGTAATTCTAATGTTTATGAGTTTAAACAAAATTCATTTGGTTTTAAACAAAATACATTAACTCCTCTTTTTCATTATTCTGATTATGAGTTAGTCCCTGTGAATTAATTTTTTTTTTGTAAGTTTGTAGCAAAACCCTATTAGATGTTATATTATTTTTTTTATATAAGTTTTAAACTAATACTTTCTTGCAACTAAAATATTTATTAGCCGTTAATAAATAAAAATCAAAAATTATTGAAAAGAATTATTGTTATAATATTATTAGTTCTTCTAGTTTTTCAAGTAAGAAGTCAATGTGTTGGCTCCCAAACTGCAACAATGTCTCCTGCTGGTCCTTATTCTGCCGGGCAAGTTGTTACGGTTACTTATACTTTAACTAGTTTCACTCAACTTAATATTAACTGGATAATTGCTTTTGATATTGACTATGGTGTCGGTTGGTCATCAATCTCTCCTGTTTCAGCACCTGCTAATCCTGGAGGTTCAGGAGGTTCATGGATATGGGATACTCAAAATACTTACCCAAGTGGATTGAATTTTGGTCCTGGATATCGATTTCAAAATAATGGGAATGCTAATTGGGGAACCTCTTCAACTGGACCCTTTACATTAAGTTTTCAGTTAGTAGTAGGAAATTCTTGTACTGCTGAGGATTTATCAATTGATTTAAATGTACTTGGTGATTGTCAGACAGGAGGTTGGAATAATGGAAGCTGCTGTACTGATCCTTCTTATTCAGTATATAATGGCAATTCAATACCAATAAATAATAATATTTCAATACTTGATAATTCTTCAGATATAACTTGTTATGGTTCTTCTGATGGTAGTATATCTTTAAATATTTCTTCAGGTATTAGTCCATTTACTTATTCTTGGTCTAATGGTTTTGTAACAGCTGCAATAAATAATTTAACTGTCGGTTCCTATGATGTTATTGTTACTGATGCTGCAGGCTGTTCTGCAGCTTTAAATAATATTATTATTAATGAGCCGTTAGAAATACAGATTGCTAGTAATACTTCTCCTATAAGTTGCTATGGTTCTTCTGATGGTAGTATATCTTTAAATGTTTCTTCAGGAGTTAGTCCATTTACTTATTCTTGGTCTAATGGTGCAACTGCAGCTGCAATAAATAATTTAAGTGTTGGTTCATATGACGTTATTGTTACTGATGCTGTAGGGTGTTCTGCAGCTTTAAATAATAATAATATTAATGAGCCGTTAGAAATACAGATTACTAGTAATACTTCTCCTATAAGTTGCTATGGTTCTTCTGATGGCAGTATATCCTTAAATATTTCTTCTGGAATTACCCCATTTACTTATTTTTGGTCTAATGGTGCAACTACAGCTGCAATAAATAATTTAATTGCTGGATCATATAATGTTATTGCAACTGATGCTACAGGTTGTACATCTAATTTAAATATTATTATTAATGAGGCATCTACTTTAGTTTATGTGCTTAATACTAATGATGCATCTTGTTTTGACTCTTCAGATGGTAATGCAAGTATTGATCTTCAAGCTGCTTTAACACCAACAGGTACTGTCTCTATGCTAACTTACTGTGCATCTAATCCATCTAATTCTACACAGCCAGCAACAATTATTGAAGAAGTACAATTAAGTGGTGATAATAATTCCATCACTAATAATTCTGGAGGAGTTAATGATTTTTATGAAGATTATACTGCATCTATGTATGCTGACATTACTGAAAACCAATCTTATACAGTTAATGTTACATTAGGCGATTTATCTGGCACCAACTCCTATCTAGGGGGCGCTAAAGTTTTTATAGATTTTAATATTGATGGTGATTTTAATGATCCTGGTGAAGATATTGGAATAATACCAGTTCAGACATCAGCTGGGGTATTAGTACCACTTTCATTTAATGTCCCAACAACTGGAGCTTATGGCCCTACAAGAATGAGAATTGTTTGTCAAAGTACTTATGATTTTACCACTCCTAATGATATAGGCCCTTGTGAATCTCCTTTTGTGGGAAGTTGGGTAAATCCTTGGTTCGGAGCAACTGAGGATTATTCTATAGTTTTAAATAACCCCAATGTCAATGCTACTTATTTATGGTCTACAGGTCAAATTACAGATAGTATTTATGCATTATCTGCTGGAAATTATACAGTAAGTATTACTGATGATAATGGGTGTTTAACAATTGAAAATTTTACAATTTCATCTAATGCGCAACTTTCAGTAATTGCGAGTGCTAATCAAGCTATATGTAATGGATTTTTACCAAATAATCTGACGGCAAATGGAAGTGTTTCAGGAACTTATTATTGGACTCCAGCATCAGATTTTATAAATCCAAATATTCAAAACCCAGTCTTTGCTAATGGATTAACAAACTCTACTACATATTCTGTTAATTTTACTGATAATAATGGGTGTATAGCAATAGATACTGTAGATATTATAATTTTCCCTATAACTACAACTCAGCCAATAAGTCACAACTAAAAATAAAATATTATGAAAACAAAAAGCAAATTTTTAAAAATAATTACACTAAGTATGTTGTTTTTAGTGAGCACTACAATTATTGCTCAAACAAATACATCACCAACTCAATTGGTTTGTATTGGATCAACTGAACCCTATTTATTAAATCCATCAAATCCAACATCAAATTACCAATGGGTATTGAATTCTGGAGGTACAATTATTACAGGTCAAGGTTCTGATGCAATTACTATTGATTGGAATATGGTAGCTGGTGGTCCTCATACGTTAACTGTCACTGAAACAGATGCAAATGGGTGTGCAGGTTTACCAAAAACAGTTGATGTAACTTTGAACATGATTGATGATGCTACTTTTATATTAACTGATTATTGCGAGGGATCTGCAAACTCAGCAACTTCAATTATTACTGCAGGGGGTGCATTTAATTTTAATCCACTACCAACAGCAGGAGAGACAATAAATACTACAACAGGTGAGATAATAGGAGGTATTGCTGGAAACACTTATCAGATTGAGCATATTACATCTGGAGTTTGCCCTGACAACTCATTACAATCTGTAAATGTAAATCCTTTAGATGATGCTACTTTTGTATTAACAGATTATTGCGAGGGTGCTACAAATTCAGCATCTGCAATTATTACTTCAGGGGGTGCATTTACTTTTAATCCATTGCCGACAAGCGCAGAAACTATCAACGCAACTACAGGAGAAATAACTGGGGGAGTTGCAGGAACATCATACTCAGTAGAATATATAACAGCTGGAGTTTGCCCTGATTATTCAATAGAAACTGTAACAGTTAATAATTTAGATGATGCTGCTTTTGTATTAACAGATTATTGCGAGGGTGCTGCAAATTCAGCAACTGCAATTATTACTTCAGGGGGTACTTTTAATTTTAATCCATTGCCGACAGGTACAGAAACAATTAACGCAACTACAGGAGAAATAACTGGGGGAGTTACAGGAATATCATATTCAGTAGAATATATAACAGCTGGAGTTTGCCCTGATTATTCAATAGAAACTGTAACAGTTAATAATTTAGATGATGCTTCATTTGTTTTGACAGATCATTGTGTAGGATCAGTAAATTCAGCAACGGCTATTGCAACTGTAGGAGGTAGCTTTGTGTTTAACCCCATGCCAATTGGAGGAGAATCTATTAATTCTTTAACTGGAGAAATTACAGGTGGACTTTCAGGTATTTCTTACACGGTTGAGTATTCTACAACAGGCGTTTGTCCTGATACACAATCACAAAATGTTTTAATTTATACAACTCCAGCAACAGGTCCTATATTCCATAATTAATATTGCGTAAAACGGGGTTAGTCATATTATTATTTTTTGCATATGTATTTGGAATGAATGCACAAAATTTGGTACATCTCTGTTTGGGAGATTCTCATGATTTTGGTATTCCAGCAACATCTGGATCGGTTTATGATTGGAATATTCAAAATAGCTCTATTGCTACAATTATTTCAGGAAACGGAACGGAACTTATCACTATTAAACTTAATAATGCAGGAGTGTTCAAGTTGGTTGTTCAAGAAACAAATCAAGATGGGTGTTTTGGTTTTGATAGTGTAATGGTAGAAATTCATGATTTACCTACTGCAGATATTATAGCACTAGGACCTCTTACTTTTTGTAAAGGTAATAATGTTGATTTGCAACTGAATACTGTTGAATCAATCTTTGCTTGGAATAATGGGGTTAATAACATTTTAAATAATATTACAGAGAGTGGAAATTATTTTGCAACTGTAATGGATAACTATGGTTGTTCAGTTAATACGAATTCAATTGATGTTTTGGTCGAAGAAAATCTAAATGTAGATTTTACAATAGACGGATTTTGTATTGGGAATCCAACATCATTTGTAAATAAATCAGTATTAGATACTTTGGCTGTTATGAATTATAGTTGGTATTTGGATAATGGAGTAATTTTATACGATGATAGTACGAGTTATATTTTTAATGATATGGGAGATTATTCAGTTTCTTTTGTCGCGATTTCTGATATTTCTTGTAAAGATTCTATTGCAAAGGATTTTACAATTTTCGGAAACCCTGAAGCTAATTTTACTTATAATCCTTTTACTGTTTCTACTTTGTACCCGCAAGTAAGTTTTACAAATACTTCATTAAATGCTACTCCAATTTTATGGACTTTTAATGACACTACTACCTCTCTTGATGAAAATCCAGCGCTTTCTTTTTATGACCCAGGAATACATGAGGTATGGCTCACAGTAGCAGATGATAATAGATGTATTGATTCTATTCAAAAATATATAAAAGTTTATTATGATTATGTTGTGCATGTGCCAACTGCATTTACACCTAATGATGATGGTAATAATGATTCTTTTGGGCCAAGTGGTTGGAGAATGGAGAAGTATCAAAGTTATCAGTTTATAATCTATAACCAATGGGGAGATAAAATATTTGAAACTACTGATGTCTTAGAACAATGGGGTGGAAAAGGTGCTCCTACTGGTGTTTATAGTTGGGTATTACTCATTACTGATGAACTAGGTGCAGTAAGAAAAGAAAATGGATTGGTTACTTTGATAAGGTAACTACCTCAAGTCAATCACTTCAACTCCTTGGTGTTTTTCATTATCAAAGTAAAAAGGTTTTGTTTTGGTATTGCTTTTAAAACTATTAACTAGATAAGTATAAGTTCCACCGTTTTTATCGTGCATTCTAATGCGATAAATTTCATTTTTGACAGCATCAATAGCAATGTTAATTTTCATAAAATCACCGCTTTCTTCCGGAAATAAATCAATAAGCTGTAATCTTTTTCCTTGTACTGAACTTGCACCAATATAAGTGTATTTATATCCGTTTTCATAAATAGTAAAGAGTTTATTTGGAGTCATTTCTTCCTCAGGATCATGTTCCATTATTTGTACTTCATTCATATCAGATAAATATACCCATTGACTTTCTCCATTATTTATTATTGTTTGAGCATCCATTTCTAGTATGAATTTATCCTCTTGTAATACCAAAATTCCTTGCTGAGTTTCTTTAATATTTTGGCTCTTATTTTCAATAATAAAATCAAAACCAATAGTCATATTTTTGTAAGATTTAGTAGTTGACCTCAGTTTATCAAGTGCTTCTTTTGCTAATGGGTCCTGTGCATATAATGTTGAGCTAATTGCTAATAATAAGATTGTTGTTATTTTATTCATTGTTTACTAAATTTCTTAATAATTCTTCAAGAGTGACTTCATCTCTAACTAATACCTGTCTTGCTTTACTTCCTTCAAAAGGACCAACGATTCCTGCAGCTTCAAGTTGGTCAATAATTCTTCCTGCCCGGTTATATCCTAATCTTAATTTCCTTTGGATGAGTGAAGTTGATCCTGATTGATGTTTTACTACAACTGCTGCTGCATCTTCAAATAGTGCATCTTTATCATCTAAATCAGCTGTTGAACCAACAGCATCAGCTTCTCCTTCATATTCTGGTAATAAATGAGCATCAGGGTAAGCTCTTTGAGAACCAATAAACTCACATATTTTCTCTACCTCAGGTGTGTCAATAAATGCACATTGCAAACGGGTTAAATCATTTCCTGTTGAAATAAGCATATCACCCATACCAATTAACTGCTCAGCACCTTTACTGTCCATAATTGTTCTAGAGTCTGTTGTAGAAGAAACTCTAAATGCAACTCTAGCTGGGAAGTTTGATTTAATAAGTCCAGTAATAACATTTACTGATGGTCTTTGTGTTGCAACAATTAAATGAATGCCAATAGCACGAGCCAATTGTGCTAGCCTAGCAATAGGAGTTTCAATTTCTTTTCCTGCAGTCATAATAAGATCAGCAAACTCATCAATAACTAATACAATATAAGGCATGTATCTGTGCCCATTATTTGGATTTAATTTCCTGTTTATAAACTTAGTATTGTATTCCTTGATGTTACGGCATTGAGCAATTTTACAAAGCTCGTATCGTTCATCCATTTCAATGCATAATGAATTTACTGTATTTACAACTTTTTTGGTGTCCGTAATAATTGCATCTTCCTCTCCTGGCAATTTTGCCAAGTAGTGACGTTCAATTTTATTGAAAAGAGTAAGTTCTACTTTCTTAGGGTCAACCAATACAAACTTAACTTGTGAGGGATGCTTTTTGTAAAGTAAAGATGCTAAAATTGCATTTAGCCCTACTGATTTCCCCTGCCCAGTTGCTCCAGCCATAAGTAGATGGGGCATTTTTGCCAAATCCACTACATAGGTTTCATTTGAAATGGTTTTTCCAAAAGCAATTGGTAAGTCCATTTTGCTGTTTTGGAATTTCTCTGACTGTAACACTTCCAGCATAGAAACTGTGTTTTTCTTTGCATTTGGAACTTCAATACCTACAGTTCCTTTGCCAGGTATTGGAGCTATGATTCTTATTCCTTCAGCAGCTAAGCTTAGGGCAATATCATCTTCTAAGTTTTTAATTTTAGAGATTCTTACGCCAGCTACAGGTACAATTTCATAAAGTGTAATTGTTGGACCTACAGTTGCTGATATTGATGCAATTCCAATTTTGTAATGCCCAAGAGTTTCAACAATTCTATTTTTATTGTTCTCCAAATCATCTTTATCAATTTCAATTTTATTACCTCCATAATCGTTCAATAAATCCATGCCTGGCATTTTGAATTTAGACAATTCAAGGGTTGGGTCATAATCACCTAATTCTTCTAATTTCTTCTCGATCTCAGTTTTGCTTAGTATTTCTTCTGTCTCACCCGCACTTACTTCCATACCTATCTCTTCCTTTTCTTCTTCTTTTTGTGGCTCAACTTGAGGTGTAACTAAAGTGGGTTCTAATGGATTTGAAATTGGCTCAGTTGTTTCACTAATTGTTTCTATTGTAGTTTCTTCTAAAACAGGCGCAGTTGTTTGTTCATTAAAAACTGTAGTTACTTCTTCCTCTTGCGTTTCATCATTCTTTTTAGGTTTTATCTTTTCAATAAAACTGCTTAATTTTTCTGATGTAATATCAAAAGTTAAAACAAGATAAAGCACTAATGAAGTCAGTAAAAGGAGAGAAGTTCCAATTCCTCCAATTGCTTGATTAAGCAGTTCATTTACAAATATTCCAATTCCACCAGCCGTTATTAATCCGCCAAAAAAATGACGAATAAATACGGGTACAATAATCATTCCTAGTATACTGTTGAAAATAAACTTACTTAGTTTAACTTTATTAAATCCAAGGATTTTTAATCCGCTAAGTAAAATGGCTAGAGGTATAAATAGAGCAGATAATCCAAACCAAAGCTTTATCAGTCTGTGAGAAAGTTGAGCTCCTAATCCTCCAATTTGATTGTTAGTGTTATTATTAAAAATGGTATATCCTTCTGATGTAAGGATGCTGTCATCAGACTTCCAATCTAGTAAATAAGAAATAAAAGCAATAATCATAAGTACTGATACGAGTACAAGTATAGTTGCAAATATTTTCTGATTATTAGAGTCAAGAAAAGGAGCTTTGATTTTCCCCCAATCTATCTTCTTAGATTTTTTTACTTTTAAATTAGTTTTTGCCATATATTCATCAAAAATACAAATGAATTGTACTTTTTTTATGCTAGTAATAACATATGTTTTAGCATTATATTGTTAATAAATGTTAAAGTTAAAACAATGTTTGCTGTATAGTATAAAACATTAAATTTGCATACGAAATGTTTAAGATAAATATACATAACGAAACTGCAACTTTAAAAGCTGTTGTTGTTGGTATTGCTGATGATTTTGGTGGTATTCCTAAGTTGGAGGATTGCTATGATCCAAAATCAAGGGAGCATGTAGTTGATGGGACTTTCCCTTCAAATGATGATTGTATTTTAGAAATGAATGCTTTAGTTTCTGTGTTTGAAAAGTATGATGTAAAAGTTTATCGTCCAGAAAATATTAAAGGATTGAATCAGATTTTTAGTAGAGATATTGCTTTTGCAATTGAGGATAAGTTGATTTTACCAAATATTATTGAAGATAGAGCAAAAGAAGTTGATGCAATTAGTAATGTGTTTTCCCAAATTTCTGAGGAAAACAAAATAAAAATGCCAATTGAGGCTAGGGCAGAAGGTGGCGATATAATGCCTTGGAATGATTATATTTTTGTTGGATATTCTGAAAAGGAGGATTTTGATAAATATACAGTTGCTCGCACCAATAAAACTGGACTTGATTTTTTGACTGAGACTTTTCCAAATAAAATAGTGAAAGGTTTTGAACTCAACAAATCGGATATTGACCCAAGAGAAAATGCATTGCACTTGGATTGTTGTTTTCAGCCTTTAGGAAAAAATATGGCTATTATTTATAAGGCAGGTTTTAAGTATTCAGCAGATGTTGAGTTTTTAGTAACTTATTTTGGTGAGGAAAATATAATTGAAGTAGATAAAGAAGAAATGTATAATATGAATTCAAATATATTTTCAATTTCAGAAGAGGTAATTATTTCTGAAAAAGGATTTGTAAGATTAAATGCTGAATTAAGAAAAAGAGGGTTTACATTAGAAGAAGTTCCTTATGCCGAGATAGCAAAAATGGAAGGGCTTTTAAGATGTTCAACAATGCCATTAATTAGAGATTAGATAGATGAAACAGATTACAAATTCAATAATGATGATAAAGCCGGTAGGCTTTAGGTACAATGAGCAAACTGCTGTCAATAATTATTATCAGCAGGTATTAAATAATTTAACGGATGAACAAACCCAAGAAAAAGCGTTAAATGAGTTTAATACATTTGTAGATAAATTAAGAAATGTAGGAGTGAATGTGGTTGTAATTGGGGATACAGAATATCCCGATACTCCAGATTCTATTTTCCCTAATAATTGGGTTTCATTCCATAGTAATGCTATGATAGGACTGTATCCTATGTGTGCTGAAAATAGGAGAGATGAAAGAAGGGAGGATATCTTTATTACTCTAGTTGATGAATATGGTTTTACTATTGAGGGAATAAAGGATTTTACTGAATTTGAAGAGCACGATAAGTATCTGGAGGGTACAGGTAGCATGGTGATGGATCATGTAAATATGATTTGTTATGCTGCTATTTCTATCCGTACGGATGAGATTGCCGTAATGCAGTTTTGTGAAGAGTTTGGTTATCGTCCAATATGCTTTACGGCCAACCAAGATGTAGAGGGTGAGCGTATGGCAATTTACCATACTAATGTAATGATGTGTGTGGCAGATACTTTTGTTGTAATTTGCTTGGATACCATTGATGATGAAGCTGAAAGAGAGCATGTGTTAGAAGCGCTTACAGAAACAGGAAAAGAAATTATTGAGATTACTGAAGTTCAAAAGCATAGATTTGCAGGAAATATGTTGCAAGTAATGGGGGATAAGCCTTACCTTGTGATGTCTAAATCGGCTTATAGTAGCCTAACAGAAGAACAAAAAATAGCTATTGAAAAACATTGCCCTATTTTGTATAGTTCATTAGATACTATTGAAGCGTGTGGTGGCGGTAGTGCAAGATGTATGATGGCAGAAATATTTTTACCAAAACAAAAGTAATGATAGAAGAAATTTTAAAACAGGAAATAGAAAAATGTTTAGCTGAATTGTATTCATCAACTGAACAAAGTATTCAATTTCAAAAAACAAGAAAGGATTTTAAGGGAGATATTACTTTGGTAGTATTTCCATTGTTGAGAGCTTCAAAAAAAGGACCTGAGCAAACAGCTGAAGAAATAGGAAACTATCTGAAAGAAAAGGTTGCTGAGGTTGCTGATTTTAATGTGGTAAAAGGATTCTTGAATTTAGAAATTACGCAAGAATATTGGTACAATCAATTTGTTGCCGCTTATAATACTGATGATTATGGAGTAGTAAAAGCTGATGAAAACGCACCTACTTATTTAGTAGAATATTCATCACCAAATACTAACAAGCCAATTCACTTAGGGCATTTACGAAATAATTTTTTGGGCTATTCAGTTGCTGAAATTATTAAAGCAAGTGGTAAAAATGTAAAAAAAGTACAAATCATTAATGATAGAGGAATTCATATTTGTAAATCAATGATTGCTTGGCAGGAGTATGGGAATGGTGAAACTCCTGAGTCTTCTGGAATAAAAGGAGATCATTTGGTGGGGAAATACTATGTGGAGTTTGATAAGTATTATAAAAAAGAAGTTGCTGATTTAGTTGCTGATGGAATGGAGAAAGGGCTAGCTGAAAAAGAAGCTCCTATCTTTAAGAAAGCCCAAGATATGTTGAGGAGTTGGGAGACAAAAGAGCCGACTGTAAGAGCACTTTGGGAGAAAATGAACAAATGGGTATTTGCTGGCTTTGCTGTTACTTATAAAAGATTGGGGGTTGATTTTGATAAGAACTATTATGAGAGCGATACTTATCTGCTAGGAAAAAAGGTAGTAGAAATCGGCCTTGATAAAGGAGTGTTTTATAAAAAAGTAGATGGGTCAGTATGGATAGATTTATCAGCTGAAGGATTAGATGAGAAAATCATTTTACGTTCGGATGGAACAGCTGTTTACATGACACAAGATATTGGTACGGCCATACAAAGACATGAAGATTTTGCTTTTTCAAATATGGCATATACGGTAGGGAATGAACAGGATTACCATTTCAAAGTTTTATTCTTAATCATTGATAAACTAGGCTATGACTGGGCAAAAAACTGTTATCATTTATCCTATGGAATGGTTGACTTACCTTCTGGTAGAATGAAATCACGTGAAGGCACAGTGGTGGATGCAGATGATTTTATGCAGGAAATGGTGGATACAGCCAAAAGTATAGCAAAGGAACTAGGAAAGTTAGATGGTATGACGGATGAAGAGGCAAATGAACTTTATGAAATAGTTGGTATGGGAGCACTTAAGTATTTTATGCTAAAAGTTGATCCTAAAAAGAGAATGTTATTTAACCCTGAAGAGTCGGTAGATTTTAATGGAAATACTGGGCCTTTTATTCAATATACTTATGCGCGTATTCAATCCTTACAAAGAAAGTATACTGCTGAGGTGTTAATACCAAAATCTATTGAGATAACAAATAATGAACAAGAAATCATAAAGCAGTTAATGGAATTCCCATCTACTATACAAGAGGCCGCAGCTAATTATAGCCCTGCATTGATGGCTAATTATGTTTATGATTTAGTGAAGGAGTACAATACTTACTACCAGAATACGGCTATACTAACTGCTGAAAGTAAAGAATTGATTAATTTCCGATTAGGCTTATCGGTTAAAGTTGGTGAAGTTATTAAAACTTCAATGAGTTTACTAGGTGTAAATGCTCCTGATAGGATGTAAAGAAGTAATTTAGAGTATAAAAAAGCCGAGCATTTGCTCGGCTTTTTTTATTGTTATTTTAATACAATTAGTTTTTTATTGTGCTTTTAGGTGCGGCATCTAAAATTTCATCATTTGCATTTTCTGCAAACTGAGTAAAGTTTTTATTAAATGCATCAGCTAATTCATTAGCTTTCGAATTGTAAGCATTTTTATCAGTCCAAGTATTCTTAGGGCTTAAAATCTTAGAAGGAACATTGGGGCAGGCAGTTGGCATTTGTAAGCCAAATACTTCATGAGTTGTATATTTTGCATCCTCCAATTCTCCATTTAGGATAGCTGTAATCATAGCTCTTGTGTATTTCAAGGAGATACGCTTCCCAACACCATAAACACCACCTGACCAACCTGTATTTATTAGCCAAACGTTTACATTATGCTCTTGCATTTTATTGCCTAACATTTCAGCATATTTTGTTGGATGTAAAGGTATAAATGGTGCACCAAAACAAGCTGAGAATGTAGTTTGCGGTTCAGTAACTCCAGCTTCTGTTCCTGCAACCTTAGCTGTGTATCCTGAAATAAAGTGATACATTGCTTGCCCTGAAGTTAGCTTAGATACAGGAGGTAAAACTCCAAAAGCATCAGCTGTAAGGAAGAAAACATTTTTTGGATTCTTTCCTAAAGATGGTTTTGCAATTTTATCAATATGATGAATTGGGTAACTTACTCTTGTATTCTGAGTAATAGCAGTATCTTCATAATTAACCTCATTTGTTCCTTCAAAAAAGGAGATATTTTCCAATAATGCTCCTGACCTAACAGCAGCAAAAATATCTGGTTCTTTTTCAGCAGATAGGTCAAGACATTTTGCATAACAACCTCCTTCAAAGTTGAATACGGTATCCCCACTCCAACCATGCTCATCATCCCCAATTAAGTTTCTATATGGATCAGCCGAAAGGGTAGTTTTCCCTGTTCCTGATAATCCAAAGAACACAGCAGTATCACCATCTTTACCAGTGTTGGCACTACAGTGCATTGAAAGTACATTCTTTTGATGTGGAAGAATAAAGTTTAAAGCAGAGAAAATTCCTTTCTTGATTTCACCAGTATAACCAGTTCCTCCTATAAGAATAATCTTTTTTGTAAAGTTTAATATAGCAAAATTATGCTGACGAGTTCCATCTACTTCAGCATCTGCCATAAATCCTGGTGCATTTAGGATAGTCCATTCTGCATCAAAATTTTCAATTTCAGTATCAGTAGGTCTTAGGAACATGTTGTAAGCAAACATATTACTCCAAGCATATTCATTTACTACACGAATATTCATTCTGTATTTTTCATCAGCACATGCATAAGCATCTCTTACATAAAGCTCTTTCTCGCTTAAGTAGTTCAATACTTTTTGGTGTAGTGCGTCAAATTTATTCTCGTCAAAAGATAAGTTAACATCTCCCCACCAAACTGATTCTTCAGTAATAGCATCACGGACAATAAAACGATCCATTGGAGATCGGCCAGTAAACTCGCCTGTGTTAATATTGATTGCTCCAGTAGAAGTTAGAGTTGCTTGTCCTTTTTCAATTGCAATTCTTGCTAATTCCTCTGGAGATAAATTCCAGTGTGCAGTTGCATTTTTTATTCCTAAATCAGAGATGGTAGCATTGTTAGCTCGCTTGCCTGTTTCGGTCATAATCGTTTTTTCGTTTTGGTTTTATGGGAGGCAAAGGTAAAGATTAATCCTTTATACAATTAAATTAACCCTGTTTTTTAATGCTAAAGAATAACATTATCCATGCACTTATTAACAATAGCCCTCCTATTGGAGTGATCGGTCCTAAAAAAGATAATGAAAACCCTAAGATGCCCTGGAGACTTAATAGGTAGATAGAGAAAGAAAAACAACAAATTCCTGTAGTCATCAAATATAGACTTCTATTCAGTTTTGGATTAAATTTTTCAGTATTTAATGCTAAAAATAAAATTGCTAGAGCATGAAAAAATTGATACCTCACTCCAGTTTCAAAAGAATGTAATTGGTTTTCAGTAAGAATTTCTTTTAAAGCATGAGCGCCTAAAGCTCCTAATGCAACTGCTGTTACTGCAAAAAATATTGCGATATTCATAAATTTATCTGTTGTCATTTTACTTTCTTTAGTCAAGCAAAAATAATACTTTAGCCATTTAATTTTATAAAACAAATGAAAAAGATATTAGTAATAGGAGCGGGCAGGTCGGCAGTAACATTAATTAAGTATTTGTTGGATAATTCGTCAGCTAATAATTGGCAAGTTACAGTGGCTGATTTTTCTATAGAATTTGCTGAACAGGCAGTTGGAAATCATAATAATGGTAAAGCAACTTTCTTTAATGTTACGGATGAAAAGCAAAGAGAAAGTGAAATAGAAAATGCTGATATTGTTATTTCAATGCTGCCAGCAAGTTTACATATTACGGTAGCTAAGGATTGCGTTCGATTAGGTAAAAACTTAGTTACGGCATCTTATGTTTCTCCTGAAATTGCTGAGCTTGATGAGGCTGCAAAACAAGCTGGAATTTTGTTATTAAATGAAATTGGTTTGGATCCAGGAATTGATCATATGTCGGCAATGCAAGTGATAGATGAAATTAAAGAAAATGGGGGGGAACTTACTTCTTTTAAATCATTTTGTGGGGGTTTAGTACATCCTGATTATGATAATAACCCTTGGAATTATAAATTTACTTGGAACCCTAGAAATGTAATATTAGCAGGGCAGGGTACTGCACAATATATTGAGAATGGTGATTATAAATACATTCCTTATACGAGTTTGTTTGAGCGTACTGAACATATGGAAGTGCTTGATGCAGGAGAGTTTGAAGGTTACGCAAATAGAGATTCACTTTCTTATAGAAAATCTTACGGATTAGATGATATTCCTACACTTTTTAGAGGAACATTGAGGAGAAAAGGATATTCAGAGGCTTGGAATGTTTTTGTACAATTGGGTATGACTGACGATACTTATAAATTAGAAAATTCTGCAAGCATAACTAACAGAGAGTTTATTAATATGTTCTTACCTTTTAATGATACTTTAACGGTTGAGGAAAAATTATGTAAACAATTTAGCTTAACTACTGATTCAGTTATTTTCCAAAAGATAGCTTGGTTAAATGCATTCTCTGAAAATAAGGTAGGAATAGAAAATGCTTCTCCCGCTCAGATTTTACAAAAAATTTGTGAGGAAAAATGGACTTTAGGAAGTGTAGAAAAGGATATGATAGTAATGCAGCATCAGTTTGAATATGTGCAAAACGGAGAGCAAAAGAAATTAAATTCTTCTTTGTTAGTTTTTGGTGATGACCCAAGATATACATCTATGGCTAAAACAGTTGGTTTGCCAGTTGCAATTGCAACTAAATTAATTTTAAGTGGTGCGATAAAGTCAATTGGAGTAAAAATACCTACTACTAAAGATATTTATATTCCTGTGTTAAAAGAGTTAGAAGAAAACGGGATTAACTTTGTGGAGGAGTTAGTTTAAGTCTAACAATTCTTCAGGAATTTCTACTTCCATAATTCCTTCTTTTGGATCAATTCCTTTTACAAATTTTTCGTGCATAGGAAAGCAAAATTCTATTCCATGCTTTTCAACATAAATTAATTGTTGTGAAGTTTGTGAATTTATGTAGGTAATTTCTCCTAATTTTCCAAAGTTAATGTCAAGTACAGTATAGCCGATTAGCTTTTTTTCTGTAATTTCATTTAAATCAGTTTCTGGTAGCCATTCTTTTGGTAGATAAACTTTCCTTTTAAGGATTTTTAGTGCTTCCTTTTCAGAATTAACATCTTCAAAATTTACTAAAATAACATTTTTCTTTGTTGGTCGAGCTCTGTCAATAAAGTATGGGATGAGCTCATTTTTTTGCTCAATTAAAAAGTAATCAAGCTTTGAAAAATCAAAAGGGATGTCATCATCATTATAGATATTGACATCCCCTTTATAACCATGCAATTTAAAAACTGTTCCGAATAAGAAGCAATCTTTCTTTTGCATTATATGAGTATTAAGCTTCTTCAGTTTTTTCTTCAGTAGCAGGATTCTCTTCTGCTTTTTGCTCTTCTACTGCTTCAGCAGCAGCAGGAGTTTCTTTTGATACAACTTCCTCAGTAGTAGGCTCTACAGCTGCAGGAGTTTCTTCAGCTACAACTTCCTCAGTAGTAGGCTCTACAGCTGCAGGAGTTACTTCAGCTACAACTTCCTCAGTAGTAGGCTCTACAGCTGCAGGAGTTTCTTCAGTTACCACTTCCTCATTAGTAGATTCTTCTACCATTGGAGAGTTTTTAAGGGCAATTGCAGTAGCTCTTTCATCACTTTTAGCTTTTTCAGCATCTAATGCAGCTTTAGTTGCGGCAATTGCAGCTTTTTCTAATCCTGATTTTTTATCAGCAACTTGTCCTTCTTTATTTTCCATCCAAGCAGCAAATCTTTTTTCTGCTTCTTCTTCATTAAAAGCACCTTTAGCTACACCAGCCATTAAGTGTTTTTTCATCATTACACCTTTATAGGATAAAATTGCTCTTGCAGTATCAGAAGGTTGTGCACCTTTTAATAGCCATTCAACTGCTCCGTCAAAGTTTATATCTATTGTTGCAGGATTTGTATTAGGATTATAAGTTCCTAATTTTTCAATAAATCTTCCGTTTCTTGGTGATCTAGTGTCTGCTACTACAATGTGGTAAAATGCTTGTTTTTTTCTACCGTGTCTTGCTAATCTAATTCTTGTTGCCATTTTTCTTTTTAATTTGGTTAAACCAACTCTGTGGTTATTCCTCATTATTGAGGGGATGCAAAATTAGTAATCTTTTGTAATATACAGCTAAAAAGAGTAGTTTTTTATTTTTAGATTTTGAGCTACTATTTATATTGTTAAAATAAGAATATTTTGATTACTTTCGCATTCCTAAATTTTAAATATATTGAAGATGACTGCTAAAGGAAAAGGTAAGATATCAAAGAATGATTTTAAGCAAACTATTCTTGCTGATTATAGACTAGCTGCTGAAGTTAGAGAGTCTGGATCTCAGGGTAGAAGAGATGTTTTGTCAGGAAAAGGGACTTTTGGTATTTTTGGTGATGGTAAAGAATTAGCTCAAATTGCTCTTGCAAAAGTTTTTAGACATGGAGATTTTCGAGCAGGATATTATAGAGATCAGGCGTTAATGACTGCATTGGGGCAATATTCTCCAAAGCATATGTTTTCTGCACTTTATGCTGATCCTGAATTAGAAAGAGAGCCATCTTCAGGTTCGCGTCAAATGATGAATCATTTTGGCACTCGTTTTTTAAATGATGATGGAAGTTGGAGAAATTTAATGGAGCAGAATAATTCTACTTCTGATATGGCTTGCTTGGCATCTCAATTTCCTAGGTTAGTTGGTTTAGCACAAGCGTCTCAGGTTTATAGAGACAACCCAGAGCTTGCAAAAAACAAACCAGGCTTTACAAATGGTGGAAATGAAATTGCTTTTGCAACTATTGGGAATTCGTCTTGTGCAGAAGGGCATTTTTGGGAAGCTGTAAATGCAATTGGGGTATTACAAGTTCCTGCTATTATTTCTATTTGGGATGATGCTTATGGAATTTCAGTTGCTAATGATGTACAAATGACAAAATCAGATGTGTCTGCAGTTTTATCAGGCTTCCAAAGAGATGAAAAAGGTGCTGGTTATGAAATTATAAAAGTAAATGGTTGGGATTATCCTGCACTTATAGAAGTTTACGAAAAAGCAGAAAAATTAGCAAGAGAAGAGCATATCCCTTCTATTATACATGTTGTAGAAATGACTCAACCTACAGGGCATTCTACTTCTGGTTCTCATGAAAGATACAAAAGTAAGGAAAGAATGCAATGGGAAAAAGATTTTGATTGTAATCTTAAATTTAGAGAGTGGATTGTTGAGAGTGGTGTAGCAACTAAAGAAGAAATTGCAACTATTGATAAAGAAGTTGTTGCTTTTGTGAAAGTTCAGAAAAAAGAAGCTTGGACAGAATTTCAAGCTCCTATCAAAGAAGAGTTAAAAGAAGTTATTTCTATTTTCAATTCTATTTCAGCACAAGTTAATATTCCTGAAATTGCAGATTGGATTAAAGATTTAAATCAATCATCAATGTTTGGTTTATTCAGAAGAAATTTCATGAGTAAAGCAAGAATGTTATTAGGGATGATTGTAAATGAAAATATCCCTGAAAAAGCAACTTTACGTAATTTTATTAACAGGATTAATTCTGAAAATTATGAAAGATATAATACTAAACTGTATAATGAATCAGCTACATCAGCACTTAAAGTTGAAGAAGTAAAGCCTACTTATAGTTCTGATTCTGAGGAGGTAGATGCAAGAATTATTTTAAGAGATAATTTCCATCATATGTTTGATGCAATACCAGAAGCAATGATTTTTGGTGAAGATGTTGGTAAAATTGGTGGTGTAAATCAAGGTGTGGAAGGATTGCAAGATAAATTTGGCGAAAGTAGAGTTGCAGATACAGGAATTAGAGAAGCTACAATTATTGGACAAGGTATTGGTCTTTCATTAAGAGGGTTGAAGCCAATTGCAGAAATGCAATATTTGGATTATGTGATTTATGGTTTCCAACCAATGGTTGATGATATCGCATCGTTGCATTATAGAACTCATGGAGGACAAATTACTCCTTTGATTATTCGTACAAGAGGGCATAGATTAGAAGGGATTTGGCATTCAGGTTCTCCAATGGGTATGTTATTGAACGGAATGAGAGGTATGTATTTATGTGTGCCAAGAGACATGACAAGAGCAGCAGGTTTCTACAATACTTTAATGCAGTCAAATGATCCTGGAATGGTTATTGAATGTTTGAATGGATACAGAATAAAAGAAAAATTACCAACTAATATTGGGGAGTTTAGAGTTCCTTTAGGAAAAGTAGAAACTACAAGAGTTGGTAGTGATATTACTTTGGTTTCTTATGGAAGTACTTGGAGGGTAGTTATGGATGCGACTGAGAAATTAGAAAGAGCAGGAATCTCTTGTGAAGTAATTGATATTCAAACTTTAGTTCCTTTTGATTTGAGTCATGATATTTTAGAAAGCGTTAAGAAAACAAACAGATTATTAGTTATTGATGAGGATGTTCCAGGTGGTGCTACAGCTTATATTTTGCAAAAAATACTAGAAGAACAAGATGCGTATAATTACTTAGATTCTGAACCACAAACTTTAGCAGCTAAAGCACATAGACCTCCTTATGGAGCAGATGGTGATTACTTTACAAAACCATCTTCTGAAGATGTATTTGAAAAAGTATATGCAATGATGCATGAAGCTAATCCTGTTAAATTCCCTTCATTATACTAAATGAAAAAAACTACTGAATCTGACTCTAATTATGATGGTCTGGACAAGATGTCTGTTTCAGAACTTTTGCTTAATATAAATAGAGAAGATAAAACAGTAGCAAACTCTGTAGAAAAACAGCTTCCAAAAATAGAAGAACTAGTTGAAGCAATCATTCCCAAAATGAAAATTGGAGGACGATTGTTTTATATTGGTGCGGGTACATCTGGTAGACTAGGAATTGTAGATGCATCTGAATGTCCTCCAACTTTTGGGGTAGATCATGGATTGATAATTGGTTTAATGGCAGGAGGCGATAAAGCCATGCGTAAAGCAGTAGAATTTGCTGAAGATGATATTGAATTAGGGTGGAAGGATTTATCGGAACATAACATAAATACAAATGATGTGGTAGTAGGAATTGCTGCATCTGGTACAACTCCTTACGTAATTGGTGCGCTTAAAAAATGCCAAGAACAAAAAACCACAACGGCTTGTATAGTTTGTAATGAAGGAAGTCCTCTTTCTGAAATATCAGATATTGCAATTGAAATTGTGGTTGGTCCTGAATTTGTTTCTGGAAGCACTCGCATGAAATCGGGTACTGCTCAGAAATTAGTTTTGAATATGATTTCTACATCAGTAATGATAAAATTAGGAAAGGTAAAGGGAAACAAAATGGTAGATATGCAGCTTTCTAATAATAAACTAGTACATAGAGGAACTAAAATGATAATGAAAGAAATAGCTGTAGATTATGAAACTGCTAATGCTCTTTTAACTGAATTTGGTTCTGTAAGAAATGCTGTAAATAATTATAATGGATAAAGAAAAACTTATAAAAGGAGCAATGTGGCTTTCGGGATTTTCCTTAAGTATTATGCTTTCTGCTATGAGCCTATTTGCTGGTTTTAATAACATACGTTTTGGAAGTTATACTATGCTGATTATTGGTTTACTATTAATTCCTGCAATTTTCTTTTTTGCTTATAAAGGATTCGGACTTATTTTAAATGCTATTTTTGAGAAGGAGTAGTATTCTTATCAGCTCTTGTCATTTGTCTTTTTCCTGGAGGTCCATCTAAAGTAATTACATCAAAACCAACCGCTTTCATAGTTCGTTTTACAACTCCTTTTGCACAGTAGGTTACTAAAAATCCATTTTCTTTTAAGTAGTTGTACATTTTTTTAAAGATGATTTCTGTCCAGAGTTCCGGTTGTTTTTCAGGTGAGAAAGCATCAAAATAAATAATATCAAATTTTGTGTTGGAAGTATAGTTTTCTAAATCACTTTTACTTTTATTTAAAATAAAGAACTCGTTTATTTTATATTCTTCCTCCCATGGTGTTTCGTGCAAATTTAAAAGTGATTCTTTTTCAAGTCCGATTAAATCAGTAAAGTTAAGTTGTGTATAATTCTCTTTTGGAATTGGGTATAATTCCATTGTATAGTAATTGACCGTTATACTTTTCTGCACTGCTTTTTGTGACGTTAAAAGTGCATTTAATCCTGTTCCAAAACCAATTTCAAGAATGTTTAATTCATTCTTATTTGCTTTTGAAAATCCATTTTTAATAAATACATGCTCAGCTTCAACTATCGCTCCATGTTTTGAATGGTAAGTTTCATTTATCTCAGGGTTAAAGATAGAATGAGATCCATCATTTGTGATTACAATTTTATTATTCATTTTTGCAAAGGTAAAAGTATTGCATAGACTATGATGCAAGTTATAAAAAATAAATATTAAAACTATTTGTGTTTTTTTCGTAATATTGTATTTGATACTTAATTGTTAACTAAACACTTATTCATTATGAAAAAACTTATTACTTTAATTTTAGGAATTGCTCTAACATTTTCTTCTTATGCTACTCATTTAATGGGTGGGCAAATCTCAGCAACTTATTTAAGTTCAGATACAACTGGTTCACATTATTTTCTTGAGCTTGATGTTTATCGCGATACACTTGGCGTTCCAATGACATTAGCACAAACGGTTGAAATTTATGAATTAGACATTACAACTGGAATATATAATTTAGTTTCTGTTGATTCCATTTCTTTAGGAGCTTCAGGTGCTGTAGCTACAATGTCAGCTGTTTATGGTGTGGAGATTTATCATTTTGCAGATTCAATTACTTTCCCAGCAAATGGATATTATATGATTAAATGGAGCGATTGTTGTAGAAATGGAGCAATTATAAATATGAGTTCTGCCTTAACTGAGGATATGGAGTTTTTAACTTATGTAAATGTTGATAGCGCAAATCCTAATTCCTCTCCAACATACTTAGCACCTCCAGTCATTTATTTGCCTACAAATAATGTTTGGCAATACAATCCTTTGCCTTTCGATCCTGATGGAGATTCTTTAGTGTGGAACTTATCTGTTCCGCTTTCTAACAATACTACAGTTGCAGGTTATCAGTATTTATCTGATACTGTTTTGTATTCTAACACTACTGGTATATTCTCAATGGATGCTATTACAGGAGAGATAACTTGGGATCCTAAAATGGTTGGTAATTTTGTAGCTTCATTTGCAATTCAAGAGTTCAGAAATGGGGTGTTAGTTGGTGCTATGAGTAGGGATATGCAATTTGTTGTTGTCCCTGATTCTACTAATGCAGTTCCTGATGTTTCCTTTATGCAATCGCCACCTACTAATAATTTAGGTTACCCTTATGTTAAAATTATGCCTGGACAAAATTATGACATTACTTTATTAGCTTCAGATGCTGATGCTAATGATGTTGTAATTATGGATGTATATGGTGAACCATTTGAAATTCTTAATCCTGCTTCATTTAATGTTTCAAATACTGGAAATGGAAATGAAATTGAGGGGGTTTTTGCTTGGACTCCAGATGTCAGTCAAGTGCGTTCTAAGCCATATGTTGTTGTTTTCCGTACTACTGATAACTTCTTCTATTTTGATGAAACGGTTCAGTTTGAGGTGAGTTTAACAACTGCAGTTGAGGATGTAAATGTTTTTGAGGTTATGGATATTTACCCTAACCCTGCCAATACTAATTTTACACTTCCAATTAACTTAGATCAAGGACAAAGAATCACTTTGGATATTTATAATTTTTTAGGTGTAAAGGTTTCATCTGAGGAGTTAAATTTAGCTTCAGGAAATCATATTCTTGTTAAGAATTTTGATTTAAGAAGTGGACAATATTTTGTCAATCTTGCTGCTGAAAATGGTATAGCAATTACAACTAAAAAATTAGTTGTAGTAAAGTAAATATAACAGTTGAATGCAATTGAAAAGAGGAGAGTTATCTCCTCTTTTTTTAGTATGTTTTTTATCATAAATAAGTAGTATATTTTAGATTTATTTTTTATATTTTTGCAAAACGAAAATGATTCAAATTGTTCTAGAGTATGAAGATTACAAAAACAAGCATTTCAAAATTAAAATCAATAGATTTTTCTAACTTACCTTTTGGGACAGTTTTTTCTGACCACATGCTTATTTGTAATTTTAAACATGGAAAATGGGGTGCTCCTGAGGTTTTGCCTTATGGCCCAATTTCAATTTCTCCTGGGGCTAAAGTTCTGCATTATGGACAGTCAGTTTTTGAAGGCATGAAAGCTTTTAAAAACTCAGATAATGAAGTTTTACTTTTCAGAAAACAAGAAAATTATAAAAGAATTAATCGTTCAGCTGTCAGATTATCAATTCCTGAAATTCCAGAGGGTGTTTTTATGAATGGTTTGGATGAGCTATTGTCACTAGATAATGAATGGTGCAAGGCTGATGAAGGTTACTCTCTTTATATTAGACCTTTTATTTTTGCATCAAGTGAGGGAGTAAAAGCATCAGCTTCAGAAGAGTATACTTTTATAATAATTACGTCTCCATCAACTAAATATTATGCGGGTGAGATGAATGTAGTTATTGAAGAGCATTTTACAAGAGCTCCAAAAGGAGGTGTGGGTTCAGCAAAAGCAGCTGGAAATTATGCGGCATCATTTTATCCAACTAAACAAGCTAATGCTAAAGGATTTCAACAATTAATTTGGACGGATTCAATTGAACATAAATATATTGAAGAATCAGGAACAATGAATATTTGGTTTAGAGTTGGGGATAAACTAATTACACCAGAACTTTCAGATAGTATATTAGGTGGAATTACTAGACAAAGCATAATTACTTTAGCTAAAAATAATGGTATAAAAGTTGAGCAAAGAAAAATACTTGTTTCTGAGGTTGTTGAAGGAATTAAAAGTGGAATAATTATTGAGGCATTTGGTACAGGAACAGCAGTTACTGTTAATCCTATTAATTCTATTACTTTTAGAGATGAGAAGTTAGTTATTCCTACCATTGAAAATTCTTATGCTATAAAATTAAAGCAAGAATTACAAGGAATTCAAAAAGGCAAGTTAGAAGATAAATTAGGTTGGACTTCTAAAGTTGTTTCAAAAGTGAGTTTATCTTAATTTATTAATTTCATTTTGAAGTGCATAATTCCTGCTTCTTCAAATTCTTCTCCACTTTTCTTAAAACCCATCTTTTCATAAAATGGAATTACCTTTGTTTGCGCATGCATGTAAATTTCACCTTTGTAATCTGATAAATCATTTAGTATTGCTTTAAGAACTATATTACCAAAACCTTTTCCTCTTTCTGAATTTAATACAGCAAAACGCTCTAATTTAAAACCTTTTTCTGTTTTCCTATGTCTTGCTGTAGCTACTCCTTTATCATTATAAAAAATTAAGAAATGAGTTGATTCTTCCTCAAATTCCCATTCCATATTTTCAGGGCAGTTTTGTCCAATTACAAAAACTTCATACCTAATTGCATGAGCCTTTTTCATTAAAGACTCATCTGAGAAAGTGAATTTTTTTATATCAACCATGCAAACGTTTATTTCTGTAAAAATATGTATTTTTGTTGAAAATAAAAAATTAAATAAAATGAAGAAAATATTTTTATCTGCAATATTGAGTGTTATTACACTTTTTGCAATGGCTACAGAACCACATGTTGATCATGTAAGAGTTAATACTGAAAATTCAACAGTTAAATGGAAGGGGTCTAAAATTTCATCTAGCCATGAAGGTACAGTAAATATTCTTAAAGGCAATTTAAATATCGATCATGGTACTCTAGTTGCTGGTCAGTTTAGTATCGATATGCAATCTTTAGCAACAACTGATATGTCTGAAGAATATAATAAAAAGTTAGATGGTCATTTAAAGAATGAAGACTTCTTTAATGTATCTAAGTTTCCTACAGCTTCTGTAACTATTACTAATGCAGTGAAAGGCAAAGGAAATTCTTATAAAGTTGTTGCTGATTTAACTATTAAAGGCATTACACACCCTATTACTTTTGCTGCTGATGTAAATATTAATGGAAAAAACTTTTTAGCAACTGCTAAAATTAAAATTGATAGAACTAAATGGGATATCAAATACAACTCAGGTAATTATTTTAAAGATTTAGGGGATAAACTAATTCTAGATGAAATTGAATTTGATATTTTCTTGCTATCAGTTAAATAGTGAGTTTATACATTTTACTAGCAATTTCTATAGTTATATCATATTTAATCGCAGTAAACCAAAGAATAAGGGGGCTCAAATTTTGGCCCTCTTTTTTTAAATCATTGATTGCTATTGGGGGTGTTTTAGGTACTATTTGGAAGATAATAAACTAAATACAACTTCTGCTAAAAGTTTAGCGCTTTCTGGTTTATTTCGAAACCATAACTCTGGTTCAATAAGTTCTAGTTCGCTTAATGATAGCTTATTGTAATTGTCGTAAACAACATCAACTCTAGCGTAAATTGGTGAATATGGACATTTTTCTAAACAATTTTTTGCAAATTCAATTTCCGATTCAGTTGCAATATATTGCTCAACTGTTCCTCCATGATCATCTTGAACTCGGAAATCTCCTTTTTTTGCAATCTTTTTTACTGCATGTGTATATTCTCCCCCTATCATTATTAAAGAAATTTCTCCTTTAGTTTCAATGTTCATCATAAATTCCTGAAACAATACACATTCTTTGCCTATTAACTCTCTAAATATGTTTTCATATTCTTTATAGTTCTTAGTGTTTATGCGGTAAGTATGTCTTGCTGCACCAGAAATAGCAGGTTTTATTACTGCTTCTTTCCATTTGGTTTTTTGTAATAATGCTGAAAGGGTATTTGATTCTCCTTTTTCAATAAACAGTGTAGGAGAAATATTAACCTTGTTTTTTATTAAATCTTGTAAATAGTGTTTGTCAATATTCCAATTGATTATTTCATAGGAGTTGATAAAAGTAGTTTTGTTTTTTGTGTTTTCTAACCAAATAAAGAATTCATCAAATCGTTCAAAATAATCCCAAGTACTTCGGAAGATAGCGTATTTGGTACTTGTCCAATCAAAGTTTTTAAAAGCCCAATCTTTTTTACAAACTGTGAGACCTTTTTTCGTTAATGCATCTAATAGAAGTTGGTCCTCTAATAAAACTTGGTCTATGTACCAATCATTTTTTGTAGGATTTACATATCTGTTATCAGTTAGAATAACAACATCATACATTATTCAATAAGTATTGTTTTCCCTTCTATTGTTTTTATAAGTTTAATCTTATTAGTTTTACTTTCTCTTCCTAAGATATCAATATTAATAATCTTGTTGCTTTTTGAAGTTGCTATCTCTGAAATAGAAGTAGCATTCCCAAATGGAACAAGTGCCACATCCTCAATTACAATATCATTATTAAATATAGTTGCATTTATTGTTTTTGGATAATATCCATTTTTACTAAAAGTAAGGCTATAGTTTCCTTGATACAAATACCTGTGGTAGTTTCCAATTGGTAGAATAGAATATACGTGAGAACTATCAACATCATGGTTAGTGATTTCTACTTTTGCTTTTATAGCATTTCCAGTAAAACTATCAGTAACTAACCCTCTAATTCCATAAAGGGATTGCTCCATATAATTTAACAATGAAGGGTAGTTTGCATCCCATAAATTAGGTAAATCATTTGGGTTTGGTGTTTTGTCATCTGATAGTTCCAAAGTAAATTCTCTGCAATGTTTAAAGTAATTCATGTAATCTTGTCTTCCTCCAGCTACTGAATACCAATCCCATCCATTTGTTATTCCATCATTCAGATAATTAAAATATCCATTACCACTATTTGTTTGGCAGCTATCAGCATATTCTTGTGATACATATTGCCACCAATTGTCATCTGCAGTTAAGTTACTCCAAGTGTCCCAAGGATAGTTGCAAACTTCTGCCCCCCCGTGCATATTTGCTGAGATTGTAAAGTTAACAGTGTCAGCAAGACCTAAAAATATATTTGTTTCTTCTTGATATGGATTTCCGTCAGGGTGCGCTCCATCTTCTGGATCTGGATAATTTCTGTTTAAATCAACCCAATTTGAGTTATATCTAATTGCCGACCAAACATCTTGATTTCCTCCATAATAGGCTCCATCTGGATTCGCAAGCGGATTTATCCAGATATCAATGTCATTTACTAATTCTGTTAATCTAGTATTGTTATTATACCCATTTAGGATGTAATCAATTAATCTCAAACTTAAAATATACCCAGCAAGTTCGTCTCCATGCATTGATGAGGTATATAAAAAGGATGGTTCATTTTCTTTTTGACCTACATTGTCAGAAATCTGGACTATTAATATTTCTTTTCCTGAATTTAGTGTGCCTAAATTATGAAGTTTACAGATATCAGGAAAAGAATCTGCAAAAGCAATCATCATATCTACATATTCTTCATAAGTAGGGTAGTAGTCCCAATTATTTTTACTACCATTATTATATGAAATAATTTTCTTTGGAATAATTTTATAATCAATGCCAAGCTTTAGAAATTCAGAGAACTCTTTTTTATTTGCATAAGCATATGCAAGTTCAGTGTTTGTTTTGTGGTCAATAGAAACAATATCTGAAATATCATTTAACTGATTTTTATTTTTGTATTCAAAAGAGAAATTAACCTCTCCTCTTTCTAAAAAAAGTTCGTCAATATTTTGGGTAAAGCCTATGAAAGGCATAAGTAAAAGGAAAAGCAGTTTTTTCATTATTTATTGAATTTATCTAAAGTTGATTTAACAGCATCTTTATGAATAGTAAAAGTCATCATTTTTAATTTTACAAAATCTTCATGGTAGAAGTAGTATCCTGGGAAGTTTCCATTACGGGCACCTGAGCCACTATCTTTAATTAAAAACCACCAATCTCCATTCTCATCAATTTTATAGCCGATTAAATGAATGGCATGGTCATCTGTGGTTGTTCCATTAGAAAATCTAAACTGACGAGCATTTTCATCAATGTGTTCTGAAGGAATATCGTAAGAAGGAACCATAGCTACATCATGTGTTGATGAGTATCCACTTTCTGAAACATCACCACCAATTGAGATAGAATAACCGTTTTCAATAGCATTTTTTATTGCAAACATAAACTCATCTAAAGTTACATTATAGTAGACATCAGATTTCCACCAGTTATCTGGAACTTTGTATTCTTCTTGACTCCAGTAAGGTTTTTGCATCAAACTCATAAAATCAACATAGTCGTTTGGCTTTAGTTTTGTTACATTCTTCAAAAATGATTTTGGCGTGTAGGTTTTCCCATTGTATTTGAATGAAGTAGGTGGCACTCCCATATAATGATTCAAAATAGCTTTAATATTTGAAAGAATTGCTCCCTCATCCCAAAAGTTTGTGGATTTACAATTATTTAGGTAAGTTTTAATTTCAGAAAACATTTTTTCATGATTGTAAAAAGGTTGGTCTGATGGTTTTCCTTCATAAGCTTCAAATGGGACAATTCCGTACATTTCCATCATTCTTTGTACAGCATTTGTTTCTGATCCTTCTCCTAAATGTGTATTTCCCCTAGTGTTAATGAATCCTCTTGCTTTTTCAATGTATTCAAAATAGACAGGGTATAACTCCGAAAGGTTGATTGTTTTTCCTGTTATCCTATGGATTTCACTTTCGTAAAATGAAGTAGTTGAAAAGCACCAGCACGTTCCTGTGTTTCCTTGTGAGATTGGGTTTTCGGCCTCAATAATTGTAAATTCATCTAAACTTTGTGGAATTTGTTTCCCATCAAAATCCATTTTAAAGGATTTGTATTCTGCCTTTTCACCTTTATCATATTCCTTGCTTTCTTCTATAATTTTACCGTAAAAGTTATTTGAATAGGACTCAAATTTCCCTTTGTCTTGTGCAATTACTGATGAAGAAATTAGTAGTAATATTCCTAGTTTTTTTATCATAATTTAATGGTCTGATTTGAAAGCCCAAAGTTAGAGATAATTTGTAATTTGCACATCAAACTAACTAAAAACATTATTTAATGAAAGCCTTAATGCAAATTCTTAAATGGGCACTTATTACTATGCTTGCTTTTACATCATTTAACTTATTTATTTCACCAGAATATAAGGTAGAAAGAAGTGTGGAAATAAATGTACCAACCTATATTGTTTATGAGCAAGTTACTGATTTACACCAATGGGAAAATTGGGCTGTTTGGTGGAAAAAAGACTCTTCAATGATCACTAATTATTCTGGTGCTGAAAGAGGATTAGGTGCTAAAATGATTTGGATTAGTGATGTATTTGGAGATGGGGATTTAGAAATTATTGAATGTAGTTCGCAAGGAATGAAAACTAAATTAGCTTGGGGAAATGGTAGTTGGAATTTTGAAGAAACTGAAAATGGAACATATGTTTCTTGGAGCATGAATGGAAAAATGCCATTTTTAATGAGTTTTATGACAATGTTTATTGAAGATATGGTTGGACCAGATTTTGAAAAAGGTTTGGCAGAATTAAAGGAATTTTGTGAAAGTATCCCAGCCAAATCAATAGATTAACGATAAACTAAGATTATGAAAAAACTTCTACTTATATTACTTTACTATTCTAACATCTGATTCTCTTGAGGAATATGACGCATTAATTGTTTATGAAATTAATCATTAGCTTTATATAATAAAATTCCAGCCAATATCACATATAAAATATTTGGTATCCATACTGCTAATGAAGGAGATAAATTACTGTTAGTTGCAAATGTTGTACTTACTTGCATAAATAGTATATAAGTAAAGGCTATTAGTATCCCAATTCCTATATGAATCCCAATACCCCCTCTTGTTTTTCTACTAGCAATTGAAACTGCAATTAGAGTAAGAATAATTGATGCAAACGGAAAAGCAATACGTTTATGTTTCTCAATTTTATGATAGACTAATTGTTCACTCCCTTTCATTTCTTCTTCCTTAATATATTCATTGAGTTCAAATAGATTCATTGTTTCAACTAGGGAGGTGCGTTTTGTGAAGTCAGTTGGATGAAGATTTAGTGTAGTGTCAATTTTATTTCCACTACTTAACTGCTCTCCATCTTTATAAAATTCTCTTATCTCGTATTTATGTATAGTCCATTTCTGGTTTAAAGAGTCAAATTGAATGTAATCAGATTTTAGCTTTGAGGTTAATTTTCCATCATTAAAATTCTCAAGAGTAAATTTGTAACCAATTTCTCTCTTTGAATTAAAACTTTGCATATAAATATATTGTCCTGGAAGGATTTGCATATGAATATTTTTAGCTCTGGAATACCTTTTGTTTTTAAGATATTTATTAGTGAAATCAATGCGTTCACTATTAGAGGGGGGAATAATAAAATTCCCAAGAATAAACGATAAAGTCCCAAGTGTTACAGCTGAAATCATAAAAGGCTTCAGTAGGCGTTTAAAACTCATTCCGCTATTTAAAATCGCAATAATTTCAGTATCTCCTGCCATCTTTGAAGTAAAGAATATTACTGAGATAAAAATAAATAGAGGACTAAATAAATTTCCGAAATAGGGGATGAAGTTAAAGTAATAGTCAAAAATAATTGATTTTATTCTTACTTCATGTTCCAAAAAATCATCTATCTTTTCGGAGATATCAAAAACAATAACAATTAGTAAAATCAATGCTAAGGCAAAGAAGAAAGTACCTAAGAATTTTTTAATGATATACCAATCTAGTTTTTTCATTTATAGCCTAAGATCTAATTTTTTAACCATCATGTTTTTCCATTTTGTAAAAGTTCCTTCTTCTAATTGTTTTTGAGCCTCTTCCATTAACCATAAGTAAAATCGGATATTGTGTAAAGTAGCTATTTGTTTACCAAGCAATTCATTACTTCTAAAAAGATGACGTACATAGGCTTTTGTATAAGTGCTATCAACAAAAGAGGTCCCGTTTGGGTCAAGTGGGCTGTAATCATTCTCCCACTTTTTATTCTTTAAGTTTATAGTTCCTTCTGATGTAAATATCATTCCATTTCTAGCATTTCTTGTAGGCATAACACAATCAAACATATCAATCCCTAGCGCAATATTTTCTAAAAGATTTACAGGGGTTCCAACTCCCATTAAGTATCTGGGTTTATCCCAAGGTAATACTGAACAAACAGTCTCTGTCATTTCATACATCATATGATGTGGCTCCCCAACTGAAAGTCCTCCAATAGCATTTCCTTCTCTTTCAAAACTTGCAATTTTTTCTGCAGATTGCAAACGCAAATCTTTATAAACACTTCCTTGTACAATTGGAAAAAATGTTTGTTCAAATCCGTATTTTCCTTCAGTAAAATCAAATCTATCACAACATCTTTTGAGCCATCTATGTGTCATGTGCATTGATCTTTTCGCATAATCATAATCACAAGGGTAGGGTGTGCATTCATCAAAAGCCATAATAATATCTGCACCAATAGTTCTTTGCACATCTATTGCATATTCAGGTGTAAAAAAGTGATAACTACCATCAATATGAGATTGAAATTTCACGCCTTTTTCTTCTATTTTTCTTGTTCCTGAAAGTGAATAAACTTGATATCCACCACTATCAGTAAGTAAAGGTTTATCCCATCCTATAAATTTATGCAATCCACCTGCTCCTTCAATTATATCAAGCCCTGGTCGTAAGTATAAGTGGTAAGTATTTCCTAAAATTATTTGAGCTAAAGTATCTTCAACTAACTCATGTTGATGCACTCCTTTCACCGTTCCAGCAGTACCAACAGGCATAAAAATGGGAGTTTTTATTTTTCCGTGTGCTGTTTCAATTTCCCCTAATCTAGCTTTGCTTTGCTTATCTTCTTGTAATAATGTAAACTTCATGTATGCAAAAGTAATTTAATTTCAAAAATATTGACTCGTGACTAATGAAAAGTAACTAGTGCCTTGTTTCTAGTAGCTAAAAACAATCTTTTAGTATTTTTGCACAAGTAATTACTGATGCTATCGCTTTTAATTAAGAGGAAAGTCCGGACACCATAGAGCAATATAATGGGTAGCGCCCATCTGCCGCAAGGTATGGACAAGTGCAACAGAAAGTATGTACAGGTAATGCTGTAGTGAAAACAGGTAAACTCTATATGGTGCAATACCATGTATATCAGGATTTAAGGGCTGCTCGCTTTTTCCTGAGGGGTAGGTAGCTTGAGGTAATAGGTAACTATTATCCTAGACAAATGATGGCACTCTTAGGAGAACAGAATCCGGCTTATGTGTAATTACTGATATAAAGCCGACACTTAGGTGTCGGCTTTTTTTATCTTTGCCTTATGAGATTTTTAATATTTATACTATCTTTTTTATTTACGTTTCAGATTTCAGCTCAAGATACTTTAATGCCTATTATTTTCTTAGATGATATTCTAATTTCAGAAGAAAATAATGGTTTTACTGTTGAGGATTTTGTGGGTTATGTTAAAAAGGATACAACTTTTTACATGGGGTTTAAGCATTTGAGGTATTACTCTCATCAATTTAATAGTGAATTAAACATATTCAATAAAAAAGGAGAAACAATTGGGACTTTAATTAAGAAAGGGACACACTTTTCTGATGAAAAAAAGGCATGGATTGTAAATGATACTATTATTGATAATGGTAAAATCTTTAAAAGAAACGGGAAATACCGTTATTATACTCCAGAGGCTTTTGATGAGGTGTTCTTTCCAAAAGACACTATTGATGTAAGTATGCAAATTTCAGACGATATAAATGAAGATGACACCCAAAATATGCGTGATGCCAAAACAGTAGGTTTTTCTATAGGTACTGATGGGGTGGAGCAGAATAAGGGAGGGGTAAAAAAGAAATTAGCCATTTTTGATATTGAGATGCAGCAATATTATAACTATACAATTAGTGATACTATTTACAATGGCAGAGATTGTTATTCTTTTACAGTTAAGGTTAAGGATACTTTATTAGACAAAGAAAAAGAGGGGGCACTTATCAGAAAAATTGTTTCCTATTTTGATAAAGAGAATTTTAATGTGATTTATAGAGAGTATAAATTTATATATAGTAATTGGTTTTTAGATTTAGATATGGATATTATTGTTAATATGGATTATGTACGTAATAAACATATTCCAACTTACATCCACTATAAAGGATATTGGGATGTAATATTTTTTAAGCCTGAACGAGCAGAGTTTAAGTTAAAAAATACAAATTACTTAGTTAACTAAAGGCTTTTATGTGAACCATCACAGAAGGCGCCTTTATTAGAATGTTTACATCCGCACCATGCTATTTTGGTGTCTTCTTCCAAAATTACTATTTCTGGAGAAAATCCTGTTCCTTTATGGCTCCCGTCACAATAAGGGTCTTTACTGCTTAACCCACAAGTGCAAAAAGCTCTTTTGCCAGCTTTTTCATTTGTTATATAAGGTGATTTTTGTGTAATTTTTGGTAACTTTTGCATGTATTTTTTATTTTTAGCAAATATAGGAAAAATCTATTACTAAAAATGATGTAACTTTTTTCTTAATAAAAAAGCAGATTATAAAAAAACCTTTTATATTTGCAGCCCAGAAATTTAAAAGAATTAAAGTCATGCCAAAAAGAACATTTCAACCATCTAACAGAAAAAGAAAAAATAAACACGGTTTTATGGATCGTATGTCTTCAGCTAATGGACAGCAAGTAATTGCAAGAAGAAGAGCGAAAGGAAGAGCCCGTTTAACGGTTTCTGATGAAATGGGTCATAAATAATAAATGATTGATATTTATATATAGAGGTGTTGCTTTTGCAACACCTTTTTTTTTTTAATATAAGAGTAAAACTTGTTAATATCTATTAATAAATAGCACCTAAAATAAAAAACAAAAAATTGTAAATTCGCAAATACATAAATAAAGAAATGCCAAAAAATAATAAATTAAAATCAGTACTAATTATAGGAAGTGGTCCTATTGTAATTGGGCAAGCATGTGAGTTTGATTATTCAGGATCCCAAGCAGCAAGATCACTTAGAGAGGAAGGGATTAAGGTTTCATTAATCAATTCTAATCCTGCAACTATTATGACTGATAAGGTTGTAGCTGATCATATTTACTTAAAGCCTCTTACGACTGCATCAATTATTGAGATATTAGAAAAAAGTAATATTGATGCTGTATTACCAACAATGGGTGGACAAACAGCCCTAAACCTTTGTATTGAAGTAGATGAAAAAGGGATTTGGGAAAAGTATGGTGTTGATATTATTGGTGTCGATATTGCTGCTATTCATATTACTGAGGACAGAGAGCAGTTCCGTAAGTTAATGAATGAAATTGATATTCCTGTTGCACCTGCTCGTATTGCAACTTCATTTTTAGAGGGAAAAGAAATAGCACAAGAATTAGGGTTTCCATTAGTAATTCGTCCTTCATTTACATTGGGTGGAAGTGGAGCTGCATTTGTACATACTAAGGAAGAGTTTGAGGATTTATTATCTAAAGGTTTACATGCTTCACCAATTCATGAAGTGTTAATTGATAAAGCAGTATTGGGTTGGAAAGAATATGAATTAGAACTTTTACGTGATGATAATGACAATGTAATCATCATCTGTAATATTGAAAATTTGGATCCCATGGGAATTCATACTGGAGATTCCATTACGATTGCTCCTGCAATGACTTTGGCAGATACTACTTATCAAAGAATGCGTGACATGGCAATAAAAATGATGCGTTCTATTGGTGATTTTGCAGGAGGATGTAATGTGCAGTTTGCTATAAACCCTGAATCAACAGAAGAGATTATTGCTATTGAGATTAACCCTAGGGTTTCTCGTTCATCAGCATTAGCATCTAAGGCAACTGGCTATCCTATTGCAAAAATTGCTTCTAAGTTAGCAATTGGTTATACTTTGGATGAGTTAGACAATCAAATTACAAAATCAACTTCAGCTTATTTTGAGCCAACTCTGGATTATGTTGTTGTTAAAATTCCTAGATGGAATTTTGATAAATTTAAAGGTTCAGATATAGAATTAGGCCTTCAGATGAAGTCAGTAGGAGAGGTGATGTCTATTGGGCGTTCATTCCAAGAGGCGTTACAAAAAGCTTGTCAATCTTTAGAGATTGGAAGGAATGGATTAGGAGCTGATGGAAAAGGTGAAACTGATCAAGATAAAATCTTGTATGAATTAAAACATGCTAGTGGAGATAGAATTTTTAGAGTTTATGATGCCATGAGAATTGGTATTCCAACTAAAAAAATTCATGACATAACAAGAATTGATTACTGGTTTCTACACCAAATTGAAGAAATGGTCGTGTTAGAAAAAGAGATTGAAAACTACACTATTGAAACTATTCCAACTGAATTGCTTTTGGAAGCAAAGATGACAGGTTATGCTGATAGGCAAATAGCTCATTTAGTAAAGTGTTTGGAAAGTTCAGTATATGATAAGCGTAATAATGAAAATATTAAGCGTGTGTATAAGTTAGTAGATACTTGTGCTGCAGAGTTTACAGCCAAAACACCTTATTATTATTCTACTTTTGAAATGTCTAAAGAAGTAAATGGAGAACAATTTGCTGAAAATGAAAGTATTTCTTCTGAAAAGAAAAAAATTATTGTTTTGGGGTCTGGACCCAATAGAATTGGGCAAGGAATTGAATTTGACTATTCTTGTGTGCATGGGGTGTTAGCAGCTAAAGAATGTGGTTATGAAACTATTATGATAAATTGTAATCCTGAAACTGTTTCTACTGATTTTGATACTGCTGATAAACTTTATTTTGAACCTGTTTTCTGGGAGCATATCTATGATATTATTCGTCATGAAAAACCGGCAGGAGTAATTGTACAGCTAGGCGGGCAGACAGCACTTAAATTAGCTGAAAAATTAGAGCGTTACGGTATTAAAATAATGGGTACTTCTTACAATGCTTTGGATGTTGCTGAAGATAGAGGAAGGTTCTCGGAATTACTGAAAGAACACAATATTCCTTATCCAGAATTTGCAGTAGCAGAAACAGCTGAACAGGCTATTGGAATCTCTAAAACTTTAAACTTCCCAATTTTGGTTCGTCCTTCTTATGTTTTAGGCGGACAAGGAATGAAAATTGTAATTAACGAAGAAGAACTAGAACATCATATTGTTAATCTTTTAAAAGATATGCCAGGCAATCAAGTGCTTTTAGATCATTATTTGGATAAAGCGATTGAGGCAGAAGCAGATGCTATTTGTGATGGAGAAAATGTATATATTATTGGAATGATGGAGCATATTGAACCTTGTGGAATTCATTCTGGAGATTCTTATGCAGTGCTTCCAACTTTTGATTTAAGCGACAATGTACGTCAGCAAATGATTGATATTACAAAAAAAATTGCGGTTGCACTAGAAACAGTTGGTTTGATTAATATTCAGTTTGCCATTAAGGATGATATAGTTTATGTAATTGAAGCTAATCCAAGAGCATCAAGAACTGTACCTTTTATTGCTAAGGCGTATGATGAGCCTTATGTAAAGTATGCTGCAAAAGTGATGTTGGGAGATAAAAAAGTTACGGATTTTAATTTTAACCCTACTAAGGGTGGTTATGCAATAAAGGTTCCGGTATTTTCGTTTGATAAATTCCCTGATGTAAATAAAGAATTAGGTCCAGAAATGAAATCAACAGGAGAAGCAATTTATTTTATTGATGATTTAAAAGATGACTACTTTACCAAAGTATATTCTGAACGAAATCTATATTTGAGTAGATAATATGTTAGCAGGATTAATTAAATTTTTATTTTGGTTTTTCTTTATTTCATATTTAATAAAGACACTCACTAAGTTGTTAGCACCAATTTTATTAAAACGTTTTGCTTATAAAATACAAGATCGTTTTCAACAGCAGTTTAATAAGCAACATCAAAATCAACCAAACCCACCACAACAGGAGGGAAAGGTGACACTTGAAAAAAATAAACCTTCCACAAAAACTAAATCTGATAATGTAGGTGATTATGTTGATTTTGAAGAAGTTGAAGAGTAAAATACAAATATGAAACAAATTAAAAAACTAAGCCCACATCTAATAGTAATCCTATTATTTGTAGGTATTTCTTTTGCCTATTTTTCACCCGTTATGCAAGGTAAAGTATTGGATATGCCTGATATAAAGCACTGGAAAGGAATGAGTAAAGAAGTTCAAGATTTCAGAGAAGATACAGGAGAAGAAGCACTTTGGACCAACTCTATGTTCTCAGGAATGCCAGCTTATCAGATTTCTACAAAATCAAATGCTAATTTAATCCAATATGTTGTTAAGGCTATTTCTTTAGGAATTCCAAGGCCAGCCAATCTATTGTTCTTGTATTTGTTAGGATTTTATTTGTTGTTGCTAAGTGTTAAAGTTGATTATAGACTCTCAGCTGTAGGTGCAATTGCTTTTGCTTTTTCTTCCTACTTTTTTATCATTATAATGGCTGGTCATATGACTAAAGCACATGCAATAGCTTATGTGCCAATGGTAGTGGCAGCTGTACTTTATACCTACAGAGGAAGGATTTTTCTAGGAGGAGTACTGACTGCATTAGCTGTTGCTTTGGAACTTTATGCTAACCACTTACAAATTACTTATTACTTAGTGTTGGTGCTTATTTTAATAGGAATAGTTCAGTTTGTTAAAGATTTAAAAGCTAATAATATTTCCAGTTTTGCAAAGCGTTCAGGGGTTTTGGTTTTAGCTGCTTTATTAGCTTCTGGTACTGCTGTTACTCGTCTGAGTACAACTATGGAATACGGTAAAGAAAGTACGAGAGGAAAATCAGAACTCACCAATGATTTGGATAATAAAACTTCTGGTTTGGATAAGGATTATGCTACTTCTTGGAGTTATGGAATTGCTGAAACATTTACATTGCTGATTCCTAATTTTTATGGCGGTGCCTCACAAGGAGAGTTGACTACTGATTCTGAAACTTATCAGGCAATAAAAAGAGCTCCTAATGCAAAGCAGCTTATTAAGCAATTACCACTTTATTGGGGAACCCAACCTTTTACTTCTGGCCCTACCTATGCTGGTTCAATAGTTATGTTCCTTTTTATTTTTGGTTTATTATTTGTAAAATCAGAAATGAGAGTTTGGATTTTATTGGCGACTATAATGTCTATTATGCTGGCTTGGGGTAAAAACTTTATGCCCCTTACTGATTTATTTCTGGAATATTTTCCTGGATATAATAAGTTCCGTGCAGTATCCATGATATTAGTAATTGCAGAATTTACTTTACCCCTTTTAGGTTTTGTAGCCTTGAATAAATTTTTATCAGAAGATAATGAAGATTATGAAACTGATAAAAAGGTTAAGGATATTAAAACACAGAAGGTGTCACATGCTTTAGTTAAAAGTAAGAAGTTAATTTCATTAAATCTAGCTTTCTATATTGCGGGGGGTATTACTTTAGTTTTTGCTTTAATTCCCAATTTATTTTTTGATTTTGCAGGTGGTCAAGATGATAGTCTAGCAAAAAGCGGTTGGCCAATTGATGCCTTGCAAGCAGATAGAGCAGGACTATTAAGTGCTGATGCTTGGCGTTCCTTTATATTTATTGCGCTTACTTTTGGGACAATGTGGATGTTCTTAAAAAACAAATTCAGTAGTAAATATGTTATTCTTATCGTTGGAGTGTTGGTGTTAGCTGATATGTGGACGGTTAATAAGCGCTACTTGAATGATGATAATTTTGCAAGAAAATCTAAGGTAGAGATACCTTATCAAGCAACTGTAGCTGATCAACAGATATTTAGAGATACTGATCCGAATTTCAGGGTATTTAATCAGTCTGTAAGTACTTTTAATGATGCTAGCACTTCTTACTTTCATAAATCAATTGGAGGTTATCATGGTGCAAAATTAAAGCGTTACCAAGAATTGATTGAAAATCATATTTCAAAAGGAAATATGGCAGTATTAAATATGTTAAATACTAAGTATTTCATTACGCCAAAAGGACAAGCACAGCAAAACCCTGGTGCAATGGGTAATGCTTGGTTTATCAATGAAATTAATATGGTTCCTAATGCTGATGCTGAAATTGCCTCACTTAACGGATTTAACCCTACAAATACAGCCATTGTTGATGTTAGGTTTAGTGAGCAAATAATAGATGGTTTAGATAATTCTGGTTCTAGTATTACTTTAGCAGAGTACAAGCCCAATTATTTGAAATACAATTCTACTACATCAAAAAATGGCATAGCTATTTTTTCTGAAATCTATTATGATAAAGGATGGAATGCTTATGTTGATGGGGAGTTAAAACCTCATTTTAGAGCAAATTACGTATTAAGAGGAATGCAAATTCCTGCCGGAAACCATGTTGTTGAGTTTAAGTTTGAACCTTTAGTATATCATTTATCGGAGCGTATTGCATTTACATCATCTATTATATTGTTATTACTATTAACTTTTGTTTCGGTTAAGGAATTAAAGGCTTAATGAAGAAAGTATTAGTCATCACTTACTATTGGCCTCCAGCAGGAGGTTCAGGAGTGCAGAGGTGGTTAAAGTTTACAAAGTATTTACCTAAATACGATTGGAAACCAATTGTTTATACTCCTGAAAATCCTTATTTTGAAGTACAGGATGAATCTTTGCTAAATGATATTACTTCTGAAGTTGAAATTTGGAAAACACCAATTTGGGAGCCTTATACGCTTAAAGATAAATTATTTGGTAAAGGAGAAAGCTCGCAAAGTGCTGGAGTTATTACTAATAAAAAATCATTGAAAAATAAGGTATTAAATTGGGTGAGAGGCAATGTATTTATTCCTGACCCTAAAATAAATTGGGTAAAGCCATCAGTAAAAGTATTACTTAAAAAAATAAAAGAGGAAGGGATTGAGCATATCATTACTACAGGTCCTCCTCATTCAATGCACTTGATTGGCTTAGGACTAAAAAAAGCAATACCTAACTTAAAATGGATAGCTGATTTCCGTGATCCATGGAGTGAATTGGATTTATTGGATGAATTTAACCTTAGTAGCTCTTCTACAAAGAAGCATAAGGATTTAGAAAAGGAAGTTTTACAAACAGCTGATGTTGCCTTAACGGTTAGCGAAACTTGGGTAGATGATTTAAAACGACTTGGAGGGGGTAGAGTGGAGTTAATTACTAATGGTTATGATGTAGCTGATTTTGAGCTAAAACCAAAAACGAATAATGAGTTTATTATTGGGCATTATGGTTTATTGAATCACCTTAGGAACCCTAAAAATTTATGGAAAGCATTAGCAGATTTATGTACTGAAAATACTGATTTTAATGATAAACTCAAAATTCATTTGTCAGGTAATATTGATGGAGAAATATTGGCTGAAATAGAAACTTATCCTCAACTAAAAGGCAAAGTAAAGCAATTAGGTTACATTTCGCATGCAAAGGTCTTACATCAGTATAATGAAGCTGATTTACTATTATTATTGTTGTTTAATTCTAAAAGCGGTGTAGGAAATTATCCAGGAAAAATATTTGAATATTTTGCTGCCCAAAAGCCAATTTTGGCTTTTGGTCCAGAAGGGAGTGACACTCAAAAACTGATTGAAAAAACAAATACTGGAATGTATTTTTCTTATGCAGAAACAAATTTAAAAAATGATTTTTTAAGATTGTTTAAAAAGGAAGTAAATTTTTCTCTTGAAAATAATGAAGATTTCACAAGACAAAAACTTAGCCATGATTTAGCGAATCTTTTAAATACTTTAAGTTAATGGGGATTATTAGAAACCAGAGCATTAAAAATTCAATTAGTTTTTATATTGGCATGTCGATCGGTGCGGTTAATACAGTTTTAATTTTCCCTAATGTGTTTAATGATCAGCCTGAGCATTGGGGGCTTTTAAGCCTACTAGTTGCTTATGCTACTTTAATAGGTGCTTTTTCTTCTTTAGGTATCCCAAAAACTTTTATTCGTTTCTTTCCAGTAATTCAGGAAAAAGGACAGTTTTATTTTTTGAGTTTGATAACCCCTTTGTTTGGATTCTTACTTTGTTGTTTAGTATATTGGTTTTTAAAAGAGGAATTATTTTTATTATTAAATGCAAGCCCTCTTTTACAAGAGAATTTCTTTTACATTTTTTTGCTTGTATTTTTTATTAGTTTTTATGATGTATTAACTTCTGTTTCTCGTTCCTATTTGGATGCAGTAATTCCCATATTTCTGAATGAAGTATTTCATAAGCTATATTGTTTATTTATCTTAGTTCTTCATGGGTTTAAAATTGTTGATTTTACTACATTTTTGAAGTTGTATATAGCAGGTTTCTTTCTCAAGTTTTTGATATTATTTGTACTGCAATTGTATAAGGGAAACCTATATTTAAAGCTTTCATTAGGTGCTTTAAAAATTAAGGAAATTATAGTATATGGTTTTTATGTTTTAATTGGTGGAGCATCTGTAATGTTTGTAAGCCGATTGGATATGCTAATGATTGGCGCATTATTAGGTTTAGAGCAAGTGGCATTTTATACACTAGCTTTTTATATTGGTTCAGTAATAAAAGTGCCAGGAAAATCAATTGTTTCTATTTCGGTACCCTTATTAGCAAAAGCCTGGGAAGAGCAGAACTTCAAGCAAATTCAAACTATTTATTCTAAATCCTCTATTAATCAATTAATAATTGGAGGCTTATTCTTTTTATGTGTTTGGATTAATATTGATGCTGTTTTTAGCATTCTACCTGAAAAATTTTCTCATGGAAAATGGGTAGTCCTTTATATAGGATTGGCACAATTATTTAATGTTGCTAGTGGGGTAAATGGATCTATTATTGTAAACTCAAAGTATTATAAATACGATTTGATTACGAATATACTATTGGTTATTTTCACTGTTATTTCTAATTATATATTAATTCCAAAATATGGGATAAACGGAGCTGCAATGGCGACAGCACTTTCTGTGTTTTTATTTAATCTTATTCGTTTAATTCTTATTAAAGTAAAGATGGGCTTACAACCTTTTTCATTAAACACACTTTATACTGTTTTGATTTTATTAGGTGTATATGGTATCAGTATTTATTTACCATTAAGCGGTAATTTATATATAGATATTATTTGGAAAATCTTTGTTGTTGTGACTATTTTTATTCCCTTATTGTTGGCGTTAGAACTATCAGAAGATATTAATAAAATGGTTATTGATATTAGGAAAAGATTAGGTGTTTAGTGTTTTTTTATTAATTAGAACCTATCTTTGTACTACTCTAATGAAAGTGAATGTCTAAAAAAAAGATAATATTTATTTACCCAGGATTATATACCTTTATTCAGACAGAAATAAAGTTACTTTCTGATGAATATCAATTAATATCAATTAATCAAGGATGGTCTAAAAAGCTGCTATTGCCTTTTAATTTATTAATTCAGTTTTTTTTCTTGTTATTTAACATGCATAAAGTTGAGTGTATTTTAATTTCTTTTGGTGGGTATAGCTCTTTTTTACCTTCTTTGTTAGGTAATTTATTTGGGAAAAAAGTTGCTATTATTGTGCATGGTACTGATTGTGTAAGTTTTCCTGAAATTAATTATGGTAATTTAAGAAGTCCTTTGTTGCGTTATTTTACAAAGAAATCCTATCAGTGGGCTAGTATAATACTTCCTGTTAGTGAATCATTAGTTTATACTGAAAATAATTATTTTTCTTCTGCTACTTTGAAGTTTGGTTACACGCATCATTTGTCAAACATTAATACTCTTTATAAAGTTATACCAAATGGCTTAATAACAGGAGATTGGAATGTAGTAAGTAAAGCTAAAATAGAGAATAGTTTTATTACAGTAATGACTTCTAATCAAACTGAAAGGAAAGGGGCTAACTTAATAGCTGAAGTTGCATATAAATCACCAAAATGTATTTTTTATATAGCTGGATGCGATAGAATTAAAGGAATTGATTCTTTGCCAAAAAATGTGATTTTTTTAGGAATGCTTTCTTCAGATGAGTTAAAAAATTACTATAATAAAACTCAATTTTATTTTCAACTATCAAACTTTGAAGGTTTTGGTGTTGCTTTATGTGAGGCAATGTTATGTGGCTGTATTCCAATTGTTTCAAATGTTAATTATTTACCAAATATTGTTGGTGATTCAGGCTTTGTATTGTTGAAAAGAAATTCAGAAATGTTATTTGGTTTAATGAATACAGCATTAAATTCTGATTTAATTAATTTAGAAGAAAAAGCAAGAAATCGAATTTTAGATAATTTTTCTGCTGAGAATAGACAAAGATTATTAATTTCGACTTTGAAAAATTATTAATGAAAAATATTAAATATATACCAATAATTGATGAGCTAGCTACCTTTATTCTGAATAGGGCTAGAGCCTACAAAAAGAGAAGACTTTTAAAAAACGAAAATATTCATTCATCAGTTAGAATTGGTAATGATTGTTTGATAGACAAGAATGTTTATATAGCTCAAGGAACTTATATTGGTGGTGGTGGAAAGTTATATGCTGGAGTTGAATCTAAAATTGAAATTGGGAAGTATTGTGCTATTGGGTATAATGTTCATATAAAGGCTAGATCTCATGATCTGAAAAGACCTACTTCAACTGGTTTGATTAAACATTTAAGAATTGAAAAAGATATTAAAATTGGTGATTTTGTTTGGATAGGAGATAATGTATTTATTAAAGAAGGTGTTAGTATTGCTTCACATGCTATTATTGCAGCTAATAGTGTTGTAGTTAAAAACGTTAATGAAAAAGAGATAGTTGGAGGAGTCCCGGCAAAACATATTAGGATTAATAATTCTTTAATCGATAGCTATTAAAATATAATAATATAAAAAATAATTTATGTTAATCACAATTCTTGGGCCTGATGGTACTGGAAAAACAACTTTAGCAAAATTAATAGCCGAAAAATATTTTAATATTGATTATATTTATTTTGGGAATAATTTAGATAGCAGAAAATATAGGTTTTTTAGTAATTTTCTTTATGCTAATCATGAGGGGAAGGTATATACATTTTTGAAATACATTTTTATTTTTATTAATGATTTTTATTACTTCAGTTTAGCACGTAATAAACATCTTATATCGGATAGATGTCCTATTGATAAATACATAGGAACAATTATTAGTAAAGATAAGTATAGAAATTTATTTCATAAGTATACATTGAAATTATTTCCTAATCCAGATTATGTTATTTTATTGCAAGGTGATCCAGCTGTATTATATAAAAGGAAAGAAGAGATATCAGAAAGTAAGATTATAAGTTATATTAATTTGTATGAAAAATATATACAATCTAGAAATATAAATTTTCATGTGATTGATACTACAAAAAATAATATTCTACAAACACTCAGCCTCGCATCAAAACAAATAGAAAAAGTATTAAGTGAGGGCTAAACTAGAATATATATTCTCATATTTAGATGATAATGCTATTAAATATTTTCTTTTAAGACCAATTGATCTTAATAGCCATATTGAGGATATTGATTTAATTATTCCAAAACAAGGTTTTATGAAACTTGTAAAGGTATTGGATAAAGACTCAAAAAAAGTTCATTTTAAATATTCAAATGCTAATGAATCAATTCAACTATTCGTAAATGATGTTTTATTAGATATTAAATTTAACATTTGTTTTTTACCAAGGAAGAGTTTAATACTTAATGATAGTTTCCCATATTGCACTGTAGTGATAAAAGAGAATAGATATATATATCCTAGTATTGATGAAGATATGCTCTTTACGTTTTGGGCTTATCATTTGCTACTTGACAAAGTGGATCCGACCTTATCTTCTACTTACTTAATGTTTAAAAACTGTTTCAGCATTACTTGGGATACTTTAATCAAAAGTAATTTCTTTATTAAATGGACTAATTTGATATTTAGAGAGAATAGTACTCAAGCGTTACAATTAGTTGCGTTATTTTTTAGTAATAAAACAAATATTGCAAATCAAATTAATAATAAGAAACTACAAAAATTAGCAATTAAGAGCAATAGACTAAGTTTTAAATTTTATTTTGATAAATATTATTTTAAAATACTTAGGTTGTCAGGTTTTATTAAAAGAAAAAGGTCTTTACAGGAAATAAATATTAAGTGAATTATGAAGTTTAATTGTTTCCCTAAAAAACAAGCAATGTATCTTGTTTATTCTAACTATAAGGTTTTTAAATCTAGATTATTTAGCGATTTAATTTTACAGTCCTCTCCAAAGAATTCTATTTTTTATCGCATATTAAAATCAAGAATAGGCTTTTATGTTTCATCTGTTTTTAAGTACTCAATTAAACTGCCTACTAATAATTTGAACTATATAGGAATTATTAAAGATGTTAGGTTGGTTTTTTTTGAATTAGATGAAGATAATACTCCAATTAATGTCTGGAGAAAATCAGGAGATATGAGTTGGGTTAAAGAGAAGTTTATTGGATTTCAGTTAATATCATTATATACACTTGCTAATTTTAAGATAAGGTGTTTGTATATTGAAAAAGCTTTTAGTATTCACTGGAAAAATTTAAATAAAAACACTGTAGTTCATGGTGATTTTACACATTTTAATATACTGGTTGATATTAATGAGAAAATTAATTTCATTGATGATAAGTCACATATTAACTCTAGATTATTTGATTTTTTTTATTTCTACTCTTATTTGGAGCAGTGTTTGGAAAGGTGTAAGACAATTACAAAAGTTGATAAGTTAATTATCTTAAATAAATTAGAAGAAATGATTATCAAAGTATGTAGTTATAATAATCAAATTAGTTTTAATAATGATTGTAGCACTATTATATTTCCTGTAAGTTGGGGGTTAAGAAATGAAAATAAACAACTATATTTAGATAGGTTTAAAGAAAGAATTCTCATTAGAATTAAATAGAAATTTACACTTTCCCTTTTTCCCAATCCCATGCAGATCTCATAGCTTCTTCTAGGCTTTCTTTGGCTTCCCAACCTAATTTAACTTGCACTAAACTGCCATTAGCGTATATTTGTTCTATATCCCCAATTCTTCTAGGGCCAATGGAGTAATTGATTATTAGATTATTGGTTTTCTCAAAAGCCTTTATTGCATCTAATACGCTTACTCCAATGCCTGTACCTACATTAAATGCATGTTTACCTGGGTTATTAATTAGAAAATCCATTGCTTTAACATGTGATTTTGCTAAATCCACCACATGAATGTAATCACGAACACAAGTTCCGTCAGGGGTGTTGTAGTCATTCCCAAAAATAGTAATTTTCTTTCTTTTCCCAATAGCAACTTCTGTTATGATAGGAACTAAATTACTGGCTCTGTCAGCTGAGCAATCCCCAATTAAAGCAGAAAAGTGGGAGCCAATAGGATTGAAATACCTAAGTGCAACACTGTTGCAAGTATCGTTCTTTAGGATGCCTTCACAAATTTGCTTTGTTTCTCCATAAGGAGATTCAGCTTTCTTGAATGGAGCGTTTTCAGCAACTGGTAAAACATCAGGCATGCCATATACAGTACAAGAGGAGGAGAAGATGATATTCTTCACCTTATATTTTCGCATACATTCTAAAAGCACCTTCAATGAACCAATATTATTGTCGTAATACTTTTGTGGGTTTTGTGATGATTCTTCTACTGATTTGTAGGCTGCAAAATGTATAGCACCTTCAATAGTCCCTTCTTCAGAAAATACTTTATCCATACCAACTTTATCAGTACAGTCAGTATTATGCCATTTTATTTTATTACCTGTAATTTTCTCAATCCCCTCAATATTTTGAATGGAGGTGTTACATAGATTATCTACTAAAATCGGCGTGTAGCCTGCTGAAGTTAGTTCAACTACTGTGTGTGAGCCAATATATCCAGCACCTCCTGTTACTAATATTTTTCTCATTATAATGCTCTATTGATTCCGATTAACCATCTCATCTGCACAAAATCCTCATCAGATGCTGGTGCCTTATTTAAGAAAAATGGCATATCAAATCTGATAACTAAAGGTCTTACAGTTTCAAGCGGTCTAAAGTTACTGAAAGTATAAGTAAATCCGATTCCTGCATCTGCTCTTAAATCAGAAAAAGAAGTTTTGTAATTTTCCTTAGTTAAAACCTCATTACTAATGATACCAGCATCAGCAAAAAGGTAAGAAACTATATTATTTTTTCTAATAGAATATGGCAAATAAGCGGTAAAATCAATTTCAGTATTAAATGCAACTCCACTTGTTCCATTATAGTTATAAGATGCAATTGTTCCATCTTTATTAAACTCTGGAGCTAAGTATCCTGAGTAACCTCTTAAGTTTAAACCTCCTGCTGAGTGAAAATAATTTGTTGTGTAGTCATAGTTCATAAAGTCACCTGGTACAATTCCTTCTGCTCTTGTAAATTTAGAATTCATCATTTCTTCATTGTTAGCACCCGCTAAAACTACTTTGCTTTCTTCTGCCCAATTATTACCTGTTCCTAATTGAAAATAGGCTCTAGTTTTTATTTTTAGTTTTTTAACTTTATTATTGTTATTAGCCGTAAGGATAAGTTTGTTGTAATCGTAAGCACTACCTAATGCTGATGTTTGGAGCTTTAAATTAAGTGTACCTTTACCGTAACTATAATCGTAATTGCACTCTAAATCTACATCAATCCTATTGTTCATTTTTCGCAAATCCCAACCTGCATTAATTAAATAATTATCATTTACTCTGTATAAAGATAAAAAGTCAACTGTAAGTTTATTGTTTCCTTTACTGTCTGATTTTACCAAGCTAAGTTTGTTTGTGTATAAACCAGCTAAGAATCTTGTGTTAAGTTTTACTCTAGTATTTAAAGAAACTTTATCTAAGTTAGTGTTGTAGTTTAATCTGTAAGAATAGAAGTCATAATCATTATTATTTGCAATACTATTTTTTTGTAAAGCTCCTGTGTTAAACCAAACGCTTGCATCAAATAAATGATGATGTCTCATGTATCCTCCATTCAGGTTTAATCCCACCTTCAATCCATCATAATTATTCCACCATAAATCTGGTCGGTATTTTATTTCATAATTTGTCCAGTCTGGATATTGGTATAATTTATGGTCAAAACTAAATGTAGTATTACATTTAGAATTATTGTCAGGCATGTAAGCGTCAGCTAATCTACCACTTGGATCAATAATTACTTTTTCAATTCCTGATGGAATATTTAAGGTAGTTGTATAATAAGGGTGAATTAGATCCCAACCGTGCCATTTATCTAATACTGTAGCATCAGTCTTTTTTACAAACCAGTTATTAGGTATATGGTAATCGTAAGAATTTCCATCTTTTGCAATTACTTTAAAATCAATTGGCATCTGCATTCTAGACTTCCTTTCAAAAGTTACTGTATTTCCTTTTACTTTTACTGAATAATCAATTCGTTTTGTTGATTCTAACCATTGGTCAAAAAACCAGTTTAAATCTACTTTTGTATACTGAATAACGGTATTTCTAAAATCCTCAGTATATGGGTGAGCCATCTTCCAAGTGTTAAAATAATGTTTCATAGCATCAAGGAACAGCTCATCTCCCAAAACATATTGAAGATTATAAAGCATTGATGCAGTTTTGTAGTACACATGCCTGTAGCCACCACCATGGCTTAAAGCTCCATTAAAACAATCTGAGTGAGTTGCAATTACAGGGTCATTATATTTTGTTGCATCGTTTATGTAAGCAGAATAAACTCGACTGTCAATTGCTTTTGTAGGCTTCTCAAAATGAGCTTTATATTTATCTGTGGTTTTATTTGTAACTAGATACTCCCCATCAATTTTTATTAGACCCCATGCAGTTAAGAATTGAGTAAAGCCTTCATCTAATAATGCTCTGTAGGTTTCATTATTACCAACTTGTCCAAAGAACCAATTGTGCCCTATTTCATGAACTAGAAGTCCTCTGTAGCTAGGATCTTCACCGCTATCTAAAGTAAGCATAGGATATTCCATTCCTGACCTTGCGTCAGCAACAATCATTTTATGATATGTATATCTTCCAAAATCTTCTGAGAAAACCTTAATAATTTCTGCAGCATATTCAGCCGCATTCTGCCACCTACTTGCGTGTGGCTCTTGCGCTAAAGAATAACAAACTTTATCCTGCCACCAAGCTTCTCCAATACGGTATGTTGGATCTGCTGTAAAGGAGAAATCATGTACATTCTCTGCATGAAATTTCCATATTTTTCTTTCTCCTTTTATGTAAGGTGTAATCACTGAAGGAGTAGAATTCCATAGTTTATCTTTAAAATTTTCTATATCTAGTTTTTCTCTTAATTCTTTTGGTAATACTTCATCTCTATTTAATAAAAAACCAGTAGCACCTACAACAAAATTAGAAGCAAAATCAAGCTCTACATCAAATCCACCAAAATTACCATAAAACTCTTTACCTAGATGTTGGTCTTTTGTCCAACCAAATTTTGCGTCATAAACACAAATTCTGGGGTACCAATGTACTCCATTATAGTGTTTGAATCCCCAAGAATTAAAAATAGCCATTCTTCTTCTAAGATCTCCACTGTCAAAATAAGTTTTAAACTCAATATCAAAGGTGATACTGCTATTAGTATTAAGAGTATTTGGTAAGTAAACTTTTAAAATGGTATTATCTAATTCTGTTTTTACATTTAGCCCATTAACAGTAATGTCATTAATTACGGTTCCTAGTTTTTGAGATTCATATTCTCCATATTTTGGATTCTTTCCATTCTGAAATTGCAGTTCTTCAAGGTAAGAATCTGGCTGGAATGCATTTTGATATAAATGAAAATACACAACATTTAGTTCATCTGGGGAATTATTGGTATAAATTAATTGCTCAGTAGCAGATATTATATCTGTTTCTTCATCAATCTTTGCTTTAATATTATAGTATACATCTTGTTGCCAATAAGCTGCATGTGGCATCTTATTCTTCCAATAATTAGGGTTGTCAATACTCTGATAAGTGTTTGGTTTTGCTAAAGCATTGTATTTTTCTTGAGAAAATGATAATGTGCTAAAAAAAAGAATAGCTAATAGTAATATATTTTTCATAGTTAAATTTTTAAAGTGTGCGAATTTACAATTCCTATTCTGAAAATTCCTTATTATCTTTAGCGTTTAAAATGCTAGCATTTAGTTCAAATCCTGTTAGTAGGATAATGGAATTAAAATACATCCAAATAAGGATAATCATTAGTGTACCAATAGATCCATAAACCTTATTGTATTGCGCAAAATGATTGATATAATAGTTAAAACCTATAGAGGTAACAATAATACCTAAAGTAGCTAGTATAGAACCTGCTGTAAAGAATTTCCATTTTTGTGTAGTAGCAGGACCAAAATGAAATAAGATTGAAATACCTGAAAATAACATAGTGAGCATTACAAACCATTTTCCATACAGTATTAAATCAGCTGAAAATTTACTGATGATTTCAAAGTCAGTAAGATAGTTAACAGCAACTTTTCCAAATATTATAAGACCAATTGCAATAAATAAGAGCAAAGCAAGGAAAAAAGTTAAGGTTATTGAAAGTGCCTTTTGCTTTAATATTGAACGGTATTCATTAATGTGGTACGAGGAATTAAAAGCCTCAATTAAGGAACTCATACCATTGGTAGAAAAATAAAGAGCTAAAATAAAACCTATAGAAAGTAATCCTCCTCTTGGGTTATTAATAATATCATCAAGGGTATTAAAGGTAATCTCATTTGTTGATGGTGGTAAAACCACTGAAATTAATTCTATGAGTGTGTTTTGCAATCCAGCAATGGGAATATAAGGGATAAGCGTAAAAAAAACAATAATGGACGGAAAGAAGGCTAAGAAAAAATTGAATGCTAAGGATGATGCTCTGGTTGTAATTGCTCCCTCAACTAATCCTTTCCAAAAGAAAATAGTTACATCATAAACACTAAGCCCAGCAAAACCTAATGGTTTTATTTTTTTAGCAATATTTATGATAAATTGGAACATTAAATTGCTTTTAGACTTAAGTCAAAGTTAAGTACAGAATGAGTTAGAGCTCCAACTGAAATAAAATCAACTCCACATTTTGCATATTTAGCAATTGTTTTTTCTGTTATACCTCCACTAGATTCTGTTTGACATTTATTATCAATAATAGTTACTGCTTCTTTGGTTGTTTTATAATCAAAATTATCCAATAGAATTCGTTTTACTCCACCTTGTTCAAGTATCTCAGTTACTTCTGATAAACTCCTTGCCTCTACAATTATATCAAGGTTTTTATTATTGTCAGTAAGGTAAGTTTTCGTTTTTTGTATTGCATTTGTAATTCCTTCTGAAAAGTCAATATGATTATCTTTTATCATAATCATATCGTAAAGTCCAAACCTGTGGTTTATGCCACCACCAATTTTTACTGCCCATTTTTCAATCGTTCGGTTTAAGGGAGTAGTCTTTCTTGTATCCAATAATTTACAATTAGTATCAGCAATTAAAGTATTGAGATAAGCTGTTTTTGTTGCAATTGCACTCATGTGCTGCATGCAATTAAGCACTAATCGTTCTCCAGTTAATATTGATATAGAATTACCTTTTACAATAAAAGCAATATCACCAAATTTTACTTTATCCCCATCTTGTAGAAATTGTCTTATTTCCAAAGAAGAATCCACTGCATTGAAAATCATTTTAGCTAATTCAATTCCTGCAATAATACCATCATCTTTTATTAATAAATGTGCTTTGTTAGTTGCACTAGCGGGAATACTAGCTAATGAAGTATGATCACCATCACCTACATCTTCCTTTAGCGCATTTTGTATAAAGTTCTTAAGTTCTTTCTCTGTCATACAATCAAAATTATTAATATTGCCAAAAATACAAAAAATGAAGATTGTATTACTCACTATCGGAAAGACATCAGAAAAGTATTTGATTGAGGGCATTGATCAGTATCAGAAACGCTTGAAACATTATACGCAATTTCAGTTACTTGAAATTCCAAATCTTAAAAATGCTAAGAATTTTTCTATTGCAGAACTGATGAAAAAGGAGGGAGATTTGATATTAAAGCAATTACAAAATTCTGATCATTTAGTGTTGTTGGACGATAAAGGAAATGATTTTACTTCTCCTAAATTTGCACAGAAATTACAAAGCTGGATGCTGAGTGGAAAAAAGCGTTTGGTATTTGTTGTTGGAGGAGCTTATGGTTTTTCAGAAGATCTATATGCTAGAAGAAACGAAAAATTATCTTTGTCAAAAATGACTTTTTCGCACCAAATGGTACGCTTGTTTTTTGTAGAACAAATATATAGAGGATACACAATCTTGAATAATGAACCTTATCATCACGAATAAATGAAACTAGTTTTTGCAACAAACAATCCCAATAAATTATCTGAATTACAAGATTTAGTTCCTGAAGGAATTGAAATTTTGAGTTTAGCAGCTATTAATTGTAATGAGGAATTACCTGAGACAAGTCCTACTTTGGAAGGCAATGCTCTGCAGAAAGCAAAATATGTGTTTGATAATTATGGGTTTAATTGTTTTGCTGATGATACTGGTTTAGAAATTGAGGTTTTGAGTGGTGCTCCTGGAGTGTATTCTGCTCGTTATGCAGGGGTGGACTGCAAAGCAGAAGACAATATGCAAAAGGTGTTGGAGAAATTGGAACATGAGGACAACAGAAATGCAAAATTCCGAACGGTAATTGCACTGATTATAAAAGGGGAAGAAAACCTTTTTGAAGGTGAATGTTCAGGCAAGATTACAAAAACTAAAAGTGGGGTACAAGGTTTTGGTTACGACCCAATTTTTACTCCTAAAGGATATGTAATAACTTTTGCTGAAATGTCAAAACAAGAAAAAGGAGCAATAAGCCACAGAGGAAAAGCAGTTAAGCAATTAGTTGGCTTTTTACACCGCTAACCAATCTACTAAAAGAAACTTAAGAGAATATTCTAATTTTCCGAGAAATTTCCTTTTTTAAATTTTTAAATTTGAATTTATAAAGCTAATTCTTGAATAAATAAAAACCCACTCTTTTGAGTGGGTTTTTATTTATTCTTTATCTAATAGAGATTTGTTTCTCTATTGTACCATCATCATATAAATAAAACAATAATTGATTTTGTTGAATTGTATTTACTTCTCGGCCATAAAGATCAACTATCTTAATTAATTGTCTTGAATTGAAACCAGTAGATTCATCTATAGACGTGAACATAGGGTTACCAGTTCTCAAAGAAACATACTGATTATTATCCCAATATACAAGTACAGGATAATAACATACCCAAGTATTAAAATTATTGTCCGAAAGTTCTAATTTAAGAATATAGAATGCTGTATCTGAACTATTCATTACAAAACTAAAAACTGAATCAGTACTTAAGGTTGCACCAGTTCCATTCCAATCTATCCATTCAAAATCAACTCCAGTGGTTGTTAAGCTAGATACATTTGATCCAATTGTAATTGAATCAGAACTAGCAGTTAAGTTGACAACATTAGTAATACTTAAGTCAACTGAATCACAAAGCACGTAACACGTATTTTGACAGTCACTTAAAGAAGCATACTGACCTCCCCATGGTCCTGCAGGACCTGCATCGTAACAACCTAAAATTGGATCACAGTCATAAGAATTATTTGGTATTACAGTTTGCCAATTAGTCCCATCCCAAGCAATTGTATCGCAAGTATTACATGCAGATCCTAAAGGAGGGTTTGCTTGCAAATTATGCTGGTACAAATTATCATATAAGAATACATTAGCACAAATAATAAAAGTATCACAGAGAACCCCATTGAAGCCTCCAATATTTAGAAAACTTGCTGGATTGGCAGATAAAGGAGCTAATAAATTAATATTACCATCAGTTGAATAACCTTCCCAAAAAGATAAAGTATCTATAACTTCAGGAAAATTATTATTTAAATAGTTAGAGGAGATTGTTAGTGTATCCTGATTATTATTAAGTTCATTAAAATCTATTAGATTACAATCAAAAGTCGGCGTAAAGGACCCATTATATGAGTATGTACTTGTATATACACAACCAGTTGTAGTAGTAACTGTACAAGTGTATGTTCCTGCAGAATTAATGCTTATAGTTTGAGTAGTATCTCCATTTGACCATAAATAAGTGTCGGGATAATTATTTGCACAACCAGCACTACCACCAACATTGTAAGTCCAGTCAGCTGATAAATTAGTACCTGAAGCTGAAATTTGCAAATTACCGTAGACACATGGGTTTATTAAAATAAAAACATAAACTGAATCTGTATCTTGACATGTATTAGATGTTGCAACATCTGTATATGTTACAGACAAAGTAACATATGAAGATGTAACATTAGATAAATCTCCATAAGTATGACAAGGATTTTGTTGAGTTGATGTAGTGCCATCTCCAAAGTCCCATAAATAAGATACTGAGTAATTTGTTGAGAAGCCACCTACAGCAGAACTATCAGAAAAATTTACAGTTCCTGAAGCTCCATTGTCAGAAATTGGATTTGAATTACATTGTGCTTGTACATTTATAAAAGCTATAGCAGTTACAAGTGTAAGTATTAATTTTTTCATTTTGTATATTTTATTAGTTAAAAAGTTAGGCAATAATAGAGACTTTTTTTTTGTAATAAATTAACATATGTTAAAAAAATCAACTTAACCTTAAAAAAACTTACACATCCAAACAACTAATTATGATAAGAAATTAGTAGATTACATTCAATAACTGAAGCTTAAAATATGAATAATAATAAACTATTTCTGAGTCCTAATTCGGCTCAAGCTCTGCTGAGTAATACCCAGGTAAGAGGCAATATGATAATTTTTTGCAACAGATTCCATTTTTGGGAAATCGGCTGTAAAATTAATATATCTATCTCGAGCATTAAGTTGTAATTGATTCACTATTCTTTTGTTTAGTCTCACAAAAGAATTCTCTAGATTTTTTCTGTGAAAAGTTTCGATCTCAGGAAATTTTTCAAAAACTTTTTCAATACTTAGTTTGTCTGATTGTAAAACAATACAATCAGTAAGGCACTCAACAGTTAAAATTGCTTCTCCTTTACCATAATATGCAATATAATCACTTATCCACCAATCTTTAATTGCAAATTGTACAGTGTGCTCTTTACCATTCTCACAAATCACATATGACCTTAAACAACCACTAAGTACAAAATAAGTATCTGTAACTTTAGATTGCCCTTGTGTTATTAAAATTTCCCCTTTTTTAAATTCCCTAATTTTAATAATTGATGAAATAAGAAATTTAGCTTCATCATTTATATCTATGTTTTTATTTAAGTACTTAAAGAAATCTTGCATTTTATTTTAAATCTAAATAAATTTATTAAAACCTAATACAAATATAATGATATAAATAATTTTGAAAGTTAACATATGTTAATCTTATACTAATTATTTTATTATTGTTTTGCATAAAAATAATTTATATGAAAGCATTACTAATAAAAGGATATGGAGATATAGAATCTAATATCTCTTTTGAAGATATTAAAGAACCAACTTGTGGTAAAAAACAAATATTAGTAGAAATCTATTCTGCTGGAGTAAACCCAATTGATTATAAAATTATTGAGGGTCAGCTAAAAGCATTCCAAAAATTAAAATTTCCTGCTCCAATTGGATTTGATGTTGCAGGAGTAGTTATAGAAAAAGGAGACGAAGTAAATAATTTCAATATTGGAGATAAGGTTTACTCAAGAGTTTCAGGAAATGAACCTGGAACATTTGCAGAGTTTATAGCTATAGATTGCAACTTAGCTTCTCACATGCCTAATAATTTAAGCTTTAACGAAGCAAGTAGCTTACCATTAGTAGCTCTTACTACAATCCAAAGTTTTGAAAAAGCAGAATTAAAAGCAAATGACAAAATTCTAATTCATGCTGGTTCTGGTGGGATAGGAACATTTGCAATCCAATATGCAAAAAGCAAAGGTGCTATTGTCTACACAACAACAAGCACCAATAATGTTGAATGGGTAGGAGAATTAGGTGCAGATGTAGTAATTGATTATAAAAAAGATAATTACCTAGATATTGTAAAAGATATAGATGTTGTTTATGATACTTTGGGAGGAAAATACACCACAGATGCTTTTAATATAATTAAAGAAGGAGGAAAAGTAATAAGTATTGCTGGTGATATAGATAAAGAAACATCTATAGAGTTAGGATTAAATACATTTGTTAGATTTTTACTTTCATTAAAAAGGATGAAAATCACAAAATTAATTACTAAAAAATCAGCATATTATAAATTCATTTTAATGAATCCTAGCGGCAGTCAATTAAAGGATTTAAAATTACTAATAGAAGAAAATAAAATAAAAGCAATCATCGACAAATCATTTAACTTTTCTGAATCAATAAAAGCCCTTCTTTATCTAAAAAAAGGTAGAGCAAAAGGTAAGATAGTTATTGAGATAAAGAAGTAGTATTTTTATGTACAATTCATCAAAAGTTTAATATTGATAATATTTACTCATAAACTTTTAGTTTCTTAAATCAATAAGAAATAGCCTATACTCTAACAAAAGTATATTAGGACTTGATTTAGTTATATAAATAACTTCAACAAATTATATAGATTTTGTCTGAATCTCAACATATTTGAGCATATTTTGGATAAAATGGTTATTTAGACATAATATCATCATCAAACAACTTTTAATAATTTAAAGTTCTATTTCTTTAGGAATAAATTTTCTTACATCACCACCATTTTTTATGATATCTCTTACGATAGAGGAAGAGATATGTGAGATTTCAGGAGGGGTAATGATAAAGATAGTTTCAACTTCCTTATTTAAGTCTTTGTTCATTTGAGCAATTTGTTTTTCAAACTTAAAATCATTCGAATCTCTAAGTCCTCTCAATATGTATTTTGCATTTTCTTTTTTACAGAAATCAACCGTAAGTCCTTTATAAAATTTTATTTCTATTTTAGGATTGTTTCCATAAATATCTTTTATCCATTGTAGGCGTTCTTCAATAGTGAAGTATTGATTTTTTTCAGAATTTATTCCAATTGAGATTAAGATTTTGTCAAATAATGGTAAAGCTCTATCAACTACTGATTTATGACCAATAGTAAAGGGAGAAAATGATCCTGGGAAAATTGCTGTTTTTTTCATAGATCAAAAATAGTGATTTTATTTAGTTTTAATTTATTGATGTTTTAAGATTTAAAATGAGAAAATACTAAAATGAACGGTACCGTATCTTCTAAGTTTTATATTTTCTCCATCAAATTGTATATCCTTATTATGTTCAATAATTAAGAGTCCTTCTTCTTTTATCAGTTTTTTGTTTATGATTAAATCCTTCATTTCTTTGTAATTCTCATAACCATAGGGCGGGTCAGCAAAAATAAAGTTAAATTGTTGCTTGCAATTTTCTAAGTATTTTATACAATCTGATTTAACAGCTGATATATTCAAATCAAGCTTCTTAGTAGTTTGTTCTATGTATTCTATGCAATGAAAATTATTGTCAATAGCCGTGACTTTTTCTACTCCTCTTGATGCAAATTCGTAAGCAATATTGCCAGTTCCAGAATATAAGTCCAAAACTGTTTTTTCATCAAAATAGTAACCACTTTCAATAATGCTGAAAAGTGCTTCTTTTGCCCTGTCTGTAGTTGGACGTACAGGCAGTTTATCTGGAGCAATTAATCTTCTGCTTCTGTGGGTTCCTGCAATTATGCGCATAGTATTTGTGAAAATAAACCAAAATATTTTTGATTTTCTAGTGTGTTAAATTCAAATGGAAACTTTAATTGATCTGGTCTTCCCCCAAACTTAATTTTTCGGATGAATTCGTAAAGAAGTTTAAAGTTATCATCATCTTTTGTGATATCACCAAAAAGTAAAGTGTTTACAGTGTTAGTATTTAGTTTTAATTGCTCAAAAGAAAATAAAGTAAAGTAGAGAATATCTTCCTTAGTTTCAAAATTAAAACTATTGTTAAAAATAAGTTTTTCATTTTTGAAAACAGTTATATTAAGTGTATTTTCACATAAATATAAATAGGCAGTAGGCTCAATATTATACTTTTTTGAAAACTCATCAATAAGTATGCTTTGTTGAGCTTTTTGTTTTGCGTTTGGAAAATAGGTGGTTGCTATATTATCAAGTTCTTTTGGGATAGAATATGCTAAATGAACATCAATTTCTTTTAATACATTATTATTGATAATTTCATATGTTTCGCTATTAAGTTTAAGCATTTCTATGGCTGAGTTTTTTGTAAATACCTTTTTTGGAATTAAGGTGCTAGGAAAATTAACAAAAGCTACAGAGCTAGAAAAAAAATCTGATTTAATTACTTCATCATCATTAATTAGATTTATGATATCATTAGTATTGTTAATTTGGTAATTCTTAAAATATTCCATACTAAATGTAGATGTATTTATAATGCAGTAAGAAAAATGTGTAAGACCTATCTGAACGGATACATGATAGATATCTGAGAGAGCAGTGTTAAAGCTACTGGCTTGTATCTTATTCGCTTTTCCAGTTTCCATTTAATGATGCTTCATCCATTGATCCTACTTTTAAAAGAGCATCTAACTGATAGCTTTTGTTTTTTGCATCAAGCCCAGTAAATACAGTACCATAATTTGTAGAAATTTCAAATACTTGAACAATCACTTTTCCTTTCTCAACTTGCCCTGCATCAATTGAATATACTTCATTTGAATAGGGTACAGTCGTTAAATTAGCAATATCTAATGGGAAATTCTCGTTTCTACTATTAAGGTATGCTTCATCAAAAACAGTTTCTTTAGCTAATACATAAGCAGTATCTCTGCTAATAATTCCTAGCTCTAATGCTTGAAAATCAGTTAATGTATCAGGAGTTTCACCTATTGCTTTTACAATTGATACAGAATCATTTTCTAAAAAATGTGTAAGTACTCTAAAATTATCAGCAAATGTTCCTTTAGCTTGTTTGTATTTAGTTTGTACTTGTCTTAAATCTTTAAGTTTTTGTACATTTTCTGAAATTCTAACTTTAGCTTCTTTGTTAAACTCAATTTCACTATCAATACTATTAAATACAAAATAAGCTAATATCATGTTTAATGGAATAAGTATAAGTGCAATTTGTTTGGCTTTCATAATTTAATTTTTGTGTTGCAAACTTACAATTTTTACTGATATCTTTGTGAAAAATATATTTAATGAAAAAAATATTATCAAAGTTTATCTTTTGGATTATTGGTTGGGAGATTATAGGTACTTTAAATTATCCTAAAAAATGCTTAGTTATTGCTGCTCCTCATACTTCTAATTGGGATTTTTTTATAGGTAGGTGTTATGGTTATATTGTAGGTATTACTCCAAAATACTTAATTAAGAGTGAGCTTTTTGTTCCGGTTTTAGGTACTTTGTTTAAATGGAATGGTGGAATCCCAGTTTATAGGAAATCACAAAATAATATAGTTGATCAAATTGTAAATAGATTTAGTAATACTGATGAATTAATACTTGGTATTGCTCCAGAAGGTACTCGAAAAAGAGTTGATAAATGGAAAACAGGTTTTTATCATATTGCACATAATTCCAATATTCCTATTCTGCTTATGGCTATGGATTATGAAAATAAAAAAGTTGGAGTCATTGATTCCATTACTCCAACTTTAGATATTGAAAAAGACATGCTTTTTATTCAAGAAAAGTATAAAGATATAAAAGGTTGTATTCCTGAAAATTACAATCCAATTATAAGCTAATTAATATCTTAAGAAAATGTTAAAAACACTTTGCTTATTTTGTGTTTTGAAACTTATTTACTTTTCAAAATAACTATTTTTGTGCTTAAATTAAAAACAATATTATGTCATCACAGGCAACACTTACATTAGCTACACTTGAACAAGCTCAAGAGATGGGGCTTAGAACAGAAGAATTTAATAAAATTATAGAGATTTTAGGAAGAACTCCTAATTTTACTGAATTAAGTGTTTTTGGTGTGATGTGGTCAGAGCATTGCTCGTATAAAAACTCTATTGTTTGGCTTAAAACATTACCAAAAGAAGGTCCTCATATGTTAGTTGAAGCAGGAGAGGAGAATGCAGGACTTGTTGATATTGGTGATGGATTAGCTTGTTGTTTTAAGATTGAGTCGCACAATCATCCATCAGCATTAGAGCCTTATCAAGGAGCTGCTACTGGAGTTGGAGGTATAAATAGGGATATATTTACTATGGGTGCAAGGCCAGTGGCTCAATTAAATTCATTGCGTTTTGGTAATATTGAATTGGATAGAACAAAATGGTTGGTAAAAGGAGTAACAAAAGGAATTGGTGATTACGGAAATGCTTTCGGGATTCCAATTGTTGGTGGTGAGGTTTTCTTTGATGATTGTTACAACACAAATCCTTTAGTAAATGCATTTTCTGCAGGAATAATGAAAAAAGGAGAAATGATTTCTGCTACTTCATCAGGAATTGGAAACCCAGTATTTATTGTTGGTTCTCGTACGGGTAAAGATGGGATACATGGAGCTTCTTTTGCATCTAAAGATATATCAGAAGATTCAGTAAATGATTTGCCAGCTGTTCAAGTTGGTGATCCTTTCCAAGAAAAATTATTGTTAGAAGCTACTTTAGAATTAGGAAAAACTGATGCTGTTGTTGGCATGCAAGATATGGGTGCAGCAGGTATTACTTGTTCGTCAAATGAAATGTCGGCCGCCGGCAAACATGGTATGGATTTATGGTTAGATAAAGTGCCAACTAGGCAAGCAGATATGAAGGATTGGGAAATTCTTTTATCAGAATCTCAAGAAAGAATGTTGGTTGTTGTACATAAAGGAAAAGAGGATATTGTAAATGCTATTTTTGATAAATGGGATTTATCTTGTGAAGAAATTGGTGTAGTTACTGAGGGAGAAAGAGTAAGATACTTTATGCATGGTGAATTGGTTGGTGATGTTCCTTGTGATGATTTAGTATTAGGAGGAGGTGCTCCAGTATATCATAGAGAGTGGAGTGAGCCAGCTTATTATCAAGAGTGGAAAAAATTTCATATTGATAATATTGAGCAACCAAAAGATTTAGTAGAGGTTGCTAAATTTTTAACAGGCCATGAAAATATTGCATCAAAAAGATGGGTTTATGAGCAGTATGATTCTATGGTAGGTACTGCAAATATGAGTACGAATATGCCAACTGATGCTGGTGTAGTAAACTTAAAAGAAACAGATAAAGCCTTAGCAATGACGGTTGATTGTAATGCTAGAATGGTAAATGCTGATCCTGAGGAAGGAACTGCAATGGCAGTGGCAGAAGCTGCTCGTAATATTGTTTGTTCTGGTGGTATTCCATCAGCAATAACTAATTGTTTAAATTTTGGCAACCCTTATAATCCTGAAGTGTATTGGCAATTTGTTGGAGCTATTAAAGGGATGAGTAAAGCGTGTCTTAAATTTAACACTCCTGTTACTGGCGGTAATGTAAGTTTCTATAACCAATCAGCTGTTGAAGGAACGGAAGTACCTGTTTTCCCAACTCCAACTATTGGTATGCTTGGTATTGTTGAGGATAAAAAGCATGTTACTTCTTTAGCTTTTAAAGGTAAGTCGGATTTAATATTTTTAATTGGTAAATGTGAGAATGATATTTCTTCATCAGAATATTTAGCTTCTTACCATTGTGTTAAGGAATCATCAACTCCAAAGTTTGATTTGGATGCTGAGTATGATATGCAACAAACTGTTACAAAATTAATTAGAGCAGGAGTAATTGAATCAGCTCATGATGTTGCTGATGGAGGGTTATTCATGACTCTATTAGAAAGCTCATTTACTAATAACTTAGGATTTGAAATTGTAAGTTGCTCTGAGGCAAGAAAAGATGCTTTCTTGTTTGGAGAAGGGCCATCAAGAGTAGTGGTTTCTGTTACTGAAACAGGTGAGGATGCTTTCTTAGATACATTAAAAGAATCAAATACTCCTTTTATGTTACTAGGACATGTTACTAAAGGGAAAATTGTTATTGATGATACTAAATTTGGAATGGTTTCTGAATACAAAGAAATATACAATAAATCGTTAGCTGAAAAGTTAATGAAGTAGATGTGAAAATTGTTACTAAATCTTAAAAAAAATCAGAGCATTTGCTAGGCTTTTTTGTTTTGGCATAAATTTTGTTTATTAAGTTGTTAGCTCTTTGCTAAAAACTAATAATTAGTTTAGTATTAAGTTGCCTTGCCGTAAGGTAGTTAGGTACGGCATATTGTCTTCCTGTAATATCGGCAACCCATAGGTAAGAAACGGTATTGTTAATATCCAACAGGTTAAATACTTCTGCACTAACCCAAATGCTATTAAAAGCATTCAGCCATTTGATTCTACTTTTTTTATTTTCATCTTTTAGCACTGCAGAAAAACCAATATCCACCCTTCTGTAATCAGGGATGCGTAAAACATCTTGGTGCTTTTCACTATTAGGAGGACCAAAGGATAAACCTGTTCCGTATATAAGGTTTAAGTGCATTTTGTAGTTAGGGTTTCCAGGAATATAATCCTGAAAAAACATAGAAAAATTTACTCTTTGGTCAGTTGGTCTTGGAATAAAACCAGCTTCAGATGAGCTTCCATCAGCATTAGTGATATAATCCCCAACTATATCTTCCTCAGTTTTCATTACTGATAAACTAGCCCAACTTTCTACTCCACTAACAAACTCCCCATTTATTTTCATATCAATACCTTTAGCGTATCCGTTTGACAAATTATTGGCTAAATATTGTATGCGAACATTATCAACTTTATAAGGAATGAGGTTTTCTAAGTTTTTGTAATACACTTCCGTTATCCATTTGAACGGTCTTCCCCAACTGTAAAATAAATAATCAGCCCCCATTACATAGTGTGTTGATTTTTGAGCTTTAATATTTGAATTAAGTGTTCCTTCAGGAGTTCTTAGCTCTTTGTAAAAAGGAGATTGGTAATAAATACCACTTGCTGCACGGAAAACAATATCCTTTTTCCAAAGTGGGGCATAGGCAATAGTTGCTCTTGGGCTAAGAAGTAATTCCTCATTATATGTCCAATAACTACCTCTTGTACCTGCATTTATAGTAATGTTATTAATGTCTTTTGAAAACTGCATATACCCAGAGTTTCTGTAAGATGATAAATTGATTTGAGTTTTTAAAAGCTCACTCATTACTATCTGCTGATTTGGATCAGCTTCTCCACCTAAATTATCATTTGGATGAGGGTAGTTGAAAAATGCAGAGTCAATTAAATTCCACTCTGATATTTTATCTTCAATTTCTTCTTTTTGTGCTCGTAATCCCCAATCTACTTTTAGGTCTTCATTATTGTAATTTCCTTTATGAGAAAAGTTCATTACACTAGCATTTAAGCTGTTTCTGGCATGGTTGATGTATTTCCCAACTCCTCTATCAAAAGCGATATTTCCAAAATCGTCTGATCCTAAATTGTTTTCTAATTGATACAGCCAATACTCCCCAAGTATGTCAAAGTTTTCTTGTTCAAAGGTTTGAAATGCTGAGGTTGTAAATTGAATATTTAAATAAGTTGAAGGCTGGTAAGTTGTGCTGAGTGCACCAAAATAAGTTTCGTATTTATCTACCTCTTTCCCTTCAAAGAAAATAGTAAGTTTTAGTGCTTCATTTAGGGTTCCAAATTCAGTATCTCTATTTTCAGGAATCATAGTATATTCATTTTTACTAATGTTTCCTAAAAAGCTAATTTGCCAATTGGTATTTAGCTCATAGTTAATAAAAGTTTGTAAGTCAGAAAACTTTGGAATATAGTCTGCTTTTGTGTCCATAGCATTCAATACATATTCGTTTGTTTTATGTCTGGCGCCAACCAAATAGGAGAATCTTCCATTTTTACTTGCTCCTTCAAAATGAGCAGAACTACCAAGCATACTGAGTTGTAAGCTAGCAATATTTTCTCTTGGTCTTTTGTAAGTAATATCTAAAACTGATGACATTTTATCACCATACTTGGCTTCAAAACCTCCTGCTGAAAATAAGATACTACTAACCATGTCAGTATTCACAAAACTTAAACCTTCTTGTTGCCCTGCGCGAATTAAAAACGGACGATAAACTTCAATTCCATTTACATAAACTAGGTTTTCATCAAAGTTACCTCCTCTTACAGAATATTGTGAGCTCAACTCATTAGCCGAACTTACTCCTGGTAAAGTCTTAAGTATTGCCTCAATACCTCCTTGACTACCAGGTAAAATCTTTACATGCTTAGGTTTAATTCTGTTAAAAGATACTTTTCTGCTTTTTTTATCTTTTACTATTACATCATTTAGTAAAGTGTTTTTTGCTTTTAGTTGAATGTTAAGCGTGTAGTTTTGTCCCCTTTTAAGCATTGGTAGTCTTATCTTCTCTATTTCATATCCAATAAAACTATAAGCAACTATCATTGATTTATTGGCAGGGACTTCCATGTTATAGCTTCCATCATTTAATGAGGTAGCTCCGATACTTGTATTTAAAATAGCAATATTTACAGAAGGAATCGTCTTGTTTTCTTCATCGGTAATAGTACCACTAATGCTCTGGCTAAACCCATGAAAGGAAAGTATTAAAAATAAAGTAAGTAAGGGTACTTTGCGCATAAGTTGCAAAAATAAGATTTAAATTAGAATACTAAACTATCTGAATTCAAGTTTAGTATATTTGCATAAAAAAATTAAAATCATGTTAAAATCAAATTTTTTTTCAGCTACTTTAGTGCCAGCTTTTTATTTAATGATAGGTGTTGTATTTATTTTTGCTCCTGAAATCCCAAGTGCAGACTTAAAAATTGAATATGAAAAGATAAAAATTTCATTACTGTTTACTCAAGAAATTGGTGTTTTTTTTATTATTTTTTCTATTTTATTAAGGCAAATCTATAACACATCTAAAGAGGTTTATTTATTAATGAATAATACCTTTAAGTTTGTGTTATTGCTTGCTGCAATAGTATGTCCTTACTTATATTACCATACTAAAGCTTCACAACTTTTGGTAATTTTTGGGATTAACATCTGCTTTATTGTCCTTTTGCAATACGAAAAATTACAAGCTAAAAAATAATTATGCAAAAAGTACTGATACTTTGTACGGGTAATTCGTGCCGATCACAAATGGCTGAAGGATTCTTGAAATATTTTTCACCAAATACACAGGTTAGTAGTGCTGGTACTAAACCAGAGGATCTCAACGCTTTTGCAGTTGAAGCAATGGCAAATATTGGTATTGATATTTCTAATTTTAAATCAAATCATGCTGATGAATATGCTGATATTGATTTTGATTTTGTGTTTACATTGTGTGATAATGCAAATGAGATTTGCCCAATTTATCCAAATGCAAAGAAATTAATTCATAATTCCTTTTCTGACCCTGCTAATGCTATAGGTACTAAAGACGAGCAATTATTAATTTACAGTCAAGTTCGTGATCAAATAAAAGATTATATGCAGAATTTTGCTGAAAATAATCTTAAAAAGTAAAATCAGCTGTGTAAAATTTCTCATTATTAACATTATCTGTTACTTTTAAAGTAAAAGTGTGATTTCCTTTTGTAAGTTTTTTATCAATATCATATCTTAATAGATTTTTTTTATAGTCGTAATCCATCAAAATCCATTTTCCATCAATCATTCCTCTGTAGGATTTTATACCACTATCATTATCTTTAATAGTTAGTTTTATTGTTGTTTGAGTATTGATTTTTTTTCCAGGATAAATATTCACTGCCTTCACTTCAGGCTTTATTGTGTCTGCAATAATGCAGAAATTACCAAACTGTCTTGTTTTTGTTCTAATTATACTATCTTTCCAAACACCTCCAATATACCAATAGTTTCCTTTTATATCTGTATTCGCAATATAGGTTTTACTTTTTATTGAATCAGGAACAATTGCTTTTATTGAAAGAACATATTTTTTATGCACTGGTGTATTGTCAAAATGAACATGATGTACTTTCCCGAAGACTCCATCTATAGAGTCTGTTGTTTCGTACTGAAACATAATTGGTTCATATAAAGAATTGGCTTGCATGTGGATATTTAGTTCATTATCTTTAAAGATATTAACTTTATTTACAGCAAAATGTGTATTGATATTATCTTTTGGAGCTGGGCATCTATTTAAATATGGATTGTTTGTTGATTTGATATTAAAATCTAATTTTGAAATATTGCCGTAAATATCTGTTACTTCTAGTGAGATAAGATGAATTAAAGTATCTTGAATATTAATTATTCCATCATTTATTAAATTTGAATAATTCGTAAGTTTATTGTGGGGAAGTTTATAGCACCTGTGGTATTTATTTTTACTTTCTTTTTTTTCAGCATAATCAATATGAGCATTTATAAATCTACTAGTACTAAAATCTAGTTCATCAACTGTAAATTTGTAACAGATATTTGTATCAACACAAAGTTTGATGCTGTAAACACCATTCTTATTATAACTGTCATTTAGTTTGTCATAAGTGAAAATACCTAAACCAAAACTCCCATTAATTATTGGTGTTTCATCAATTGAATATTCGTTATTAGTTTTTTTAATATTTATAATTTTACTTTTTTTGTAACCATCAATTAGCGTAGTGTCAAAGGCATATATTTTTAATTTTTTTAAAGTAGGGGGAGTAGTGTCCTCTATTTCAAACCCAAACTGTAAGGGGTTTATTGGATGCTCATTTTTAGTGTTTCTAATCTCAAAATGTAAATGTGCACCCTCACTTCCTCCACTATTTCCTGATAAAGCAATAACTTCTCCTTTTTTAATTTGTATAGCAGCTGCATTTGGGTAAAAATTTATTTCAAAGCTTTCTTTTTGGTATTGCTTTCTCTTTACAATGCTGTCAATTTTCGCATTAAACTTTTGCAAATGTGCATAAACTGAAGTGTGTCCTGTTTGAGGGTGGGTGATGTATAAAGCCTTTCCGTACCCCCAAGTTGAAACTTTAATTCTCGATATATATCCATCAGCAATTGAGTAAACTTTCTGTCCTTCAACACCTTCTGTTTTTATATCAATTCCTGCATGAAAATGATTTCCTCTTAATTCTCCAAAAGTACCGGAAAGTAACATTTTAAAATTAAGTGGAGCGCTATATTCTTGGGCCGTTGTATTAGTGTAAGTTAATAGAATAACTATAAGTAAAAAGGATTTTAATATTTTCATTTGGTTTTGAAAAATAATGTTTTGTAAAAGTTTAGCAAATATAACATCAAAAAAGCGGGATTATTATATTTAAAATATCTAAGTTTGTAACAATTATTTTGAAGTGAAAACGATTATAGATAACATAGAGTTAAAAGTTGGAAAACTGATTGAAAAGTACGACCAGATTAATGCTGAAAAATTAGATTTACAGAGAAATAATAATACTTTGAATGTAAGGTTACAAGAGAAAGAAAGCCAAATTGTCGATTTGCAGGATAAAGTAAAACTCATGAATATCTCAAAGTCAGTTGATACTAGTAAGGAGGAAGTGAAATCAACAAGATTAAAGATCAATGAGTATGTGCGGGAGATAGATAAATGTATTGCGTTACTAAATAAATAGAATTAAATTGGGAGATAAATTATCGATAAAACTGCATATTGCAAATCGTATTTACCCTATGAAGATTGAGCGTGAATCAGAAGAATACATCAGAAATGCTGTAAAGCAAATTGAAGGTAGACTTAAGTTTTATGAAGAGAATTACGCTATTAAGGATAAGCAGGATTTACTTGCAATGTGCCTTATTGAATATGCTTCAAAGTTTGAATCTGTGAATATAAAAAACGTTGTTGAAGATGATGGTCTAACTGAAAAGTTAACTGAAATTGAGGCAATAATAAGTAGCAAAATTTAAATAGTTCTTTTAAAACAATATTATCCCGTATTAATATTTTTGTTAAACTCAACACTTAAAGTATTGGGGTTTGACTCGAGTTGTTAAAAACAGGCCTCAACCCTTTGGGTTCTCAATTTGAGACAGTGGAAGTTTGCAATATTTCGGCATCCCTATTCATGTTATTTTGGAGTTTTTCAGAAGTTAATACGGGATTTTTATAATCATTAAAATAAAACATGGAAATAATAATAGGTATATTAGGTTTAATAATAGGAGCAGGAATAGCTTTTGTTATTCTGAGTAAAAAGAATTCATCTAAAGCTAATTCTGTTCTTGCTGATGCTATTAAAGAAGCAGAACAGATTAAAAAAGAAAAACTTTTACAAGCAAAAGAAAAATTTATTGAGCTTAAGTCTGAGCACGACAAGGTTATTAATAAAAAGAATAATGAGATTAATGATATTCATCAAAAAGCAAAACAAAAAGAGAATACTTTAAATCAAAAAGAGAATACACTAAATCAAAAGCTATCTGAAGTAAATAAGAAAGACGCTGAATTTAAAAAATTAAGATTAGATGTTGATTTGCAGAAATCAGTTTTAGAAAAAAAGCAGTTAGAACTAGATAAGTCTCATAAAATTCAAGTAAAGCAATTAGAGCAAATCTCTAATCTTTCAGCTGAAGATGCAAAATCTCAATTAATTGATACATTGAAGAATGTAGCTAAAACTGAAGCTTTAGAAATTGTTCAAAATACTATTGAAGATGCAAAGTTAACAGCTAAGCAAGAGGCTAAAAAAATTGTAATTCAGACCATACAAAGAATTGCAACTGAGGAAGCGGTTGAAAATTCAGTATCAGTTTTTAATATTGATAATGATGCTGTAAAAGGTAGAATTATTGGTAGGGAAGGTAGGAATATCCGAGCTATTGAGTCGGCAACAGGAGTTGATATTGTGGTAGATGATACACCAGGAGCAATTATACTTTCTTGTTTTGATTCTGTAAGAAGAGAGGTGGCGCGTTTATCTTTACATAAACTAGTTACTGATGGAAGGATACATCCTGCTAGAATTGAAGAAGTAGTTAAGAAAACAGAGAATGAGATTGAGGATGAAATTATTCAAATTGGTAAAAAAACAACTATTGATTTAGGCATTCATGGCTTACATCCTGAACTTATTAAGATGGTTGGCAGGATGCGTTACCGTTCTTCTTATGGTCAGAATTTGTTACAACATTCTCGAGAAACAGCTAATATGTGTGCGACTATGGCTGCTGAATTAGGCTTGAATACTAAATATGCTAAAAGAGCAGGATTATTACATGATATTGGAAAAGTTTCACCTGACGATGCAGAAACTCCGCATGCTATTATTGGAATGAAATTAGCTGAGAAATTTGGAGAAAAACCTGAGGTTTGCAATGCAATTGGAGCTCATCATGATGAAGTAGAAATGACAAATTTAATTTCACCTTTAGTGCAAGTTTGTGATGGTGTTTCTGGAGCACGACCTGGAGCAAGAAGGGCAATGGCTGATCAATATATTAAGCGTATTAAGGAGCTTGAAGAGACTGCGATTTCTTACCCAGGTGTACTTAAGTCATATGCAATACAGGCTGGTAGAGAGTTAAGGGTTGTTGTAGAAAGTGAGAAAGTTACTGATGATGAGGCTTCAAAATTAGCATTCAATATTTCTGATAAAATTCAAAATGAAATGACTTATCCAGGTCAGGTTAAAGTAACTGTAATTAGAGAAACTAGAGCCATTAGCTACGCAAAATAATATTGAACATTAGATATTAAAAAAAAATTTATCGAAGCCGGTTTTTGACATGTATTTTTTAAAAGTTATAGTTTTATAATCTCAAATTCTGAATCAATATTTTCTATCCATTGATTTGTTTCTTCATTATTTTCATAAGGGCCTATATATACTTTAAATAGTTCATCAGTGCTATTTGATTTATTAGGTAAATAAAAATAATCACATTTATAGCCTTTTACTTTTAAATCGTTAACCAATGCTTTAGCAGAAATTTCATCTTCAAAAGATGAAATTATACTAATATTATCACCTTTAAGATTTAAATTATATTTTAAAACGAACTCTTTTGGTTCTTCAGTAATTTCTTCTGATGAAATTAGATTAGAAAAATCAATATTTTTGTAAGCATAGATTGAGCCGTATACAAACACTCCAATAATCACTATATATTTTACCCATCCAAATGACACTGGATTATGTTTTTTAAGAGGAACTTCATCTACTGATGTAGCAATCTCAATAACTTTATCTATCTTATTTTCTATTGGTACTTGAGTTTCTTGCTTTTGTTTTATTTGAGCTAACCTTTCTTGTAAGATTCTTAGCTTTTCTTCATTTGTTTTATCACTCATAGTTTGCTGTAAATTAGGCTACAAATATATTTAATTAATTAATTAATGTTAGATAAACACATATCAAAAAATTCTGAAAGTCTAATGTTTGCAGTTTTTAATTGTTGAGGAATAATACTTTCTTCTGATAATCCTGGGATTGTATTTATTTCAATAATAAACGGTATATTCTCTTGTATAATATAGTCAATTCTACAAATTCCTTCTAATTTCATCTTTTCATATATTGATATACTAGTTTTTTTAATCATTAATGTAAGTAAACTATTAATACGTGCAGGTGTAATTTCTTTTGATTTACCTTCATATTTTGCTTCATAATCAAAAAAATCATTTTCAGTTACAATTTCAGTGCTTGGAAGTGCAATGATATTAGTTCCATCAAAATAAACACCACAACTTATCTCGGTTCCATCTACAAAACTTTCAATTAAAACTTCATCATCGTGTTTTGATGCAATATGTATTGCATTAACTAGTTCAGCTTCTTTATTAACTTTAGAAATTCCGTAACTTGACCCCGCACCATTTGGCTTTACAAAACAAGGAAGTTTTACTTCCTTAATTATTGAATCAATTTCAATATTTACCCCTTTTTCATGTATTATAGATTGCGCACAATTAAAACCTAAAGTTGACAATTTTTTATTGCATTTATATTTATCAAATGTTAGAGATGAAACTTCAGAATTACATGTAGTATATGGAATTCTAAGATTGTCAAAATAGGGTTGTATTTCTCCGTTTTCAGCTGGAGGACCGTGCAATGCCATAAATACTTTGTTAAAGAAAATTTTCTTTCCTTTTAATGTAAATGAAAAATCTTCCTTACTAATTGGGATCCACTTACCTTCAAATAAAACTTGAAATGTATTTTCTTTTAGATGAACTATAAATCCTTTATATTTAGATTTGTTAAGATTATTTAAAACTGTGTTGGCACTAAGAAGAGAAATATTATACTCTGCAGAATCTCCACCGGTTAAAATTGCTATATTTTCCATGTAATAAATACTAAAACAAACTAACAAAATATTTATTGCTTAACAAACATCTTTGCACTGATAATTTTTATATTTGTCGGTAGTTATTAGCAAAATAGATATTCTCAGATGTTTAAGTTATTAAAAGATAAAAAACTCTATAAGAACGTATTTTTGGCTGGTGTTGTACTTATTTTACTTTTTGTAGGATGGTTAAAATACCTTGCAATTTATACTAATCATGATGATTTTATTCTTATACCTGAGCTTTATGATATTGAAATATCTTCTTTAGATTCATTAGCTAACACTCATGGATTTAGATATGAGATAATTGATTCAATTTTTGATAAATCAAAACCAAAAGGAGTTGTTATAAATCAAGACCCTTTACCAAATACGAAAGTAAAAGAAAACAGAAAGATTTATTTAACAATAAACTCTTTACAGACTCGTAAAGTTTATTTTCCTGATATTTTTGATTTAACTTTAAGGCAAGCGGTTAGAAAGTTAAATAAAAATGGATTAGAAGTTGGGAATTTAACTTATCGTTCAGATATCGCAATAAACAAAATTTTAAGCTACAAAGTTAATGGAATTATTATTGAGATTGGTCAAGAACTGTATCATGGTACTACTGTTGATTTGATAGTTGGAAAAGGGTTAAGTAACGAAAAAATTTTAGTACCAAATCTGATTGGTTTATTAAGAGCTGAGGCTAATGTTATTTTAAAATCAACTTCATTAAATATTGGTTTAGAATATTTTAATACTGCTGTCGTGGATTCTAATTCTGCTATAATTTATAAACAATATCCATCCTATATTGATGGTAAAGAATTAAGTATTGGTTCTCCATTAGATTTATATTTTGAAGTATCAAAAAATGATACTTTTTTAAGATGAAAAACTTCTTAATTTTCCTTTTTTTTCCAACTTTTCTTTTTTCACAGGAAGTTGTTTCTGATTTAGTTTCAAATGCTATTTTAAAAGTGAATAAATTTGAAAGTACATCAATTAAATCAATAATTTCATTACCATTTATTGACGATTTTTCATATGATTTTCCTCATGTTAATCCGGATTTATGGCAGCAGAGTTCTGTTTTTGTTAATAGGACTTACCCAATTAATCCACCAACTATTGGAGTTGCGACTTTTGATGGTATGAATGAAAAGGGACTTGCAAGAGATTTCAATCCTACAACTTCATCTGAGCCATCAGATACTTTATTGTCAAAAGAAATTGATCTTTCTGGAATTGATTCTGCATATTTCCTATTTTATTATCAAGGAAAGGGAATGGGTGATGTACCTCAATTTCAAGATAAATTGGTTTTAGAATTTCTTAGTGATGTTGGTTGGGTTCAATTCTGGGAAGCATCAGGGCAAGCAATGACCGAATTTGAAAAAGTTGTGATAATAATTGATAGTGCAATTTTTTTAACAAATGATTTTCAATTTAGATTTGTAAATTACGCAACTATTTCAGGAAATTTTGATCATTGGCATATTGATTATGTTAAGGTTGATGAGTTCGTAAACCCAAACTCTATTAATGAGCTTAATGATGTTGCCTTTGTTTACAATTCTCCCTCATTCTTAAAGAGATATACTCAAATGCCTTGGTCACATTTTAAGAATAATGCAGCAAACGAATTGAAAGATTCAATTGATATTTTATTAAGAAATAATGATGCTACTAATAGTGTAGATTACCAGTACAATGTTTTTGAAAATTTGAATCTAATCACACATTACCCATCATCAGGAGTTAGTGTAAATGTAAGTATTCTAGATTTTGATACTATTGGAAACTTTTCTTTTCAGAATCCTCCAATCGATATTAGTAGTTCAATTTTTTCTTCTTCTCAAGCTGATACATTATCTTTTTTAGTTCAAAATATTATAGGCACTTCATCTTCAGATTTTAAAAATAATGACACACTTTATCATACTCAGAAATTTCATCATCATTTTGCTTATGATGATGGTGTAGCAGAATCGGCTTATGGTTTGAATATTAATGGGGCAAAAATTGCTTATCAATTTAAACTAAACCGACCAGATGAAAAGCTTAGAGCTGTTCAAATGTATTTTCCTCAAATGTTAGATTCTGTAAATAATATTCCTTTTGATTTAACTGTTTGGAATAATAATAACGGACAACCTGGAGATACTCTTTATACGCAAACTGTTTACCCTGTGCATACTGAAAATGGTGAATTTCATACTTATATTATTGATAATCCTTTGCTGGTTAGTGGGGTTATTTACATTGGGTGGGAGCAAACAACTGATGATTTGTTAAATATAGGTTTGGATAAAAATAATACGGCTAATGATTATATGTTTTACAATATAGGAAGTGCTTGGAATAATTCCTCTTATCCTGGTGCTTGGATGATAAGGCCAGTTGTGAGCAAAAACCCAATAATATTGTCCTCAGAAGAAATAGTTGATGATTTTAAACTCTACCCAAACCCAGCAAAGTCAGAGTTATTTATTGAAACTGATAAACCAGAAAATGTAATTTCAATCTATAATATACAGGGTGTTTTAATAAAGAGAATTACATCTAACACAACACTTAATAGATTCAATATAGATAATTTAGCATCAGCAATTTATATTGTAGAAGTTGAGAATTCAGAAAATAGAAGTTATCAAAAAATTATAGTAAAATAATGGGCGAGAATAAAGAATTTGAGCACTATAAATTTATTGCTGATAAAGGTCAAAACCCTTTAAGAGTAGATAGATTTTTAATGAATTTTGTTGAGTTTGCTACACGTAATAAAATCCAGCAATCTGTAAAAGCAGGAAATGTAAGAGTAAATGATAAAGTTGTAAAATCAAACCATAAAGTAAAGGGTGGCGATGTTGTTACAATCATGCTTGATTATCCTAAAGAAACAAATGAACTTTTACCTCAAGATATTCCTATAATAATTAATTATGAGGATGATGATTTATTGATTGTGAATAAAGAAGCTGGGATGGTTGTTCATCCTGGATTTGGGAATTATGATGGAACCTTAGTGAATGCTTTAGCTTTTCATTTTCAGAATTTACCTAATATGGGAGTGGAAGAAAGGCCAGGATTGGTTCATAGAATTGACAAGAACACTTCAGGTATTTTGGTTGTTGCAAAAACCGAAAGAGTCATGACTATTTTAGCAAAGAAGTTTGAAGATAGAGATTTGAATAGAAAGTACATTGCTTTAGTTTGGGGAGATGTAAAAGAAGATGAAGGAACTATTACTGGAAATATTGGAAGAAGTTTAAAAAACAGAAAAGTAATGGATGTTTTTCTTGATGGGGAATATGGTAAGCATGCAGTTTCACATTATAAAGTTTTGGAGCGTTTCGGTTACACTACTCTTGTTGAGTGTAAGTTAGAAACGGGCAGAACACACCAGATTAGAGCACATTTTAAATCAATTGGCCATACACTATTTAATGATGAAGAATATGGTGGTGATGCAATATTAAAGGGAACAACTTTTACAAAATATAAGCAGTTTGTTCAAAACTGTTTTAAGATTTGTCCTAGACAAGCACTACATGCAAAATCATTAGGATTTGAGCATCCTACAACTAAAAAGGAAGTTTTCTTTGATTCGGATTTAGCAGATGATATGCAAGAATTAATTGAAAAGTGGCGTAAATATGCTACTCATCAAAAACTTTAATGTTCTTTAATCGTATTGTAAACAGTATCTCTTTCAATAGGAGTTCGACCAACACCTTTTATTAATTTTACGATATCTTCAGTGCTCATCGCAGGGTTCTGCTCTTCAGCTCCAGCCATAGAGTAAATTTTGGTTGTATCGTCAATAGTCCCATCAATATCATCAACACCAAAAGCAAGTAAGGATTGAGTAGTATTCCTGCCAATCATAGGCCAATAAGCCTTTAAGTGATTGAAATTATCCATGTAAATTCTTGAGAAAGCATAAAGTCGTATATCTTCAATAATCCCTACCTCATTGATGTGTGACATTTGATTGTTTCCATTTCTGTATTTTAATGGAATAAAAGTATTGAATCCTCCAGTTTTATCTTGCAGATTTCTTAGTCTATCTAAGTGGTCGACAATATGGATTGGCTTTTCAATATGTCCATAAAGGATAGTTGCATTTGAAGGCATTCCTAAGTTATGAGCTGTTTCATGTATTTCTAACCAAGTTTCACTGTTACATTTATCAGCACAAATTTCATTTCTAATTTCAGTGTCAAAAATTTCAGCACCACCTCCAGGAAGGGAGTCTTGCCCAGCATCTTTTAACATTTGCAATCCCTCTTTGTAGCTTACTTTTGCTTTTCGGCACATGTATTCAAGTTCAACTGCAGTAAATGCTTTTACATGTATAGATGGTCGAATATTTTTTATCTTCTTTATGAGTTCAATAAAATAATGTAATCCCATTTTTGGATGTACTCCTCCAACTAAATGTACTTCAGTTATATCTTTATTCTCATATGCTTTTAGTTTATCAACCATCTCATCAATTGAGAGTTCCCAAGCATCTTTTTTCTTACTTACCTTGATAGAATATGCGCAAAATTTACAGTCAAATACACAGATATTAGTTGGCTCAATATGAATATTCTTATTAAAAAAAACTTTGTTCCCATTTTTTTGCTCTCTGATACTATTGGCTAAACTTCCTAAAAGAGTAAGAGGAGCTTTAGTGTAAAATAACAACCCTTCTGCTTTATTGATTCTGATATTGCTGATGACTTTTTGTACAATTTCTTGTAATTCTAAATCAACTTGCTCAATATTGATAGAAGTTGTTGTCATTATTTTGTAAGGATAATCTTTTTAGTAACTGCTCCTTTATTTGTATTGATTGACACAAAATAAACTCCATTTTTAAAAGAGTTTAAATCTATCGAATTGTCATTAAAGTTTATCTGTGAGAAAACTTCTTTTCCAATTATATTGGTGATTGAAATAGATGTAATTTTATCGGAAGTTGAAATGAATAGTTTGCCTCGAGTAGGGTTAGGGTAAATATTTATTTCTTGATTAAGAATATTAGTTGAAAAAGATACAATACCACTGCAGTTTGTAGAAACTGTTCCACTTTTTAATATTGACCTCCCCCCATTACTCTCTGAGGTATTTAAAGTTGCCATCATTACATCTACCTGACCTTGAGAGAACATCCAAGTTGAAGTTGAATAAGACATAAAATTCTCATCCATATCTAGTACATCTGTAGTAAAAGCATTTGCATAAGCAAGATCATTACAGGTGTTATTGTTTGTAGTTGAAGTTACATTTCCCCAATAAACCCCATCAGTAGCAGGAGTGTCATCTACATTCCCTCCATCTCTATCACAACAAATAGTATTTCCATTATTATCTAAACAGCTATATGTGGGGTAGTTGTCCTCAGAGAATGTATGATTTAAGCCTAAATAATGTCCTATTTCATGTGTTGCAGTTTTCCCATCAGATGAAGGGGCTGCAATTCCATTTGTTCCAAAATATCTATAGTCTACAACTAAACCGTCTTTCCAAGCATTTTGACCAAAACCGGCTAATAATCCAGGAAGATATGCATATCCTAATGTTTGCCCAATTCCAGAAGAGTTGGTTAAGTCACAAATCCAAATATTTAAATATTTTTTAGGATCCCAACTGTTTTTTCCTCCACTTGAATTCTGTTTCATAGCATTTGATTCAGTGGAGTCATCTGCATCCCAATTAGTTTGTGCTGTTGCAGTTCTTGTAACTCCATTTGTAGGATTACCATCAGGATCTGTTGTTGCAAGGCAAAACTTTAGTTCTGGATTACCCCAATAGTTTAAAAAAACATTTCTTGGTGGGTTAGGGAATTCAGGATTTGTTTTACTGAAATCTTCATTTAAAATTCTTAAGGCATCTTCAATTTGAATATCTGGAATATTAGTTCCAGATCCAATATTAGCATGAGAAGTTCTGTGAATGACATGAATAACAACAGGAATATTACTCGTTTTTCTTTCTTTAGATTTATAATTTATTTTTTTAGAATTTTTTCTAGCTTCTAAATAGTCAGTGTTATTTTTTAATTCTTCTTCTACTAATTTAGTAGTGATACATTTCTTGTGATTTTCTTGAGCAAAAATTAAAGTAGTTAAAACAAGTAAAAGTAGTAAAAGTGTAATTTTTTTCATGTTATTGTATCCTTATAAAGTGCTGCAAATATAATTTTATTGAAATTATTGAGTACTGTATATTTAATTATTTTTCTGATATAAAATTGTTATCAGTAAGTGTTTTTAAAAAAGCAATTAAATCTTGCTTTTCTTGATTTGTCAATTGTAAACCAACTCCTAATTTTTTCATTAAAGGATCAACAGTTAATGAGTATTCACCTCCGGAGTTGTAATGCTCCACTACTTCTTCTAGTGTTGAAAATCTTCCATCATGCATATATGGTGCTGTGAGCTCTATGTTACGTAATGTTGGAGTTTTAAATTTTGCATTATCAGACGCATTATTTGTTATCTTACCTAAACCTAAATCAGTAAATGGTTCAGGATCTAATCCATTATTATGAAATAAATTATCCATAAACATCTGTGTTCCATGACAATGGAAACAATCGCCTTTTTCTGAATTAAAAATTGCATAACCACCTAGCTCAGAAACTGTAAGTTGTGCCTCTCCTTTCAGATACCTATCAAACTTACTATTTGCAGATATTAATGTTCTTTCAAATTGTGCAATAGCCATTACTACATAATTTGAATCAATATAATCAATATTAAATGCTTCCTTAAAAAGGGTAGGGTAATCAGCATGTGTGTTAAGTGTTGATTCTACAACTTTCCAGTCATTATGCATTTCTATTGGATTACTTACTGGTTCAAATGCTTGTTCTTCTAAAGTTAAAGAGCTACCATCCCAATTGAAGCTTGTGTTCCAACCAATATTTATTAATGCGGATGCGTTCCTTATTCCTTGTATATGATCAATTCCTGTGCTATATTGATTAGGGTCTGAGAATGAGAAGTTTTGTTGATGACAATTTATACAGGCTTGAGTATTATTTCTACTTAATATTGGATCTTTGAATAGTTTTTCACCTAATGACACACCTTCTACAGTCATTGGATTATTGGAAGGTATATTCATTTCTGGAAAGCCAGAAGGGGTTTCAATTATGAATGGTGTAGTGCTAAAAAAAAAACAACTACCATCATCAGTTATTGCATCAGCACTATAATTAACGGCAGTATTATCAGTACATCCACTCATGGGTGCTAAATCTTTTTTGCAAGCAAAAAATAGTACGGAACAAAGTAGAAATAAAGCCTGTTTTTTCATTATTTAATAGGGTAGAAAATAGAAAATACATCAGCAATTCCATTGGCTTGTAATAGAGATTGCTTATTTGCGTTACCCATTATCCCATCAGTTGTAAGATTAATTATGTTGGGGTTAGAGTACCAATTATTGATTTCCATATTGATTATTACAATTGTATTAGCATTCGCTATATTTAGTGAAATAGGAAAGTGCTTTGTAAATGAGAAATCTATTCCATCTGTTCCTCCGGTATGTGTTGCATATCCCTGAAGGGCAGTAGTATAGTCTCCTTCTAATTGCATATAGTGATAGCCACCTCCTATAAAATCAGGCCAGGAAAATGATGGAAAGAAACTTTCATTCAAATAATTATTAGTAATATTTTTTAGTGAATCTAATCCCATTGTAAATGATATGGCGATATAATTAGCGCTATTTAGATCCTGAATATCTAGATTAAATGTTGAAGGGTCAGAGATGGTTATAAAGTGCACTTCATCCAAAAGAGTACTAGTGCCATTTGCTGAATGAAGCGTAATATCTGACAGTAAATATCTTAATGTTTGTATGCTATAATTTTGACTAGCTGTGTTTGTATATATCATTTGATTTATTTCTAAAGGATTACCATCAATTGTATGTGTAAAATTAATTGATAAATTATATTTACACGAACCATTATCGTTAGTGGCATTTGAATTATAATTTACCGATCCAGTATCAGTGCACCCTTCAATTATTTCTTCTTCTTTTTCGCAAGCTGTAAAAACTAGTGAAATGGTTGTAAAAATTACAAATATTCTTTTCATTCTTTTGTTTATTTAATAACGCAAATTTAGGAATTTTATTAAATTAAAAAACTGATATTCGTTATTACCTTATTATCATCTTATCGATTCAGTTGCTGTTGGTAATTTATTGTATTTCATTTCTTTGTTTTCCAACAAATTTTTCATCTTTGCTAAGCATGTTTACTACTCTAAAATATATTGATGTTATCCTGCCTTTACCATTAAAGGGAACTTTTACTTATTCTTTTATTGATGATGATTTATCAGTAGGACAAAGAGTTATTGTGCAATTTGGAGTAAGAAAGTTATATAGCGGTATTGTTGCTAAAATCCATGATGAAAAACCTAAGGATTATAAAGCAAAACAGCTCATTGCTGTGCTTGATGAAAAGCCAATTGTAAATACTAAGCAGTTGCTTTTTTGGAAATGGATTGCAACTTATTATATGTGCAATTTAGGTGATGTGATGAATGCAGCATTGCCATCCTCATTTAAGTTAGCAAGTGAATCCAAAGTTATAGTACACCCTGATTTTGATGGTGATTTAGATGCTTTAAAAGAAGATGAATTCAATTTATTGAATGCTTTAACCCATCAAGAAGAGTTGAGTGTTATTGAGATTTCAAAACTCTTAAATATTAAAAATGTTTTTACTTTTATTAATGAACTTATCAGAAAGGAGATTGTGCAGTTGAAAGAAGATTTGCATGATAAGTATAAAGCAAAAAAGGTAAAGATTGTAAGTTTAATTGCTGATGATGAAAAAATAAAAGCAATTAAATTAAGTCAAAAACAATATGAATTATTAAATGCATTTTTATTGCTGATTGAACAAAACCCATCTAAAAAATGGTCAGTTTCTTTATTGATACAGACATCAGGTTATAGTAGAGCTATTTTAAATGCCTTAGTGAAAAAAGAAATTTTTGCAATTGAAGAGGAAGGAATTAGCAGATTGTTAAAATCAGGAATGGATTTGATAGGTGATAAGGATTTAGCCAGTTTTCAGCAAAAAGCACTGTTAGAAATTAAAGAATCATTTAATGATAAAGATGTTTGCTTATTGCATGGAGTAACTTCATCAGGGAAAACAGAATTGTACATTAAGTTGATTGAAGAACAACTCAAACAAGCAAAACAGGTGCTTTATTTATTGCCTGAAATTGCTTTGACTACCCAGATTATTAAGCGTTTGCAAAAGCACTTTGGGAATAAAGTAGGGATAACTCACTCCCATTTGAACAATGAAGAAAGGGTGGAAGTTTGGAAAGCAGTACAAGAGGAGGATAGTGAAAAAGTACAATACCCAATTATGTTGGGGGCAAGGTCCTCCCTGTTTTTACCTTTTAGTAATTTAGGACTCATTATTGTGGATGAGGAACATGATTCATCCTTTAAGCAGCACCAACCTGCCCCAAGATACCATGCGAGAGATGCTGCTATTTATTTGGCATACTTGCATAAAGCAAAAGTGCTTTTGGGTTCGGCAACCCCATGTGTTGAGAGTTATTATAATGCTAAGAAAGGAAAATACGATTTGGTAGAAATGCATACTCGTTTTACTGATATTGCTTTACCAAAAATTGAAACAATAGACATCCGAAAAGCACACCTTAAAAAGGAGATGAAACATCAGTTTGCACCAGCCATGCTAAATGTAATTCAAGAAACTTTGGAAGCAGGTAAACAAGTAATTTTATTTCAGAATAGGAGAGGTTATTCTCCCATTATGAGTTGTGGAACTTGTGCCTATACGCCTAATTGCAATAGTTGTGCTGTGAGCCTTACTTTTCATAAATGGAACAATCAGTTAAAATGCCATTATTGTGGCTATAACGAGCAGGTGCCTGAGGTATGTCCGAGTTGCACGGCTAAAGATTTTTCTGATAAAGGTTTTGGAACTGAGCAGATTGAGGAAAGTCTTCAGGAACTTTTACCTAGCTATGTTACTAAGCGAATGGATTATGATACTACCAGAGGAAAAAATGCACATCAGCAAATAATTACTGATTTTGAAGAGCGTAGGATAGATGTGTTGGTGGGAACACAAATGGTTACTAAAGGTTTGGATTTTGATAATGTAGCTTTGGTTGGAATTTTAAATGCTGACAGTATGTTGCATTTTCCTGATTTTAGAGCTTATGAAAGAGCTTTTCAGTTAATGATGCAAGTAGCAGGTAGGGCTGGACGAAAAGGAAAACAAGGAAAAGTTTTAATACAAACTTATGATGAGGAGCATGAGATGTTCTCTTTATTAAAAAAGAATGATTTTACAACTTTTATAAAGCAACAAGTGGAGGAAAGAAAATTGTTTCAGTATCCTCCTTATAACCGATTGATAGGAATTACCTTAAAACACAAAAACCAAAGAAAGTTAGATGAAGCTGCTATGCAATTAGCAATAATGATGCGTAAGAGTTTTGGAAGTAGAGTTTTAGGGCCTGAATACCCTGCTATTGCTAGGATAAGAAACTATTATCATAAGAATGTATTACTGAAGATTGAGCAAAAAGGCTCTATTGCTGAAGCTAAAGTTATATTGAATACAATTATTGAGCGTATGCAAAATCATAGTGATTTTAAATCTTTTCGTTTTATAATTGATGTAGATCCTGTTTAAGAACAAGCATCCCAAACGCTATCTTTTGGAGCAGGAGCAATAATAGTTACAGGTTCTTTTTTTACAGGATGTATAAAATCAAGTCTCTGAGCCAATAAATGGATACTTGCATCTTTGTTGCTTCTACTAGCTCCATACTTTAAATCCCCTTTTATAATGCAGCCGATATTAGCTAATTGTACTCTAATCTGATGATGTCTTCCGGTTTTTGGTTTTATCTCTAAATGGTAAAAGTTGTCTAATTTTTTTAGTAGTTTAAAGGATAACACGGCATGCTTTCCGCCATCAGTATTTGTAACATATGATTTGTTCTGTTTTTTGTTTTTTTGCAAATAGTTTTCAAGTGTCCCTGAAGGGTTTGGGGGTGTATTATCCACTACAGCCCAATAGGTTTTTTGTACTTTCTTTTCACGGAATTGCTCATTCATTCTTGTAAGAGCCTTGCTCGTTCTGGCATATAATACAATACCAGAAGTAGGACGGTCCAATCTATGAATAGTACCTAAAAAAACATCTCCTGGTTTTTTGTATTTTTTTTTGATATAAGCTTTTACAAAATCTGATAGGGGAGCATCACCTGTTTTGTCGCCTTGTACAATGTCACCTGATTTTTTATTGATCGCAATGAGGTGGTTGTCCTCATAGAGCACTTCTAACATTAGTATTGCTCATTTTCGTTCGGAAAATTTTTGGCCTTTACATCCGAAACATAGTTTTGTACTGCCCCTTTAATATCCTCAGCAAGGTTTAGGTACCTTCTTAAAAATCTTGGGTTAAATTCTTGAATCATTCCTAGCATATCATGTAGTACTAAAACTTGTCCGTCCACTCCATTTCCTGCACCAATTCCAATTACTGGAATATTGATACTTTCAGCTACTTTTTGAGCTAATTTAGCAGGAACTTTTTCTAGTACTAAAGCAAAGCAACCAGCATCCTCTAATAGTTTAGCATCTTCTAATAGTTGAGCTGCTTCCTCTTTCTCTTTTGCTCTTACATTATAAGTTCCGAATTTGTATATTGATTGTGGCGTTAAGCCTAAATGCCCCATTACAGGTATTCCTGCAGTAAGTATTCTTTCTACTGATTCAATAATTTCTCTTCCTCCTTCAAGTTTTATGGAGTGCCCTCCACTTTCTTTCATTATCCTAATTGCAGAACTTAATGCTTCTTTTGAGTTTCCTTGATAAGACCCAAATGGCATATCTACAACTACTAAAGCTCTATCAACTGCTCTTACTACTGAGCTGGCATGATATATCATTTCATTAAGCGTAATAGGAAGAGTTGTTTCATGTCCAGCCATTACATTAGATGCTGAATCTCCAACAAGTATTACATCAATTCCTGCACCATCAATAATTTTGGAAAGGGTATAGTCATAAGCAGTCAGCATAGAAATTTTCTCACCCTTTTGCTTCATTTCAGTAAGTGTATGTGTTGTTACTTTTTTGTAATCTCCTTTAGTTATTGCCATATCTTTATTTTGTAATTGTTATTACATATGCACTAGTATATCCTTTGGCATTTATTGCTTTTTGATGATCAGCAGCCTCTTTTGGTGATGTAAACTCACCACTTAAATATTGGTAAGTTCCATTATCAATGGATTGGTACCATACTTCATCTAAATTTTTATATACTGATGCATTTTGAGTTTGCATAAAAATTCCTAATTGCACAGCATACACTACTTTATTATTTTTTAAGTGTTTAGTTGTAGGAACATTAACAGTTGTTTCTTTTATCATATCTGAAGCTTTTATTCCATTTAATTCAAAATCTTTTTGAATGAATAAAGCTTTAAGATCAGTGTTGATTATTTCTAGTGCTCTTATTTCGGATTTAGTATTTTGTAATTGAAGTTCAAGAGTAGAGATTTGGTTGCTCAAAAAAGTTATCTCATTGTTTAATTCTTTAGTAACTTTATCATGTTTAGTTTGAGTAGTTTTTAAAGTTCTTAATTCAGTATTTGCATCTTTTAAATCTACTGATAAAGTTGAGGCATTAGTTGTGCATTCTTTTAGGTCTTTAGATGTTTTCTCAGCTGATTTTAATTTTTCTTTAGCATTGTTCAACTCAGTAGTTAAAGTGCTTATTTCTGTTGTTTTGTTTTTCAATGAATTAGAAAATCCATTTTTAATTTCAGATTGCGCACTTTTTTCAGTTGATAAATCTGCAGTCAAAGTTGAATTAGAAGTTTGAAGTTTAGCGACTTTATTTTTAAGTATATTAATTTCAGTTGTTAATTGTTTTATTTGAGCGGTTGTTGATTTACTTATCTTTTTTAAATCATTTGTCAAATCAGTATTTGCAGCTTTTTCCAAAGAGATTTTTTGCTTTAATCCAGAAATCTTTTCGTTTAATTTTTTATTGGCTGCTCTAGATTGACTTGAACTATTTCTAAAATTCTCAATAGCTGTATTTAAAGCAATTATTTCTTTTTCTTGTAAAGAAGAGAGTGAAGCTAAATCAGAATTCCTTGTTGTTAAAATTTTAACTTCAGATGAAAGAGAATTTTTTTCAGAAGTTAAACTATTAACAGTCATTTGTATAGAAATATTTGAAGTTTCTAAACCCTCAGCTTTATTTACTTTTTCCTTCAGACTTGTAAGAAGATAATTTAATTCTTTAATTTCTTTTTCTTGTTCAATTGTGATGTTAGCTAAGGAAGTGTTTTTTGCTGTTAATACTTCTACTTCAGTTGATTGTAGAGCTTTATTATTAGAATTTAATTCATTAAGTTTTGCTTTATTTTCTTCAAGAATAACAATTCTTTTATTTAATTCTTCAATAGAATCATTTACACTTGCAGTGTTTTTGATTGTGTGATTTGCAACTACATTACTTTCTCCTTTAGTGTTTATGTAGAAGTAAGAAATTCTTGCTTTAGTTGCTGGGCTAATAATCAAGCCACATGAGCCACTGTTAAAATTAGGGATAAAGATGGTAGTAAGATATTCGCTATTAATATAAATGTCGTAAATGTTCTTTTCTGATCTAATCTCGATAAAATTATGTTCATCAACACCATTAATTAATTTGTTTTTTAACCAGCCATCTTGTTTCTCATTACCACTTAAAATTTGGTAATTACTTCCTATTAACTGTTTAATTCGGTACTCCTTCTTTTTATTTATCTCAAAAATAATGGCTCCTTTTATATCTTGTTGTGCCTTAAGGATAATTCCGACACTTGCCTTTTTATTATTAGAAGGACCAATTCTTACCTCTGTTTTAATTACAAAATCAGTTACAGATGAGTTGTTTGCAATAATTGCATATTCACTGTCTTTATTATTTCTGCTTAATAGGTAATCTCCATTATCTAAAACAAAGTAATTATCAATATTAGTAACAATTTTAAAATATTTTCCTTCTGTATCAAAATCTTCATGTATTATATCTGTATTGTAAGCGTCTGAAGAAATTTGTTGAGCATTAAGTGTTGTGCTCAAAAAAGCCAGTAAAAATAGTGTGGTTAAAATAAGTTGATTCATAGTTATTTTTTCTAATTTGTGGCAAATTTACAAAATATGCCTTTATCTTTTCATATAAAGTGATAAGTTTGCAAACATGAAAAATATATATCTAATACTTGGAATTTTTATAATGCTATTTTCTGCTTGTGAAACTGACTTTGATGTAAATGCAGAATGGGAAGAAACTACAGTTATTTTTGGGCTTTTGGATGCTAGTGATCAAAATCAACTACAAAAGATTAAAATTAGTAAAGCCTTTTTAGGAAATATGGATGCTTATCAAATGGCACAATATTCTGATTCTATCAATTATGGTGTTGATGAATTAGATGTAAAGATATATAAGTGGAACTATAATCAGATTGAAGATTCTGTAGAGTTAATTCCTATGCCAACTTACAGAGATGGTGAGATTTTTTATGATAGTATAATTGTATATCAGTTTTATAATTTAAACTCATTTTTGCAGAAAGGTTATGAATATGAGTTGGTTGTTAAAAATAATATGACAGGCAATTTGGTTTCGTCAAGAACCGAGATAGTGGCAGGCTTTGATTTTGATAATATTTTTATAACAAAAAGCAAATCTTTTCAATTTGGATTGTATACTAATAATGATTTTAGTTCTTCAACAATTACTTGGGATGATTCTAATGATAACGGTACAATTTATCAGTTAGATTTAATTTTTCATTATACAGAGATTATGGATGGGGTTTACACAGAAGACAGCCTAATATATAGCTTGCCATTGATTGATGATACTGAGTCAAAAATGAAAATTGAAGGCAATAGTTTCTTCAATTTCTTAGCTTTAAACCTTGATAAAAACCAATCTATTATTAGATATTTTAATGATATAGATATGATAATGACAGTAGGTTCTGAAGATTTAGAAACGTATATTAATGTAAATAAACCAATCACTGGAATTGTTCAAGAACGCCCACAGTTTACAAATATCAATAATGGAATTGGATTGTTTTCTTCTCGATTTAAAAAAAATAGGTTTGCTTATGATTTAACTTCATCAACTTTAGATTATTTAAAATCAGTTGATGGTTTAGATAGAAACTTTCAATAATCTGACGCACTGTCAGTAATAATTTTTTTTTTTCTCCTCAAAACTCTTTTTTATGACAGTTTTGACGTACAATTAGTTATGGCATTATAATTGCAATACTTACTCATTAGAAAACAAATTATTAAATTTAAAACATAATAAAATGAGTAAAATTATTGGAATCGATTTAGGAACAACAAATTCATGTGTTTCTGTAATGGAAGGTAATGAGCCTGTTGTCATCCCAAATGCTGAAGGAGCAAGAACGACTCCCTCTATTGTTGCTTTTATAGAAGGTGGCGAAAGAAAAGTTGGAGATAGTGCAAAGCGTCAAGCAATTACTAATCCTACCAAAACCATTGCTTCTATAAAAAGATTTATGGGTGAAAGCTTTACTGCAATGGCTAAGGAAATTAAAAATGTTTCTTATAAAGTAGTAAAAGGTGATAATAATACACCAAGGGTTGATATTGATGGTAGATTATATACACCACAGGAAATATCAGCAATGGTATTGCAAAAAATGAAAAAGACTGCTGAGGATTATCTAGGAACTACAGTTAATCAAGCTGTAGTTACTGTTCCAGCTTACTTTAATGATGCGCAAAGACAAGCAACAAAAGAAGCAGGTGAAATTGCAGGACTCAAAGTTGAAAGAATTATAAATGAGCCAACAGCTGCTGCACTTGCTTATGGTTTGGATAAAGCTGATAAAGATAGAACAATTGCTGTTTTTGATTTAGGTGGTGGTACCTTTGATATTTCTATTCTTGATTTAGGGGATGGTGTATTTGAAGTGAAATCTACAAATGGTGATACACACTTAGGTGGTGATGATTTTGATCAAGTTATTATTGATTGGTTAGCTGAAGAGTTTAGTAAGGATGAAAACATGGATTTAAGAGAAGACCCTATGGCTTTACAAAGATTAAAAGAAGCTGCAGAAAAAGCAAAAGTTGAGCTTTCTTCATCTACACAAACTGAAATTAACTTACCATATGTAACTGCTACTGCATCAGGACCAAAGCATTTAGTTAGAACTTTTACTAGAGCACAATTTGAGCAATTAGCTGATAAATTAATTCAAGCAACAATTACTCCATGTAAAAAAGCAATGAATGATGCTGGAATGAGTAATTCTGATATTGATGAGGTTATATTAGTAGGAGGATCAACAAGAATTCCTGCAATACAAGAAGTTGTTGAAAAATATTTCGGAAAATCTCCTTCAAAAGGAGTTAACCCTGATGAGGTTGTTGCAATTGGAGCAGCTATTCAAGGGGGAGTTTTAACAGGTGATGTTACTGATGTATTACTTTTAGATGTAACTCCTCTTTCTTTAGGGATTGAAACTATGGGAGGTGTTTTAACAAAATTGATTGAAGCTAATACAACTATACCAACAAAAAAATCTGAAGTATTTTCAACTGCTGCTGATAATCAGCCGGCTGTAGATATTCATGTTTTACAAGGGGAGAGACCAATGGCTACTGATAATAAATCAATCGGTAGATTTCAATTAGCAGATATTCCACCAGCACAAAGAGGAGTTCCTCAAATTGAAGTAACTTTTGATATAGATGCAAATGGAATCTTAAATGTTTCAGCAAAAGATAAGGCTACAGGCAAAGAGCAAAATATTAAAATTGAGGCTTCTTCCGGACTTTCTGAAGAAGAAATTGCAAAAATGAAAAGTGAAGCAGAAGCAAATGCTGATGCCGATAATAAAGCGAAAGAAACTGCTGATAAAATTAATGGGGCTGATGGAATGATTTTCCAAACTGAAAAGCAACTTAAAGAATTTGGTGAAAAATTATCAGATGATAAAAAAGTACCTATTGAAGAAGCTTTAACAGAATTGAAGGCTGCTCACGAAAGTAAAGATTTAGAAGCTATTGATGTTGCAATGGAAAAAATCAATACTGTATGGACTGCTGCATCTGAGGAAATGTACAAAGATACTCAGGAAGGAGCCTCTGCAGATGCTGGTGCAGAACAAGCTGCTACTGATGATGTAACTGATGTTGAGTTTGAAGAAGTAAAAGATGAAGAGGTAAAAGAAGCAAAATAAAGTCAAATTTCATAATACTTAAAAGAGCCCTTCTTATTTGTGGGGCTTTTTTTATATTTGCAAAATGTTAAAGAAATTTTTAGTTGTTTCATTATTTCCATTTTTAGTAAATGGTCAGTCAGCTTTTATTAGTGGTGATGCTACTATTTGTGATAATGGAAATTCAGCTGAATTAGTAGTAAGTTTTACTGGAACAGCTCCTTTTACTTTTTCTTATGCTATAGATGGCGTAGTGCAGCCTGAATTACTTCCTTCAGAAGATGATTTATTTATTCTATCTACAAAAATAGCGGGAGTTTATACACTTAGTCAGTTTAATGATGCTTTAAATATTGGAGCTATTGATGGTAGCGCATTAGTTACTGTCTTAGAGAGCCCAGCAGCAATTATTCATGCTGATTCAGATACACTTTCCATTATTAACTCTACCGCATTTTTTAAAGGTCAACCGGAAAACAATACTTTTAATTATGATTGGAATTTTGGAGATAATACTTTAAACACATCCTCATCAGTTGTACATTCCTTTCCAGTAGATGAAGATGGTTTAGGAGTTTTAGGTATTTATGAAGTATCTCTAATTGTTACTGATGTCAATGGTTGTTCTGATACAGCTGTTAAACCTATTTGGATAAGAGATGAATACTGGATATATATTCCAAATTCATTTACCCCTAATTTTGATGATAAACACAGAAATGAAAAATTTTGTTTAGAATACCATGCAATTAGAGAAAATACTTTTTTGTTTAAAGTTTTTAATACACAAGGTGATTTAATGTTTCAGTCAGCTAATCCTTTAGAAATGAAGTGTAGTAATAAAGCTGGTTGGGCTGGAAAGCATTATAAAACACTAAAAGAATTACCTGCAGATACTTATGTGTTTGAGTTATATTTTCAGGATTTTGATGGCTGGAAGCATCAAGAATTTGGAAAAATTCTTTTAGTTAGATAATTAAAAAAATAAAGATGAAATTATTAGAAGGAAAAAATGTAATTATTACAGGAGCAAGTAGAGGAATAGGTAAAGGAATTGCTGAGGTTTTTGCAAAGCATGGAGCAAATATTGCTTTTACATACAGGTCATCAGATGAAAAAGCAAAAGCATTAGAAGATGAGCTTTCGGCAAATGGATGTAAGGCTAAAGGATATAAATCAGATGCATCTGATTTTGATGCTGCTCAGCAATTATCTAATGATGTAATGAATGATTTTGGTAGTATTGATGTACTCGTTAATAATGCGGGTATTACTAAAGATGGACTTTTAATGCGTATGTCTGAGAAAGATTTTGATATTGTAATGAGCATCAATATGAAGTCAGTTTTTAACATGACAAAAGCAGTTTTGCGACCAATGTTAAAGGCAAGAGCTGGATCAATTATTAACATGAGTTCAGTTGTTGGAGTAAAAGGAAATATAGGGCAAGCAAATTATTCTGCTTCAAAAGCCGCAATTAACGGATTTACAAAATCTACTGCATTAGAATTAGGCTCAAGAAATATTAGATGCAATTCAATTGCACCTGGATTTATTGAAACTGAAATGACCGGAAATTTAAGTGAAGAAACTGTAAAAGAATGGAGGGAGCAAATTCCATTAAAAAGGGGAGGTTCTACAGTTGATATTGCAAATACAACTTTATTTTTAGCTTCTGATATGTCGTCATATGTAACAGGTCAAGTTATAAATGTTTGTGGAGGTATGCTAACATAAATTGATGTTTGGCTTAACTATAGATTTCCCTTTTTATTATAGCATTATCTGCATTTTTTTAGGTGTATTTTATGCTTATTTTTTATATATCAATGAGCACTTATTGCAATCAAAAAAAATACATGTTTTATTGTTTGCTATCCGTACAATTTTTGTAGGTACACTTGCTTTTTTATTTTTGAATCCATTAGTTAAGTCTTTTAGTAATACTACAGAAAAACCTATTGTTATTATAGCACAGGATGTGTCGGAATCTATTACAGAATCTACTTTTGAAATACTTTCAAGTCTTTCTGGTAAGTTAAATGACTTTGATGTTCATAAATTTTCTTTTTCTGAGGATGTTGAAACTGGTTTTCAGACTTCTAATATAGGCGTTAAAACAGACTATTCATCTCTTTTTTCTGATATAGAAAATCGATTTTCAAATAGAAATGTTGCAGGAATTATTTTAGCTACTGATGGTTGTTATAATTCAGGAAATAATCCAATTTTTCGTAAATTTCATTTCCCAGTCTATAATATTGCTTTAGGAGATACATCAGTAAAACAAGATGTTTTAGTTAGAAAAGTCACAAATAATGATATTGCATTTTTAGGTAATGTTTTTCCTTTGGAAGTTGCAGTTGCTGCAGTTAAGTTGAAAGGAAAAAAATCTACTTTATCTGTTTGGAATAATGGAATTGAAATTTACGCTGAACAAATTTTATTTGATTCAAATGATGATTATAGAATTATCAATATGAAATTAGAAGCAAAGGATATCGGTTTGCAAGCTTATAAAATTGTATTATCAGATGTAGAAGGTGAAAAAAATATTGAAAATAATATTTTCACCACTTATATTGATGTGATTGATTCTCGTTATAATGTACTCATTTTAAAAGATAAATCACACCCTGATTTAGCTTCATATATTAGTGCGATTGAAAGGAATAAAAACTATAAAATTGAAATAAAGAATATTGATGAAGTAAATGATTTTAGTAAATATCAATTAGTTGTATTATCTGGATTTCCCCAAATACCTAATATTCTAATTGATAATAACATCCCTTTAATTTTATTTGGAAGCCACAATTTTAATTCCAATTTATCATCAGTAAAATTTGTGCAAAATAGTAGTAATGAAGAAATAAGAGCTGTTCAAAATGATCTATTCTCTAAGTTTACATTTTCACCTGAGTTGTTAAATCTAATTAAAGATGCTCCTCCATTATATGGTTTTTCTGGTAAAGATGAACTGAATATAAATATTGATGTTGTTCTTAAAAAGAAAATTGGATCTGTCATTACAGAAAGCCCTTTGCTTTTTATTGAAGAAATTGAATATAGAAAAGTGGCCTTCTTTACTGCTGAGGGTTGGTGGAAGTGGAAGTTGTATGATTATTCAATAAATGAAAATAATGATACTTTTAATGAGCTCTTTTTAAAGCTAACACAATATTTATTATTGCAAGAAGATAAAAGTAAGTTCAGGATTTATTATGAAAAACAAATTGCCGAACACACTAATATTTTGTTTGATGCTAGCTTATATAATGAGAGTTATGAGTTAATAAATAATCAAGAAATTGCTATGGAAATCAAGAATGAGTCCGGTGTAGAGTTTGATTTTCAATTTTCTAAAGTAAGCCAGGGTTATTTTTTAGATATTGGAATTTTGGAAAATGGATATTATAGTTTTGTTGCTAAAGTTTTAGGTTCCTCTTTTGTTAAGTCTGGTGTGTTTGAAGTCAAAAAACTTCAATTAGAAGAAATGAACTTAGTTGCAAATCATGGACTTTTGTTTAAAATTTCAGAGTTAAGTAATGGTAATTTATTTTATATAAATGAAATTGATTTGCTGTCAGAAGAACTTAACAAAAGTTCCAAAAATCAAAAATTAATACATACTCAAGAAAAGCTTACAAGTTTGATAAACATTCCTTTGATTTTATTAAGTTTGCTACTTCTTATTTCAATTGAATGGTTTGTAAGGAAATATAGCGGATTAATATAAATTAACTAAAAATAATAAATTATGGAAAATCAAGGATTGCCAAAGGCAATGGTAATGGGAATAGTAGGATTAATATTTGTAGTGATGTTTGGCTCAAGTATGTTTGTGACAATTAACCCAGGACAAAAAGGAGTTTTATTTAAAACACTTGGTGATGGATTAGATAAAGATTACGTTTACGGACAAGGATTACATATTATAGCGCCATGGAACGATATGATTGTTTATGATGTGAAAGAAACAGAGACTTTTGAAAAGATGGAAGTACTATCGAAAAATGGGCTTTCAATTAAAATTGATTTATCTATTTTACACAAGCCTGTTCAGGATAAAATTGGTTATTTGCACGATAATATTGGAAAAAATTACTTGGAAAAAATTATCAAGCCAGCCGTAAGATCGGTAACCAGAGAGGTGATTGGTAATTATTTGCCAGAAGAACTGTATTCTACTAAAAGAACTGAGATTGAACAGGAAATTTATGATCAGACAAATGATATTGTTGCTGATAAAAATATAGATTTACCTGCAATTTATATTAGAGATGTAACCTTACCACAAACTTTAAAAACTGCAATTGAGCAAAAATTAAAACAAGAGCAAGAGTCCTTAGAGTATGAGTTTAAGATTGATAAAGCAAGAAAAGAAGCAGAAAGAAAGGAGATTGAAGCTAATGGAATTGCCAAATTTCAGAGGATTGTTAATAAGACTATTACTCCACAATTATTAAAATGGAAAGGTGTAGAGGCTACTCAAGAGATCTCTAAGTCTAGTAATGCTAAAGTTATTGTAATTGGAAATGGAGATGGTGACTTGCCAATTATTTTAGGCGGACAATAATATTTTGTATTATTTCGTTATAAAACTCAATTAATTAAAAATAAATATGAAAGTATGAAGAAGTTTACACTAATTACGTTAATAGCAATGGTTCCATTTATGACTATGGCTCAGAAGAAAAGTAAAAAAGGAAATAAAACTAAAATTGAAAAAGTTGATAATGCTAATGCTACTTATGAATTTATGGTTTTATCAGGTTTTGAAAGGGAAATTGATAGAAGTGCTTCTAGTAGGGGGAATGCTGAAATTCCTGCTGAGATGCAAATTAAAAAGTTAATGAAGGCAGGATCTCAAGTAATGATTAATTTTGATTTTGGGACAAGAAGTCAAGAGAATAGTGAATTAATGAAAAATGCAAGATCTTATAAGACAATGGCATCAGCTGTTAATGCTTTAGCTAATAACGGATGGGAGTTTGTAAATGCCAATGTAGTAAATTTAGGAACAACAAAAGCTCATTATTATTACATGAAAAGAAGTAAATAATTTTCTTTAAAGTTTTATAAAAAAGTTCTACTGAAAAGTAGGGCTTTTTTTATTGCAACTTTCCAGCAATCATCACTTTTTCAATAACATTATGTCCAAAACTATATTGTAGGAAAGCATAACTTGGAATTGGTTTTGTGATAAATAAATTCGCTTTTTTCCCAATACAAATACTTCCTAAATCTTTCTCAATCCCCATTGCATAAGCAGTGTTGATAGTTGTCGCATTTATTACTTCTTCAGGTGTCATATTCATTTGTATACATCCTAGGGATGCTACAAAATTCATATTTCCGCTAGGTGTTGATCCTGGATTGTAATCTGTTGCTAAAGCTACTGGTAATCCTTCATCTATCATTCTTTTTGCTGGTCCGTAAGGTATCCTTAAAAAGAAAGAACAAGAAGGTAAAATTGTTGGCATACAATTACTTCCTTTCAAAGCTTCATAATCTTCTTCAGTCATTTCTTCTAAATGATCCACTGATAAAGCACCTAAATCAACTGAGGCTTTCACACCACCAATTGCATTAAACTGATTGACATGTGTTTTGGCTTTTAATCCTAATTTATTGGCTGCTATTAATAGGTTTTTTGTATCTTCAACAGAAAAGTATCCATCCTCACAGAAGATATCTACATAGTCGACTAATCCTTCTTTTGCTACAATTGGTAACATCTCATTGATTACCAAATCCATGTAGCCTTCTTTATTGTCTTTGTATTTTTTTGGTAGAGCATGTGCTCCTAAGAAAGTTGATTTTATAGTAACATCAGATGCTGCTTTTAATCTTTTAATTACTCTTAGCATTTTAATTTCAGCATCTAAATTTAGTCCGTAACCACTTTTTATCTCAATTGCTCCAGTTCCCATTTGTACTAATTCGTTTAATCGAGCAAATGCATCTTCAAAAAGTTCATCTTCTGATACATTTTGTAATTTATCAGCAGAGTTTAGAATTCCACCTCCTCTTTCTGCTATTGCAGCATAACTCAATCCATTTATTCTATCGACAAATTCTCCTTCACGGCTTGCTGCAAAAACTAGATGTGTATGGCTGTCGCAATAAGTTGGAAAAACCATTCCTCCTCCAGCATCAATTATATCAGTATTATTCCAGTCTTCAATTCCATCCCAGTTCTCCATACTTCCAAATGATGTAATGACTCCTTCTTCAAACTCAATAAATGCATCCTTTATAGTGCTGATATGTGACATATCTTTACCTGCCACCCATTTCCTAGCAATTGTTTCTGTTTGGATGAGTTCTGAAATATTCTTGATTACTGTTTTCATAATTTGTTTTTTGATTGTGCTAAAATACAAAATTCACTCTAATCAATTATGTTATATTTGCGGAATGGGAAATTCTATTGGTACAATTTTTAAACTAACTACTTTTGGTGAATCGCATGGTGCTTCTATTGGTGGTATTATAGATGGTTGTCCTGCAAAATTGGAGTTGGATTTTGATGTTATTCAAAAACAGTTGGATAGAAGAAAGCCAGGGCAATCTAAGATTACTACTCAAAGAAAAGAAAGCGATACGGTAGAATTTTTGTCTGGAATTTTTGAAGGAAAAACTACTGGGACTCCTATAGGCTTTATAATAAAGAATAAAGATGCTAAAAGCAACGATTACTTTTATGTAAAAGATACTTTTCGCCCATCTCATGCGGATTTTACTTATCAGCAAAAATATGGCATTAGAGATTACAGGGGAGGTGGAAGATCATCTGCTCGCGAAACAGTATGTAGAGTTGTTGCAGGTGCTATTGCTCAGCAAATATTAAATAAAATAGGAGTGACTATTTCTACTTATGTAAGTGCAGTGGGGAATATAAAACTAAATCAATGTTATACAAGTTTGGATTTAAGCCTAACGGATACTAATTTGGTCAGGTGTCCTGATATTGCTATAGCTGAGCAAATGATTTTAGCAATTGAAAAAACAAAAAAAGAGGGTGATACAATCGGAGGAGAGATTACAGTTGTTGCGTGTGGTGTTCCTGTAGGTTGGGGAGAACCCGTTTTTGATAAACTCCATTCTGATATAGGAAAAGGAATGCTAAGTATTAATGCGGTACATGGTTTTAAATATGGTTTTGGTAGAGTAGATATTTCTTCTAGTTATGGTAGTGAAGTGAATGATAATATTATTGATGAAAGTGGTAAAACCAAAACCAACTTTTCTGGCGGAATACAAGGAGGTATTAGCAATGGAAATGATATTTATTGTGAAGTAGCCTTTAAGCCAGTGGCTACTATTATGCAAAACCAAAATACAATTGATGAAGCAGGAAATAAAGTTGTAATTATGGGAAAAGGGAGGCATGATGCTTGTGTGGTGCCAAGGGCAGTACCTATTGTAGAAAGTATGATGGCACTTACTTTAATCGACCATTATTTAAGAAGTAAAATTAATAAACTTTAAGATTATGAAAAAACTACTACTTATATTACTTATACCATATACATTATTTTCTCAGAGTACACTTATATTTTCTGAGTATGGAGAAGGTAGTTCATATAATAAGTGGATTGAAATCTATAATCCTACATTTATGGATGTTCTGTTAGATGAATATAGATATAATTTCTGTTGGAATGGGTGTGATAGTTTGGATTGGGAGTTTTCAATTCCATTTGATAGTGGAGTTGTATTATATCCTAACGAGACCTATTTATTGGTGCATTATAATGCAGATAGTATTCTTTTAAGTGCTGCAAATCAAACTACTAATATTTTAAGCAATGGTGATGATGTTGTAGGCTTACTAAATACTTCATCTAATACAATAATTGATATTATAGGTTTTTTGGATAGTGAAGATAATATATCTGCTTGGGAAGTAGATGGTATTATTGATGCTACAAAAGACCATACAATGATAAGAAAACCTGATGTTTGTGTGGGGAATATTGGAGATTGGTCTTTATCAGATGGTTCTAATGGTTCTTCACAATGGATTGTAGGTGTTATAGATGATTTTAGCGACCTTAACACTCATACTTCTAATTGTATAAATGCAACTGCAGTTGAGGTATTAGAGCCTCTTAAAAGAGAGATTGTTGAAGTTAGAGATGTGTTAGGTAGAAAAACTAAAATTAATAAAAACCAACTACTCTATTACATCTATGATGATGGTACAGTAGATAAAAGAATAGCAATAGATTCACAATGAAAAAAATAGCACTACACTGGAAAATTATAATCGGAATGGTATTGGGTGTGGTTTACGGCCTTATCGCTAACAAAGTAGGCTGGGTGGACTTTACCAATTCATGGATAAAACCTTGGGGTGTTATCTTTGTAAATCTCTTAAAGCTAATTGCTGTGCCTTTGGTTTTTGCATCACTTGTTAAAGGGGTGGCATCTTTATCAGATATTTCAAAACTAAGTAGGATTGGAGGTAAAACAATTGCTATTTATTTGATGTCAACCATTATAGCAGTAACCATTGGTTTATTCTTGGTAAATATGATAGAGCCAGGTGCTGATTTTGATAGAGAATCTATACAGTTATCTGAAAATTCTCAATCAGGAGCAGATAAAAAAATTGCAGCAGCAGGAAATGTAAAAGAGGCTGGTCCTTTGCAGTTTGTGGTGGATATAGTGCCAACAAATATCTTTTCAGCTTCTAGTGATAATTCTAATATGTTACAGGTTATATTTTTTGCTATTCTGTTTGGTATTGCCATGGTTATGTTGCCGAGTGAAAAAACAGTATATGTAAAAGGTTTTTTTGATGGCGTAAACAATATTATTTTATTAATTGTGGATTTAATTATGTTGGCAGCACCTTATGGCGTGTTTGCACTTTTAGGAGGTTTAGTAGTTGATTTTGGAGCAAGTTCTACTTTATTTATTGCCTTAGGGAAATATTCGCTAACCGTTATTGCAGGTTTACTTCTGATGGTAATTGTGATATATCCTTTAATTTTAACAACATTTACAAGAGTGAAGTATATTAATTTCTTTAAGGCAATTTCTCCAGCTCAGATGTTAGCATTTTCTACAAGCTCAAGTGCAGCAACTTTACCTGTTACTATGGAAAGGTGTGAGGATCATTTAGGGGTTTCTGAAGAGGTTTCTTCTTTTGTATTACCTTTGGGAGCAACTATCAATATGGACGGAACTTCTTTGTATCAGGCTGTTGCAGCAGTATTTATTGCACAAGCCTTTGGTATTGAATTGAGTTTAGGACAACAATTAACAATTGTTCTTACCGCTACTTTAGCGTCTATTGGTGCAGCTGCTGTTCCTGGTGCTGGTATGGTTATGCTAGTGATCGTTTTGGGCGCAATAAATGTTCCTGTTGAGGGGCTTGCACTTATCTTTGGTGTGGATAGAATACTTGATATGATGCGTACAGTCGTGAATGTTACGGGTGATGCTACTGTGGCAACTGTTGTAGCTTCTTCTGAGGGTAAGTTACGCCAAGTAGCTGAAGACTAATTAATAAGTTAAACTTTGCAAAGATATATTCTAATTTACCTTTTGTTTATGAGTCATTTGCTAATGGCTCAAGAATGTTTTCCTGAAAGGAGAAAGGATAAGAAGTTAGTGCAGAAGATTGAGAGATTAATTGAAAAGAGAGCTTTTTATGATGCTTTTGATGAGTTAAGAGGGAAAAATGAGTATGCAGTTTTTTATGCGTTAAAAGCAGAAATACTTTGGGTTAAAGAAGCATATTTTGAGTCAGAGACTGAAGCTTTAAAGGCTATTGATATATGTCCTAATAACTTTCCTAAAGCGTACTATTTTTTAGGAGAGATTGCTTATAATCGTAAGAATTATGTAAAAGCAGACTTTTATCTTAAAAAGTGTATAGAATTAAAAATTGGTGATCCTTATTATTCTGATGCTATTTTGCTATACTCTAAAGCAACAGTTCTTGCTGAAATTATAAATAATCCAGTAAAATTTAATCCAAATATTGTTAAGGGTATTTCTACTAATTTTGATGAATATTTACCGATTATTTCTCCTGATCAAGAGCTTTCTTTTTTTACAAGAAGGTTAGAAAAAAAGAGTAAACAATCTATAACTTCAATAATAGTAGAAGAGTTTACTTGCAGTAAAAAAGACAATAAAACATTTGAAGTTGGAAGTGCCTTAGATTATCCGTTTAATATGGAATCTAATGAGGGTGCTGCATCAATTACTATTGATAATAAGACATTGTATTATACAAAATGTTCTTTAACTCCAGGAGGTTATAAAAATTGTGATATCTATTATGTTTTTAATAAAGATAGTTCTTGGTCAGAAGTACAAACTTTCTCTAAATATATTTCTAAAATCGATAGTTGGGAGTCTCAACCCACAGTTTCATCAGATGGTAAAAAAATTATTTTTGCTAGTGATAGAAAAGGTGGTTATGGTAAAATTGATTTGTATGAAATTCAACTTGTAAAAGGCGTATGGACTGCTCCCAAAAATTTGGGAAGCAATATCAATAGTAGTGAGAATGAAAAATCTCCTTATTTACATACTGATGGAAAGACATTGTATTTTGCTTCTCAAAATTTTCCAACTTTAGGAGGTTTTGATATTTTTTATAGCAGAAAGGATTCTTTAGGTAATTGGGGGGAACCTAAGAATATTGGTTATCCTATTAATTCAGTGGCTGATGAGATTTCCCTGTTTGTGAGTACGGATGGAAATACAGCTTATTTTGCTTCAAATCACTTGGATGGAGTAGGAGGTTGGGATATTTATTCTTTTCCTTTACATTACGAAGCAAAACCTGAACGTGTGCTGTTTTTAAAAGGAGAATTGATGGATGAAAATGGGCAGGTTTTGGAGGATGTTGAGTTAGAAATTAAGAACCTTAAAACAAATAAAGTTACAACTGTAAAAGTTGATGCTGGAACTTATGTTTCTGCTTTAGCATTAGAGGGTGATGCTGATGTTTTGATTACTGTTAAAAAAGCGGGATTTGCTTTTAATTCAACTTTTATTGCTTATGATGATACTTCTTTTGTCACCCCAACTGAGTTTAATATTGAATTGCAATCACTTGAAAAAGGAAAGTCATTTAATATTTCAAATATATTTTTCCCTACTAATTCTTATGAAATAAATGATTTGGCTCAGGAAGTATTAATTGAGTTTTCTTCCTATCTTAAGTTGAATAATAGTTTAGTTATTGAAGTTAACGGATTTACTGATGATATTGGTAATTTTAATGATAATCAGATGTTGTCAGAGAGTAGAGCAAGAGCTGTTAGGGATTTAATTCTTACAAATGGAATTTCAGCAGATAGGATAACGTTTAACGGATTTGGTGAGTTACATCCGTTAGAGTCTAACAAAGATGAAAAGAGTAGGGGAGCTAATAGAAGAACCGAATTCAAAATTATAAGTAAATAAAAAATCCTGCATTTAGCAGGACTTTTTAATGTATTTATTAAGAGATTATCTTACCTCTTTAATTCTAGCTTTTTTACCAGTTAACTCTCTTAGGTAGTAAATTCTTGCTCTTCTTACTCTACCCTTCTTGTTTACTTCAATCTTTTCAATTAAAGGAGAGTTTATAGGGAAAATTCTTTCAACACCAACTGAGTGAGAAATTTTTCTTAATGTAAAAGTTTCTGTACCTCCAGTTCCTTTTCTTTGGATTACATCTCCTTTAAAAAGCTGAGTCCTTTGCTTATCTCCCTCTTTAATTGTGTAATACACTGTTATAGTGTCTCCAGCTTTGAAAGAAGGTATTTCTTTTATTGAATTAAGCTCTTTAGCGATAGTTTCAGTAATGTTCATTTTTCTTGTTATTAGTTTTGAAAATTGATTTGCAATATTAAGGATATTTTTTTATTAGAAATAATTAAAACAAAATATTATTCTAATAAATCAGGCCTTCTTTTAGTGGTTCTTTTTAGCGCCTCATTCTCTCTCCATTCTGTTATAAGCTTCTCATTTCCAGAAAGTAATACTTCTGGAACTTTCATTCCATTGTAGTTGAATGGGCGCGTGTAGATTGGTGGTGCAAGAAGATTGTCTTGAAAAGAATCGCTTAATGCTGATGTTTCGTCATTGATTACTCCTGGAATTAGTCGGATTATTGCATCAGATAAAATTGCAGCAGCAGCCTCTCCTCCAGTAAGTACAAAGTCACCTATGCTTATCTCTTCTGTAATGTGTAATTCTCTAACTCGTTCATCAATGCCTTTGTAATGTCCGCATAATATGATGATGTTTTTATACAAAGAAAGTGTATTGCACATTTGCTGATTGAGTTTTTTACCATCAGGGGTCATGTAAATTACAGCATCATACTTTCGTTCTGATTTTAGTTTAGTAATTAAATTGTCAATAGGCTGTATGTTCATCACCATTCCAGCTCCTCCCCCAAATTGATAGTCATCAACACTTTTTTGTTTGTTAGTAGAGTATTCTCTAAGGTTGTGTATTTTGATTTCAGCCTTACCTTTTTCTTGTGCCTTTTTTAAAATTGAGTACTCAAAAAAATGATTAAAAAAATCTGGAAATATTGTTATTATGTCAATTATCATTTTGCAAAAATACAAAATCAAAATTGCAATTATAATTGTAAAAACACGTCAAAATAACACATGACATACTGTCATTAAATTATCATAAATATTACAAAATCAGTATTTTATAAAATTTTTATAAAGTAATAGTTCATATACATATAATTTATTAATATAAAAATTGCATCTATAAAATTTTTTTAAAATGGTTAATATAATGTTGATAATTATAGTGAACAATCTTGCATTCAGCTCTAATATTAGGATGTATAATTTGTAGTTTTCACTTTTAAATTATTAATATGAAATATAACCTTATCATTTTCTTATTTGCAGTTTTTACTTATGATTTTTCTTATTGTCAAGCTTCAGATAGTATTTTTATTGACTCTACTTTAACTAATTCAGAACAACTTTTTACTGATTCAATTAATACTTTAAATAACCAAAATCAACAGCTCACCAGCTCAAGAAACGCATATAATCAAGGAATTGAATTTGTGAAAAATGAAGAGTTTGAGCAGGCAATTATAAGTTTTACTGATGCTATAAATATTGATTCTACTTTTTCTTCTGCATATTTTGAGAGGGCTAAGTGTTATTCAGCTCTAAGTAGTGAGTTGGCGATAAATGATTATAATTCTGCATTTGCTTTAGATACTTTAAATTACGAACCATTATATAAGATTGCTAAAATTCAATCTGTATCTGATAGGAAATTAGCATTAAATAGTTATAATTCTATCATTAAATTAGATAGTCAACAATATAAAGCCTATTATGAGATTGGTGTTTTAAATTACCTAGAGCACAATATAGATAAAGCTATTGTTTCTTTTTCAACTTCAATTGAGATCAAAAAAGATGCAAGAACTTTTAATGATAGAGCATCCTGTTATAGGAAGCAAGAGAAATATGATGATGCGATTAATGATTACTTTTTAGCAATAACTCTTAATCCTGACTTGGCTTTTGTTTATAATAATCTTGCTAGCACTTATAGAAAGAGTGGAAATAACGAAAAAGCGTTGAGCTATTATACTTTAGCAATTTCTAAAGATATCAATTATGCTTTAGCTTATAATAACAGAGGAAGTTTGCAAATTGATTTAGGTAATTCAATAGAGGCTTTATCTGATATTGAAAAAGCAATTTCACTTGATGATGGATACGCTCCCGCTTATAATAATAGAGGGGTTTTACATCATCAAAATAAAAAATATACTAAAGCTCTTGCAGATTTTGATATAGCTATAAAACTGAATAGTAATTATGCGAAAGCATATTTTAATAGAGGAATTACTAGACAAATGACTAGAAATGAAGATGGAGCTTGTAACGATTGGATTAAGGCAAAAAAGTTAGGAATCAAGATGGCTAATAAATATTTAGGGAATGATTGTGAATAAGATGAAGAACATTGCACTATTAGTAGTTGGTATTTTTTTTTATCAATCAATTTTTGCACAAAATATTGAATTTAAAAATTCTAATTTTAAATCAGATAAAGAGGGTTTAAAACTTGCAAAAGAGAATATTAAATTCGCTGATAATTTACGTGATAATGCAATAATTGAAATGTTGGCAATGCATGATGCTGAGCTACTCTACAGTCAAGCTGTTTTTTATTATCAAAAGGCACAAGATTTTAACTCTAACAATGCTGAGTTAAATTATAAAATAGGAAGCTCTATATTGTTTACGCATAATAAGGAGAAAGCGTTTAATTATCTGAAAAAAGCATCTAGCCTTTCAAATGATCTTCCAAATGATTTTTTGTTTTATAAAGGTATGTGTTTGCAGCTAGATGGTGAATTCGGTAAAGCTATTAAGCAGTTTCAACTTTTTAGAAATTCAGCAAAAAAGAAAGAATTGGAGCTTTTTGAGATGCTAGTAAAAAAATATATTAAAGAATGTAATTCTTCTGTTGATGTTTTATCACAAACTCATAGAATCTGGGTTGATAATTTATCATTGAATACTGAGTATGATGATTGGAGCCCGTGTTTAAGTGCTGATGGTGACTTATTACTATTTACCTCAAACAGACCTAATGAAAACTTAGCAAATGATATTGGAAGTTATGATCAGAATATTTATTATTCAAATAAAAAAAGCAGGAAATTTAAATCGGTTTATCCTTTAGCTGAGTTAAATTCTAGTTCTGATGATGTTTCTGGTGGTCTTTCTTATGATGGGCAAAGACTACTTATTTTTAAAAAAGAAGATGGAAATACTGATGTTTATGAATCAGAATTAAACGGAAAATATTGGGGTGAAGTAAATAGAAAAATGGGTATGAAATCTAGGGGAGGAAATACTGATAAAAATGAAACTTTTGCATCTTATGATCCTCCAGATATAAAAGTTTATTACATTACAGATGGAGGACATAGCGGAAATAAAAATATCTATTTTTCTGGTGTAATGAATCGAGAGAGAAATATTTGGGGAAAAGGACAAAGTGCTGGTGTTGTGAATACAAAATTTCAGGAGGGTTCAGTTTATATTCACCCCGATGGCAAGACAATGTATTTTTCATCTAAAGGGCATAATACTTTAGGTGGCTACGATATTTTTGTTTCTTATGTTGATGATTTGGGGCATTGGGGAAAGCCAATTAATTTGGGTTATCCTATTAATACTCCTTATGATGATTTATTTTATAGTGCTACTGCTAGTGGGAGATATGCTTTTATTGCTTCAAATAGAGCTGGAGGAAAAGGTGGTTTAGATATTTATAAGGTAACTTATTGGGGTGCAGATAAGCCAATGACTGCTGATTTTGAAGATCAGTTAATGGCTAGTATTGCAAGCCCTATTTCTGATAATTCAGTTGCTGAACCAATTACCGTTGAAGAGAAATCTTTAACTGTATTTAAAGGGAAAATATTAGATGCAATTACTAAAAATTCTATTGCAGCTGATATTGAGATTACAATCAATTCCACTGGAGAAGTTTACACTACACTAAAATCAAATAGTTCCACAGGTAAATTTTTATTATCACTTCCTGCAGGAAAAAATTATGGAATTTCTGTTGCTGCTGATGGGTATTTATTTCATTCTGAAAATTTTGATTTGCCTAAAGGAGATGGTTTTAACTTAGTAAATAAAGATATTGAGTTAAAGAATATTAAAATTGGAAGTAACATTGCACTTCGAAATGTTTTTTTTAATTCTTCAAAATGGGATATAAAATCTGATTCATACGCAGAGCTTGATAGACTAGTTGCATTACTTTCTGATATTCCAGATTTAAAAATAGAAATATCTGGTCATACGGATAATGTTGGTTCAGTATCCTTTAATGAATTACTCTCTCAAAGGAGGGCGGATGCTGTGGTAAATTATCTAGTAGGTAAAGGAGTAGATAAAAAAAGATTGACTGCAAAAGGTTACGGACAATCTAGACCAGTGGATTCTAATAATACTGCTGAAGAAAGAGCTTCAAACAGAAGAACTGAATTTGAGATTATTGAAAATTAATTGCAGGCTTTACTTTAAGGTTTTGCTAAGGAAAAGTTTATTTGATAATAATTTTTTGTGTTTTATTTTCTGATTTAAGAATGTAAATTCCGTTACTTAAATTAGAAATATTTGTTAATTTTTTATTAGTAAAAAGTATTAACTTTCCATTTATATCATAAATCGAAACATTTTTCACTGCTTCAATTATTTTGTCGGCTGAATTAAATGTAAAATTACTTTCTTCAGATAAATTTATTGTAGAATTAACTATTTCCTCATTAAAACTTACTGTAGTAGAATTTAAAAAATCACCTTGGTTGTTGCCTATAGGGTAACCTGCTTCAATAAAAGCACCATAAAAAGTAACATCACCTGTTCCTGCTAACGGTGCTTCCCAGAAAAGATCCCAAGTATTTAGACTATTTCCTGCTGCAGTATGTGTTACCGCATTACTATTATTAGTTAACTGTGTGTTTATTGGGTCAGATATTCCAAATGACCCAGCCTTTGTATCATTGGAATTTTCTTCACATGTCACTTCAAAACCACTAGCATATCCAAAGCCTAATCCACTATTTATGGTTGCTGTTATATTGTATATATTCCCAGGTACATATCCAGTTGAAGGAATATCTGTTGTAATTGTCGCGCCTTGTCCTTGTTGTGCTCCGTGGCACTGCGTACAATTTACTCCATCCGTTGGAGATCCTGTTTTTCCTCCTACTGAACCTATAGAATTGGAGTTAGAAGTTGTTGGGTAAAAGAATATTACTATAACAATACTAAAAGGAATAAAAAGTAAATATTTTTTCATCATATAAAGTTTTAATTTGGGCAAATATAAGATATTATAGAGAAAATAAATACATTTGCAAGTATGAGTACTAAAACTAAAATCCTAGATTCAATAGGCATAAGTCAAAAAATAAAAAGATTGGCATGGGAGATTTACGAGAATAATTTGCAAGAAAAAGAAATTATTTTTGTTGGCGTTTCAGGTAGAGGAGAAGTATTAGCAAAACATTTGTCTGAGGAGTTTAATGAGATATCTTCAATCAGAACAAAAATAGGTACTATTAGTTTAGATAAAGATAATCCTTATCAAAAAGAAATTGTTACAACTTTAGATGAATTAGAATACTCTAATAAGGTTGTTGTTTTGATTGATGATGTACTAAATTCAGGAAAAACTTTAATGTATGCTGCTAAGCATTTTTTAACGACTCCGTTGTTAAAATTATCTACGGTTGTATTGGTTGATAGAACACATAATCGTTTTCCAATAAAGGCTGACTATGTCGGTCAGTCTATAGCGACTACTTTAAAAGAATATGTAAATGTAAAATTAGATGGTGAGGAGAAGGGAATTTATCTCTCTTAAAACTTCATTTACTGTTTTATTATCAGTTTCAATTGTGTAATCTGCTTGTTTATAGGTTCGCTCCCTTTCTTTAAGAATCCTGTGTATAAATTCTAACAGCTTATCATTTCTTAATTTATTTATTATTGGCCTCTTATTTTTATTTTTCTCTAATCTTTTGATTAATGTCTTTGCTGATGCCTTTAAGTAGATAACTGTCCCATTATATTTAAGGTATTCTATATTGTTATTATGAACAGGTAGTCCGCCACCACAGGCAATAATAGCCTTTCTATCAATTGAACGAATTGTATCAGTTTCTAATTTTCTAAAAGCAAATTCACCATCAGTTTCAAATATTTCATTAATACTTTTAGCTGTTTTTTTTTCAATTTGACTGTCTGTATCAATAAAAACAACTTTATTAAGAACAGCAATTTGCTTTCCTATAGTTGTTTTTCCCACTCCCATAAAACCAATAAGATACAGCATATTTAAGTATTATTTATTGACGCAAATTAACTGAATTTTTCAGAACAAAAACAGACTGTTTTAAGTAAATAATTATTTGTTAATCTTTTTTTGTCAAAACAATTTCTGATTAATTAAAAGTAATATATTTGCAGCCGATTTTGAATGACCTGGTAGCTCAGTTGGTAGAGCACCTCACTTTTAATGAGGGGGTCCTGGGTTCGAGCCCCAGCCAGGTCACAAATTGAAATAAATCCCGCATTTGTGGGATTTTTTTACTTTTGTAAGCCTAAGCCCAGGTGCTGAAATTGGTAGACAGGCATGATTGAGGGTCATGTGTCCTAAGGACGTGCGGGTTCAACTCCCGCTCTGGGCACAAAAAAACAGGCATAAGCCTGTTTTCTTATCAGATATTGATTTGGTTTCTTATTACATTACAAACTGTGCAGATACTTTTTTGTTTCTATGCCCTTCTGAATAATTATAAAAACCTTCCCCTGATTTAACTCCTAATTTACCTGCAGTAACCATATTTACTAAAAGTGGGTTAGGAGCATATTTAGGATTTCCAAATCCTTCATGCATTACCTCTAAAATTGATAAACACACATCAAGTCCGATAAAATCAGCTAAATGTAGTGGACCCATTGGATGAGCCATTCCTAGCATCATTACAGTGTCGATTTCTTCAACACCCGCAATTCCTTGAAATAATGTTTCAATTGATTCATTTATCATTGGCATTAAAATTCTATTAGCAACAAAACCAGGGTAGTCGTTAACTTCAACTGGTGATTTTCCTAATGTTTTACTCATTTCCATAATTCTATCAGTAACTTTATCAGAAGTAGCATATCCTCTAATTACCTCTACTAACTTCATGACAGGGACAGGATTCATAAAATGCATTCCAATAACTTGGGTAGGTCGATTTGTTACAGCTGCAATTTTTGTTATTGAGATAGATGAAGTATTGGTTGCTAATAAAGTACTAATATCACAAACTTCATCTAATTGTTTAAATATTTTAAGTTTGAGGTCAATATTTTCAGTTGCAGCCTCAACAACTAAATCTACACCTTTTACACCTTCTTTTATGTCTGTGTAGGTTGTAATGTTTGATAAAGTATTGTTTTTATCATCTTCAGTAATTTTTTCTTTCTTAACCATACGTTCCAAGTTATTACTAATAGTAGCAATAGCTCTTTCTAAAGCATCAGCAGATATATCTACTAAATTTACATTAAAATCTTTTTGAGCAAAAGTATGAGCAATTCCATTACCCATAGTTCCTGCACCAATTACTGTAATATTTTTCATTTTTTGTTTTTTTAATTTTTGGCAAATATAATGAGACTTATAAGATAAGATTATAGCTGTAGAAATTATTTTTTGTAATGAATAATTCTAATATTATCAAAATCTAGTGTTTTTACTTCTGAGAAGTTATCTCTCTGCATTCTTATAAAAACAGAGAAACTTTCAGCACCAATTGCCTCACTAGCCGTTTGGGTTAAATTTACATATATCTTATTCCAATCATCTTTAGGATTTATCCATAGAAGATCTTTTTGTAAAGTTGGTGTATTAGGAAAATTAATATACATTCCCACTAAAAATTCACTATCACTTTTATAATCTAATTCAAGATAAGTTGCTGATCCTTGTTGGGGTACATTATCAAAACTAAGTGGGTGATCTTTGTAATTTATTTCTGTAACAAAAAAAGAATCTACGAATGATAAAGAGCCATAATTTCCATAAGGTCCTCCTGAAGTTTTTTGAAAACAAGTATCATAATTAAAAGTATATGATGGATCAAAATCATCAATTATTCCTTCAATATTTTCTTTTAATGCAATAATAGGGTTTATAATTGTTGTGGAATCAATTGTTAGTTTAATTGTAGATGCGTCAGAGTGATAGAATGGATACGTAACTCTTTGTGATGCAATACCATTATCCTTAATTCCTGCATAAATACGGACTTCAACAGCTCCATCATTTAAAACTGGAAAATGAGCAGGTAGCTCGTAAACACCTTTGTTAACTCCATCTACATATACCCAGGCATCTGTAATATTTGTAGTATAATCTTCATCAAGTGTAATTTCATCTATTTGAATGTATGATGGTACTCCATTAGTAGTTGTATCATCTTTATTACAAGAGAAAAGTGAGATAGCAATAAGGAAATAGAGGGTCTTTTTCATATCTTTAGTATTAACAATTTACTGTGTATTTTCTTGAAACATCTAATGTTAAAAATACTTATTTATTGTTTTAATTTGTGATTAATAATTTTCCTCAAAAATAGTTTAAAAGATTGATTGAGAAATAAGAATGAAAGATAGTTTTAGACATCAGGGTTTGCGTAAGCAATTAGTACAACATTTAGCATCAAAAGGCATTAAGAATATTGATGTTCTGAGTGCTATAAATATCATTCCTAGGCATCAGTTTTTGGATACTGCATTTGTTAATTTTGCATATCAAGATAAAGCATTTCCTATAGGTTCTGGTCAAACTATTTCTCAACCTTATACTGTAGCTTTTCAGTCGCAATTACTAGATTTGAACCCTTATGATAAAGTGCTTGAAGTTGGTACAGGTTCAGGATATCAGGCTGCAGTATTGACTTTATTGGATGCTGATGTTTATACAATAGAAAGACAAAGAGATTTATTTAATAAAACAAAAATATTTTTACCAAATTTAGGCTACAATTGTCGATTTGTTTATGGTGATGGTTATAAGGGTTTACCTAAATTCGCACCTTTCGATAAGATAATTATTACTTGTGGCGCTCCTTGTATACCAGTAGATTTAGTTGCCCAATTAAAAGTTGGAGGTAGAATGGTAGCTCCAATTGGAGAAGGAGATATTCAAGTTATGCATTTGATAGAAAAATTATCAGAAACTGAAACTAGAGTTACAACTCATGGAGAGTTTTCATTTGTTCCTATGCTTAATGATAAAAATAATGGAGTTGAATAAGTTCTATATTTAACTAGAAATTTTTTTTTGTATTTTTGATAAAAATAAAAATAACAATTTTTCCTACTTTTAACTCATGATTATAGAATTTTACAAATACCAGGGAACTGGTAATGATTTCATCATGATTGATGATAGGCAATGCAATTTTGATATTAACGATAATAAGTTAATATCAGCACTTTGTGAAAGAAGAATGGGCATAGGTGCTGATGGTTTGATATTATTAAGAAACCACAGATCTTTGGATTTTGAGATGATTTATTTCAATTCTGATGGAAATCTATCTAGTATGTGTGGTAATGGAGGTAGATGCATTATTGATTTTGCAGCAATGTTAGAAGTCATCAAAACTGAAACTACATTTATGGCTATTGATGGCGAGCATAAAGGTCAGTTTTTAGGAGATACAATTGCATTGCAAATGCAAGATGTTGCTGAGATTGTTGGAGAGGGTGATGGTTTGGTTTTAGATACTGGTTCTCCACATTATATTGAGATGGTTGATGATTTGCAATATATAGATGTTAATAAAGAGGGAAGGAGAATAAGAAATTCAGCACCTTTTAAAAAGGAAGGGATAAATGTAAATTTTGTACAAGATAGTTCAGAGATTGAGGTAAGGACTTATGAGAGAGGAGTGGAGGAGGAAACTTTAAGTTGTGGCACTGGTGTTGTGGCTACAGCTTTAGCAATGCATTATGCGAATTGCATAGGTGAAAATTTGGTAAATGTAAAAACTAAGGGTGGCGAGTTAACCGTTAGTTTTGAAGAGTTTAATGGTGGGTACAAAAATATTTGGTTAAGTGGTGAGGCTAGTATGGTATTTGCTGGCGATTTTGAATGTTAAAAAGCGATAAAATATTGTTACGAACTTTGCAATTATCTGATTTAGATTTTTTGTTTGAAATTGAAAATAACAAAGAGAATTGGAGGTACGGAACTGAAAATAAACAGTATACTAAAGAGGAACTTACAAATTATATTACTAATGCTAAACAAGATATTACTAAAGCTGGGCAGTTTCGTTTTGTTATTGATCTGGAAAATACTCCAATAGGTTTTATTGATCTTTTTGACTATACAGCTAACAGTGCAGGTGTTGGTGTAATAATTGAAAAAAAATACAGAAGAAGAGGTTTTGCAAAAGAGGTATTGAAACTTTTGATTGATTATGCTACAAAAACTTTTAAAATAGAAAAATTACATTGTAGTATTCAAGAAGATAACTTTGTAAGTATTAACCTTTTTACTTCTTGTGGGTTTGAACTTGATGAAAATAAGGAGGAATATAATTATTATGTCTTGCAAAATGCATAAAGTTTTTCTTTTTGGAATAATATTGATTCTATTCTCCTGCCAAAGAGGACAAGTAAGCGATTACAATACTTACTTAAATCATAATGATACAGTAAAATATGTAGGAAAGGAAGAATGTAGAATGTGTCATTCTGAGATTTATGATTCTTATATGCAAACTGGAATGGGGCAGTCCTTTAATTTTGCAGTAAAAGAGAACAGTGCATTAGCAAATAGTCAAATGCATATCATTTATGATACTATTAAAAACCTTTCTTACCAACCATTTTGGAAAAATGACAGTCTGTTTATAAAAGAATTCCGCTTAAAAGATAAAGACACTACACACCAACTTATTAGAAAAGTTAATTATAAAATTGGCAGTGGGCAGCATACAAATTCTCATTTATTTGAGGTAAATGGATATGTTCATCAAATGCCATATACTTATTATACTCAAGATAAATTGTCTGATTTACCACCAGGATTTGAAGATGGTCAGAACACTCGATTTTCTCGAGAGATTGGCTTGGAATGTATGAGCTGTCATAATGCACACCCTAATCATGAAAGAGGTTCTTTAAACAAATACAATATTATTCCACAAGGCATTGATTGTGAGAGTTGTCATGGGCCTGGAGAAGTTCATATAAAACAAAAGTTGGCTGGGCATCTTATTGACACTTCAAAATACATTGATTATTCCATTGTTAATCCTAAAAAATTGCCAATTGATTTGCAATTTGATGTTTGTCAAAGATGTCATTTGCAGGGGACTTCAATTTTAGCTGAAGGAAAAACTTTTACATCTTTTAAACCTGGCATGAAACTCAGTGATGTAATGGATACTTATCTTCCAAAATATGAGGAAGATAATTCATTTATTATGGCTTCTCATGTGGATAGGTTAAAGCAAAGTGCTTGTTTTCAAAATGCTGAAATGACTTGCGTTAGTTGTCATAATCCGCATAAAAGTGTTACTACTTTAAAAGCAAATTATTTTGATGCAAAATGTATGCAATGCCATGATTTTTGTAAAGATGAGAAAACACAAAATTGCACTGATTGTCATATGCCAAAATCAGCTTCAACTGATATTATGCATGTCGCCATCACGGATCATAAAATTGCTATTCCTTCTGATGAAAAAAATCAAAAAGGTACATTTTTAGGTTTGTTTGCAATTAATAATTCTAATCCAACTCATCTTTCTAAAGCCAATGCATATTTAAAACGCTATGAAAGTTTTGAATCTAGGCAATTCTACTTGGATTCTGCTTTTAAATATTTACAAATTTCAGAAAATAATTTTACTTCCTATATTCAGTATTACTATCTTAAAAATGACACAAAAGAACTTGTTAATTTTGTAATGTCTAATGATGTAGATAGTAGCAAATATTCTCAGTCAGATTTAGCAATGGCTTACAGCAGAATGGGAGAGGTATTTGCATCTCAAAATATGTATACTCAAGCTGAATTGTATTTTAAAATTTCAGTAGATTTAATGCCTTTTGTAATTAATTATAAAATAAAATACGGCAGTTTCTTATTAAAAATTAATAAGAAAACTATTGCTTCCACAGTTTTTCATGAAGCATTAAAGTTAAACCCAACAATAAAAGAAGTTCATTCAAATTTAGGATATATTGATATTTTAAATGGAAAGTATGAAATGGCTGATAGGAGGTTAAAACAAGCTATTATATTAGACCCTGATTATATTTTAGCTTATGAGAATTTGGTGCTTTCTGCCCAGATGCAAAATAAAAATATACAGATGAAGTTTTATTTAAAGAAAATTTTGGAAATTGCTCCAGGTCATAAAGCCAATCAAATTTTAAAGAATTTATAATTGATGAAAAGAAGAAAATTTAAGAAAAAATCAGGTTTTGGAAAATTTCTGATTTCATTTTTAGTATTAGTTCTTTTGGGAGGTATAGGAATGGTATATGAATTGTATTCTAGAGTATATAATCCTAATATTATTTTTGCTGAAGATACTAAAGAAAAGTATATTTATATTCCAACTTTTTCTGATTTTACTAAGGTAGTTGAGGTGTTGTCAGAAAATGGATTGTTGATTAATTCCAATTCTTTTGAGTGGTTAGCAAAACAAAAGAAATACACTAACAACATTAAGCCTGGTAGGTATAAAATTGACAGAGCGTTAAATAATAATGAATTGATTAATTTATTGCGTTCTGGTAGACAAACCCCTATAAAAGTTACTTTTAATAATTTAAGAACAAAAGAACAATTAGCAGGTAGAATTGCTAATCAAATAGAAGCAGATTCTTTACCATTATTAAATTATATTTCTGACACTTTGTTTCATCAGAAACTTGGTTTATCGGATGATAATGTGACTTGTATATTTATACCTAATACATATGAGTTTTATTGGAATACTTCAGCAGATCAATTTGTAAAAAGAATGCTAAAAGAATATCAAAAATTCTGGAATAATGATAGAAAAAAAAAGGCTGATAAAATTAAATTAAATTATTATGAAGTGGCTACTTTGGCATCAATAGTCGAAAAAGAGCAAAACATCAAAAGAGATGAACGACCAGAAATTGCTGGTTTATATTTGAACAGAATTAAAAAGAAAATGAAGTTGGAATCTGACCCTACTTTAATTTTTGCATTGGGCGATTTTACTATCAAAAGAGTTCTGAATAAAGATAAAAAAGTTGATTCCCCCTTTAACACCTATAAACATAAAGGTTTGCCACCTGGACCTATTTGTATTCCCTCTATCAACTCAATTGATGCAGTATTGAATGCAAGTAATCATAAATATATTTTTATGTGTGCAAAAGAGGACTTTTCCGGCTATCATAATTTTGCAAAAACCTATGCTAAGCACCTCATAAATGCGCGTAAATATCAAAATGCACTAAATAAGAGGAAAATAATGCGTTAATTTTTTAATTTTGCATCCTATAAAACCAATATAATGACAAAAATAAAGTTTGGAACAGACGGTTGGAGAGCAATCATTGCAAAAGAGTATACTACTGATAATGTAGCAAGAGTAAGTATTGCTGTAGCTGATTGGTTAAATAAAAATAATGATAACCCTTCAGTAGTTATTGGACATGATTGTCGTTTTTCTGGTGAGATGTTTGCAGAAACTGCTGCAAAGGTTTTAGCATCAAAAGGTGTGTTGGTTAAAATTGCAAAAGACTTTGTTTCTACTCCTATGGTTTCCTTGGGTGTGGTAAAGGAAAAAGCTTCTTTGGGTGTTGTAATTACAGCTTCTCATAATCCACCTGCATATAATGGCTTTAAACTTAAAGGTGATTTTGGAGGCCCATTATTACCTGCTGATATTACTGATGTAGAAAATAGAATTCCTGAAAGTAATTCTGTTGATTTAGATGCAATTTCCATAGAAATTTTAGTTACTGAAGGAAAAATTATTTATGTTGATTTGGAAGAAATGTATTGCAAACATGCTGAGGAAAATTTTGATTTTGAAGCTATTAATAATTCTGGTCTGAATTTTGCTTATGATGCAATGTTTGGTTCTGGAATGAATGTAGTAAAACGCCTTTTGCCAAAAGCTACTTTATTGCATTGTGATGATAATCCTGGGTTTTTAGGTATTGCTCCTGAGCCAATTCATAGAAATTTACAAGAGTTTTCTGATTTGATGAAAAACAGTAACTTAGACTGTGGACTTGCCACTGATGGTGATGCTGATAGAATTGGACTTTATGATAGTAAAGGTAACTTTGTTGATTCTCATCATATTATCCTTTTATTGATTCACTACATGGTAAAATATAAAGGAATGAAAGGAAAAGTAGTTACAGCATTTTCTTGTTCTGTAAAAGTTGAACAAATGTGTGAGCATTATGGACTGGAACATGAAACTGTTCAGATTGGCTTTAAGCATATTGCAGGTAAAATGATAACAGAAGATGTATTGTTAGGTGGTGAAGAATCTGGTGGAATTGCTACTGCTGGCCATATTCCTGAGAGAGATGGTATTTGGATGGGATTAATATTGTTCGAGTTTATGGCTTCATCAGGTAAATCATTGGAAGATTTAATTGAAGAAGTATATGAAATTGTTGGTCCTTTCTCTTTTGAGCGTATCGATCTACATATTGATAATGAAACTAAATTAAAAATTATTGAAGATTGTAAAAAAGGTAAGTTTACTAAGTTTGTTAAGTATGAAGTTGAAAGAATTGAAACAACTGATGGCTTCAAATTCTTCTTTGATGCTGACACTTGGTTAATGATTCGTCCTTCTGGAACTGAGCCTGTATTAAGAACTTATGCAGAGGCTTCAGATCAAGAGAAAGTATTTGATATTTTAGCTGATTGTAAAGCTACAATCTTATAAATGAAACAGCTGTTTCTGATATTGTTTTCATGTATTTTATTTACTACAAATGCTCAGGATTTGAACATTTCTAAATTTGGTGATGATGGATCGTTAGTAGAGCAAGAATTTACTTTAAATAAAAAAAGAAGAAACACTCTTTTAATTTCAGAAGCAAGTGCTTATACAGTTGCCTTGGTTAGTTTAAATCAACTTTGGTATGCTGATTATCCTAAGAGTAGTTTTCATTTTATAAATGATAATGAAGAATGGTTGCAAATGGATAAAATGGGGCATATGTCAACATCTTATTATTCAGGCGTTGCTGGAATTAAAGCTTATGAATGGGCAGGTTTTAGTCGTAGAAATGCTATTTGGTATGGAGGTATGACGGGTTCAATATTTCTAACTGTTATTGAAATTCTAGATGGAATGTCAGAAGAATGGGGAGCATCACCTGGAGACTTAATTGCAAATACTACAGGTTCGCTATTAGCAATAGGGCAAGCACTTAAATGGAACGAGCAAAGAATACAATTAAAGTATAGTTACAGTCCTTCTAATATAGCAGCCAAGAATCCAGAACAACTTGGGTCAAATCATTTAGAAAGAGCATTGAAAGATTATAACGGACAAACATATTGGTTTTCCTTAAATCTCAAGTCTTTATTTCATATAGTAAATCCAGAATTTCCGAGTTGGCTTAGTTTATCTTTAGGCTATGGTGCTGTTGAAATGGTAAATCCATATCAGAATGATGGTGATGCGCAAAGAAGTAGACAATTTTTAATGTCATTTGATGTTGATTTGAATAAGATTAAAACAAAAAACAAAACACTAAATTCTGTGTTGCATACTTTCGGGTTTTTAAAATTTCCTGCACCAGCAATCCTATATACAAATGGAAATATTTTTTTCCACTCAATTTATTACTAATGGATTTTAATATTGGAGATAGAGTGCTTTTTAAGAAAGAAAACCTTAAAGGTGAAGTTGTAAAAATTAACTCTAGTTATAAACTTACTGTGCTTTCATCTGATGGTTTTGAACTTAAAGTAGATTTTAAAGATTTAGTTAAAATTGAGCAAGGGACTGATAAAGCGGCTTCTTATGGTGAATACACTTACACTAAGGATGTTGATAGAAGAACTTCTAAATCACAAAAAAGACAAAAAAGTCAAACAGTATTAAAAGTTGATTTACATATAGAATTGCTTACTTCCAACTTTTATTATTTGGATAATTTTGAAATTGTACAAATGCAGCTAAACGAATGTCATAAGAAGATTCAACAAGCGATAAATTCCAATATTACAAAGCTTATTATAGTTCATGGAATAGGTGCTGGTGTTCTGAAATCAGAAGTGCATAAATTACTCAGAGATTATAAGCTTAGATTCTATTTGTCAAAAGATGCAGGTGCAACTGAAGTAATGATTTAATTTACATCTAATCGGCTAATTATCTCAACTATTTGAGTGTGAGTAATCCTCTTTGCAATAATCTTTTTTTCTTTGTCAAGTAAGTAAATAACTGGAGTAGAATAGATGTCATATTTATCTCTCCAGTCGCTACTAGCTACAGGATTCCCTTCTTCATCATGATTAATATCAGCAACATTAGTCCAATCTCCAATCTTTTGTTTATTAATAAACTTTTTCCATTCTGTTTTATCAAACTCTGTAGCTACTGCAAATGTTTTGATGTTATAGCCTGCATCAATTAGTGAATCAACATCATTTTTTACTTTTGGAATTTCTTTTTTACAATGCCCACAAGTTGGCCCGTAAAAAATAAGTACAGTATAATCAGCATTTATTTCTTGTAATGTGTGTAGTTTTTCCAAAGTGTCTTTCATAAATGGTCTCCCGTAAAAGTCAAGAAACTCTGAGGCTTTTCTTCCTATTAAGTTTGGGGCTATTTTTTGTGCTCTATCTGCTATTTTAACTAGTTGAGTAGAGTCTACCCAATCACATTGATTTGTAATGTAATAATTTTCGACCATGTGTACGAAAACTGCATCCATACCCATAATTTTTGATCTTTCATAAGTTGAGGTGATATAAGAAACTACATATTGGAAAATCTCACTATTAGCTCTTGAATGTTCAACTAAAACATCAGCAGATACATTAATAGAGTCAGGATGTTTAACGGTTAGTTTATCTAAATATTGATCCATTTTGCTGTAGAAAATAGGAGTTCTCAGCATTCTCTCATCAGAGAAGTCAATATTATCCCAAAAATGTTTTTTGTAAAAAAGGTATGGGAAAGTTTTATCAGGATTTCCTAAGGAATCTAGAGGTGATTCTGGTATAACAGGATCAGTAGTTGCATTTACAATTTTTGTAAAGAATTTATCTGAGTTATTTTTAGTAAAGTTAGAGCGATAGTTTTTTACTTTTGAATCAATTTCTTTTGCTTTTTCTTGTAATTTATTTTTGGTATCTCCCGTAGCAGTTTCTAGAGCTTTTCTGATTGGAGTTACATCCTTTTGCATTTGTGTAATAAAATTTAGGTATTCGTAAAAAGGTGTATTTTCCTTAGAGTTCCTAAATGTCATTTCTCCAATTAAATCATCAGTTTTTGTGGTGAATGAAAAATGTTGTTCAGATACTATAATGTCAAAATACCTGCTTTCAGAAAGTACAACTAAATACATTCCTCCTTTTAATTCTTTTTCCCCTTCAAAGGTAAATTCACCATTTGTTACAACTGCAGTGTCTGTTGCGTATTGTTTTCCTCCAAAATAATAAGCTAGTATTACAGTAGAATCTTTTAAGCCTGTAATACTACCAGTAATTTTATGTCCTGATTTTTGACTTTGTAAAAGTTCAACTAAATTTTGAGAATTAGATGTAAAAGTGAATGTGACAACTGCAATTAATAAGAATATTTTTTTCATTATTTTTAAATTTAGGTTCGCAAAATTAAGAATCTTAACGTAAACTACTAATTTCTATTGTTTGTTTTTCAGATATCCGTCTAAAAATACTATTCCAATAATAATAGTACTCCCAATATAGAATGCTGTGCTCATAAGTTCAGATTCACCAAATATAAGTAATGCAAGAATTATACTGTAAATTGGCTCTAGATTTATAGCCATTATTAGTGAAAAAGGGGTGATGTGTCGCATTATTTCGGTCATCCAAACAAAAACCATTGCTGTACAAAGTGTCCCTAGTATGAAAAGATAACTAAAGTCAGTTATTGATATTGTTGAAATGAAAACAGAAAAATCCTTTTGGATTAGTAAAATCCCACTTATGATAATTAACCCCGAGAGCATTTCAATCATGGTAATTTGTGCTGCTCCTACTTTCGTGATATACTTAGCATTAAATAAAGTAAATAAAGTTCCTAAAAGTGCAGCCATTATCCCATAAAAATATCCCCAGAAATATTGAGTTTCCGTTCCCATTACAAATCCTAAGGCAATAAATACAATTACTCCCATTACCACTTCATATCCCAATAATTTTCTCTTAAAGAATAATGGTTCAATTACTGCAGAAAATAGAGAGGATGTTGCCAAACAAACAACTGCTACTGATACTGTTGATATTTTTATTGATTCAAAGAAACATATCCAATGAAAGGTTACTAATGCGCCAACACCAAGTATTCCTAAGAAATCTTTTTTATTAACAATAAATAATTGTTTCTTAAATGCTAAAAAAATGGCAAGACTAAGAAAAGCGATACCCATTCTGTACCATACTAAACTTAATGCATCTAAACTTATCAGTTTCCCAAAAACACCAGTTAGACCAAGTATTACTACCATTAGATGTAGAGAGTAGTTTTTGTGTTTTGCAAGCAGTTTGTACATAAATATTTTAAATTTGTGCAATAATACAATATAAGAATGAAGATAATTATTTCTCCTGCTAAAAAACTTGATACTTCAATAATAGTACAGAATAGTAAAATGAATACTTCATTTTTAGATGAGTCTACTAAGTTGATTCAGGTTCTGAAAGGAAAGAGTATTTCTGAATTAAGAGATTTAATGGGTCTAAGTGATAATTTGGCTCAACTTAATTGGCATAGGTTTCAGGATTGGGATATTTCAAATTCCAATACATATATAGCAATTGAGTTGTTTAATGGTGCTGTTTATGAAGGGATAAATGCAAAAGACTATAATAAGTCGGATAATAATTTTGCTCAAAATAATTTAAGAATACTTTCGGGTTTATATGGTTTAATTAAGCCAAATGATTTGATCTTACCTTACAGATTAGAAATGGGTACCAAGTTAAAAACAATAAAAGGAAATAACTTATATAGATTCTGGCAAGATAAATTGCATAAAAATATAGTAGAAGAGTTAAATAATGAAGTATTAATTAATTTAGCTTCAAACGAGTATTCTAAAGTTTTAAAGTTAAGTATGATAAAATCTAAGGTTATAACTCCAGTTTTTAAGGATTACAAAAATGGTAAATTAAAGGTTGTTTCATTTTATGCAAAAAGAGCAAGAGGTGAAATGGTTAATTTTATTATAAAAAATAAGATAACAAACTATGAGGAGTTAAAATTATTTAAAAATAATGGATATTCATTTTCTAATGAGAATAATGGAAGTATTTTATTTATAAGATAAGAATTTATATCAATAAAATTTGAAAGTTGTATTTACAGTTGATTTTGTTATATTTACATTCTTCATTTAAGTAATACTAAGGTATTGATAAATTAGGAGTTAATTATTAAGTAGCTAACAATATTATTTTTTATATGATTCTACTAGCAACAGGTAACAGTGAAGATATTATTTTAATTATTCTGCTTTTATCTATATTATTAGCTATTTTGATAAATAGAAAGTTATTTTTTAAAATAATAGCAAAGGTTAATAAAATAATAATACCGTCGTTATATAAGAAGGAAATTGGTAAGTTAAAAAAGTACGAGAAAGTAATTTTAGGATATAGGTATTGGGTCACTAAGAATAGTTTATAGCTTATCAGTTTCAAAATCTAAACTTTGGAATTCATAATTAAAATCAAAGATTTCCCATTTTAACTGATCACTTTGTTTTAATATAAGATACTCAGTATGATTTTTAGTTTTTGAATATTTTACATTATATTCAACAAATACATAAAACCCCGACTCATAGCCCTCAATTTCACTATTAAAATAAGTATCGGAAACCGATCTTTCTTCTAGTTGACCAATCTCATTCATCAATATTGAGATTTGATTCAACCAACTTTCTTCCGAGAATCTTTTCTTTAATTCAGATGAAAGATATTGATAAGATGTTGTATATTGTCCTGAGTTTACATCATTCCACCATTTCAAACCAACTTTATTAGCATTGGTTATATATTTTGTAGTATATTTTTGAGCTGAAAGATTATTAAAAGAAAATATAGCTATTAAAAGTATACTTAGATTTTTCATAGTGAATTTTTAAGATTGTAAAAGTAGTTGTTTAAATAAGAATTTTTAAAATTTTCCCAGATGATTTTTTCTTAAATCACCATTTATAAAAAGATATAATTAAATTTAAACTCTATTTTGACCTTATTTTCTTCTTTTTTGTTGCTTTTGAAGTCAAAGTTATTAACCAATCTTTATCTAGCATTTTTTTGTCCTTATCTAGTAAAGTTGTAATAGTTATAATTTAAGCTGTATTATCATAACTATCTGAAAATAAGACAGTTCAAAAAAATCTATTTTTGATGTCTATATTGTAGTTTTTAGATTGCAAAAACTTATTTTATTTTAGTTAATTTTAGACTTATGAACAATAAAAAAATATTCTTATCTAGTAAAATTTAGTTTGTAAAGATTTTTTTTCTATATTAGTGCCTGTAAAATAATATTAACCAAAAAAAATAAATCATGGCTTTTACGCACACAAACGAAAGAGGTACTTTATACCACTTAAACAAAAAAGATGTAACATTAAAATCAACTGGTAGAGTTCAGACTATCTATTATTTTTCTAAAGATTCAAGATCCACTGCTTCTGACAAACCAGATGGTTACTTTGTTAAGGAAAATTCAAGAACTGGATTACCATTCTTAACTAAGAAAAAATAATTTTAAGTTTTCTTAAAATAAAAGCCCTAACATTTGTTAGGGCTTTTTTTGTGCTTTGCTTTTTTCTGATTAATCCCTTAACATTGACACATAATAGAGTAAGTAGGTTACGGCGGCTAAAGCAGCAACTAAATAAGTGCTAGCAGCCCATCTAAGAGCATCATCAGCATATTCTAATTCTTTATCACTTGTAATTCCTGATGATCGCAACCAAACTAAAGCCCTTCTGCTAGCATCAAATTCAACTGGAAGCGTAATTAATGTAAATGCAGTAATAATTGCTTGCAGTATGATAAATAGCATTATTAGCTGATTAAATCCAAGCCCAATATAGCTTCCACCTATTAATCCTATAATGAAAACGGTACCCATCATTTTATTGCTATAATTTACCATAGGCACCATTTGCGATCTCATTTGTAACCATTGATAAGCATTAGCGTGTTGTACCGCATGTCCGCACTCATGAGCTGCTATTGCTGCAGCTGTCACATGCCTTCCTTGGTAAACTTCAGGACTTAGATTTACAGTCCTATCCATAGGGTTGTAATGATCAGTAAGTTTTCCTGGAACTGAAATTACTTTTACATCATTTATTCCATTATCACTTAACATTCTTTCAGCAATTTCTTTTCCACTCATGCCTGATATAGTTGGTACTTGACTGTATTTTTTAACTTTACTTTTTAATCTTGAACTTACAATCCCACCTATAATCATAAATCCTATCATTATTACCCAAATCATATTTTATTGTTTTTAGTTTTTGCAAAATTAGGAAATTCCTCTGCAGTATACAACAATATTATAGTAGTTTTGTAATGTTAAAAATTTATAGAATGAAGAGACCACTTATATTAGTAGTTAATGATGATGGAATTTCTGCTCCTGGAATCAGAAATCTTATTAGAATTATGAATGACTTTGGAGATGTATTTGTTGTTGCTCCTGATAGTCCACAATCAGCAAAAGGACATGCAATTACGATTGAAGAAACTATTAGATGTGATAAAGTTATTATAGAGGATGGTCCTCAAACTGAATATTCTTGTAGTGGAACACCTGTTGATTGTGTTAAATTAGCTGTTAATCAGCTTTTAGATATAAAACCAGATTTATGTGTTTCAGGTATAAATCATGGTTCAAATTCATCAATAAATGTTATTTATTCTGGTACCATGTCTGCTGCTGTTGAGGGTGCTTTAAAGGGAATACCATCAATTGGTTTTTCTCTTTTAGATTATGCACATAATGCTGATTTTACTGAAGCAGAACAATACATTAGAAAAGTTACAAAAGAAGTTTTAGAAAATGGATTAGATGATGGTATTTGCTTAAATGTGAATATTCCAAAAAGAATAGAGGGAAAAGAAATTAAAGGATTAAAAGTAAGTAGGCAAGCTGACGCAAATTGGGAGGAGGAATTTGATGAAAGAAAAGATCCTAAAGGAAAAAAATATTATTGGCTTACAGGTAAATTTGTTAATTATGACAAAGGTACAGATACAGATGAGTGGGCTTTGGCAAATCATTATGTTTCAGTTGTGCCTGTCCAGTTTGATGTTACTGCACATTCTTCATTAGCTTCTGTAAATAAACTTTTATTTAATGAATAAAACTGTTGCTAAAGGTTTTTCTCATGGATTGATTGCTCCAATTATTACATTAGTAATTTATATTGCTTTTATTTTGGAGGTGGAACTTGAAATTGCATTTACTGAATTTAAAAGGTTAAATACTTTAACGCATCATATTAGTTTAAGTGTATTTCTAACTAATATAATATTATTTTTTATGAATATAAAAACTCATAAAGAACAAGTTGCAAAAGGAATTATTGGAGCGACTCTTGTTTATGCATTATTAATTGTTATAATCAAGTTCTTATAATGAAGTATTATTTTATTACAGGAGAACCATCTGGAGATTTACATGCAGCTAATTTAGTTTTTGAGTTAAAAAAATGTGATAAAAATGCAGAGATAAGAGCTTGGGGAGGTGACCGATTAATTGCTGAGGGTGTTCAGATTGTTAAACACATTAAGGATACAGCTTTTATGGGACTTTGGAATGTGCTTAAAAATCTTAGAGTCATAAAATCTAATTTAGATTATTGTAAAAAGGATATTACTAATTTTAAACCTGATGCACTGGTTTTAGTAGATTATCCAGGATTTAATTTAAAAATTGCACAATTTGCTAAGAAGCAAGGAATAAAAGTTTTCTATTATATTTCCCCTAAAGTTTGGGCTTGGAATAAGACGAGAGTTTCTAAAATTAAAAATTTTGTTGATCATTTAATTGTTATCTTTCCTTTTGAAGTTGATTTCTATAAAAAGTATGGAATGGAAGTTACTTATTTAGGAAATCCTTTGTTAGATGAGGTAGGTAAAGGTGATTTTAAGTTTTCTTACAAATCTCATAAAAATATAATTGCTTTACTGCCTGGTAGTAGAAAACAAGAAATTGATAAAATTCTTCCAATAATGCTAGAAGTAGTTGAAAATTTTCCGAATTATCAATTTGTAATTGCGGCAACTAATACATTTTCAATTGAATATTATAATCACATTATTCAAAATTTCGAAGTAGATTTGGTTTTTGAAGAAACTTATGGTTTGCTTTCCAATGCTGATTATGCTTTAGTGACATCTGGTACAGCTACCTTAGAAACAGCTTTTTTTAAAGTGCCTCAGATTGTTTGCTATAAAACAAACTGGCTTACTTATACTATTGCTAAATCACTAATTAAAATTGACTATTTATCGCTTGTAAATATCTTAATGGATAAATTAGTAGTAAAGGAATTGATACAATCAGAGTTAAATAAAGAGAATCTTATATTTGAATTAAATAATATCATAGAAGAAAAAGAGTCTATTATAAAGGATTATGATAAAATCATTAATTTATTAGATAAAAAAGGAGCTTCAAAAAATGCTGCTCAGTTTATAGCAAAAACTATTTAGTAGCTTCTTTGTATTCCTGGATTTTCTTCTTGCTTAGCTCTACTCTTGCACATTCGTTTGGATACACTAGAAAAGTACCTTCATAATCTTCAATTGGACCATCATCTCCATAAGCTGACCATGAAAATATAGCTGTATTATCCACATAATTTCCTGACCAAAATAATGATGCTGTAAGTGTTGATCCGTCAAATTGCGGAGTACAATCGGGTGGAGAGTTCCAGTAATAATCATTGGTTATATATCCAAGATTACTACCATTATAATCATAAAACGAATAAAATGATATTCCCCAATTTAACATGTATTGTGCTGCACTATAATCAAGGTAATAGACAACATCACAAGTATAGTCACAAGCATTCACAGGCTCGTAAAAAGCACATGGGTCATAATTTAAAGCAGTTGGATCAGTACATCCGTCATAATATAGGCAGGTTCCATCATTGTCATCTGCAAGGGGGTCAAAATTAGCTGCACAGGGGTCAGTGCAGCCGTCTATCCTTACTTCTACTGTACACGAATTTAAAAATATAGTTAGAGCTGAGAATAAGAGTATTTTTTTCATGGTTTATTTATATTAATGAGACCAGAAATGTCTACCTAAGTAAAATGCTAATTTTAGTTTAGCATAGGCTCCCATGGAAGTAAATTTATCTTCTCTATTATCAATAATTTTAATATCTGCTGCTTTATTGTAAGAGGTTAATGTCCTATTTGTTGTTCCAGATCCAATGTTAAATCCAATAATTGGCTCAACTGAAAATATCTCTCTACTATTAAAGTTAAATAGTGACCAACCAACAGCGATTCCAATGTTAGAGCCAAAAGTACTACTCAAATCTTCTGTCCAATCTCCATTTGCTAGATCGATATTGTTTTTGTCATTAGTTAACCCAATTCCAAATGAAGTTTCAAAAAACATTGCATTACCTCTTCCTGTTTCTATATAGTATCTTAATTTGGGTGTTGCTCCTAATGTAAGATTATTTAGTTTGTTAATCATAGTAGTATCATCATCATTTGTATTGAAACCTCCTAAGTCTAAGCCCAGCCCAATTAAAAAGCCATCAGCAACAAAATAACCAATACTTACATTTTTTAAAAATCTATCTTCCCAATCATCAAAATTTGTAGCATCCAAATCATACTGAAAATTTGATTGCGAATTATAAAAATCACTCCAATTTCCATCAGATTCGGAAATTACAGTTCCGTTAGATGTTATTTTTTCATCAAATTCACCTCCAGTTACCCAATTAAATCCTAAATCTAATCCTGTTCCAATTTCAATTTGCCAAATTCCTTTTTCTATTTTTTGTGCACTTAAGTTTAATGTCAGTAGAGCTACAATTGCTAGTGCAAATATATTTTTCATGTTATTTATGTATTTTGTTTGTAAAATTAGAATAAATAAGCAAATGATAGTACAATTGCTTTATTATTTAGTTCATAATTATATTCTTTCTTTTCGTTCCCATGTTCTTCAATTGATGTGATTTTATTTACTGTACCAACCTTCATTAATCCTGTATTTACTCTGGCATCTACTAAAAAATTTTCAGTTATGTAATAAGACAATCCTAGGTTTAAACTGACATCTAAATCTTCAGACTCATACGTTCCAGGTGTTGGTTCAACTGCATTTAAAGGTGTGTCATTACTACTAATTTTTTCATTAAATTTATAATCCTCATTAATTAGAAAAGAAACAGAAGGACCAAAGTTTAAAGCTAGTTTATCAGAAGCTTTATAGCTAATAGTTGGGTTTAATTCTACATAAGCTAATTTTAAAGAGTTAGTTGTGGCATATGCATCTAAATTATTTACATTATTTAAAGAAATACTATCCCACTTATGCTTGTAATCATAATTAAAAGAAGCGCCTTTTTGAACGTAAAGAAGTTCAGGCTTAATATACCATTTGTCATTGAAAGCAATTTCCATATAAAACCCTCCTGCAACACCTAGTAAAGGAGTAGTTTCAATGTTTTTCACGCCCTCATTAGGATTTGAAGTTACATTTGCAATATTAAGTCCTACTTTAATTCCGTATTTAGTAGCAAGTAAACTTTGAGCATTAGCACCAAAGCTTAATATAGCTACAATTATTAATAGTGTTATTTTTTTCATAATTTTAGTTATTTAACATTACTGGCATTACCAGCATTAAAGTGTTTTCTCCTTCTTCTAGTCCATCTAAAGGCAGTATAATTCCAGCTCTATTTGGTGCACTCATTTCTAATGAAATTTGTTCAGCACCAATATTATTAAGCATATCAATTACAAATTTAGAGTTGAATCCTATTTCCATATCTGCACCTTCATATTGACAAGATAATCTCTCTTCTGCTTTATTTGCAAAATCTAAATCTTCTGATGTAATTTGAAGTTCACTTCCTGCTATTTTGAGTCTTATTTGATGTGTTGTTTTATTTGCATAAATTGAGACTCTTTTAATTGAACTTAGAAGTGAAGCCGTTTCAATTGTGAGTTTATTAGGGTTTTCTTTAGGAATTACAGCTTCATAATTAGGATATTTCCCGTCAATTAATCTGCAGATTATTGTAATATTATTAAAAGTAAAGAGTGCATTAGTGTCATTGAATTCTAATTTAATATTCGCATTCTCACTAATGTTATTTTTAAGAATAGTTAATGGTTTCTTTGGTAAAATAAAAGAAGCGGTTTTATCAGAATAAATATCTGTACGAGTATGTTTTACTAGTTTATGAGCATCAGTAGAAACAAAAGTAATTTGCTCAGTAGAAAGTTCACAAAACATACCTGACATCACGGGTCTTAATTCATCATTCCCACTAGCAAATAAAGTTTTATTAATTGCATTAGCTAAAACATCACCTTTAAAAGTTGTTGTTGACGAACCATTTAATTTTGGAGTTTTAGGAAATTCATTTGCATTTTGTCCTGCTAATTTGTAATTCCCCATTTCTGAACTCATTTCAATTCCAAAAGTTTCAGTGTTTACAATAAATGTAAGTGGCTGATTAGAAAATGTTTTTAAAGTATCAATTAAAATACGAGCTGGAATTGTGATTTTACCATCAACATTAGCCTCAACTGAGATAGTTGACATCATTGTAGTTTCTAAATCAGAAGCAATAATCGTCATGTTATTACTGTTAATATCAAACAAAAAATTATCTAATATTGGTAATGTATTGTTTGAGCTAATTACTCCATTTAACTTTTGCAACTCTCTTAGAAAGGCGGTACTATTAACTATAAATTTCATTAAATCTTCTTTTTTAATTTGTGTTAAAACGTGTGTCAAATATAATTTATCTACTCATATTATATGTGTATTTACTTTTTTAATTCATTGAGAGTAATTAACACTTTGTTAAAAACATAATCTTGTATCAGCATTAAATCTCCATGATTTACCGTAGCATACATTCTGTCAACTGTAAAATTCTCTTCTTTTGACTTCTCTTTTCTTTCACTTAATTGATAGGTTCTTAGTGTGTCAGAATTTACAATTAATTCATGTAATTGAGTTGAAAAATCAATTTTCCATTTCACTTTATATGTTTCGCAGTTAAGTTTTTCAAAACTATTAAGTAGTTTGAAAATAGCCTCTTTGTTAAGAGTAACTTTATTAGAAGTATAATCACTTAAAATTAGCGGATTAGTTGAAAGTTGATAAGAGTTTTTGATATTTGATAAGTCAGTAAATTTGATATTTTCAATTTCCTCTGATTTTAGAGAAAATATTTTATTTGACCTCCAATTAACAATATCTATTTTTTGCCCTTGAACTCCATATCTTGGGGATAAAAATCCATTAAAAGATGGAATATGGATTACAAACGGCTTTGTTGCATTTTCCATCAGCATATAAGTACCTAAATGATCAGAAGTGTTTGAACCAATTGTATAGGATTTAATTAAATTATGTTTATCATAAATCTCTACTTTTATTCCAGATGTAGCCATAAATTTAATCACATTATCAAATGATGATTTTGATACAGGTTTCTTTATTCTCAATTTAGAAATAGTAGAAAGCAAAGTATTTATTGCATCTTTTCTAACTTCATATTTATTGTTTACTTCCCAACTTCCATCATTTTTTCTAACTGTAATTGTATTCCCATTTCTATCTGCAATAAATATCTTTTCAATAATTGAAGTGTCTTCAATTGCAAAGTTGTTTTCCTCAATAATTGTTGATTTTTTATCAGAATTTAAGAACCAAATAGAAATACCAATAAAGAAAATAAGTAAAGCAAAAAGTATATTTTTTTTAGGCATATTTTTTCTTTTTCATTTTTGTGAAAATAAACGCAAAAATAAGTAATATTAATAGAGGGAGTAAGATATTGATTAGCTGAATAAGAGTCTTATTATTTTTGATCTTTTCTTTGTCTAATAATCTTAATTTTATCTCTTTTGATTTTAGCTGAGTTAAGCCTGTTTCATCACATAGAAAATGGATTGAATTCATAATAAATTTCTTGTTTCCAGGGTAAGTGTATTTTATAAACCTATCATAACCTAAAGGGTAAATATCTCCATTATTTGATACAGAATTTCTAATTAAATCCCCATCAGATACAACTATCATTTGAGTTTTTTTGCTTTGACTTACAAAATTCAACTTCTGATTTTTAGGCAGTATTCTATTTTTAAAAACTGATTCAAATTCTCCCTCTAACAATACTGCAATAGGCAATTTTTCTTTATTAAATGATGTAAGAGGAGGAGGGTTTTCTAATATCCCTAAACTTACTTTTGCAGGTGTTGGGCTAATTCTACTTTGCTTAGAACTATGTAAAAGTATGAACTTGTTGATGTTATTCTTAATTGTATCAATTGAGCTTGCAAAATCACACTTTATTGCATCTAATCCATTTGAGATAGGATGATTATTCTCCGAAAACAAAAGAGGGTAGTAGGGCCATGGAAAATAAGATTGTTGAGGAATATTATTGCTATATCCAGTTACAATTGGAATTTCGGTTGATCTTAAGTCTTCAATTAAATTTGCATTAATTCTTATGCCATATTTGAAGAGTTGGTCACTAATTTTAAGGTCATTATTTACAGCAATAAAACTCTTATTTTGTTGCAAACTATCCATACTTGCTTTTGCACCATCAATCAACCAAAGAATCTTGCCTCCATTCATTAGATATTGATCAATTATGAACTTATCTAACATATTAAAAGGAATTGTAGGCTTGGCAATAATTATTGCCTTATAACTGGTTAATCTCTTAATCTGACTTGATATGTCTGCCTGTAATGTAATGCTGTCAATTTCGAATTCTTTAATGTTAAATCTGTCAATAGAATAATAGTAACTCAGTTTATCATTATCCTGCATAACTGATTCTGTAATGTCATAAACTTCAGATGCTGAAAGTTCCCCATTTCCTTCTAGAAAAGCAATTCTATGTGTTTTAGTTTTACTGATGTGATATATTGCAGAGATAAATTCAAATTCTAGGTTTTCTACTGATGCATTTATATTTTCTCCTGCATTTTTTGAAACTGTGTTTTTTAAGAAATTTACTGCAATTTCTTTGTCTTTATAATAGATAATTGCGCCAGGAAAAATGATTTGATTTATACTGCTTCCTGCTTTTTTTATTTCAATATCGGTAGGGGCAAGTCCTTGTTTTACTAATTGCTTATATAAGTCAACTTTTTCTCTTTCATTTCCACTTTCACTAGGGTTGATGAACTCAAATTCTAAATTATCATCAGCAATAGTTTTAAATGAAGAAAGTAAATTCAAAACTTCTGAGTGAAGATGTTTGAATTCAGCAGGAAAAACTCCTTCTAAATATACTTTAATGAAAACAATATCATCAACTTCTTCTAAAGTTTTTATTGTTTCTTCTGATATTGAATGTTTCCCATCAGAAGTTAAGTCAAAACTAAAATCAGTAAAAGAAACAAGTGTGTTTGTTAGAATAATTAATAATATAAAAACTAGAGAAGAATAGTATTTTCTCATTAGGTTTTTTTGTTATTAATTACTATTTCAGTAAGTTTTATAAAAAGTAAACTTACTGACAAAAAATAAACTAAATCTGATACTTTTAACAGACCTTTACTCATCATATTGTAGTGGTATGAAATTCCGATTTTTTGAAGTGTTAAATCTACTAATTGTAGGAAGGGTAACTGACTTAAAACATCAAATCCAAAGAAAAAGAAACTACTCATAATTATAGCAAGTATGAAGGCAACAATTTGATTACTACTTAATGATGATGCATAAACACTAATACTTGCAAAAATACTACTTAGTAGAATCAGTCCGATATAAGACCCAATAATTGCTGCTAAATCTAAATTTCCAGTAGTTTCCCCTAAAAAGTAAATGCTAATTACATAAGTAGTAGTTGGTAAAATTGCAATAATTACTAATGATAAAACTGCAAAGAATTTAGCAGTTACTATTTCAAAACTAGAAATAGGCTTGGTAATTAAAGTTTCGATTGTTCCTGTGTTGAATTCCTCTGAGAATACTCTCATGCTTACTGATGGGATGAATAGTAAAAAAATTAGTGGGGCAATTGAAAACAAAGAATCCATGCTTGCGTAAGCATTATCTAAGATATTTATTTTGCTGATGTCATGCCATAAAATTATGCTACTAATTAAAAGGAAGAGTCCAATAATTAAGTAGCCAATAATAGTGCTAAAAAAAATACTTATTTCTTTTTTGTAAAGTGTTATCATTTAAAATCTACTCTTACTAATTCATGAATTTTTAATCCTAATAAAGTCTTTGCACTTCCTTTATTAATAGCAATTTGGAGTAAATTATTTTCTCCAAATAAAGCTAACTTTTCAGGAACAGAAACATCTTTATACTTAGAAGAAATTTCTGTTATTTTCTCATCTTCTCTTCCAAAGAGGATTTCGAATGATCTTCCTTTTTGTATGCGTTCGAATTCAGCTTTCCTTATGTTAGTTGTCGCATTACCGTAATTATCAACATAAACAACAACTCCTCTTATCATATCTGGTTGAATTACAGCTTTTAGATCCATTTTTTGAATTTCAAAATCAGGAATCTCAGTACCAATAATCTCCATAGTTCCACCTCTTGCTAGATGGCAAGCAGCTGGAACAAAAATATATTTTGCAGCAAATGTCATACAATCTTCTTCTAATGAAATATTTAGTCTGACAATTTTTTCGGGTTTAAAATCATTAAAAAGTAATGAGAAAAACCCATTATCTGCACCGACAAAAAAATGGCCATTAGCATAAACTGCTAAATGCTCAATATTTATTGATATTTCATCATCAATACTAATGATATGAACAGTACCTTTTGGAAATGATTTAAAGCAATTTCTTAACACAAAAGTAGCTTGTTGAATATTAAACAACTCAATATCATTACTAATATCAACTATTTTTGCATCTTCAAGTTGAGAGTATATGCTACCTTTTACAGATGCTAAATAGCTGTCTTTAGTGCCTAAATCGGTAGTAAGTGTAATTATTGCCATTTATTAATAAAACCTATTGATAGAACAGTTAAAATGTGTTATTTTGTAACTTCAAAATTAAAATAAATCTATGAACAACTTTGCTAATGAGTGAAAAAAAAATAACACTTAGTAACATTGAGTTGGTAAAACTTTTTGGCGCTAATAATAAGAAGCTTGATAAGATAAGAAGTTTATTTCCCCAGCTTAAAATTATTGCAAGAGGCGAAAACCTAAAGTTGATGGGTAGTATTGTTCAAATAAGATATTTTGAACAAAAATTAACAGCATTTATTAATCATATAAATCAATATAATTCATTAACAATTAGTCATATAGAAAGATTGGTTGAGGGTGATGAAAAAGAAATCTTAAAAACTAAAGATGATGTGATTCTGCATGGTCAAAATGGCAAAGTAATAAAAGCAAGAACAGCAAATCAAAGAAAAATGGTGCAGGAGATATCTGTTAAAGATATGATGTTTGCAATAGGACCTGCTGGTACAGGAAAAACTTATACAGCAGTAGCTATTGCAGTAAAAGCATTAAAAGATAGAGAAATAAAAAGAATTATTTTCACAAGACCTGCAGTAGAAGCAGGGGAAAACTTAGGTTTTTTACCAGGTGATTTAAAGGAGAAGTTAGATCCTTATATGCAGCCAATTTATGATGCGCTTTTTGATATGATACCTATTGATAGATTGAATGAATATGTTGAAAATGGAACAATTCAAATAGCTCCTTTGGCATTTATGAGAGGTAGAACTCTCGATAAAGCTTTTGTGATTTTAGATGAGGGGCAAAATACAACTGAACCTCAAATGAAGATGTTTTTAACAAGAATGGGAATGTCAGCTAAATTTATTATTACTGGTGATGAATCACAAATAGACTTGCCAAAACATCAAAAATCAGGATTAATACACGCAAAAAATACTCTTAAAGGAATAAAGGATATCAGTTTTATTACTCTTGATGCAAAAGATGTAATAAGACATAAACTAGTAAAACAAATAATTAAAGCATATAAAAATAATGATTAACACAATTAAAGGAACAAATTTTAACTTACCAGGACAAACTAAATTCTACAAAGGAAAAGTAAGAGATGTTTATACGGTAAATAATGAGACATTAATAATGGTAGCTTCTGATAGAATTTCAGCTTTTGATCATGTATTACCGCAGGGAATACCTTATAAAGGACAAGTTTTAAGTCAGATAGCAGCAAAATTTTTAACGGCTACTGCTGATATTGTACCAAACTGGATGGAGGCAACACCAGACCCTTCTGTAACAATTGGTAAAATGTGTGAGCCATTTATGGTTGAAATGGTTATTAGAGGATATTTAACTGGGCACGCTTGGAGAGAATATAAAGCAGGCAAAAGAATGATTTGTGGCGTTCCTATGCCAGATGGGATGGTAGAAAATCAAAAGTTTGATACTCCATTACTTACTCCTACAACTAAAGCAATAGTTGGTCATGATGAGGATATCAGTAGAGATGAAATTTTAGCACAAGGATTAGTTGCTGAAGCAGATTACATTAAACTTGAAGAATATACAAGAGCAATTTTTCAAAGAGGAACTGAAATTGCAGCTAAAAAAGGGCTAATTCTTGTTGATACCAAATATGAGTTTGGTAAAGACAAACATGGGGTTATTACTCTAATTGATGAAATTCATACACCTGATTCATCTCGTTATTTTTATATTGAAGGTTATGAAGATAAAATTGCACATGGAATTCAGCAAAAACAACTTTCAAAGGAATTTGTGCGTCAATGGTTAATTGAAAATGGATTTCAAGGAAAAGAAGGACAATCTGTTCCAGATATGAGTGAGGAATACTGTAATTCAGTTTCAGAAAGATATATAGAACTATTTGAGTATATAACAGGAGATAAATTTGTAAAAGAAGATGTAAGTGATGTTGTAAATAGAGTAGAAGAAAATATTTTGAAATATTTAGCTCAATAATTAATGCTTATCAATCTTCTTATTAGTATTGCTGTAATTAGTTTGAATGTTTTGTTGTTTTATTATTTGTACTTTTTTTTGAAGTTGAATAAGAAACCAATTTCTAAATCAGATTTTCACAAACCAATTTCAATAATTATTTGTGCTAAAAATGAAGCAGATAATCTGCTAAAGTTTTTACCTAAAGTATTGGTACAGGACTATCCTGAATTTGAAGTTGTGGTGGTGAATGACCAATCAACAGATGGTACAGCAGCTATTTTAAAAAACTTTAAAAAAAGCTATCCCAACTTAGTAATAGTTACTATTGATGAGCATATCAAGCATTGGCCAGGAAAAAAGTTTGCACTTACTTTAGGGATTAAAACTGCTGAGCATGATCACCTCTTATTTACTGATGCTGATTGTATACCTAATTCTAGTGATTGGGCTAAACAGATGAGTTGTAATTTTAACAAATCAGAAATTGTATTAGGTTTTGGTGGCTATAAAAAAAGAAAAGGTTTGCTTAATAAAATCATTCGTTTTGATACTTTCAATGTGGCTAAGCAGTATTTGTCTTATGCTTTAGCAGGATTTACCTATATGGGTGTAGGGCGTAATATGGCATACAAAAAAGCCTTATTTTTTGAAAACAAGGGATTTGCTAAACACCTTCATGTTCCATCAGGGGATGATGATTTATTCATACAAGAAGTAGCAGAAAGAGATAACGTTTCAATTGAAATATTTGCTAAAGCTCATACTACATCGACAGTTGTTGAAAGTTGGAAGGATTGGAGTTATCAAAAAAGAAGACACATTACTACATCACCATTATATAAAGCAAAGTTTAAGATACTTTTAACTGTTTATCCTTATGCTCAATTTTTCTTTTGGACTACTATAATTGTACTTTATGTCCTTAAAGCTCCAATTGCTATAACAACTACTATATTAGGGCTAAAATTGCTTACAACCTATTTGATTAATTACAAGCCTATGAAGCAGTTAAATACAATTGATTTGTATTGGATCCATCCTATATATGAAGTTATGTACCTTTTAGTACAAGGATTTTTTGTATTATTGAATGTTGTTAATAAACCTAAAAAATGGAGTAGATGACAAACAATTTGACAGAGAAGGGGAAAAGAGATTTAAAACTCGTCAATAGAGCTTTAGAAACTGGAAATCCTACTGCTTACAATGAGTTGATGAAGCTCTATAGAGATCCTCTTTATTTCATGCTTTTTGAAAAAGTTGGTGACCAAGAATTGGCTAAAGACTTAACAATTGAATCACTTGGAAAAGCTTTTAATAAACTGCACTTGTATGTACCTAATTATGTTTTTAGTACTTGGCTTTTTACGGTAGCTCGTAATCATTGCATTGATTATTTACGTAAGAATAAATTACCTACTGTTTCTATCGATAAAATGATGTTGGATGAAGATGGAAAAAGAACAAGTTTCGATTTAATATCTGATATGCTCAATCCTGAGCAAGAGATGGAGAAAAAACAGAGGATTGCTATTTTAAGACAAATAGTTGATCAACTAAAACCTCAATATCGTACTTTAGTAAAGCTCAGGTATTTTAAAGAAATGACTTATGATGAAATTGCCTCTACTTTAGATATACCTATTGGAACTGTAAAAGCACAATTACATAGAAGTAGAGAGCAACTTTTTAAAATTATGTCTGGTGTAAAGGACGCTTACTAAATGCAAATTCTACAAAAGTATTTCCCTGATTTAACAGAGAAACAATTACAACAGTTTTCTGATTTAAAGGAACTTTACGAACATTGGAATGCTAAAATAAATGTCATTTCTAGAAAAAAGATGGATACCCTATATACTAATCATGTATTACACTCCTTGGCTATAGCTAAAGTTATACAGTTTAAAAAAGGAACAACTGTTTTGGATATTGGTACTGGTGGTGGTTTCCCAGGAATTCCTTTGGCTATTTTATTTCCTGACACTCAATTTTTACTAGTAGATAGTATTGGAAAAAAAATAAAGGTAGTAAATGAGATAAGTAGTGCAATTTGTTTATCTAATGTTAGAACCATGCACGAAAGAGCTGAAAAGGTTAATGAAACCTTTGATTTTGTTGTGAGCCGTGCTGTTACTAATATGAAAGACTTTAAAAAATGGGTAAAAGGGAAGTTTAATAAAAAGCATTACAATAGTATTGATAACGGAATTCTTTACTTAAAAGGTGGTGATTTAGTGGAGGAGTTAAGAGGAATTTCTCATACTAAGTACAATATATCAGAATTCTTTAATGAGGAATATTTTGACACTAAAAACATTATTTATATAGGATATTAATAAATTTTAGCTAATTCTCTTTCAAAATTTTTTTTGATTCCAGCGGAAAGGGTTTGTGTGTAATAGTCAGTAGTTAAATAATCGAATTCTTTTTTTATCTCAGGGTGCTTTTTAGCCATCTCTATAATATGCAATCCGCAATAATATCTTACTGCTGGCTGTTTATCTACTTCTGCCCATATTTGCATACAAACGTGAAAGAATAACCCTTCATTATCTTCTAATAATTTCATCTTTCGGACTATTTTAACTAGTTCCCTTTGGTGCCCGTCAGTTTTACCTTGGATACTTTTAATGATTTTAGAAAGTGGCTTTTGCAATCTTTCATCATTTTTTTTCATTATATGATGGATGATCCAAGCAGACCTCCATGAAGTTTTTTTAACTTCTTTTTGCATGTGTCTTAATAAAAAATCAAAACATTTTACGTCGGATTTCAAATGTAAGATAATTTTTTCTTTACCTATACTACCCTCAAGCATTTGTAAAACTTTGACAGACATACACTACTTATATTTTCTCACAGAAATAGATTATCTCATCCTTTGGAAGAGCATATCTTTCTACTAACTTTGGGTCAAGTTCATTTATAAAATCACTCTCAGTGACTTTAAATCCTGCTGCTTCTAGTTTTTTTCCATAATCTAATCCAAATAACCTGAGGTGGTCATCTTGCCAGTAAAGGCGCTCCCTTTCCTTAGGGTCAGTTACGCTTTTATCTTCCTGAGTTTTAGGATTATTTATATCAATTGGTACTTGAAAAATTCCCCATCCACCAGGTTTCATTACTCTATAAAACTCTGTCATTACTTTATGTGAATCTTCTACATGTTCCAGTACATGGTTACAGATTACTACATTATAAGAATTGTCAGCCATTGGAATATCATGTACATCCATTTTTACATCTGCCCAAGGGGAGATTAAATCGCCAGTAGTATAATCTAAGTTTTTCATCTTTTTAAATAGTTTGATAAAACAATATTCAGGAGCAATATGTAAAAATTTTAAATTAGCTGTAAAAAAATTTGTTTTCTCTTTCATGAATAACCACATCAATCTGTGCCTCTCCAAACTCATACTATCTGGAGCAATAGCGTTTTCACGAGATATTAATCTACCATAAGGTAAAAGTTTACGGTAAGTTATTCCGTTTATAGGGTCTTCAAATTTGTTTCCTCTTAAAAAGAGTGAAAATAACTGCAGAAAAAAGTGAGATACATGTTGTAAATAGTGCCTAGGGATAAGGCGAGTTGCTAAGGATATAATTAGTTTCATCTTTTCAAATTTAGGAACGCTAAAATAAGAAAAGGAAATAGTATTTAATCTTTAAATTGTTTAAATCCCAAACGGACTAACATCTTTTTCTCAAAAGCCCAAAAGAATTTGAATTGTCCGAATAATGCGCCAATAACTACAATCATTATTTGGTAAATAGGAAATATAATTGCTATCCTTATTGGCCAGAATACCCATGTATTAACAGCTGATTTATCTAACCCAACAAGTTCTAATATTGGTTTTGCAACGTATACGGCTATCGATCCTGTAACTGAAAATACAATTAAAATTATTATGAATTGGAAATTTGATGTAATTCCCCATTTCTCTTTTAATCTTTTCATGATGCAAAACTAGCTTTATTATCCAATCTATTTAAACGAATAGCTGACAAAATTGAGAAAAACCCAACAATTATAGCTAGGTTGTAAAAAGTAATTTTTAACGAGTAATTATCAGCTAAATAACCAAAAATTGGCGCACATATTGCAAATGAAATTCGAATGATAAAACTCCTTATTGATAGTACTGTAGCTCTTATATTTGAGCTTGTATTTTCATTTATTGCATTACGCAAAATTGGGGTTACTATCCCTCTTAAAAGATAGACGAAAACAATAAATATGATCCCAAATAAACTCATGTTAAATCCTAAAAATACAAATGAAGTCGCCATTGCTAAAGCAAGATATATAAGCATTTTTGTATTGCTCTCGTCTTTATCAAATTTATGGGAATTAAAAGAAGTTAATCCTGCTGAAAAATTAAGTCCTGCCCAAAGTATACCAAAGTAAGCTAATGGAATTTCTACCTCTCTAAAAAAGGGTTGAGCAAACCAAGCCATTGCTAAAGTTGCTACTCCCATTGCTGACGAATAAATAATTAGCCATCTGAGTTTTGCATTTTCAATCATTGAAAATTTTACAACTCCCAAGATAGCTTTCAAAGATCTTTCTATTTTATCTTCATCATTCATTTTTGGTTCTACTAATGTTAGCGCTATTGGTATGCTTAAAAAAAGTATTCCTGTTTGCACATAAATAGGCAAGTAGATGGAGCTAACTGCTAAAAATCCACCAAGAATTCCAGCTGTTGCTTCTGAAAAATTACCAATGGCATAATTCCTTCCTTCAATTTTAGTGTATGTTTTTTTATCTCCAATTTCTAATAGGGTATCGTAAAGCAAAGCACTATCACTTCCTGACATTAAACTACCACCAATCCCAACTAATGTTGAAGCTGCTGCAAAAGCATAAAATCCACCAAAGAAAGAAAACATCAAATATCCTGAAAAGGAGAAAATAGTACTCAATAATATGGTGTGCTTTCTGCCATATAAATCAGCAATATAACCTGATGGAATTTCAAAAATTGCTACTGATAAGGAGTAAATAGCTTGTATAATCATAACCTCTGTTAAGCTTAAACCGTGCTCTTGAAAAAACAGCACAATTATTGGCATGGCTACCATAAACCAGAGCACACCTTTTAGCAAGTACATCTTTAATATGTTGTGTTTTAAGTTCATTAGCTTCTTGGGTGAAATTGAATGATATTACTCCTTAAATAATCTTTATCTAGGTGTGTATAAATTTCAGTAGTTGTAATGCTTTCATGTCCTAACATTTCTTGTACGGCACGTAAATCAGCTCCCCCTTCAATTAAATGAGTAGCAAAACTATGCCTAAAAGTATGCGGACTAATTTTCTTTTTCAATCCAATTTCTGCAACTAATTTCTGAATTATTAAGAAAATCATTACTCTAGTAAGTCCTGAGCCTCTGTTGTTTAAAAACACAAAATCTTCTTGTCCTTTTTTTTTAGCTTGATGATTTCGCACCTCATTAATATAAGTAGTAAGATATTTTAAAGCTCTTCCTCCAATAGGAGCTAGGCGTTCTTTATTTCCCTTTCCTATAACTTTTAAGTAGCCCTCTTTAAAGTAAATATTGCTAATTTTTAAATTTGTAAGTTCGGATACACGCAAGCCACAAGAGTAAAGAGTTTCTAGTATTGCTCGGTTGCGTTCTCCTTGTTTGTTACTTAAATCAACAGCTGAAATAAGTTTGTCAATCTCAATTAATGATAAGGTATTAGGTAATTTAAATCCTACTTTCGGACTTTCGATAAGCTCAGTAGGGTCGTGTTTTATGTAATCTTCAATTATAAGGTATCTATAAAATGCTTTAATTCCTGAAATGATTCGAGCTTGTGATCGGGCTGCAACCCCAATATCTTTCAATTCTGCTAGAAAATCAGATATGTTTTCTCTTTGTATATTGAGTTCATTGAGTTTTAAAGGTATGGCATAATTTGCAAACTTTTTGATATCACGAATATAAGCTTGCACCGAGTTTTTGGATAGTGATCGCTCAATTTGCAAGTAAGATTTAAAGCCTTTTATTGATGATTCCCAACTCATTTATGTAGATTTGCACCTGTGAAGGTAATGATTATTAACGGCCCAAATTTAAACTTATTAGGCAAAAGAGAAGAAGCTATTTATGGCAATATTTCTTTTGATGATTATTTACTGACATTGCAAGAGGAGTTTAAAGATTATAATATTAATTATTTTCAATCTAATGTAGAGGGAGAGCTGATCGATATATTGCAGGAAGTAGGTTTTTCATACGATTATATTCTGCTGAATGCTGGTGGTTATACTCATACTTCTGTTGCCTTAACGGATTGCGTAAAAGCGATTGAAACTCCTGTTATTGAAATACACATATCTAATATATATGCTCGTGAAGAATTCAGAAAAAAATCATTATTATCTCCTAACTGCAAGGCAGTGATTTGTGGGTTAGATTTGGATTCTTATAAAGCAGCATTATCTACTTTATAATACCTTTCTAATCCTTACTAATTTAGTAAGTAAATCTTCTAATCTATCCAGTTGCAGCATATTAGAACCATCTGATTTTGCTGTGGTTGGGTTTGGGTGTGTTTCTAAAAATAATCCGTCAATTCCTGTAGCTATTCCCGCTTTGGCAATGGTTTCAATCATTGCTGGCTTTCCTCCCGTTACGCCACTGCTTTGGTTGGGCTGTTGCAAGGAGTGTGTGATGTCTAATATAACAGGTACGCCAAATTCCTGCATTGTTGGGATACCCCTAAAGTCAACCACCATATCTTGGTATCCGAACATCGTTCCTCTGTCGGTTAGCATTACGGAGCTATTCCCGCTTTCCTTTACTTTAGTTATGGCATGTAACATGCTTTCTGGGGCTAGGAACTGTCCTTTTTTAATGTTTACCACCTTACCTGTTTTTGCTGCTGCTACTAGCAAGTCTGTTTGACGGCACAAAAAAGCAGGTATCTGCAAAACATCCACATATTGGGCTGCAATTGCTGCTTCCTCTGCCGTATGTATGTCCGTTACGGTTGGTATGTTGCAGCGTTCACCCACTTTTTTTAGGATATTTAAAGCCTCTATGTCACCAATTCCTGTGAAAGAATCCAGGCGGCTTCTATTTGCTTTTCGGTAGCTTCCTTTAAAGATGAACGGGATTTCCAATTTGTTGGTTATTGCAACGATTTTCTCTGCAATTTCAATTGCCATTTCCTCACCCTCAATAGCGCAAGGCCCTGCTAATAAAAAGAAGTTTCCACTCTTCTTATGTTGTATTTTGTTAATTTTTGCAAGCATAGTTAAAATTGTAATAAAAAGTTAAAATACACACTCATTGATTTTGCTTTATCTCTTGCTAAAAGGTCTTCTAAGTGCTGTGTTCCTATAGTAAATCTGTGTTTTTTTACTTTTGATAATGCTAAGCCAATATTGAAATCATTACTATAGCCTCCAAAGGATAAAGTAGGTAGTGCATCAAAGTATTTAAGTTTACTTACTGCTGACACCCAATATAGTGGTTCATAATTGGATTCTTTTATTCCTTGTCCTATTTTAGAAAAGGATAGAGGAGAATTGTCATAATAGGGTTGCCACTTCATATTTAAACCTACTGAGATAGTTTCAAAATATTCTGATGTACTTGGTCGCATTGCAGAAAAACCAAAGTTAGCAGGTATGTAAGTTTTTACTGATTTATTTTTAGTTTTTAGTTCTTCAACAGAGTTGTATTCATCTAGTAATGAATCATTAAATGACATGATATCAGTAATTACTGCTCCACTAGAACTAAAGTTGCTATCAGTAATAAGTGTTGTGGATTTCCTGTTCCACATAATAAAACCAGCATCTTGTAAATAAAGATTTATCTTATGGTTTTTAACGATAAAGTCAGTTGATAAATCAAGCGCTAAACCATTACCATTTCTTGCAAAAGGATCTAATGATGAGGTGTCAGTAATAAATGCATGCACGTCATAGGCTACATCTAATCTAATTCCATTAGTGTCAGTAAATAATGTGCCATTATTTACAATAAGTGTGGCATGATGATTACCTGCAAGAAAAGATGCTCCAACATTAATACTAGCACTATTAAAGTTAAATGTATAATCTATTTTATATTGCTGAAATCTATCTATTCTGATATTTGTATTAGAAAAATCAAGTGTTTCATTCTGATAATTAAAGTTTCCATAAAAACCTAACTTCATCAAATCATCAGAAAATGAAGCATTGATAAGATTTCTGTCGTAAGCACTAACACCAATATTGTACTTAGTATTTTTAAAGCTAAAGCCATTACTGATTTCTGAATAAAACACATTATTATCATCACCCAAATTAATCCAATTGTCCTTCAGGCTATCTGTTATAAGTCCACCATAAAGCATAGCGTTTAGGAAGCCTTTATTTAGTCCATCACTTTCAAATAACAGATTTGTGTGCCATAGAAACTGATTGTTAAAAATTCTAGTATTTTCTAGCTTTTCTTGAGAAAATAAGAAAAGGGGAGTGCAGATAATAAGAATTATTTTTTTCATTATTCTCCTATTGTTCTATATAGTTTAGCACTAATTGTAATATCTAATTCGTAGTCAGAATAAATATTTATGAACTCATTGTTTTGAGTAGTGCTAAATGATGAGATACTGACTATTTTATTCGCAGTTTCGAAATCAGTATAATCCATTTCTATAGTTGTAGTTTCATAGTTATTAACAATGTTATTTGCATCTAGTTGAGCAGGAAAAATAGTTGTGTTGTGAGTTAAAGTATCAATTATATTATTGCTTTCGTCAATCAATATAAGTGATAAATTTGCTGAAAAAGGCAAACCATTCTCTATTGTGATGTAAATTCTTTCAATATCTATATCAGTATTTTTTTTAATTTCAAGCTCACTCGTATCAGTAAAAGTTAAATTAGTAGCTATAAAACTAAGTGGAATCTCTACAGCTAAATTGGCCTCCATTGGATATGCAGGAAAAAGAAAATCTTCAATAGCTGATTGTCCGTTAGGGTTTAAATAAAAAGTTGCACTAGTATTTATCTTATTTGGAAAAATAGCGAGCATTTCATTTGCTTCAATATTTATTTTGGTTTGTGTAGGGGTGATATTGTTTTGTGCTGATAATATAGCTCTTTCAATAATATGCATGGCATTATTATCTATTTGTGCATTTACCTCTGTTTCATCATTTATAGCACTCAAGTTATTAACTTGAAAGCTTGCATCAGCACCAATATAATTATCTATTGCTATACTTATTTTGGTACTTTCAAGGTCTATACTGCCTGATTCTATAAAATCAAATACATCAGTTTCTATTGTTTCTGGACCAAATGCTAAAGTGTCTTGCCCAATGTATCCTTTGGCATATTCTGGGGTGAAAAAATATTCGTTAAATAGATAAAAACTATCCACTTTGTGTATGGTTTCCAATTCTCCTGTTGAATCCAAATAAGCTTCCAATGTTGCATAAATAGTATTTACAGTATCACCACCAACTCTCCCCATTTCTCCTGTTAAATCCATTACATATCCATCAAAACTGAATGTAAACTGTGTAGGCTCTCCATTTATATTTGGTGGCACTTTAACCACTGTTTCAAAGATTGTTCCATTTTTAGTTAATGATGGAATAGCATAAATTATTGTACCCGTATCAGGTAGTGTGCTTACTGCATTAATGATTACACTTCCTGTTTTTATTCCAATTTCAGTAAGCCTCGCTGATCCTAACTCAAAGGATTCTTCAACCTTCTCTTCATGCAATAACTGATTAGGAAAGTAGGCAGTAGCTTCCATTATTTTAATCTCTGTAATGGATATTTTGGTTGTAATAGCATCCATATAGTTGATGGGTACAAGCCCATTACTTGCATCAACATCCATATTATTTATAACTCCAATCATTAAATGATCCAAGGTTTCTCCAGCTACAGAAACTGAATTAGTATAAGTTTCTCCAATTTCTATTAAAGGAGTATAAAAAGTAGCAATTAGGTTTTGATTTGTTGCATTGTATATTGAAAAGCTCACATTTGAAATATCAGTAGGATAGCCATTAGTGAGGTCAATATTGAGCATCCCATTGTAAAGAGTCATAGTTTCAAAGTATTCATTAGCATCAATATTAATAGTGTCATTTTCAATTATGCCTGGCATTGCAGGAATGTCCCTTTGACTACCATCAGGGAAAAGAATTGTGCCAAAAGGAATCTCATTTATAACACTTCCAATTGAGATGATATGTTCAATTACTACATCATCAAAATTTACTGAGTCAATTTTTATTGTCGTTTCTTCTGATGTTGTTTCAAGTAATAATAATGAATCATAATCTACATTCAATAAGGATTCTTCATAAACCAATGTAATAAAGCCATTATTATCTTCAGTAATATTTAATCCTGAATCAGGTAATATATTATTAATTGTCATTTTTGTATGTACAATAGGAACAATCATATCAATATCCCAAGTTGGTTTTTCTAGTTCATGCTTACAAGCAGAAATAAGGAGTATAGTTAGTGTAATAAAAAGTATTTTCTTCATCATACAAATATAGTTTAATAATTATACTTTCCTTTCCATAGGCTTTTAAGTACTAATCTAAATGCATTTTCTTTATTGTTATTAGAAGGATTATAAATCATTTTTCCGCTTATTTCTTCTGGTAAAAACTCTTGCTTATCATTAGGCTTATTGTGTGAATAAATGTAATCTTTTCCGTAACCAAGTTCTTTCATTAGTTTGCTTGGTGCGTTTCTTAAATGTAAAGGAACAGTGAGATTTCCACTTTTTCTAACTTCAACCTGCGCTTCATTTATTGCCATATATGACGCGTTGCTTTTTGATGAACATGCTAAATATATTACTGCTTGTGAAAGCGTAATTCTAGCTTCAGGAAACCCAATTACATTTACTGCTTGAAAACAGTTGTTTGCAATAACTAATGCAGTAGGATTCGCATTTCCAATATCTTCTGAGGCTAAGATTAATAATCTTCTTGCAATAAATTTCACATCTTCACCTCCTTCAATCATTCTAGCAAGCCAATAAACAGCTCCATTTGGGTCGCTTCCTCTTATTGATTTGATAAAAGCGGAAATTATATCATAATGTTGCTCTCCATTTTTGTCATAACGCACAATATTTTGTTGTGCTTCTTTAACTATTAAATCATTAGTAATAATAATTTTTTTATCATCTACTGAACTCACAACAAGTTCTAAAATATTTAATAATTTACGAGCATCACCTGCTGATATTTGCATTAAAGATTCAGTTTCTTTAAGTGTAATCTTTTGTTTACTTAGTACTTCATCTTGTATAATTGCTCTTTCTAAAAGCTCTTGTAATTCTTCTTTTGATAAAGATTCTAGAACATAAACCTGAGAACGAGAAAGTAAGGCAGGAATAACTTCAAAAGAAGGGTTTTCAGTTGTAGCGCCAATTAAGGTGATAACTCCTTTTTCAACAGCACCTAATAATGAGTCCTGTTGAGCTTTCGAAAATCTATGGATTTCATCAATAAATAAGATAGGAATATCTATTCCGAATAATCCTAATGATGAGGCTTTATTAATTACTTCACGCACATCTTTTACTCCAGAGTTTATTGCAGAAAGAGTATAAAAAGGTCTGCCTAATTCCTGAGCAATTAGGTTGGATAAAGTTGTTTTTCCAACTCCAGGTGGTCCCCACAATATCATGGAAGGAACTAGCTTATTATTGATAGCTGTTTTAAGCGTTCCATTTTCACCAATTAAATGTTTTTGACCAATAACTTCAGAAAGTTTTCTTGGTCGCATTCTTTCGGCTAAAGGGATGTTTTGCATCTTAACAAATGCTTTTTATCAATCTCAATTTGTGTGTGTGATTTCCAATTTCAGAATTAAAGATACCTTGTTGGTCAATTCTATCGATTCTTACTTTTCCTGAAGCATGGATAATGTGATTATCCTCAAGAATAATCCCTACATGAGTAATTGTCCCTTCAGCATTATCAAAAAAAGCTAAATCACCAGGTTCTGACTCTTCCACAAAACTTAATGTTGTTCCTACTTCAGCTTGTTGGTAAGCATCTCTTGGTAAATCAACTCCTTGTAATCTATATACCATTTGAGTGAATCCAGAGCAGTCGATTCCTAGTGGAGACCGACCTCCCCATAAATATGGAGTGTTTAAATACATTAATGCATTTGCAACTAATTTATCTTTTCTAATAAATCCTGGAGTTGTTAATCCGTCAAATTGATACATCTCATTGTTAATAAGTGCGTGACCGCTTTTGTAGGATGGTAATATGCTTCCAATAACAATTGGTTGATGATGATTTTTTGTAATAATATCTAGTATATCAGTTGTGATTGTTGCAACTTCTTTATCGAGTTGCTTGTAAATATCTTCCTCAATTTCAATCCATTGTTTATTACATATCCAACCTTCATAACTATCATGTGCTAAACGAATTTTACTCCATTTTTTTCTAATTTCCAAAACCTTAAAGTGCTCACCAAAGATAACTTGATTAACCATTTCTGATTTATCAGTAGCTTCATTCCTCATAGGAACGATAGAAAGATTTGAAATTCCGTAATTCATTATACTAATTCAATTACTATTGCAGAAGCGCCACCACCTCCATTACAGATTCCAGCAGCACCAATTTTTCCATTATTTTGTTTCAGAACATTAATTAAAGTAACAATAATTCTTGATCCTGAACTTCCTAGTGGATGACCTAAAGAAACTGCACCACCATTTACATTTACAGTTGAAGCATCTAAATCTAATATTTTCATGTTTGCAAGCCCAACTACAGAGAACGCTTCATTTAACTCATAATAATCAACATCTGAAGTTGATAGTCCTGCTTTTCCTAAAGCAATAGGTAGAGCTTTTGCAGGTGCAGTTGTAAACCACTCAGGTTCTTGTGCGGCATCAGCATAGCTCCTAATTTTAGCAAGTGGAGTAATGTTTAATTCAGCAGCTTTTTTAGCACTCATCAAAACTAGTGCAGAAGCCCCATCATTTAAAGTAGATGCATTTGCTGCCGTAATTGTTCCTTCTTTATCAAATACTGGTCGTAATGCAGGGATTTTCTCCATTCTTACATTTTTATATTCTTCATCTTCAGAAATAATTAAAGCATCACCTCTTCTTTGCGGTACTTCAACAGGAACAATTTCATCAGCAAATTTTTCATCTTTCCATGATTGTGAACTTCTGTTATATGATTCAATTGCAAAGGCATCTTGTTCCTCACGACTAAACTCCATATCTTTAGCACAAGTTTCTGCACAAACACCCATATGAACTCTTCCGTAAACATCCGTTAATCCATCCTTTACTAAACCATCAATCAGTTTCATATCACCCAATTTTTGTCCAGTTCTGCTTTTATCCATATAATGAGGAACATTTGACATATTTTCCATTCCACCTGCAATAACAACATCATTATCTCCACTTAAAATTGTTTGTGCAGCAATCATAATTGATTTCATCCCTGATGAACATACTTTATTTATTGTAGTGCAAGGTACATCTTTAGAAAGTCCTGCAAAAAATGCAGCTTGCCTTGCAGGAGCTTGTCCTAAATTTGCTTGCAAAACATTTCCCATAAATACTTCATTAACAATTCTACTGTCTATACCTGCTTTTTCAATAGCTCCTTTTATTGCTGCTGACCCTAGCTTTGTTGCTGATACTGATGATAAACAACCTCCAAAACTTCCCATTGGAGTTCGTACAGCTGACACAATTACTACTTCTTTCATTATATAAGTTTTTAGATTTTTAGATTTGGTGCGAATTTAGGTAAATTATACTTATTTTCGCTATTGATATTAAAGTCAATATGAAAAATATATTAATAAAAATTAGAGACAATCACGAACAAATTTTTCGTGTTAGTTTATTTCTTTTAACTCTAGCATTAATTGTTTATGCTTTTCCAAGACAAGCTAAGTTTAAATATGAGTTTACAAAAGGTAAACCTTGGATGCATGAAACAATAATTGCTCCATTTGATTTCTCAATTCTTAAATCAGTTGAAGAAATTGAAAGTGAGAAGGATATTATTAATAAACAACATGCTCCTATTTTCAATTTTAATGATGCAATATTTGAAATTAAAGCTGAGGAATTTGTCAATTTATTTGAGGATAAATGGTCGTTAGATAAAAACATACAAAAAGATTTAAAATTTACTTTTTCTAATATTTTTAAGCTAAAAAATGCAAGAAATAATACAAAAAAACATGATTTAGTCAATTTTGGTTTCAATAAGTTGCAGGAAATTTATTCAAAAGGAATTATTCAACAAAATTTAGATATTTCTCATGGCTCACAAGTATTACTCAAAAAAGGATCATTAGCAGAAAAAAGAGATATTATTGATTTTTATACCATAAATTCTGCTGCAAATGAAATTAATTTGATGGATAAATTATCAGAGAAAGAGTTTGCTTTTATTGTTCCTTTATTGTTAGCTTCATTGGAGCAGAATATTATTTATGATAAAATTTCAAGTGATGAGCTTTTACAAAGTGAATTAAATAGTATTAATATTTCTCAAGGTTTAATAATTGAAGGACAGATTATTTTAAATAAGGGTGAAATTGTAAATTCAGAAAGATATCAAATATTACTATCGTTAAAAGAAGATTTTGAAGGTGCCGAATGGAATAGGACATCTTACTATTTAGTTCTTTTTGGTCAGATTATTTTAGTTGGAATATCATTATTAATTCTCTTTCTTTTTTTAAGACAATACAGAATAGAAATAATAACAAATACAACTAGAATAAGTATGATATTATCCTTAATTGTAATAATGGTTTTGCTTTCTGCTTTAATATTAAGGATTAATTCTGCTTATCTTTATATCCTACCATTTTGTATCTCACCAATTATTTTAAAAGCATTTTTTGACAATAGAGTTGCTCTTTTTGTTCACCTTATTACAACATTAGTTATTGGGTTTATTGCTCCTAATGGTTTTGAGTTTGTTTTCTTACAATTAATTGCAGGAATTATCTCGATTCTTACTGTGCTTAAAATGTATAAAAGAGCACAGCTATTTATTTCAGTTGGAAAAGTGATAGGGGTTTATTTTCTTGTTTATATAGCATTATCTGTTATACATGATGCATCATTTTCTGGTATTGAATTAGCTATTTTGGCACAGTTTGCAATTAGCGGTGCATTAACCTTATTTGCTTATCCAATTATTTTCTTATTTGAAAAGATTTTTTCATTAGTTTCCGATATTTCACTTTTAGAATTATCAGATACAAATAGTCCTTTATTAAGAAGATTGTCTGAAGAAGCACCAGGTACTTTTCAGCATTCCTTACAAGTAGCAAATTTAGCTGAAATGGGTGCGCTTGAGATAGGAGCAAATGCAATGTTAACTAGGGCAGGAGCAATTTATCATGATATTGGTAAATTACAAAACCCCATGTATTTTATTGAAAATCAAAGCTCTAATTTAAATCCTCATGACGAAATTGAGTTTGATGAAAGTACTGAAATAATTATTAGCCACGTCTTAGATGGTATTGAAATTGCAAAAGAGCACAACTTACCTGATGAGTTAATTGATTTTATCAGAACACACCATGGAACAACAACTGTACAATATTTTTACAAGCAATTTATTGCTGATTTCCCTGAGGAAGAAGTAGATATTCAAGATTTTACATATCCAGGCCCTAAACCTTATTCCAAAGAAACTGCAATTTTAATGATGGCAGATTCATCTGAAGCAGCAGCTAGAAGTATTAAAAATCCTACTTCTGAAAATATAGATGCTTTAATTGAAAAAATTATCAATAAACAGATTTCAGCTGATCAGTATGTAAATGCTGACATAACTTTTAAAGAGATAAATCAGATAAAGAGACTCTTCAAAAAGAAACTAGTAAATATCCATCATGCTAGGATAGAGTATTAGTAAGCTAAAATCTTCTCAATCTTTTCACTAACTTTTTCTGCATTTGGTAGCATGGTTGCTTCCAAAGTGGAATTTAAAGGTATGGCAGGTAAATTTTCTGATCCCATTACATAAACCGGTGCATCTAATTTTTCAAAACAGCTTTCTTGTATGCTACCTACTAAACTTTGAGCAAAGGAATTTTGGAAGGGTTCTTCAGTAAGTACTAAGCATTTACCATGCTTATTTACTGTATTAAAAACAAGCACTTCATCCAGAGGATTGATAGTCCTTAAATCAATAATTTCTACTTTCCCTTTATGGCTTTTTGCAGCATTTAAAGCCCAATGCACTCCCATTCCGTAAGTAATTATACAAATCGTATTATTTGAGCTATCAGCTTCTAAAGCAATTCTACCTTTCCCGAACGGAATAACATAATCTTCTGAGGGTTCAATTGTTTTTGCTGCAAGAGTTCCTTTTATTTTACTCCAGTACAATCCTTTGTGTTCTAAAATAACTACAGGATTTGGGTCATAATAAGCAGATTTCATGAGTCCTTTTAAATCAGCACCCGTTGAAGGATAAGCAATTTTAATCCCTTTTATCTGAGTTAGTACGGTTTCTACAGAAGAAGAATGATAAGGTCCTCCACTTCCGTATGCTCCAATAGGGACACGAATGATACAGCTCACAGGCCATTTTCCGTTTGATAAATAATTGGAACGACTCACCTCAGTAAAAAGTTGGTTAAGCCCTGGCCAAATATAATCGGCAAACTGTACTTCAACAATAGGTTTTAATCCTACTGCTGACATTCCAACTGTACTTCCAATAATAAATGCTTCTTGTATTGGCGTGTTGAATACTCTATTGTCTCCAAAGGTTTGTGCAAGGGTTGCTGCTTCACGAAAAACCCCTCCTAATCTTTTTCCAACATCTTGTCCGTATAATAAAGATTCAGGATATTTTGCCATCAATTCTTTTATTGCAAATAGGGCAGAATCAACCATTACAGTTGCTTCTTTATTTTTAGGAGCTCTTTCTCCTTTTTCTTCTAAAATAGGAGTAGGAGCAAAGTTATGCAAAAATAAATCGTCAGGATTTGGATCTTTAGCTTTTAATGCTTTTTTATAATCGTGTTCTACTACTAACTTTGCTGTTTTATCTATCTGAATTAAATCTTTTTCAGTAAAACTATTTGCTAATAGTTCGGCTTGCAATTTTGGAAATGGATCCCTGCCTCTTGCCTCCTTCAAATCATCTCTATACCATTCCATCCTTACGCCAGAAGTGTGGTGATTCAAAAGGGGTACTTTTGCATGAATCAATAAGGGAGTTCTTTTCTCTCTAATTTCCTTAAATGCTTTTTGAATTGTTTCGTATGATTTTGTAAAATCTGTTCCGTCAATGGTATAGGTTTTTAGTCCGAAACCTTTTGCATAATGAGTTGCATCTACTGCTCTCATTTCTGATGCATGCGCTGAAATATCCCATTCATTATCCTGTACTAAATACAAGATTGGTAGTTTTTTAAGTGCTGCCATCTGAAAGGCTTCTGCAACTTCTCCTTCAGTAATAGATGCATCTCCAAATGAACATACTGTCACTGGTTCTTCCCCTTTTTTAGGTTTTGTTAATCCTTCATTTTCTTGGTATTGAATTCCCATTGCAACTCCTGTCGTTGGTATTCCTTGCATTCCTGTCGCTGATGATTGATGTGGAATTTTTGGAAATCCTTCTCTGTTTAATGAAGGGTGAGAGTAGTAGGTTCTACCCCCAGAAAAAGGATCATCTTTTTTGCACAATAATTGCAACATAAGTTCATAAGGTTGCATCCCTATGCCTAGTAGAATAGAATCATCACGATAGTAAGGTGCTACCCAATCATTTTCGGTAAGTTGTAACCCAACTGCCAACTGAATTGCTTCATGTCCTTTAGATGTAGCATGTACATATTTTGAAGTAATCTCTTTGTTTTCTTCAAACAAATCGCTCATAGCTCGAGCAGTACACATTAAGTAATATGCTTTTTTGTAAATTTCTTTGGTGAGTTTTTTACTCATTATTTTGTTTTAAACTTATTAATTGCATTTCTAGTGAAATCAGATAAAACTAAAGTGCCACTACTTACTGCTCTTTCCATTAAAAGTGTATCCCAATGCTCAGTTCTTTGCCACATTACTTTTTTTAATCCTTCCATTGCCTCAGGATTAGTATTAGATAGGGTAGTAGCTAGTTTTTCTACTTCAATATCCATTTGCTCTGCTGAATCAAATATTTCTGTGTACAATCCTTTTTCACGCGCCCATTCTGCATCAAACCATTTAGTTGCGTTTATCGTCATTGCAGAAAATGCTGAAGTTCCTATTTTACGTTCTACTGCAGGACCAACAACAAAAGGACCAATTCCAATAGCTAATTCTGATAATTTTGCAGATGCAAATTTGGTTGCAAAACAATAGTCAGTTGCGGAAGCCATACCAACACCACCGCCAACAGCCTTACCCTGCACACGCCCAATAATAAATTTAGGACATTTACGGGCTGCATTTATCACATTAGCAAATCCTGAAAAGAATTTTTTACCATTTTCTGGAGTATCAATTGCTACTAGTTCATCAAAGGATGCACCAGCACAAAAGGCTCTTTCTCCCGCACTTTTAAGGATGATTACTTTTATGTTATCATCTTTCCCTGCTTTGGTAATGGTAGAAGCTAATTCTGCTAATATATGACCAGGTAAAGAGTTAGATTGTGGATGAAAGAACTCAATTGTTCCTATTCCTTTTTCTGTGTTTATTTTTACGTATTCTGTCATTTTATTCAATTATTATTTTTTTCTCCACTGTTCCATCATCATAAATGTAAAATAGGGTAGTGTTGGCTTTCTCTTTTGTGTCTTGTCCTAATAAATCAGTAACCTTAATTAGAGTATTACTAGTATTCTTAACATTTATAATTCCAGTAAGATTATAAGCATTTACAAAGGTTGAATCTGAAATCACACATCCATTAGCATCAGTTACATTAACAGTATATAAACCAGGCGTTAAATTAACTTGTGGATTAGTTGTCCCTCCATTACTCCAAGCATAAGCATAAGTGGCTGTACCTCCTTGAACGGTAGCAGTAGCTGAACCATCATTCAATGCAGAAGTCTCATCAGTAGAGGTTATTGAAATACTTAAAGCAGGAGGTTCAGTAATTACAACTGTCTGAAATATCATACAGCCATTTACATCTGTAACATCAACTGAATATGATCCTGCAGCTAAGTTTGTAAATGTTCCATTAGTTTGTGATAGTCCTCCACCCAATGAATATTGAAAAGGAGGCACACCACAAGAAGTAGTTACAATAATACTCCCATCATTATATCCATTACAACTAACATTAGTTGTAGAAACAATTACTGTATGATTACAGTAAATACAACTACTATCATCAATTGTTGCGAGTGGATTATAATTTGAAGCCAATGAGTCCGTACAACCAAGAATAGGAGTATAAAAGAACCAGTCAAACTTTTGTGCACGATATAAATTTCCACCATTAGCATACTCTAATTGAAAAACAATTTGATTGTTTGAATCAACTTCAGTAACAATAGAGCCCATGTTTAACAATTGTAAATTTCCAAAATTAATAATAGTATTTCCATTTGGTAATCTTTGTGCCCCTCCTATTGATGGAGTATACAAAGAATCAGGATGAATAAATTCCCACACTTTTGTAGCTTCCATTAAGATAGTGTCTAATTCATATTCAACCGCTCTTGAAACATTATTTCCGCTTGGATAATATTGCCCACTATGATTACCGTTATCATACATCAAATATCTATTGTTTCCTAAACTTCTTATCGAGTGTTGATGTGTAAAAGGATAATCATTTACGAATGTAAACTCATTTTGAGAACCTCCCCATCTCCAAATAATTTCACCTGTTGTTCTATGTATCTTTGTTATTTCATCCAATCCTCTACTGGATATAATAAAATGCCCATCAAAATCAATGTCAATTGCATTTGCATGTATAAAATTAAGACTTGCACCAGTCCATGGACTCATGTAAGTGTTATCTGTTACATGAAAATGATCCCAACTTTTCCATTCAAAAATCACATTATGATTTGGGTCTAATTCTTGAATTATTAAGCCTTCAACTGTTGCATTTGGATCTCCTCCTGTTACAACAGTATCCATTGCATAAGGTTGTTCGTCATATGCAATAAGTACATAATTACCATTAGCTAAAGCCAAAAAATCATGATTATCTGCAGTATATCCATTTTGGAAATAAACAGAATCTACCTCATTTTGCAGAGAATCCATAATAAACCACCCATGAGTTGCTCTATCAAAATAGGATAGTTTGTTATTATAATTAACTTTAAAATCCCACCCCTTCATTGTCCAATTTTCAGAGAATATTTCTGTTCCTGTTGAGTCAATAATTTTAACAGGTTTAATAGGTTGTCCACCTTTTTGAAAGAATAGATTTCCTGACCAAGCATTATTGGTGTTTATAGTAATATTGTAGTTTGCTTGACTAAATCCAATTAATGGATAGCAAAAAAAAATGAGTAATAGTTTTTTCATAATATGAATTTAAGATTGATCCAATTTTCTTACCATAGTTAATATAGTAGCTAACATTACTGTTTCTCCTTCATCATCATATACATCAACCAAGAATTTCACAATTCCCTTTGAAAATTCATCATCCTCTCTTTTTTCTTGGCTTATTTTTTCTTTTGCAGTAAAGCGTACTCCAATTGTCATTCCTGGGTAAACTGGTTTAGTGAATCTGCATTCATCAATTCCATAGTTTAATAGTACAGGCCCTTTTGCAGGATCAACAAATAATCCTGCTGCCTTACTCATAATAAAATATCCGTGTGCAACTCGCTCAGTAAAAATAGTACCATCCAATGAATTTTCATCCATATGGGCATAGAATTTATCTCCTGAAAGTTCTGCAAATTCATTGATATTATCAAGTGTTACTAAATGTTTGTCGGTAATTACTGTATCTCCAATTTCAATTTCTTCAAAGTGCTTACGGAAGACATGAGGTCCTTCTGTATTTTGTGCTCCTCCTACTTGATATTGTTTGGTAAGTGCAGAAATAGTTGTTGGGTGTCCTTGTATGGCAGTTCTTTGTAAATAGTGCTTTATACCTCTAACTCCACCCATTTCTTCACCGCCACCAGCACGACCAGGACCACCGTGAGTTAGTAGTGGCATAGGAGAACCATGTCCTGTACTTTCCTTACTACAAGCTTCATTTAGCACTAATATTCTACCGTGCATAGAGGCAGCTCCAAGTACAAATTGTTCTGCAATTTTCATATCGTTAGTAATGATAGAACAGACCAAAGAACCTTTTCCCATTCTGGCTAATTCAATTGCTTCATCAATAGTTTTATAAGGTAGAATAGTAGAAACTGGTCCGAAAGCTTCTACATTATGACAATCAGTTTTGTTAAACGGATCATCATTTAAAAATAGGATAGGGGAGATAAATGCTCCTTTATTTTTATCGGCTCCTGTTACTTCAAATTCTTTCAAACTCCCATAAACAATTTCTTGGCTTTGGGCAAGTTGTAGTACCTTTTCTGTTACTTCAATTTTTTGTTCATTTCCGGCTAAACTTCCCATTCTTACTCCATCTATTGAAGGGTCTCCAATAGTAGTTTTAGAAAGTCTTTTTCCAAGTGCAATTTGTACATCTTCTACTACTTTTTCCGGAACAATGATTCTACGAACTGCAGTACATTTTTGACCTGCTTTTACGGTCATTTCTCTTTGAACTTCTTTTATAAAAAGATCAAATTCTGCAGTTCCTGGAATAGCATCTTCTCCTAAAACTGAACAGTTAAGAGAATCTGCTTCCATGTTGAAAGAAACTGCTTTCTCAATTAATCTTGGATTAGATTTTAACATCATACCAGTTGAAGCAGATCCAGTAAAAGTTACTATATCTCCTGTTTCAACATTATCAATAATTCCTCTAGCACTTCCACAAATTAACTGTAAACTTCCTTCTGGTAAAATTTTAGAATCTACTATTTCACGAACCATCATTTCGGTAAGGAAACAAGTAATAGTTGCCGGTTTTACAATTGCAGGAACTCCAGCCATTAAATTCACAGCAATCTTTTCTAACATTCCCCAAATTGGAAAATTAAAGGCGTTAATGTGTAGAGCAACTCCCTCTCTTGGCATCATAATATGATGCCCGATAAAAGTTCCGTTTTTAGATAGAGGAGCCATGTCTCCATCTACATGATATGGTAAGTCAGGAAAGTTTTTTCTTAGAGATGCATTAGCAAAAATATTACCAATTCCACCTTCAATATCAATCCAAGAATCTACTTTGGTAGCTCCTGTTTGGGTGCTAAGTGCGTAAAATTTATTTTTTATAGAATGCAAGTGAAGTGCCAATGCTTTTAACATCAAACCTCTTTCCTGAAAAGTCATTTTTCTTAATTTAGTACCTCCAACTTTTCGTGCATAACTCATCATTTCAGAAAAGTCCAATCCTTTTGAAGATGCTCTTCCTATTTCTTTTGCTGTAATTGCATTAAAGAGTGTCGTACCTTCTCCATCTCCTTTAATCCAACTTCCTAGTGCGTAATTTTCGTAATTTCTCATAGTTAAATGGTTAAAAAGCCCGAACATGCTGAATATAGCAGACCATATCCTTAGTGGCGCTTGTACTGATTCTATTGTAGAAATCCAAAATCCACGCATTGAGATTAAGGAAACCGTCTTCAGTAGAACTCCAATAGATGCGTGTTACTAAAAAGAGGTAAAGTATTTTTTTCATTTTGTTTTTTTCCAAGTGTTAAAAGTTATATTTTGTTTTTGTTTTCTATTTCCTTCCATTTCAGATAACGGGTTGCACTCTTTCATTAATGTTCTACATTCTTCTGGCAACTCTTGGTACAACTCTGTCCCTTTAGTTTTCCAGTTTATCATATTATCAGAAACATCTCCTTTAATTTGTGCAGGATTTCCAACCACAATTTTTCTGTTTGGAATTTGCATTTCTCCTTTTACAAAACAGAGTGCACCAACAATACATTCATCTCCAACATTAGCATCATCCATCACTACTGCATTCATACCTATTAATGTATTTTTTCCAATATTCGCTCCATGAATTATTGCACCATGACCAATGTGTGCGTTTTCTTGTAGTATCACGTCTTTTCCTGGAAAAATATGAATAATACAATTATCCTGAACATTGCAACCATCTTCAATAGTTATTTGTCCCCAATCACCTCTTAAACTTGCTCCTGGTCCAATATATACATTTTTTCCGATAATTACATTGCCAATAATTGTTGCTTCCTTATGTACAAAGGAACTTTTATGTATTACTGGTTTATATCCGTTAAATTCGTAAATCATTAATAGTATTTTAAATTTTCAACAACAACCATCACTTGTACAACATTCACTTGTTTGTATTTCTTGTTTAGTTTCATCAATACCACAAGCTTCTTTTGCTAAACAATCCGTTAAAGTAGGTTCTAATATATATTTATCATCTATTAAATTAACAGAATAAACTCCAATTGTATAATCTTGATATTCCATCTCAATTTCTAAATTATCTAAATCTTCTTTAATTAATGATTCTGCTTTTTTAATTATTGCAGATAATTTATAGCATGATAATCTATGATCATAGTCATCTGAAGTCCATAATTGAAAAGTTATTTTAGAGTCTTTTCTCATTACCCCACCACAATCCATAAAGTGTTTGGTTTTTACACCCATTTCAGTAATATGAAAATAAGCTGGAATTTTTATTCCATTTTCAATTATAAATGATAAATTACTTCTATTTTCTAAACTGTTTTTAAATTCTTGTAATGTCATTTTATACTCTTTCAATTATTGTCGCATAACCTTGACCAACACCAATACACATAGTGACTAAGGCATATCGTTTATTTTGTTTTTTAAGTTCAATAGCAGCAGTTTGCAAAATTCTTGTACCACTTACTCCAAGTGGGTGTCCTAAGGCAATAGCACCTCCATTTGGATTGATTCTTGGGTCATTATCTTTAAGTCCCCATTCACGAATACAAGCGAGTGCTTGAGCGGAAAAAGCTTCATTTAGTTCAATAATATGCATGTCTTCCATTGTTAAGCCTGCTCTTTCAAGGGCTTTGTTGGATGCCATTACGGGTCCTATTCCCATAATTCTAGGCTCAACACCTACCACAGATGAACATACAATTTTTGCAAGAGGAGTAAGGTTATTTTCTTCTACTCCTTTTTCAGACGCTAAGAGCATTGCAGCTGCTCCATCATTTAATCCTGAAGCATTTCCTGCAGTAACTGTTCCTCCATCTTTTTTGAAAGCGGTTCTTAATTTTCCTAAAACTTCTAATGAGGTATCTCCCTTTATAAATTCATCATGTTTAAATATAATGGGGTCACTTTTTCTTTGTGGAATTTCAACTGGGATTATTTCCTCTGCTAATCTTCCTGAACATTGTGCTTTTGAAGCTTTTATTTGTGAGTTGTAAGCAAACTGATCTTGGTCCTCACGTGAGATATTGTATTTTTTTGCTAGGTTTTCAGCCGTATTTCCCATTCCATCTACTCCATATAACTCCTTCATTTTTGGGTTTACAAATCGCCAACCGAAAGAAGAATCGTGCATTTGAGCATCTCTACCAAAAGGCTTTGAAACTTTTGAAATTACCCAAGGTCCTCTTGTCATGTTTTCTACTCCTCCTGCAATAAACAAATCTCCATCACCAGCTGCTATAGCTCTGTGTGCATGAATTACGGATGACATCCCTGAAGAACATAAACGATTAACCGTTTCTCCAGGAACTGTGAATGGTAATCCTGCAAGCAGTAACGACATACGGGCAACATTCCTGTTGTCTTCTCCAGCTTGATTGGCACAACCTAAAATAACATCATCAATTTTGCTAGAATCTATTCCTGTTCTTTTCAAAAGTTCTCTGATTGGAATTGCTCCCAAATCATCAGTTCTCACCTCCTTTAAAGTCCCTCCAAAGTTTCCAATAGGAGTTCTTACTGCATCAATAATATATGTCATAATTTAATTTTCAGGAAACCACTCTTTTCCAGTACGATAAACTGTACCTTTAAAATGAGCAACTTCTTGGTTATCTTGGTTAGTAATTGTAATATAATACAAAGTAGTTTTACTACTTTTATTCATCTCTTTACTGGTAGCAATTAAGATATCACCACTTGCTATTTTTTTAGTGTGTGAAATAGAGGTTTCAATAGAAACAGCTTGAATTCCATCCGCATTTGCAGCAAAAGCCAAGCAGCTATCTGCTAGTGAGTAAGAAATTCCACCATGCGCAATTTTAAAGCCATTAGTCATTTCATCTTTTACAGTCATTTTCAACTTACAAAGACCTTCAGTAATTTCCAAAACTTCAATGCCTAGCCACTGGCTAAAAGCATCTCCACTTATCATTTTATCTACTACTTTTTTTGCTAAATTCATTCTGGTAAAAAGTTTTATTAGTTGCTACCATTTGTCTTAATAATGGAGAAGGTCTGTATCTGTCTTCACCATATTCAGCTTGTAAATCCTCTAATTGTTTTAATACATTTTCTAAGCCAATTTCATCCGCCCAAGTGAGTAATCCTTTAGGATAATTTACTCCTTTAGTCATAGCCAAATCAATATCTTCCTTTGTTGCAATATTTAGGAAAAGAGCATCAGTAGCTTCATTAATTAGCATGGATAATACACGCCATAAAATTACTTTTCCTAATATTCTGTCTTCATTTGCTTGTGGAATCCCAGTGGAGTAATCATAATAACCTCTTCCTGATTTTCTTCCTAAGTATCCTGCTTCCATCATTCTTTTCTGTGTGAAAGAAGGCTTGTATCTAGGGTCAAAATAGAATGCAGTAAATACAGTTTCAGTAACCGTATAGTTGATGTCATTTCCAATATAGTCCATGAGTTGGAAAGGTCCCATGCGGAAACCTCCAAGTTCACGCATTACCCAGTCAATAGTAGCAAAATCCGCTATACCTTCTTCATAAATCCTTAGTGCTTCACCATAAAATGGGCGAGCTACTCGATTTACAATAAATCCTGGAGTATCTTTTGCAATAACCGTTACTTTGTTCCAGGAATCAATAATTGTTTTTGCTTTAGACAAAGTGCTTTTTGAAGTTTGAACTGCAGGAATAATTTCAACTAAAGGCATTAATGGTGCAGGGTTAAAAAAGTGAATTCCTACAACTCGTTCTGCTTTTTTTAAGGCACTAGCAATCGATGCGATAGATAGGGAAGAGGTGTTGGATGCTATTATACAATCCTCATCAACCAAACTTTCAATTTCAGCAAATACCTTTTGTTTTATGTCCAAATTCTCAATGATAGCTTCAATAACTAATTTGCTTCCCGAAACTTCTTTTATCTCTTTTGTGAAATTAATTCTTTCTAGAATTTCTTCATTTTCTTGTTGGGTAATTCTTCCCTTCTCAACTAGGCGGTTAAGTATTTTTTTTAATTTACTTTCAGCACTTTCTATTGCTCCATCAAAAGAGTCATAAAGGCATACTTCATGTCCGTTTGTAGCAGCAATCTGAGCAATTCCTGCTCCCATTGTTCCTGCCCCAATTACACTTATTTTCATTATCTATTCTCCTTTAAAGGTTGGTTTTCTTTTTTCTAAAAATGCTTGCACACCTTCTTTAAAATCAGCTGAATTTCCTGCAATAGTCTGACATTCATCTTCCATTGTTAATTGCTGTTCCAAATTATTACTGTAGGACGCATTTAACAATCGTTTTGTAAGTCCTAATCCTTTAGTAGGCATAGCAGCTAATTTACTTACTATTTTCCAGCTTTCTTTTTCAAAATCTTCAGTTGAATAGGCTTTGTATATCATTCCCATATCTACTGCATCATTAGCAGAAATAGGTTCGGCAGTCATCATTAATGCTGCTGCTTTTTGCATTCCTACTAATCTTGGTAAAAAGAAGGTTCCTCCGCTATCAGGAATCAATCCTATTTTACTAAAAGCTTGAATAAAGGAAGCGCTTTCTATTGCTACAACAATATCACAAGCCAGGGCAATACTTGCGCCTGCACCAGCAGCAACACCATTTACGGCAGCTACTATTGGTTTTTCAATATTTCTTATTTTTCTAATGATAGGGTTGTAGTGTTCTTGTACGATTTGTGTCAATTCTGGCCCGTTTGGATCGGTTGCTTCTCCTAAATCTTGTCCTGCACAAAAAGCTTTTCCTGTTGCTGTAATTAGGATTGCTCTTACTGTCTTGTTCTCATTACATTTGTCTAGTGTTCCTTGTAGTTGTAGAGCCATTTCTCTTATAAAGGAGTGGTATTTATCAGGTCGGTTCAGTGTAATTTTCCCAACACCATTAATTATTTCGTATTGTATCATTATAAAGTATGATTAAAGTGCTAAAATACTAAATAAAAACAGAAATAAATTAGATTAAATACATTTGAAGAACTCAAATGGTTCCAAGCATTCATCACACTTAAAAAATGATTTACAAGCGGTTGAACCAAATTCGCTTATCAAAGTAGTGTTTTCGGATTTACATTGAGGACAAATAACTATATTTGATGGTGGAGCAATGCCGTATTTTCTGAGTTTTTCTTTGGTTGCATCTGTCATCCATTCTGTAGTCCAAGCAGGAGAGTATACTATTTTCAACTCAAAATTATTGATGTCATTTTTTGTTAAACAAGTTTTTATGTCATCCATGAATGTTTTTACGGCAGGACAACCCGAATAGGTAGGAGTGATTGAGATTGTAAGGCAGTCGTTCTCAAATTTCACTTCTCGAATAACTCCTAATTCTACAACTGAAATTACAGGAATTTCAGGGTCAGGAACAGTATTTAAAAGTTCCCAAATGTATTTAGTGTTACCACTTTGCATCCGGATATGCTCTTTGTAAAAATTGCATTTCAGATAAAATAAATCCTAAGCATTCAGTGTGTAATCCTTTCTTCCCTCCAGTTGCCATGTAAACTTCTTCAGGACGAGTTAATTTTGCTTTAACAAGGGTTTTATTTACCATTATATCCCATTCTAATTTTAAAGCTGAATTATCAACCGCAATACCATTGTTTAGTAATTCTGTATCTAAATTATCCATTTCAAAAAGTTCGCCTGTGTACATCCATAGCTCTTCTAATGCATCTTGTACTTTAGTATTACTTTCTTCTGTTCCACCTCCTAACCGAATTAACCAGTTGCTAGAGTGTCGTAAATGATATTTTACTTCTTTTAATGATTTACTAGCTAATGCTGAAAGCGTTTCATCTTTGCTTTTTGAAAGTTCAGTATAGAATAAAAAGTTAAATACATCATGCAGAAAGTTTCTGACCATTGTAGTTCCAAAATTCCCATTCTCTTGTTCTACTAGTTGATGGTTAAAGAATTCTCTTTCATTTCTTCTAAATGCTAATTCATCAGCGGATTTAGTGCCATCTAATTGTGCTGCATATTGATAAAATCCGTTTGCTTGCCCGAACATATCTAGTGAAATGTTAGACATTGCAATGTCTTCCTCTAATGTAGGTCCGTTTGAACACCACTCTGACATTCTTTGTCCTAGAATTAGAGAGCTATCCGCAATTCGCAAAGTATATGTAAATAAACTACTCATCCTTAAATATGTTTTGACCCTTCAGGCATAGTGTAGAAAGTAGGGTGACGATACATTTTGTCATTTGAGGGGTCAAAAAATGCTTCACTATCTTCTGTTTCTGATGATACAATATATTCTGATTTTACAACCCATATACACGAGCCTTCATTTCTTCTTGTGTACAATTCTCTTGCATTATCTAATGCCATTACCTTATCACTAGCATGAACATTTCCAGCATGTTTGTGGGCTAAGCCATTTTTACTTTGTATGAATACTTCCCAAACTGTTACGTTTTCTTCCATAATTTATATTTAATTTGCTACTAATTCTTGTTTTTTAGCGTATGCTTTTGCAGCATCACGCACCCATTTACCTTGATCATAAGCTTTTTTATGATGGGCAAGTCTTTGTTTGTTACAAGGTCCGTTTCCGTTAACTACACTCCAAAATTCCTCCCAATCCATTTCACCAAAATCATAACTTTGTCTTTCTTCATTCCATTTTAAATCTGGGTCAGGGATAGTGAGTCCAATAACTTCAGCTTGTCCTACAGTTTTGTCAATAAAATCTTGGCGTAAAGCGTCATTAGTTTGTCTTTTTATTTTCCACTTCATAGCATTCCCACTTCTTGGAGAATCAGAATCCTGTGGTCCAAACATCATTATAGAAGGCCACCAAAAACGGTTTAAAGCATCCTGTGCCATAGCTTTTTGTTCAGCAGTCCCTTTTGCCATTTCAGCCATTATTTCATAGCCTTGCCTTTGATGGAAACTTTCTTCCTTGCAAATTTTAACCATTCCTCTGGAATAAGGTCCGTAAGAAGTTCTTTGCAATGAAACTTGATTCACAATAGCTGCACCATCAACAAGCCATCCAACCGCACCCATATCTGCCCAACTTAACGTTGGGTAATTAAATATTGAAGAGTATTTTGCTTTCCCTTCATGAAGTTGTTGAACTAATTTTTCACGAGATATTCCTAAAGTTTCACAAGCAGAATATAAATATAAGCCATGTCCAGCTTCATCTTGAACTTTGGCTAATAAGATCATTTTTGCTCTTAATGAAGGTGCTCTAGTAATCCAATTTCCTTCAGGTTGCATTCCTATTATTTCAGAATGAGCATGTTGTGAAATTTGTCGAATTAAATGCTTGCGATAATCATCTGGCATCCAATCTTTAGGTTCGATTTTCTTCTCAGCATCTATTCTTTCTTGAAAATATTTCTCGTTCATATTGTAAATTTAGTATTGCAAATTTATGAATTAATATGTTTTGAATTATGATATTTATCATTATATCTACATCTTTTTATTTAAATTGATATTTTTGCAAAAATTTAAATTCAATATGAACAAATTCCACTCTTTAAAAATTACTGAAATTAAAAATTTGACTACCGATTCAGTTGAAATCGTTTTTGATACAAAGAATCATCTCTTTAATTTTAATTCTGGACAATACATTACAATTAAGCATACTATTAATAATGAAGATGTAAGAAGAGCTTATTCAATCTGTTCTGCTCCAAATGAAGGCTTGTCAGTTGGAGTTAAACTTCTAGAAGGAGGAAAGATGTCTACATTTTTAACTAGTGAAGTGAAGATTGGTGATACCTTAGATGTAATGCCTCCTACTGGTAATTTTATTTTGAATGGTGATGAAAAAAATATTATTGGAATTTGTGCTGGCAGTGGAGTAACTCCAATTATTTCAATGATTAAATCTGAATTAGCTAAAAATAACGATTCGAATTTTACGCTTATTTATGGTAATAAATCTAGAGATTCTACAATGTTTAAAGATGATCTCATGGCATTAGAGGAAAATAATTCAGATAGACTAAAAATTCATTGGGCGTTCTCTAGAGAAGGTGTTTCTAGAGCTATAAATGGTAGAATTGATAAAAACACTTTACAACAATTATTAAATACTTTTAATTCTCTAAAAACTGCTGATGCTTATTTTATTTGCGGACCTGGAGAATTAATTGATAATGCAAACGAATTATTATTATTGAATAATATTAATCAAGCAAAGATCAAATTTGAACGTTTTACAGTTGTTGAACAAATGTATGTTGCTGATAATAAATCTGATGAAATTATTTCAAATGTTAAGGTTTCAGTTGATGGAGAAGACTTTGCATTTACTCTATCTAATAAAGGACAAACGATACTTGATGCAGCTATGGAACAAGGAGCTGATGTGCCATTCTCTTGTAAAGGTGCTGTTTGTTGTACTTGTAAAGCTAGAGTAATGGAAGGTAAAGTTACTATGGATGCAAATTATTCCTTGTCGGAGGAGGAAGTTGCTGATGGGTTTATTTTAGGTTGCCAAGCTCGACCAGCATCAGCAAATGTTGTTGTTGATTTTGATGAGATTTAAAAGAAAAGCTGAGCAATGCTCGGCTTTTTTATTTTAATGATCTTTTGTTTTAACTTTTCAATCTAGGATCTAGTGCATCTCTTGATGCTTCAGCAATCATATTGTAAATTGTAATAGTTAAGAAAATTGCCATACCAGGGTAAATAATTAACCACCAGGCTTCCAAATTTTGCCTGCCTAAATTTAGCAGTGAACCCCAAGTAACAACATCATCAGGAACTCCAATTCCTAGAAATGAAAGTCCACTTTCAATTAGAATTGCTGAAGCAATACCAAAAGCAATACTAACAAATACAGGTGCTAAAGCATTAGGTAAAGCGTGTTTAAAAATTGTTCTTACTGATGAAAATCCAAGTGATTCAGCAGCTTGTACAAATTCTAATGAACGAATTCTTAAAAACTCTGCTCTAGTAAAACGAGCAATTCCAGTCCAGCCGGTAACTCCAATAATTATCATAATAATCCAAATACTTCTATCAACCACAGCAGTAATTGTAATGATTAAGAGTAACCTCGGAATGGAGTTAAGTAATTCTATGCCTCTAGATACAAAAGTATCAATTGGAACATTAGTTTCTTTTTGTAAAAATCTGAATTGAAAAAGTTTACTTATTTGTCTGAAAAAATATATAATAACAAAAATTAAAACAAAACTAATAAACATTTGCAGCATTCCGCTTGAAATGCTTTCTCCAAAAGCTTCAGCAAGTACATATTTTCTTTGTCCGAAAGCATAAAATAGTCCCATGAAAGCCCCAAAGAGTGTAAGCCAATATTTTATTCTTGGCATTTTTAATTTTGTGTCGCCAAAAAAACCAGCCATAGCTCCAAGAATTATTCCAATTAAAGATGCAATGCCCATAGAAACTAAACCAACCATTAATGAAATTCTTGTTCCATGAATTAATCCTGAAGCTAAATCTCTACCAATACCATCAGTTCCTAATTTATGTCTGAACTTTGATGGAATATCAACAATTTCACCTTCAGAATTTTTAAATCTTTGCTCACCACTTGGTGATGCATAATCTCTATTATACCTATCCATTCCACCTGGAGAATAAGGGATAGGTGCCCACACAACTGACTCTAAATCTAATTGTCTCCAATCTGCAATGTCATATTGTAAAACTTGAACAAATTCTCCTTCTGTATTATAAATAGAATCTGTTCGAGTTTCATTAGCAAAAGCAGGATATAGTGTGTTTCCTTCATATTCAGCATAGAGTGGTCTTTCATTTGCTATATATGGAGCAAAAAAGGCTAAAATAACAAGAGCAAATAATAAATATAAGCAGACTAATGCAATTTTATTTTTCTTGAACTGTGCCCAAGCGTATTTTTTAAATGAAAAATTTTCGTTTGTATTTTGCATAATTCTATTTGTATGAAATTCTAGGGTCAACTACTGCATAAAGTAAATCAGCAACTAAATATCCAATCATTGTTAAAAATCCTGAAAGAGTAAATACTGTAATAATCATAGGGTAATCATAATTTAAGATTGCATTGTATACTTCAACTCCCATTCCTGGTATTGAGAAGATTACTTCAATAATAATACTTCCTCCAATAGCCATAGGGAAAATTGCAGCAAATACAGTAATTACAGGAAGTAATGAGTTTCTTAAAGCATGTTTTAGGATGACTTTACTTTCTCCTAATCCTTTTGCGCGTGCTGTACGAATGTAGTCTTGTGAAACTACATCAATCATTCCTACTCTCATTATTCTACTTAAAAAAGCAAATGAGCCATAAGTATAAGTGATTATTGGTAAGATTAAGAAAGGCATTCTGTGTTTACTTTTTTCCCAAAAGCTCCAATCAGGATCAAATAGAGTAGGGTCTTGGATTCCTGAGACTGGGAACCAGCTCAAGTTATCAGGATTTGCAAATTGCAACAATAGAAGTGTTCCAACAAAAAATGAAGGCATAGAATATAAAATAAATAAGATTAATGACATCCCTTTGTCAGCTGCTGAGTCCTTTTTATAAGCAGAATAAATCCCAATAGGGATACTAATTAAGTACGATAAGAAAATTGCAATTAATGATAGGGAAAATGAAATTCCTACTTTTTGCCAAATCTTATCTTGTATCGGCTGACTATCAATATAAGAAATTCCAAAATCACCTCTTATTAGTCCTTGCCTTTCTTTTCCATTGCCAAATAACCATAAATGATATTGATTTTTTGCTCCATAAAAATTAACTGCTGGAATGTATGTTTTCCATTTTTTGGTATTTGCAAATAAATCTGATCTTTTAGTTTGCACATCTAAAAGAGGAGCTTTTAAAAGTGATAAATAAGTATTATCAGCAACTAAGTTATTCATTTTTTTAAATTTATCAGCAACCAATTCTTCCACTGAGGTTTCTAATAAGCTTCCAATTTCAAATCCGAACTGGTTAGCTGCTTCATTTACAGTATTTAAATCTAGAGTTGAGTCATTAGAAACAATCTTTTTTGCATTTATCTTTAAATGTGATTTTTGCAACTTTAATAAAGATGAGTAATAATCAGAAACTCCTTTCCAATTTCCACTTTTATGAGTTAATTCTTCAAGATTCGCTTTGTGGTATTTATCCTGAATTCTATGTAGTGTATCTGAAGAAGCTAAATCAGTTATACTTAAATAGAAGATAGGTAAATCTAACCCTAACTTTTTTCTTAGTTCTTGTTTAATTTTTTTTGATGCTCCAGATTGTTGTTCAGCCGAACCTTCATTTCCTGCTGCTTTTGATAATCTTTCAACAGGATCTCCTGGTGCGTTTATACTTATAATAAATGCTATTAAAGAGATAGCAATTAGCATTGGAATAAAAGTTAAAACTCTTTTTAGTGCGTATTTAAACATAAGTTAGTATTTATTTTTAATTTTCTGTGGGAGTCATGTTCTTAGAAGAAAATGTTGCTTTTAGATCTAAATTTTGAAGCATTACTCCTGGTCTTTCATAGTACATTCCTCTATTGTTGAATCTTTTATGAATTGCAAATTTTCTTTTAGTTGAATACATAAATACATAAGGTTGATCTTCATATACTTTAGCTTGTAATCTTAGCAAAGCATCATTATGAGTTTTTGGGTCAAGAGTTAAGTTAGCAGCCTCAATTAAAGCATCTGATTCAGCATCACCAAATCCACAGAAATTAGATCCTTTTGTAACCCAAGATGAAGTGTGCCAAAGTTGCATAGGATTAGAATAAGAAGCACTTCCTCCCCAACCACCTAGCATTCCATCAAAATTATGATCCATTGCATTTTTGTAGAAAAGAGTAAAATCCATAGGAGTAGGCTCAGCTACAACACCAGCTTTATACATACTCTCTTTTATCATTAAAACAATTTCTTTAGATGTAGGAGAACTCATATAGCTTAACTTAAACGAGAAAGGAGTTTTTATTCCATTTATCATTTTATCTCTAATATTATCTCCATCAGTATCTTCCCACCCCGCTTCTGCTAAAAGTTCTTTTGCTTTTTCTATATCTAGAGGGATAAGTTGTAAAGTGTCATTATAAGTCTTTTTTAAAGGAGATATTAATGAAGCTTGTCTGCTAGCTTTTCCGTGCATCATTACTTCAATAATTTCATCTAATGGCAAGAGATATGCCATTGCTCTTCTTACTTTCTGGTCAACAAAATAAGGTTTACGCTTTATTCCATCAGGTTTCATATTCATTCCTAAGTAACTAAATGCATATCTGTCTAAAAATGCTGATTCATAATTATCATTGAAATATTCACGCTCTTGTAATTTCATTAGTTTAATAGTCCCTAATGAGTAAGTGACATCAATTTCTTGGTTTTTTAAAGCTAAATATGCTGATGCATCTTCTTTAATTATTTTAAAGATTATTTTATCAGGATATGCCTTGCTGTAAACAGAACTGTCATTTTTACCCCACCAATTCTCTTTCTTTTCTATTGTGATGTATTGGCTAGCAACCCATTCAGTAACTTGGTATGCTCCAAGTCCTACTAAAAGCTCAGGTTGGTAAGAGTTATCTGCATTATTATATGCGTTAAACCAGTCTGATAAGACTTCTGTTTCTTTAAAATCATCTGATAATAAATCAGCAAAAGTTACATCATCTAACACTCCTTTTTTATCCCAAAGTGATTTTTGGACCATATATATTTCTGAAAATATGTATTTATTGTCCCAATGTACATTTTGCGCATGCATAATAAACTTCATTGGGTTTTTTTTATCTAGTTCTATGCTTTTAATTACAGTTGTATAATTACTTCTGATCTGAGCATTATTAGTAAGAGGGCTAAGCATCAGTTTTACTGAGAAAGCAACATCCTCAGCAGTAAGTGGTGTTCCGTCATCCCATTTAATCCCATCTTTTAATTCATAAGTAAAAGATAAATTATCTTCTGATGCAGTTGGCATTTCTTTTGCCAACATTGGAATGTATTCAAGGGATTCTATATCTAACTTTATAAGAGTTTTTTGAGTGTATTGAAAAACAAAGGTCCGCATTGCAGAGTTGTCATTAAAAGGGTGTAATCCGTCAGGTTGTGAAAGGATATGTGTAATTACTGTGTTTTGTGAGAGGTCTCTTTTTTTAACGCATGAAGCTAATGTTGCTGATATAAAGAGGGTTAAAAGTAACTTCTTGATCATAATTAAATTTATAGGTCTGCAAATATAACATTTGGTAAAACTTTTATTGGCAAAATAAGACTTAAATTATTCTTTAAATAATTAGAGAATAATATTTGCTAGAAATTTAGATTAGTATACATTTGCAATCCGAAAAAAATAGTTCATTTCAGTTGGTTTGTAAAAATATTGGAGAGGTGCCAGAGTGGCCGATCGGGGCTCCCTGCTAAGGAGTTGTGCGCTTGCGCGTACCGGGGGTTCGAATCCCTTCCTCTCCGCAAAATAAAAAGTTCGTCTTTTTATTTGTGATTGTAAAAAAAGTATATTTTTGCAGTCCAAATTTTTCGGGGTATAGCGTAGCCCGGTTATCGCGCCTGCTTTGGGAGCAGGAGGTCGCAGGTTCGAATCCTGCTACCCCGACAATTTTCCCCCCGAAAATCACCGATTTTCGGGGTATCACACTGATTATCAAGCCCAAGAACATAAGATTTAGAAGTTATTTTATAAAATAATTTTTTACCCCCTTTTATCAGATAAAGCCACCAAAAGAAATGTAAAACGGTGCAAATTCTGGTGCAAATTTTGGGCGTAAAAATTTTCTTCTTTTTTTATGATCAAAAATTTCATCACTTTCCATCCGTAAGTTCATATTTTTAAAAATATATTAAATTATATCTTTAAAGATAACTTATTGATAATCAATTTATTAAATGTATTTTTTATTGTATAATTTAATAAATTTGTAAGATGAAAAAACAATTATTTGTAAGCTTTTTTGCAAGAAAAGCATTAACCAAGAAAACTGGGATGGTTCCTATATACTGTAGAGTGAGGTATAATGATACCACAGTCCAGTTTTACACCCGAATGGATGTACTCTATATAAATTGGGATTCCAAAAGAACACGCGTTAGAGGAAATAGTAAAAAAGCTCTTAATTTTGAGTTAGAAACTATACGTATTGATATAATTAAGAAATATGAATTATTATATAAAACAAATACCATAATTACAGCAAAAACCATTCTTGATTTTTATAAAAACAATACACTTATAATGAATAGTATTATAAATGTATTTAAACAACATAATGAAAATATGAAATCACTTATTAATATAGAATTTAGTAAAGGATCATATAAAAATTATATAACGACAATAAAACATTTAAAAAATTATATAAAAAAAATATATAACGCCAATGATATTTCACTCACTCAAATAAACTATAATTTTATATATAATTTTTCAAAGTTTATATTATTAAATACAAAATGCACGCATAATGGAATGATGAAACATATACAGCGTTTTAAGAAGATAACTAACTTTTGTATAAAGAATAATTATATAACAAAAGATCCTTTTGTAAGTTTTAAAATTTCATTTAAAAAAACGAATCGTGTTTATATAAATAAAGACGAATTATATATACTAAAAAATATAAAATTAAATAGCAGTTTAAATAAAATACGTGATATATTTTTATTTGCGTGTTATACCGGTCTTTCATATATAGATTTATATAATTTAAATATAAAAAATATACAAAAAGGTAATGATGGCTTACAATGGATTTATATAAAAAGACATAAAACCGATATACCTTCAACTCTACCTATTTTACCTTATGCGTTATATATTTTAAATATATATAAAACACAAAATAATATAAATGGAATATTTCCAATGATAAGTAATCAAAAAACAAATAAATCATTAAAACAAATATCACATTTATGTAATTTTAATAAAAAATTAACTTTTCATAGTGCTAGGCACACATTTGCAACAACAATTACATTAACAAATGGTGTTCCTATAGAAACAGTATCAAAAATGCTTGGACATAATAATATAAAAACTACTCAAATATATGCACAAGTTATAGAATCCAAAATAAGTTCGGATATGTTGAAATTAAGACAGAAATTTATATAAATTTTATATAATTTGTTGAAGTTATATATAAATCTGTTGAAGTTATATATAAATTCTGTTGAAGTTATTTTATGATTTCAACTAATTATTAGATTCAAGATCTTTCATGATTTCTTTGAAGCTATTCAGTCCAGATTCTATATTTTCAATAATCTCATTGGCCAAGATATCTGGGTCTGGAAGATTATCTAAGTCAGTTAAGCTTTTGTCCTTAATCCAAAAGATGTCAAGACTTGTTTTGTCTCGTGCAATTATGTCTGCATAAGCATACTTACGCCATCTGCCTTCATCATTTTTTTCACTCCAAGTTTCTTTTCTTTTGTAGAGGTTCTCAGAATTGTAAAGTGAAATAAACTCTTCCAAATGCTGCATGGTCATTGTGCGCCTCTTTGGCGTGTGATGGATATTGGTTCTGTAATCGTAAAACCAAATGTCTTTTGTCCAAGCTTCTTTATTTGCAGGTTTATTACTAAAAAATAAGACATTCGCTTTTACTCCTGGTGCGTAGAATATACCTGTTGGCAATCGAAGTATGGTATGAAGCTCCGTAGTCTTTAATAATTGCTTTCGGACCTCCTCACCAGCACCTCCTTCAAATAGAACATTATCAGGTAAAACAACAGCTGCTTCTCCTGTTATTTTTAGCATTGTTTTGATATGCTGTAAGAAGTTCAACTGCTTGTTAGAAGTGGTTTCCCAAAAATCCTGACGGTTGTAGCTCATATCTTGCTTTTCTGCTTCACCATCTTCATTGGTAATGGTCATGCTACTTTTCTTTCCGAAAGGAGGGTTAGCTAAGACATAATCAACACGTGTTCCATCATCAGAGATTAATGCATCAGCAGACTTAATAGGTGTGTTACCATCTATTTCTCCAATATTATGCAGGTACATGTTCATTAAACACATTCTACGTGTTCCAGCTACAATCTCGTTTCCGTAAAAAGTATCGTTTTTAAGAAATGCTTTTTCTTCTCGATCTAGCTCGTTGTTCGAAACAATCCAATCGTAAGCTGCCAAAAAGAACCCTCCTGAACCACAAGCAGGGTCCGCAATTGTCTTTTGGGGCTTTGGTTGGATACAGGCAACAATGGTTTTGATTAATGCTCTTGGGGTGAAGTACTGTCCTGCTCCAGAACTTCCACTACTGTCCATGGCGTTCTTTTCCAATAGACCTTCATAGATTTTTCCTTTGATGTCCGACCCCATCATGTTCCAATTCTCTTTATCGATAAGGTCGATAACTTTTAAAAGTTTGGAAGGATCTTGAATTTTGTTTTGGCTCTTGGTATAAATCTGCCCTAACATACCTTTTTCTGTAGAAAGTGTACGTAATAACTGACTGTAAAAAGATTCCAATTCAGCACCTCTTTTGCCTGATAGTGTTTCCCAATCACAGATTTCGCCATTGGTGATTTCGTTACCATCTACATCTTTCAGTTTTGGGAAAACTAAGCCTTTGCTGTAAGGGGGCTTGTTGAGTTCATCTGCCATTTTAAGAAATAGCAAATAAGTGATTTGTTCTAGGTAATCACCATAGCCAACACCATCATCACGTAATACGCCAGCGAGATTCCAAATTTTTGATATTATACTTGAGTCTGTCATTTTATTTCTTTTTCTCCGCTTTAATTTTTTTCAATAAAATCGAAGCAGGTTCATAATCTTTTGCTGCCTTGCAGGCTTTTATTTCTTCAACTGAAAGCAATGTTCCTTCAAAGGCTTTTTTGAGTATGCTTTGGCGAAGGGCTTTTGCTTTTTCTAAACTCTCGGTTATGCTTTGCTCTACATTATCGCAAACGGATAGGCGAGATTCTATTTCAAGAACGATTTGTTGTTGTTCTTCTTTAGTGCATATAGGGTATGGAAGTTCTTTAATACTCCCAAGATTAAGAACATCCATTGTAGTACCATGATTTTTCAGCTTGTATAAGCTTTTCAAAAAGCTACTTTCAAAATAGTATTTAAAAAAATCAGATTCATAAAAACTGTTTAAAGTAACTTTTACTAAACGAGGATTAATTATTCCTTTTTCACAATCTTCTGGGAGTACCAATACTTTGCCAACTGTACCCACAAGAGATATTAATATATCAAAAGGTGCAATAGCACAATTAATAAGACTTTGAAATTTTTCTTCGTTTACATAGTAATTACCATAAGTTGAGTCACCTGATATTACTTGTTCTTGACCGTATATCTTATATCCAGTTTCTGTATAAAATGACTTTTTAAGTGACGAGCCAAAAGGACCAGCTTTTAGCGAACTAGCCTCATGCCCTGCTATGTTGTCTATTGTAGACCATTTCCAATATTTATTAAGAACTGGCAGGCTTTCTATTTCATCTTTGGTTAAATGAGGTAAAGCTTTCATCATCTTAGGCTTCATTGGCTTTTTCCCTTCCTTGCCATTTTCTTCCCAAGCCTCTACGGCCTTCCTCCAAACCTCAATTTGCTGTTCGTAGTGTTTTTGCCGCTCTTCTTTGATTTGCTCCAACAACTCATCTGCGTTTGGGAGATTGGCTTGTTGTTCTCTCCATACCTGCGTCAACTCTCCCTCAAAAGCCTTTTTCAATACGGCTTGGCGAAAAATCACTAATTGTGCTTGTGCTTTTTTGAGGTCGTCTATGCCTTTGTCTAAATCGGAAAAGAGTTCTTCTATTTTGGAGACAATTGCTCGTTGTTCGGGAAGGGGTTTAAGTTGAATACTAACTTCTGAAACAATATCAATGTTTAAGTTACGAACAGTTGATCCTTTTGCACTTTTACTAAACTGATTAAATACATACGGTGACCCAAGTACGTGGTACAAATAGTTTTTATCAATACGTTTATTATCTCTTATAACTAACCAACCATCATGTATGGCACCATTAATCCCCATTATGTATGGCCTACCGAAACTCATTGAGTTGGACAATAATAAATCCCCAGGAAAAACTTCTCTACTTTTTTTTAAACCTGATGGTTTTATTTTTTGAATTGTTTCGAGTATGTACTTACCTGACCTTGTAGCATCTCCAATTTTTATCCAATTAACTCCATTCTTGTCATCAGTGATAAACTCTTTTATCGGTCTTGGCGAGCCTCCTCTTTCTATTGTAAGTATTTCTCCTAACTTACATTCAACAGTATCAACGTTGAATGTTATTTCTTCTTTATTCATCTTTGACTAAGCAGCTAATTCTTCATTGAGTTCATTAATAATTTCGTTCATTTCGTTTCCAAAAAGTTTGAACATTTTTCCTCTACCGCCTTGACTGTCGAAAGGGGTATAATCTAAGTCGTCTAATTCTATATGGTAGCTACTTACTACATGGTCTTTAATCATGCGAAGCCAGTCCATTTGCTCATTGGTAAAACGGTTGTGTTGCCCTGCATTTTGTTTGAAAATCCATTTTTTGAAATTCTCGTCAATCGTTTTATCAAAAGCTTTCAGTTCGCCATCAATACCACAAGCTCTCCGAATTAAAGATACCAAGGCTGTTAGTTCATCTTTGGGTTTTTCGCTTTTTACATCTTCTAAGGCAGCATAGGCATTCCACACATAATCGGGGGCTAATAAAGGCTGTTCTAATACCAATTTATCAAACACATCTTTAATCATTTTAAAAGTGATTTCTCTGCGGTTGTAAGGTTGGTTGTAGAAAATACTCAAGGCTTTTATTTCGTCTTTATGCAATTCTAAATACTCGTTAAAATCTTTTACAATGGCTGTTGCTTTATCTACAGATGTCGTATCCCATTCCGATTTAGTAACCGTATCCAGATTAATGCTGTCAATGATCTGTTCGTGTTCTCTGCGAACATTGTCTAGGTAGTTATTTAACTCACCATTGAAAGTAGAAGCAGCTTGCCTCACTAATTCTTCTTGTGCTGTTTTCTTGGCTTCTTCAATTAAAGCAGGCGTTCTATCTTGTATAGGGATTTTATCAATTTCTAGTTGAGCCCTATTGTCAATTTCATCTTGGTCGTAAGCCGTAATTAACTCTTTGGTGATTTGCTTTAAGTTTTTGCCTCCTGAAAATTCGAGTACTCTGTCTTTTTCATTTTCAGTGATTTGCTTTTCTAAACGAATCAATCGGTTGGATAAAGACAAGAACAAGTCTTCATCTGCAATTCCCATAGAAACGGCACTCAATAAATCCTTCATGGGAACAGTAGGCTGTCTTTCTAAAGGACGGCTATCGGTCTTTTTAGATTTAGTGGCACCAATGGCATCTACAATAACAAAGTGTGTTTTGCTTTTGGCGGTACGAGATACCTTCTGAAATGTATCGCTATTAATGGTTCTCGTTCCTCTGCCTTTCATTTGCTCAAAGTAGTTTACACTTTTTACATCACGCATAAAGAGTAATACCTCCAAGGGTTTTACATCTGTGCCTGTAGCAATCATATCTACCGTAACGGCAATACGAGGGTGATAGGAATTTCGGAAACGATTCAAGACCGATTTAGGGTCTTCATCTGCTTTGTAAGTTACCTTTTTACAGAAGTCATTGCCTTCATCAAATTCCTCACGGATAATCTTAATAATATCATCTGCATGGCTGTCCGTTTTTGCAAACACCAATGTTTTAGGTACTTCATATTCTCCGTTCTTATCCACTCGATTAGGGAATATATCTACCTTTAAAGCTCTTTTGTATTCTTTTATAATGCTACGAATTTGACTGAGGTTTACTACCTTTTTATCTAAGTCGTTTCGCTTGTATTCGGTGTCTTCATCTTCCTGCTGCCAGCGTTTAGCTCTCGTGAGTTTATCTCTTCTATCTATAAACCAACCCGCTTTTATGGTATCACCTTTTTGAGAAATATCCGTTTCAATGGTATATACATCATAAGGAACATTTACTCCATCTGTTACCGATTCTTCATAGGTGTATTGACTCACCACATTTTCATTGAAAAAACCAAAGGTTCTTTTGTCTGGTGTAGCAGTCAAGCCTATTAAGGAAGCATCAAAATAATCTAAGACTTGCTTCCATAAGTTATAAATAGAACGGTGGCATTCATCAATTACAATAAAGTCAAATTGTTCAATTGGCACTTTGGGAGTATAATCTACAGGAATGGCCTTTTTCTTACTCATTTGCTGTTGCATCCAAGAGCTTTCTTCTGGATTCTCTAGCTCTGCACTTTCGTCTAATTCTTCTCCTTTCAAAATCGAATAAAGACGCTGTATCGTAGAAATACATACTTGACTATCCGAAGCAATGTAGCTTGAATTTAATCGCTGTACATTGTATAATTCTGTAAATTTTCTGTTGTCATCATTGGGCTGAAAGGTCATGAACTCTTGCTCTGCCTGTTCACCTAAGTTTTTCGTGTCTACTACAAATAGGATTCGTTTCGCATCAACATGTTTCAATAATCGATAAACGAAAGTTGCAGCTGTAAATGTTTTTCCTGCACCCGTAGCCATTTGAATCAAGGCTTTTGGGCGGTTATTTTTAAATGAAGTCTCCAAGTTCTCTACTGCTACAATTTGTGCAGGGCGTAAACCTGTTGGGTCAAGTTTAGGCATAGATAAAAGACGTTCTCTAAGCGATGGTCCTTTTTTAATCCATTCTGCAATGGTTTCAGGTTTATGAAACCAAAACACATTACGTCCTCTTGGTTTAGGATCTCTATAATCCGTAAAGCGAGTTACTGTTCCCGTGCTTTCATACACGAATGGTTTTTCGCTTTCTAAAGTAAATTTTCCAATCTTAATCGCATCCTTTGAATACCGAACAGATTGTTCTTCTACTTGTAATAATTTATAACCTAAGTCTTCTTTTTTTGCTTCAATAACACCAACTGCTTTTGAGTGTACAAAGAGAATGTAGTCCGCAGAACCTGAATCCGTATTCGTTTCCCGAAGAGCAATACCAATTCCAGCAGATAGATTTACTTGATTTTTTGATTGAACTAACCATCCAGCATCAATCAGCATTTTATCTATCTTATCTCTAGCAATTTGTTCAGGGTTCTGATTTCTTAACATTATTATGCTAAACTAAAGAAATAATTGAAAAATATATATTTTAAAAAATAAATAATTACTAAGAAAATGAGATAATTTTTTTAAGTTTGTTTTAGTAGATTGGTTAGCGGTGCAAAAAGTGGTGCAAATTTTAGTTTAAAAGCTTTCTGTAATCTAGTGAAAAGGGTAGAGGTTGTAATCTTGCTACCCCGACTTTTTTCTCTTAATATTTCCCCATAAATTTTTGTATTATTGTAGTATGAAAAAACTACTACTTATACTACTTTGTTTGCCTATGATTGGGTTTGGGCAAAATCAATCAGTACAAATTAATGCTCGTGGAACACAGATGCAGGCTGCTGCGTTAAAAAACTTTTCTGATCAGAAAAAATTAGAAGGCATGCGATATTTAGGTTCTGGAGAGCACAAGATTATAGTAATAGGGTCAACAGGATTTCATAGCATAAAAAAACTTAAGAAGAACGCTATTCTTAAAATAGAAGAATTTACTGAAAAGCAAAATGCGAGTTATGAAATAACTAGTGTTCAGGAGTTTAAATTTGCTTTAGGTACTGCTTTGCCTCAAGTAGATATTACTTTTAAAGTATTTGATCAGAATGGGGAATTAATTTTAAATAAGAAAGATAGAGAGGAGGCAGTAAAAGAATTGAAATCATTAAAAGAACTACTTGATTTAGGGCTTATTAGTAAAGAAGAATTCGACTCTAAAGCTGTAAAACTTAAAAAGATAATTCTGGAATAACCTTCTTTTTAAAAGCATTAGCAGAACAGATTAACATTTCTTCTCATTTTATTATATTGATAAAGTTTAAGTAAAAAGTTATTTTAAATAATAACTGGTTACTCAGAAAATCCAATTAATTTCTTAAGTTTGTTTTAGTAGATTGGTTAGCGGTGCAAAAAGTGGTGCAAATTTTAGTTTAAAAGCTTACTGTAATCTAGTGAAACAAGTGTTGGGTGTAATCCTGCTACCCCGACTTTTTTCTACCTTTTTCAAGTCTTTCTTGATCTTCTTTTAATTTGGTATAAGGTTAATTAGCCTATCGTTAATAATTGACCAATCTTGACTTAGATCTATTGTGGCAACACGTAATTTATGCGCCCCTATTTGAAATGATGAATCAATTTCTTTTTGCACCGTTGGGTACAGTAACATTCCATCACAAGTTGCATTGTTTGCATTTTGCTGGTTTTTTTCCAAATTAACTAAATAGGAGTGAATCTGATAAAGGTTATTTGAGTGAAATTTTTCTGTATCGTAATACACTGACAAGGTATTTTTGTAATACTTCGTGTCAATAATAAGCTTGTGATCACTCTTTTCAAGTGTAATGTCCGTTTGCATCTTAGGTAATAATGAGAGGTCACCTGCATAAAGAGCCTCAGCATTCCATTTAATATCTTCCCTTCTTACTTTGTAAAGGCTTTGTTCTATCGTGTAGAAATTACGAACAAATTCCTCAAATAAATATGCCATTGCCTTTTCATTTCTTGTGAAATCCTTAAATTGATAAGTTCCGTCATTTTCATTCAATACTGCATTTTCTATTATCAAACGAGAAATTCGCAACATAAAATCATACTCATAATTGTTTCTATGAATACGAACCTTTTTAAAATCATGTAGCTGTACGTCTCGTTCTTCTATCTCATGAAAACGGTAATAGCATTTCCAGACTTCATTTTTTAATTTCTTGTCCAGTTGAGAAAACTTTGTTAATCGTCTCAGAACAGATTTTAAGATTTGATTATGTAACACATTACTTGAAAAAATATCGTATGAGCAAACAGCCTTACCTTTTTTAAAAAGCTGCTTATTCAAAGAATCTTTAAAGTTTATTTTTCCTTTAATGCCAGGATACTCTTCTGTGACAGTTAAATAGGCTTTATCTAACCCCTTTTTCAAAAGACGATTGCTTCCATTTACCAAAACTCTCGTAAACAGATTCAGTGCATCTTTGTAATCGGAAGCACTAATTTCTATTTTTTCAGCTTCTTCCAGTTTATTCCAGGCATAGCTTAGTAGATAGAAGATGTTACGAATGGGAATCTCCATTAGCTCAACAGGATATCTTTATGACTTTTTGCTGTATCTTCATTGTCGAACCAATACTCATCCAGTAGTGGGCCAACTTCATACTGAATTACAAAACGATACCAACTATCATCTCCATCCATATCGTCCGGATCGCAGAAATAGCTGTGCCCAATTTGGAATCCAGCACCAAGATTCTTATCATTCACAATCTGTGTGTTTAAAGTTGTGATTCGCTCAATAACTTTGTCTGCTATTCCTTCGTCAGCTCCATTATCAATTAATGTATTTCTAAATTTTTCATTGAAAACTGGCATCACATTAATAAAGGCAAACCTTCTGCGTAGAGCATAATCCACTACAGCTAAAGAACGATCAGCAGTATTCATCGTACCAATAATATATACATTTTCTGGAATGTGAAATTTTAACTCACTTGATTGAGTATAAGTCAAAGAAACAGCGTTATCAGACCCTCTCTTATCCTTCTCAATTAACAACATCAATTCTCCAAAAATCTTACTCAAATTACCTCTATTGATCTCGTCAATAATGAAGAAATATTTTTTATCAGGGTCACTTTGTGCTTTTTTGCAGAAGCGATAGAAAACACCATTTTCTAAACGGAAAGAACCATCATCATGTGGTCTAAAACCTTGCATAAAATCTTCATAGCTGTAGGATTGATGAAATTGAACCATTTCTACTTTTGCATTATCTTTTTCACCAATAAGCAGGTAAGCGAGTCGCTTAGCCATAAATGTTTTGCCTGTTCCAGGAGGGCCTTGTAGAATGACATTTCGTTTATATTTTAAGCTACTTAATATGTTGTTTACCTCCTCTTCTTCGATAAATACTTCATTAAGAATATGATTCATTGAGTAATCTTCATGCTCTATCTCTATATCACGGTTAAGAATTGCTTCATATTCTATTTTAGTTAACTTAAATAGACTCCCTTGATTGTTGTTTAACACCTCACAATCGTTTAACTCAGGTATTTCTTTTAGCTGAGACCATGAAATAGGGTCTGGTAAAAATGTTTGAATTGTAAATGAAAATTGTTCATCTCCACTATCCTCATCAATATGAATACCTTTTGTAACTTCAAAAATTGCTTTTACTTTTTTAACAGGTGAAGACTCGTAACCAAGAATTAAATCACCAGCTTTAGCTTTTGTGAAATAATCGTAGATACGTCTTTTATTTCCACGTTCATTGTGGGTTGTGTAAGATTGTTCTTGACCAACTTCAAAGTCCTCAATTTTCCAATATTTAGGATTAGCATTCAACCACCAATAATTAATATTTTTTGGGATAACAGCTTCTTGTTCAATGCCAATTAATCTTTTTAGACGATCAACATATTCAGGATACTTAGTAATATCGGTTAATGTTTTTTGAACAATTTGATGAACCTCTTCAGGCCATTCTCCGTTCTTTTTCCAGTCTATGTTTCGTAAATGTGGATACTCACCACCTTTTATATCGTAGTAGTACTCAGAACTAACAATACCGAATCCCAGGTAGTTTTTAAGCCCTTTTTTAGTTATGACAATATCACCCGGCTTCATGACATGTGAAAACTCCCACATAGCTAAAGAGTTGTTTCTATGGGATTTGTTTTCTGGATAGAACTTCTTCATGTCTTGACGAAGCACTTCTTTTTCGTCGTATTTCATTAGATCAGATATTGCATCCCAGCCAATACCAACTATCCCCTTTTTGTAAAAACGATCCCATTCACTTGCGCTGTCACCGGGTGCTATAAGCCAGTATTTTCTATCATCTTTACCATGATCATCTACTCCTTCTTTAATAACTTGTGGTGCTGTAAAGATTTGCTGTTTATAAACTGAAAGTATTTCGTCAAGATCTTTCTGTATTTGATCAGCTGATAACTCTTCTTCTAAGTCGTAGACTGATTTTACGAAAGAATATCCATAACGCACAGGTTTTTCATTAAATTCATTAAGATACCAATCATTTATAGTCATTATTTTATTAGTTATTAACCATTGACTGCCTGAATCTGTTGTTTCAGAAACACCATATGAAAGCACCAGTTTGTTAACCGATTTGAATAAAAGGAAAACCGGATAGATACCATTTGTAATAGTATTAGGATCCTTCAGGATACCAATCCATGGTATTCTGGCAACTCCTCCTATTCCAAAACTCACACGAACTTGATGCCCTTTATACTTCTTTGGAAAGCCTTTTTGTTTGAGATTATCTGTTTGAGCTTGTAGTAAGAATTTATCAACTACATAGTAGAAATTATCCAGATTGAATTGACTCCATATTTCAGCTGCGAAATCCAATGTTCGCTGATGTTCAGGTTTTTCTTTGATAATGTATTTCTGAAGGGTACTAATTGGCTTCTTTTTAGCATTCTGTAAGCCTTTATTTTCTGCAGCTCGATATAAAACTTCTCTTTTGAAGATAGGAACAATATCGTTAGTATTATAATGAAATGCAATCTTCCACTTTATAGCATCACCCCAATCAATAGCATCAATTATCTCAGTATTACCTTTTTGACTTGCTTCAACTATTGAAATGATAAACCCCTTGATTTTAGAAAAAACCTCTTCTTTTGAATCACCATATTTAGCATACCAAGCGTATTTACCATCAGTATTATACATTGGCTTATTGGCAAAATCTTCCGTATTCCTTCTCCTATAAATACCAAACTTAAATGCACTTCCACCCCAAATACTACCTGAATGCTCTGTTTTTTTTTCGAGCCAATAGATGAATGCTGTATCCTTGTCAAGATTAGCATATTCATCCAGCGTCATTGTTTTAATTCTTTCAACAGGCCATTCGGATAGAAATTGTTCTTGTTCTTTATAACCAGCTTCTAATTGCCAATCATCATTTAGGTCCTGCTTTGTTATATTTTTCATGCTAGAATTTTCTAATAGTATAAGGCTAAAGTAATTATTTTTTAAAATAATTCATTACTCATAAAATAGAATTAATTTCTTAAGTTTGTTTTAGTAGATTGGTTAGCGGTACAAAAAGTGTTGCAAATTTTGATTTGTGAACTTGCTGTAATCTTGTGAAAAGGTTAGAGATTGTAAT